>Ga0208938_1000803_pt1 | contig 20773 bp, 19 predicted proteins | sample AD_UKC125_MetaG_FD_184434 | JGI IMG/M metagenome (GOLD analysis project Ga0208938, IMG submission 184434) | Active sludge microbial communities of municipal wastewater-treating anaerobic digesters from USA - AD_UKC125_MetaG (SPAdes) (version 2) | ecosystem: Engineered > Bioreactor > Anaerobic >...
GAACTGCGGGACCGGGTCAAGGCGCTCGTCGCTGCGCAGGACTGGGATGCTCCCACCGAGGCGCACACGGCCACCTTGCGATTCCTCGCCGCGCCGACGGACGTCAACTGGGGCGGCAAGGTGCACGGCGGCATCCTCATGCGGTGGATCGACGAAACGGGCTACGTCTGCGCATCCGGGTGGAGCGGCGCCCACGTGGTCTCGCGGTTCTCCGGCGGGATGTCGTTCATCCGGCCGATCCGGATCGGCGACCTCATCGAGATCCAGTCCCGGATCGTGCACACCGGGCGGTCCTCGATGCACGTCGCACTGCGGGTGCTGTCGGGCAGTCCCCGCACCGGCGAGTTGGCCCTGGCCACCCAGTGCACGAGCGTCTACGTCGCGGTGGGCGAGGACGGACGTCCCCGGCCGGTGCCGGCATGGACTCCCACGAGCGACGTGGACGTCGCCTCCCAGGAGCGAGCGCTGGAGTTCATGGCCCTGCGGGCCGATCCGGCCTTCCGCGTCACTCGCGCCTGACTCGCCCGCGGACCTGCGGGGTCGAGGTATGCGGCCACCGCCGGGTGACGATCACCTCGATTCGGTGGGGCGGCGCATCGTGTGCCGAACGATGACGACCGCAGCCCAGGCCACCGCAGCCGCAGCGAGGACCAGCATGGCTGTGTTGCCGGCGGCGTCGCCGGCGCGACCGATACCCCGGACGAGAGCCACTTCCGCAAGGACCCCTCCCGACGGCACCAGACGTGCGGCGACACCCCAGCGGTCAGCTCGCCGGGCCAGGCCTCCGATGCTGCCGAGGACCGGGCCGACCACGACCGAGGCCATCAGCCAGAACCTGAGCACACCGGACAACGTGGTGAGCCCATAGCCGAGCCGGTCGCCGGCGAAGTTGCCGTAGGCGTAGTAGCTCGCGACGGCGGACGCCAACGTGAGCACCCCGGCCAACCACGCTCCCCGCATCCGGGTGACCAGCCACCCTCCGAAAATCGCGGTGATCGCCCACACCGACCCCGCGTTGAGCACGAGGTCTGCGGCTCGTGGGATGTCCCCGAAAGGGGGCCGTCCGGCATACCAATCGGCCCATGAGGCCAACGCCCCGAGCGTTGCGCCCACCCCGAGTGCCGCCAGCCAGCGGCCGATGCCGCCCACCGGGCTACCCCTCGTGGGAAGTGGGACGGGCGGGCATTGACGTTGCGAAGCCACGCGCCGACTGCCCCGCTGCCCGCACCGCCGCCAACTGCTCGGTCACGCGTGCCGGGGCGGTGCCTCCGCGGCCGTTGCGGGATGCGAGTGACCCCGCCACCGTCAGCACATCCCGCACCTCTGGGGTCAGGGCCGGGTTGATCGCGGACAGATCGGCGTCGGTGAGATCCCACAGCTCGATGCCCCGTGACTCGCAGACCCGCACGCACTCCCCCGCGACCTCGTGGGCGACCCGGAACGGCACCCCCTGGCGGACCAACCACTCGGCCACATCGGTGGCGAGCGCGAAGCCTTGGGGCGCCAGGGCCTCCAACCGGTCGGTGTGGAAGGTGAGCGTCGCGACCATCCCTGCGAAAGCAGGCAGCAGCACAGTCATCGTGTCGATGGCGTCGAAGACCGGCTCCTTGTCCTCCTGCAGGTCACGGTTGTAGGCCAATGGCAGGGCCTTGAGGGTCGTGAGCAGCCCGGCGAGGTCTCCGATGACCCGTCCGGCTTTGCCCCGCGTCAGCTCGGCGACATCGGGGTTCTTCTTCTGCGGCATGATGCTCGACCCGGTCGAGTACGCATCGTGCAGGGTGACATAGGAGAACTCCTTGGTCGCCCACAGGACGACCTCTTCGGCCAGCCGGGACAGGTCGACCCCGGTCATCGCGAGGACGAACGCGAACTCGGCTGCGACATCGCGGCTGGCGGTGCCGTCGATCGAGTTGGCGACCGAGTCCGAGAAGCCCAGTTCGCGGGCAACGGCCTGCGGGTCCAGGCCGAGGGAGCTGCCGGCGAGGGCACCCGAGCCGTAGGGCGACACATCCGCCCGACGGTCCCAGTCGCGCAAGCGGTCGACATCGCGCAGCAAAGCCCACGCGTGAGCGAGCAAGTGGTGGGACAGCAGGACCGGCTGGGCGTGCTGCAGGTGGGTGCGTCCGGGCATGGCCACGCCGAGGTGCTCATCGGCCTGACCGACGATCGCCTCGACGACGTCGAGCACCAGGGCCGCGATCTCTCGGGCGGCGTCGCGCAGGTACATCCGCAGCAGTGTCGCGATTTGATCGTTGCGGCTCCGGCCGGCTCGCAGCCGCCCACCGACCTCGGGTCCGGCTCGCTCGATGAGACCGCGTTCCAGCGCTGTGTGGACGTCCTCGTCCTCCGGCAACGGGCCGAAAGTCCCCGACTGCACGTCGGCGAGCAAGGCGCGGAGCCCGGCCTCCATGCTGGCCAGGGCGTCGTCGTCGAGCAGCCCCGCCGCATGGAGCACGTGGGCGTGGGCGATCGACCCGGCGATGTCATAAGGAGCCAGACGCCAGTCGAAGTGCGTACTGCGGGACAACTCAGCCAGGGCGTCGGCCGGCCCCCCGGCGAACCGTCCACCCCACAGGCTCAACCGATCTGGGGACTGGTCGTGCTGCATACGGTCGGACTCCTTCGGCGCGCCGTGGTTCGGGTGGCGCATGGCGGGTGGCTGGGCGGGCGGGGTGCGGATGTTTGGCGGTCGGGGTGTCAATCGGGTGTCAGTCGCGTCATCAGTCAGGCGTGCCGGCGAGGTCGAGCAACGTGCGAGCCAGCCTCGGTCCGGCGCTCGCCGACCGCGTGACCACGAGGATGGTGTCGTCGCCGGCAATGGTGCCCAGCACGTGGGGCAACTCGCTTTGGTCGATCATCGAGGCGAGGAAGTTCGCGGCGCCGGGTGGGGTGCGCAGCACGACGAGGTTGCCGGATGCCTCGGCGGTGACGAGGAGTTCTTCCAGCGCTCGCCGGACTCGGGCCGTCACGTCGGCTCCGGAACGAGGGGCGGGGGCACCGGGCACGGCATACACGAGGGCGCGACCGCGGCGGATCTTGGTGGCACCGAGTTCGACGAGATCGCGGGAGAGGGTCGCCTGAGTGATCTCGATGCCCTCGTCGTGCAGGAGCCCGAGCAACTCCCCCTGGGAGCGCACCTCCTGCGACCCGATGAGCGCAGCGACCCGCGCCCGGCGAGCGGTCGGTGTGGTGGGGATCATGGCGCGCTCTGCCCAGCAGGGCCGAGCCCCGCAAGCAACTCGGGCAACGCGGCCACGAAGGTGTCCAGCTCGTGAGCCTCGATGATGAGCGGCGGAGCGAGGCGAATCGCTTGCGGGGCAACGGCATTGACCAGGAAGCCGGCTTCCAACGCCCGACTGGCGACGGTGGCGGCGACTTCCTCGCGCAGCACGATCGCTCGCAGCAACCCACGACCACGCACCTGCTCGACCAGCGGGTGATTCAACGCCAGCACCGCCGACGCGAGGTGCTGGCCCATCTCCCGGGCATGCGCGACGAGGCCGTCGGATTCCACGGTGCGCAAGGTCGCCAGGCCGGCCGCGCAGGCCAGCGGGTTGCCCCCGAAGGTGCTGCCGTGCTGGCCGGGAGTGAGCAGATCGGTGACTGCCGAGCCCACAGTGACCAGGGCACCGATCGGCACACCGCCGGCGAGCCCCTTGGCGAGGGTGAAGGCGTCCGGCACGACGCCCGCGTCCTGGAAGGCGAACCAGTCGCCGGTCCGTCCGATGCCCGACTGGATCTCGTCGAAGACGAGCAACGCCCCTGCGGCAGTGGTGAGTTCGCGTGCTAGTCGCAGGTATGCCGGGCTGGCCGGGATGACTCCACCCTCGCCCTGGATCGGCTCGAGTATGACCGCCGCCAGCTGGTCACCCGCGTCGGCAACGGCTGCCCGCAGCGCGTCCGAGTCGTCGTAAGGCACGTGGACGACGTCGGGGATGAGCGGCTCGAAGGGCTCTCGATAGGCAGGCTTCCAGGTGAGCGCAAGCGCCCCCGTCGACCGGCCGTGGAAAGACCCCTGGGCCGCGATGATCCGCGACCGTCCGGTCCGCCGGGTCAGCTTGATCGCCGCCTCGATGGCCTCGGTGCCGGAGTTGGCGAAGAAGACCGCCGACCCCGCCGGCGCCTCCGCAAGGCGCAGGATGGTCTCGGCAAGTTCGACCTGAGGCTCGCTGGTGAAGAAGTTCGAGACGTGCACGAGGGCCGAGGCCTGCTTGGTCACCGCCTCGACCAGCGCCGGGTGGCCGTGACCGAGCGTGTTGACCGCGATTCCCCCGAGCAGATCGAGATAGCGCTTGCCGTCAACGTCGACGACATAGCACCCCTGTCCGTGCGAGAGCACAGTCTGCGGAACGCCGAAGACCGGCAGCAGCGACCCGGCATACCGGCCGAGCCACTCGGGCACGTGGCCACTCACGACGTGCCCCTCGCATCCGGCAGGACCATGGTGCCGATGCCGGCGTCGGTGAAGACCTCCAGGAGGATCGAGTGCGGGGTCCTGCCGTCGACGACGTGGGCTTGCGGCACCCCGCCTTCGACGGCCCGGACACACGCCTCCAGCTTCGGCACCATCCCGGAGTCGACCTTGCCGAGCAGCACCCGAGCGTCGCCGACCGACAGCTGCGACAGCAGCGAGGAGCGGTCCGGCCAGTCGGCATAGACGCCTTCGACATCGGTGAGGACGACGAGTTTGCGCGCTCCGAGAGCGACCGCCAACGCCGCGGCTGCCGTGTCGGCATTGACGTTGAGCACCTGGCCGGGAGTGTCCAGGTCCGGCGCCACCGTCGAGACCACCGGGATGCGGCCGGCGTCGAGGATGTCCTGCACGGCCGCCGGATTGACCCGCTCGACGTCACCGACCAGCCCGAGGTCGACGTCCTCGCCGTCGACGACGGTGCCGCGGCGCCGGGCGCCGAAGAGTTCGGCATCCTCGCCGGACAGCCCGACGGCGAGTGGTCCGTGATGGTTGAGCAGGCCGACGAGTTCCCGGCCGACCTGGCCGGTGAGCACCATCCGCACGACGTCCATGACCTCCGGCGTCGTCACCCGCAGCCCGCCCTTGAACTCACTGGTCAGCCCGAGCCGCTGCAACATCGACCCGATCTGCGGGCCGCCGCCGTGAACGACGACTGGACGCAGACCGGCATACCGCAGGAAGGCGATGTCCTGGGCGAAGGCCTGCTTGAGGGTCTGGTCGATCATCGCGTTGCCGCCGTACTTCACCACGACGAGGGCGCCGCGGAAGCGCTCCAACCAGGGCAGCGCTTCGACGAGCGTGCCGGCCTTGCTGGCCGCGGCCGCCAGGGCGTCGGCGGGTTCGCCGCGCAGGGATCGCATGATGCAGTTCCTCTCGTGCCGCCCAGCCGCAGACCGCCCGGGTGGGGGCCGCCGCGGCGGTCGGGCTTCAGGTGCTGTAGGCCGAGTTCTCGTGGACGTAGTCGTGGGTGAGGTCGTTGGTCCACACCGTCGCGGTGGCAGCTCCGGCGTCCAGGTCGACGACCAGGTGCAGGTGGCGCGGGGTGAGATCCACCAGCGAGCGATCCTCACCGACTCCGCCGACACGGCATACCTGTATGCCGTTCATCCACACGCCCAGCCGGGCTGGATCGAAGGCGGCCCGAGTCGTACCGACGGCAGCGAGCACCCGGCCCCAGTTGGGATCGTTGCCGAAGACCGCACATTTGAAGAGGTTGTTGCGCGCGATCGCGCGGGCGACCTCGAGGGCATCGGCCTCGGTGGCCGCGGCGCGGACTTCGATCTCGACGTCGTGGTGGGCTCCCTCGGCGTCGGCGATGAGTCCACGGGCGAGGTCGGCGCAGACGGCGGTGACCGCTGTGGTCAACTCGTCCGCTGACGGCTGGACCCCCGACGCCCCAGATGCCATGAGCAGTACCGTGTCGTTGGTCGACATACAACCGTCCGAATCGATCCGGTCGAAGGTGCGCGACGTGGCGGCCCGCAACGCCGCCGCGAGCTGATCAGGGGCAGCGACGGCGTCGGTGGTGAGGACCACGAGCATGGTCGCCAGCGCCGGGGCGAGCATGCCGGCGCCCTTGGCCATCCCGCTGACCGACCAGCCGGGACCCCCTGCCGTGGCCTGCTTGGAGACGGTGTCGGTCGTCATGATCGCCGTGGCAGCGGCATCGTGGCCCTCGGCGGTGAGAGCCGCGACAGCGAGATCCACTCCGGGCAGCAGCCGGCCCATCGGAAGGAGCTCTCCGATGAGACCGGTCGAGCACACTGCGACATCCCCGGCGGAGATCCCGAGGCTCTCGGCGACCTTCTCGGCCGTGCGGTGGGTGTCGAGGAAGCCGGGCGATCCCGTGCAGGCATTGGCGCCACCGGAATTGAGCACCACGGCATCGACCCGGCCATCCGTGACCACCTGGCGCGACCACGTGACGGGGGCAGCCTCGACGCGATTGCTGGTGAAGACCGCCGCCGCGTGGTGATCCGGTCCGTCGTTGACCACGAGCGCGAGGTCGGGACGCCCGCTTGCCTTGAGGCCGGCCGTGACGCCGGAGGCCCGGAACCCCTGCGGCAGGTGGACGGCGGGGCTGGTGGGGGTGTTCACGGGGCCACTCCGACGACCGGTAGGCCGGTGGTCTCGGGCAGCCCGAGCGCGAGGTTGGCGCACTGGATCGCGCCGCCCGCGGTGCCTTTGGTGAGATTGTCGATCGCACTGGTCACGACGACTCTGCCGGCGCGCTCATCGACGGCCAGCTGCACGTGGACGCTGTTGGACCCGACCACGTCGGCGGTGCGGGGCCAGCTGCCAAGGGGCAGCAGGTGCACGAACGGTTCGTCCGCGTAGGCCGTTTCCCACGCCGCGCGCACCGCGGCGGGGTCGACGCCGTCGGCCAGTTTGGCCGTGGCGGTGGCGAGGATGCCGCGGGACATCGGGGCCAGCGTGGGGGTGAACGACACGGTCACCTCGGCTCCCGCAGCGGCGCCGAGGTTCTGTTCGATCTCAGGGGTATGCCGGTGCACTCCCCCGACGCCGTAGGGCGACATCGACCCCATCACCTCCGCGCCCAACAAGTGCGGCTTGAGCGATTTGCCCGCGCCAGAGGTGCCCGATGCCGCGACGATGACGATGTCCTGCGGTTGCAGCACCCCGGCGGCCAGGCCCGGTGCCAGGGCCAGCGAGACCGCGGTCGGGTAGCACCCGGGCACCGCGATACGGGTCTGCCCGACCAGGGCGTCGCGCTGCTTGCGACTGCCCGCACCGACGAGCTCGGGCAGGCCGTAGGGCCACTGACCGGCATACGGCGTGTCGTAGAACTGGGTCCACGCGGCGGCGTCGGTGAGCCGGAAGTCGGCCCCGCAGTCCAGGACGATCACCTCGGCCGGCAGTTGCGCGACGAGCGCGGCAGATGCCCCGTGCGGCAGCGCGAGGAAGACCAGGTCATGACCCGCGAGCGTTTCCGGCGAGGTCGCGGCGATCACCCGGTCGGCCAGCGGGGTGAGGTGGCTGTGGACGTCCCCGAGGCGTTTACCCGCCGAGGAGTCCGCCGCAAGGGCACCGATCTGGATCTGCGGATGGGCGAGCAGGAGCCGGAGGATCTCCCCGCCGGCATACCCACTGGCGCCGACGACGGCTGCGGTGGTCACGATGCATGACTATACATGCACAAGACTAAGTATGCGGTCGGGTCCGATGATCGAGGACCAGCGAGAGGGCTGCCCCTGCCGCCGCGCAGCCCAGGCAGGCCACCCAGGTGAGGTGGAAGCCCCCGACCGCACTGGCCAGCGCGGCGACCACCGGCGGGCCGATCACCTGACCGGTCGAGGACAGCTGTTGGACCATGCCGATGGTCGTGGAAATCGTGCCCTCGTCCGGCGCGAAGAACGGCGCGGCGGCGAACAGTGCCCCCGGTACCAGACCGCCGACCATCGAGAAGATGACCGCGCCGGCAAACCTCGCAATCGGAGCCCCCTCGGTGACCGTGGCGAAGGCAAGGAAAGCCCCGAGGGCCTGGCCGGCGAAGCCCATCCCGAGCACACCCGCCAGCCGCCACCCGCGGTGCAGCAGGATGCCCGCGACGACATTGCCGACGACATTGACCCACGGCACGACACTGGTGAGCACCGCACCGAGTGGCCCAGTCCAACCGGCTTGGACGTACAGCGTCGGCAGGAAGCCGATGACCGCCATCCACTGCGCGGCGTAGACGCCGAAGGCGAGGGCTCCCATCCAGGGCCCGACGCTGCCCACGGTGCGGCGCACTCGGGCCCACGCACCGGTCGCTGCGACACCTGCGCCTGCGGGGGCGGTGTCCGCGACTCCGGCAGCCACTGCCGGACGAGGCGGATCGGGCGGCACGACCACCCGGACGGCGACGAGTGCTGCCGCCGTGAGCGCCGCCAGCAGCCACCACCACAGCGCCCACGTGCCGTGCTGGATCACCCACGGCCCGATGAGGAAGGCCAGCCCCGTGCCGAAGGGGATATAGGCGCCCCAGACGCCGAGCACCCGGGTGACTTGGTGGCCCGGGACGACCCGTCTCAGCAGCCCCGGTGCCGGGACTGCCGCCATCAGCAACCCCACCCCTTCCAGGGCCCGCAGGGCGAGTAGCACGGCATACGAGGTCGCGAAACCCCCCAACACGCTCGCGGTCGTGAGGATCGTCAACCCGGTGAGCATGGACCGGCGCAGCCCGATGCCGTCGGCGCTCACCCCGATGGCGAGCCCGGCAACCATCCCGGCGAACTGCACGAGCGAGAGCAGGAAGCCGGCCTGCACGAGCGTGAGTCCCCACTCCTGGGTGAGCGCCGGCACTGCGGGTGGCAACTTGCCCACATGCAGGGCCAGCCCGACGCCGGTCGCAAGGACGACGAGGGCGGCCGGCGGGACCCCGGACCGGCGACTCAGCGCTGCACCGCCCCGAACCGGGCCGCGGCAGCCGCCACCGCCAGGTCGCGGTAGCCACTGACCTCGTCAGTGCGCAGGGTGCGGTCGGGCGCCCGGAAGGCCATCCGGAAGGCCAGCGACTTCTCGTCGGCGCCGACCTGCTCCCCGCGGTAGACGTCGAAGAGGGTCACCCACTCCAGATTCTCCCCAGCGGCCTCGCGCAGAGTGCGCTCGACCTCGCCCGCGGCGACGCTCTCGGGCACCGTGAGCGCCACGTCGGTGAGGGCCACCGGACGGGTCGAGAAAGGAGCCTGCTTGGCCGGGTGCGCCCGGGCCGCAACGAGCACCTCGAGGCTCACCTCGGCAGCGCAGGTGCGCGCGGGCAGGCCCAGCCGCTGGAGCACTGCGGGATGGAGTTCACCGGCATACCCGAGCAGAGTGCCGTCGGCGAGGCTGAGCCGGGCGCACCGACCCGGATGCCACGGCGCCTGCTGGGCCGGCTCGGCGGTGACGGTCAGCGAGAGCGACGCAGCCGTCGCGCGCACGAGATCGACGGCGTCGGCCCAGTCGGCAGGCCGGCCCTTACCCCACCAGCCGGATCGCTCGCTCTCGCCCGCGAGGACGATCCCGAGGTGGCGCGGCTGCGGCGGAACGGCCGCGTCGATGGAGGCGATGGTTGCGGCGTCCGGGCGCTCGTGGACCCCGGGCACGGGCGCCGTGTGAGCCGTGCCTGGGACCGGGCGAGTCACCGACCCGATCTCGAACAGCGCAAGGTCGCGCTGTCCGCGGGACACGTTGCGCCGCAACGCATCGACGAGGGAGTCGATGACCGAGGTGCGCAGCAATGGCGCCTGGTCGGACAACGGGTTGGCCAGCCGGATCGCACTGCGGCGCGGGTCGTCGGCCGGCAGCCCGAGAGTGTCGCCGAAATCGGCGGCGACGAACGGATAGGTCAGCACCTCGGTGCAGCCTCGGCCCACCAGCATCGTGGCCACAATGCGGCGCACGAGTTGGCTGAGGGTGAGGCCACGCCCGGCGGTGGGGGTCGGCAGCACGGAGGGAATGCGCTCGTAGCCATCGATGCGCGCGACCTCCTCGGCGTAGTCCGGCCCGTCGACGAGATCAGGCCGCCACGAGGGCGGCGTCACCGACACCGTGTCACCGTCGTCGTGCACGGCGCAGCCCAGATCGCGAAGGATCGCGACCACCCGCTCCCGCGAGTAGGGCACCCCGACCAGCCGGGCCGGCAAGGCCGGATCGAGCGCGTATGCCGTGCGCCCGTGGGTGAGGTCGACGTCCGTGCTGCCGGAGTCGGCCAGTCCCCCACCATGCTCGACAAGCAGGTCGACCGCGAGTTGCGCAGCTGCCGCGGTGATCTGGGGGTCGACGCCGCGCTCGAACCGCTTGGATGCCTCGGTCGTCAGGCGGTGTCGTCGCGAGCTGCGAGCCACCGTCACGGGGTCGAAGTGCGCTGCCTCGATGAGGATGTCGGTGGTCGAGGCGGTGACCTCGGACGTGGCGCCACCCATGACACCGGCAATGGCCAGCGGTTCCCGGCCACCGTCGGTGATGAGCAGGTCCTCGACGTGCAGGGTCCGCTCGACGTCGTCGAGGGTGGTGAGCCGCTCGCCTTCGGTGGCTCGGCGCACGACGATCGATCCGGACAGGGTGTGCAGGTCGAAGGCGTGTAGCGGCTGTCCGACCAGGAGCATGACGTAGTTGGTGACGTCGACGGCCAGCGAGATGGGGCGCATCCCTGCCTGGGTGAGCCGCGCTGCCATCCAACTCGGCGACGCCGCAGTCGGGTCGACGCCACGGACGATCCGCGCGACATAGCGGTCACACCCAGGCACCCCGTCGATCGGCGCGCTGTCGGTGAGGTGCACGGCATACCCGGTGGTGGTGTCCGGGGGAATGCCGACGACCGCAGAGGGGTCGCGGAAGCCGCCCGCGGGGCTGCCCTGGGAGTGCCAGTACTCGCGAGCGATGCCCCGCATGGAGAAGCAGTAGCCCCGGTCGGGAGTGACGTTGACCTCGAGGACCTCGTCGTCCAGGCCCAGCAGCGCGATCGCATCGTCGCCCGGCTGCAGGGTCGCGGCCCGCTCGGCCCCGAGGTAGTCGGTGAGGACGATGATCCCGGAGTGATCCTCGCCCAGGCCGAGCTCGTCCTCGGCGCAGATCATGCCGTTGGACACCCGGCCGTAGGTCTTGCGCGCCGAGATCGCGAAGCCACCGGGCAGCACAGCGCCCGGCAGCACGACCACGACGAGGTCACCGACGACGAAATTGGTTGCACCACAAACGATTTCCTGCGGTATGCCGTCGGTCACCCGCTGCCCGTGCTCGCCGACGTCGACGGTGCAGTAGCGGATGGTCTTGCCGCTCTTCTGGACCGCCTCGTCGATGGTGAGAACGCGCCCGACGACGAGGGGGCCGGTGAGGTCGCCGCCGTGCAGCGCCTCCTCCTCCAGGCCGACGCCGACCAGCGAGGCCGCGACCGCCGGGCCACGAGCGCCGGGGGCGAGGTCGACCAGCTCCGCGAGCCAGGACAGGGGGACTCTCATCTCACACCGCCATTCCGAACTGACCCGAGAAGCGGACATCCCCTTCGACGATGTCTCGCATGTCGCCGACGCCATTGCGCAGCTGCAGCGCGCGCTCGATGCCGAAGCCGAACGCGAAGCCGGTGTAGACGTCGGGATCGATGCCGCACGCCGTGAAGACCTTGCGGTTGACCATGCCCGAGCCACCGAGCTCGATCCAGCCCGAGCCACCGCAGGTGCGGCAGTCCCCACGGACCGCGGCCTCGGCACCCAGGCAGGCGAAACACTCGAAGTCGGTTTCCATGGACGGCTCGGTGAACGGGAAGTACGAGGCGCGCACGCGGGTGCGCACGTCACCGAACATCGCCCGGACGAAATGGTCGATCGACCCACGGAGGTGGGCCATCGTCAACCCCTTGTCGACCGCGAGCAGCTCGATCTGGTGGAAGACCGGTGTGTGAGTGGCGTCGAGGTCGTCGGTGCGGAACACCTTGCCCGGCGCGACCACGTAGATCGGCGGGGTGCGGGTGAGCATGGTGCGGATCTGGATCGGCGAGGTCTGGGTGCGCAACACCAGGCCCCCGTCCGGCGGGTCGACGAAGAAGGTGTCCTGCATCTGCCGCGCCGGGTGGTCCTTGCCGAGATTGAGCGCATCGAAATTCATCCACTCCGACTCGACCTCAGGGCCTTCGGCGACCTCCCACCCCTGCGCGACGAAGATGTCCATGAGGCGTTCCTGGGTGAGCTCCACCGGGTGCCGCGAGCCGACGGGACGACGGCCGGTCGGCACCGTGACGTCGACCCGCTCCTCGACGAGGATGCGCTCAGCGGCCTGCTCCTGCAGCCGCGCCTCCCGCGCCTCGTATGCCGTGCGCACGGCATCCATGGCGGCCCCCACGCGCTTGCCCGCCTCGGCCTTGGCGCTCGGTGGCAGCGCCCCGATCTCGCGGCGGGCGGCGGCGACCGCCCCCTTGTCGAGGTGGGCGAGCCGGGCCGCCTTGAGTGCCTCGAGGTCCGCAGCCGCGGCGAAGGCCACGGTCGCCGCCTCGACTGCGGCGGCCAGAGCGTCGGGTTGGAGGGCGGCGACCTCGACAGGGTCGTAGGAGCTGTTCGGTGCAGACATGGTGCCTATATCGGTCGATGGGCGGTGGGCGCGGGGGTGGTGCCACGCCAGGTCATTCACGATCCGGCGCCCGAGTCTACGGGGTGGCGCGCAACGCCCACCGGATGCCCTCACGGCGTCCCGGTGACTGGACTTATCGAAGCCGCGAGGACTCGTAGAGGCACACCGTGGCGGCCATCGCGAGGTTGAGCGACTCGGCCAGTCCGTGGATCGGCACCCGCACCACCTCGTCGCACTCCTGCCGCACCGGTTCAGGCAGGCCCCAGGCCTCGTTGCCCATGACCCAGGCATGCGGAGCGTCGAGGTCGACCTCGGTCAGCGTGGTCGTGCCCGCACCGTCGGCTGCGAGGGTGCGCACTCCCGCCTCGCGCAGGTGACGCAGCACGTCTTCGATGGCCATCCCGGTGACCACCGGCACGTGGAAGATCGATCCGGCCGTCGAGCGCACCACCTTGGGGGCGTGGATGTCGACGCTGCTCGCCGTGACGATGACGGCGTCGGCGCCGAAGGCGTCCGCCCCGCGCAACACCGTGCCGGCGTTCCCGGGGTCGCGCACCTGGCTGAGCACGACGAGCAGCCGCGGCCGGGTGGCGAGGACCTGCGCGAGGCTCGTGGTGACCACCCGGCATACCGCAAGCAGCCCTTGCGGCGCGTCGGTGTCGCACATGCTCGCGAGCACGTCGTCCGAGCAGCGGTGCACGGACAAGGCGCCGTCGCGCGCTGCCGCCAGGATCTCGGTATGCCGTGCGGCGGCTGCCTGGGTGACGTAGAGATCGCGCACGGTCTCGGGACGATGGATGACCGCTTCGCGGACCGCCTGGGGGCCCTCGGCGAGGAAGAGACCGGTGCGCTCACGCATCGAGCGCCGGGACAGGGCCCGCACCGTCTTCACCCGGTCAGAACGGATGTTGGTCAAGACGGTCACGGACGCCCTTTCCCGGCGCTCGGTCGTGAACTGATGGTGCGACGGCTCGATCAGGCCGCGTCGCCGGCCGGCACCTGGGCCGGGACGTTGGCGCGAGCCAACTCGACGAGGGCAGCGAACGCCGTCGCGTCGTTGACGGCCAGGTCGGCAAGGATCTTGCGGTCGACCTCGACCCCGGCGGCCTTGAGGCCCTGCATGAACCGGTTGTAGGTCATCCCGTTGGCGCGGGCCGCGGCGTTGATGCGCTGGATCCACAGCCGGCGGAAGTCACCCTTCTTGGCGCGACGGTCCCGGTAGGCATAGCCGAGCGAGTGGACGACCTGCTCCTTGGCCTTGCGGTAGAGCCGCGAGCGCTGTCCGCGGTAGCCGCTGGCGCGCTCGAGGACGACCCGGCGCTTCTTCTGGGCGTTCAACGCCCGCTTCACGCGTGCCACGTGAGTTCTCCTTCGTCGTTAGGGCGGGCGGCGTCAGATGCCGAGCAGCCGCTTGACCTTCTTGGTGTCGGGGGCGGACAGCTGGACGTCGCCGGAGATCGAGCGCATTTCCTTGCTCGACTTCACTTCGAGGCGGTGACGGCCGCCGGCCTGCTCGCGCATGATCTTGCCGGTGCCGGTGACGCGGAAGCGCTTCTTGGCCCCGCTGTGGGTCTTGTTCTTCGGCATGATGTGCCGATCTCCTTCTGCGTATGGTCCCGGGCGGTGATGACCGTCGGGGTCGTGCTGGTTCGCGATGCCCGGTCGGTGCCGAGGCGGTGGTGCATCAGGCCTTGGGAGCCCGCGGGGTGGGACGAGGTGTGGGTGGCGCCGGACGAGCGGCCGCAGGACGGGGCCTGGGCGCCGAGGCACCGGTCGACGGAGCGCTGGGCGAGGGCACTCCCGAGCCGCGCCCACGCGGAGCAGGTGCGGGCTTGGCCGCAGCCGGCTTGGCCGGCGCGGACGGAACCGCTGCCGCTGCAGGGTCGGAAGGGGACTGCGGAGTGGGACCTGGAGAACCAGCTGAGGGCGCAGTCACTCGCTCCGGAACGGACACTTCAGATGCAGGTGCGGCGACCGATGCGGGAGCAGCGTCCGGTGCGGGAGTCACCGCTGTCTCGGGTACAACCTCGGGCGCGGGAGACAGGGCCTCGCCGCCCTCGCCAGCACCACTGCGGGCCGGGGCGGATTCCCGGGCTCGACGTGCCTCAGCCTTGGCCTCGGCCTTCCGCTTGGTCGGCCCGATCACCATGATCATGTTGCGGCCGTCCTGCTTGGGGGCCGACTCGACGAAGCCGAGTTCGACGACATCCTCGGCCAACCGCTGCAACAAGCGGAAGCCCAACTCGGGACGCGACTGCTCGCGCCCGCGGAACATGATCGTCACCTTGACCTTGTCGCCGGCCTTGAGGAAGCGCTCGACGTGGCCCTTCTTGGTGCCGTAGTCATGCGGGTCGATCTTCGGGCGGAGTTTGATCTCCTTGATGACCGTGTTGACCTGGTTCTTGCGGGCTTCCCGGGCCTTGAGCGCGGCTTCGTACTTGAACTTGCCGAAGTCCATGAGCTTGGCGACCGGGGGACGCGCCATCGGCGCGACCTCCACGAGGTCAAGGTCGGCGTCGGCGGCCAGCCGCAGCGCCTCCTCGACGCGGACGATCCCGACCTGCTCCCCGTTGGGGCCGACCAGGCGCACCTCGGGGACCCGGATGCGCTCGTTGATACGAGGCTCGCTGATGTGGGGCTCCTTAAGAGTTTTCGTGCGGGTGACCCCGGAAACGAAAGAAGGCCTCTTTCGCATCGTCGATGCGCAAGAAGCCGTCCCGGTTCCAGGGAGTCCGGTGGGCCGCACATGGCGACCACCTAACTCCATCCGCCCAGTCACCTGGAGGTCACGGCCGTTGCGCCGCACCCCGATGCCGGAGCGGATCTGGACCGACCCCTCGACCTGGCGGCCGAGTGGGTGGAAGCCGGGGGCTTCTCTTTACACACCGGATCGGATTCACGCCACACGCACCCACATCGGCGCGCGCAGAGATCATCAGAACCGGTTGGTCAAGGACCAAGGCTATCAGTTCGTTCAGGGTGCCATCGCGACGAGCCCATCGATGGAGAGCGTGATCGGCGCGTTGGTCGCCGAGGCCGACAGATAGGGAACCACACCGATGGCGCCGGGGCCCTGCAGACCCGCGGTCGCGTCGGTTGCGGTCACCGTCCAGGCCACCGGCTCCGGACTGCCCACCGCCCACGCCTTGGCACGGATCGTGGTCGGCGCGGTCCCCGTCACCTGCACCCGCAGGTTGACCGGCGCACCGGGCGAGATGGCCAGTGCGGTCGACACCTCCGGCGCCATGGTCGTCTCGACTCCCGCCGCATCGGTCCGGGTCAGGGCAATCCCGAGACCGCCTGTGGGCTGAATGCGAGCCTCGGCCCGGTACTGCCCAGTTGCGGTCGATCGGGCGACCAAGCCGGCATACACGCCCTTGCCCGTGGGTGCTTTGTCCGTCGCTACGGTGACCTTGAGGTCGGCGGACGCAGCCGAGACCTGGCTCAAGAGCGCCGAGCCGCCCTTGCCCGCGTTGAGGGTTATGACCGCGACACTGCCGTTGACCGAGAACGTGCCCGGGGCCGCCTTGACGGTCCAGGCACCTCCGGTGGTCGCCGTGCCCCAACCTTCGGCCACGGTACGGGTGAAATCGTCGGCGGCGAGGACGGGCGCCGCAGGGGTCACCTGTCGGGTCGTCGTAGCGGTCGATCCGCCGGCGTCGGTGACGGTGAGCGTGACGGTGTAGGTGCCCGCCTGACCATAGGCATGCGTCGCCGTGGCCCCGGTGCCGGTACTGCCATCACCGAAGGACCACTGGTATGCCGTGAGGGCACCGTCCGGGTCGCTGGACCCCGAGCCGTCGAGGGCGCAGGTCAACCCCGTACAGGTAGCGGTGAAGGCGGCGGTCGGCGGTGAGTTGGCCGGCGCGGCCGCGATGGTGAAGGCGTCGGTGAAGGAGCCGGAGGTCGGCACGAAGGATGCCTTGAGGTCCGACGCCGTGACCGTGAAGTCGAGGAAACCCCACGTCGGGTTGACATTGGCTCCGGATGAGGCGAGGAAGTAGGGCGCCTCGGGGTCGGTCGCAGCGATCTGATGGAGTGAGCGGCCGCCGGTGGCGACGGTCGCGAAGACTGTGCCGGCTCCCTTCTTCATCGAGCTGTCGCGGTCGGCGAGACACGCCACGTTGGCGGCGCTGCCGGGCACGATCGAGGGGCAGGTCGCGCCTTGGGCCAGCTGAGCGGTGCGTTGGTGGACGTGGTCGTGCCCGGTGAGCACGAGGTCGACCTTCTTGGCGACCAGCAGATTGAGGATGTCGGCACCCGGCTCGCAGGAGTACTCCCCCACCGACAGGCACGGCTTGTGCATGCCCACGACCACCCAGGGCACGCCTTTGCTGCGGGCGCCGTCGATGGCGGCGGCAGTCCAGGCATAGCGAGCCGTGCCCGCGGCATACGACCACGTGCTGTCGGTAAAGGGGATATTGGGGGAAATCATCACAAACCGCACCAGTGGTGCCTCGCGCGGCACGTCGACGTAATACTGCCGGCCATAGGTGCCGACCACACCGGGCAATTGATTGGGCAGACAGGCCGCGAAGTCGTTGATATTGCCGTTCTGACCATTGCTCTCGTGATTGCCGGCCAGCAACTCGACAGGGAAGCCCGCCCCCATCCGGGCGGTGACCAGATCGCACCAGGCCTGCTCCGAGCCGGTCAAGCCATAGGACAGGTCCCCCAACGCCAGCGAAAGATCTGGGTTGCGTGTCTTCATGCTCGCGAACACCTGCTGGGTCAGCGTCCCCTCGCCAAAATCCCCCGCAGCGGTGACCCGCACCTGCGCCGGGGTCGTCGCCGCATTGACCTGCGCCCCCCACGTGGTCGCGCCGGTGACGGCCGCCACGAGAGAAAGGACCAGGGCTGCCCCTACCCGTCGGTTCATAGGCCGCACAGTAGCGCCCGGACGGCTTCGCGAAGAACGCCCCGGTATGCCGTGCCCGTTATGTCCCTCGGGTCACGGTAAACGCATCGGTGAAACCATCGCCCGCAGTCGGAACAAATCGGGCGGATAGCCGATCCGTCTCGATATCGAGCGCGAGAAACCCCCACGTCGGGCGCAGATTCCGACCGCTGATCGCGGCGAAGTACGGTCCCTCCGGGTCGTCGGCCTTGACGGCATACAGGTCGGCCCCGCCGGTGCCCACCGTGACGAAGATCGTGCCGCTGCCCTGCCGCGAAGTGCTCGACCCGAGGCAACGCACTGCCACGTGCCGGGGATCAGAGTGGGACGGTCCGCTGCCTGGGCCAGCGGGAAGGTGCGTTGAGAGGTGTGCTCGTGCCCGGACGACGAGGTCGGCCCAGGCCGCTGCGCAGAGGTCGAGCACCGCCATCAACGCTGGGACCGCCGCGCGGTTGCGGGGGGACGTGGGCTCGACGCCGGCGACCCGCCACGCGCAGCCTGTCGGCTCAGCGCAGCCTGTCGGCTCAGCGCAGCCTGTCGGCTCAGCGCAGCCCGTCGGCTCAGCGCAGGACGGCGGTGCGGGCCACCCACTGCCGCCGCGCCCGGATCGCTCCGGAGCCCGCGATGGCTACGACGAGCCCGATGATCGAGACCCCGATGAACCCCCAGCCCCAGCCCAGGTGGTCGATGGCATAACCGGCCAGTGGCGCCCCGAGCGCTTGGCCCCCGGTCATCGCCGAACCGTGCCAACCCATCGCCTCACCGCGGAAGCGCTCCGGGACGATCCGGGACAGGTGGTCGACGGTGGCTGTGATCGTCGGGGCACAGAGCACTCCGCACAGGGTGACCAGGACGACGAACATCGGCATGCCGGTTGCCAGACCCACCGGCAGCGTGGTGATCGCCAGCCCACCGAGCAGCCAGAACACCGAGATGGAGCGATGCATCGCACCGTAGGCCAGACCTCCGATGAGCGAGCCCAGCCCCCAGAGCGAGAGCACCCAGCCGATCGCGGTCGCCTGCCCCATCTGGCGCAGCGCTGCGACGATCGCCACGTCGGTGCCGGCCAGGACGATCGTCGATGCGGCTGCCGCGGCATAGACCGCGAGCGCGCCGGGGGTGATCCAGGCACGAACGCCGCCGCCGGCGCCCCCGACGGTGACCTGGTCCTGCGCACCAGCCGGTATGCCGTCCGCCGGCTCTCCGTCGCAAGCCGGGTGGGCAGCGGACGACCGGGGATCGCGATCCGCCAGGGGAGGTGCGGCGGTCGATCTGGCGGCGTCCGCCGCGGCCACCGTCATCGCCGGGTCGGCCAGGAAGAGGACCACCGCGGCGACCGTGTTGGCGATCGCGAGGATGAGCAGCACCCAGCGGGTGTCATAGGTGGCCGCCGCCCAGACCGCGACGGCCGGGCCGATCATGAACGACAGCTCGGTGAAGACCGAGTCCAGCGACAGGGCACTCCGGCGGCGCTCCTCGGGAACGACCACGATGAGCGCCTGACGCAGGATCGAGAACGACGGCACGGCGAAGGCCCCGGCGACGATGCTGCCGGGCAGCAGCACGGCATACGGGAGGAACGGCATGGCCGTCCACAGCAGACCGGTGACGACGATCGACGGTGCTAAGGTGCGCCGCAGCCCGTAACGGTCGAGCAGGCGGCCGCGCCAGGGCGCCGACAGGGCCAGGGCGATGGTGAAGGCCGCGCTGACCAGGCCGGCCTCGCCGTAGCTGCGCCCCAGGGTGCTCACGACATGCAAGGTGAGGACGATGCCGATGGCGAACATCGGCAGACGGATCGCGAAGGCCAAGGCGAAGACCCTCCGGACCTCCCCCAGGGCGAGGATGTCGCGGTAGGGCTGCATACGCATCCCCTCAGGATCGCAGACCGAGGGCGGCGAGGGCGAACCGGATATCAGTGGCCGATGAGCAGACTCACCGCGTGGATCGTCACCCCGACCAGGCCGCCGACGATGGTGCCGTTGATCCGGATGAACTGCAGGTCGCGCCCGACGTGGAGCTCGACCTTGTCGGCGGTCTCGCGGCCGTCCCAGCGTTCGATGGTGTGGCTGATGACCGTGGTGAGCTCGTCGCCGTATCGGGCCACCGCGAAGGAGGCCAGATCCGCCAGCTGGGTGTCCAGCCGCCGACGGAGCAGATCGTCGGTCGTGACGGCCTCGGCGAAGGCGCGCAGTTGCGCGGAGATCCGGCCCCGCAGCGGCGACTCGGGGTCGGACAGTGAGCGGACGAAGGCGGTACGGAAAGCGGCCCAGAGCGAGGTCGCGGTCGCCAGCAGTTGCGGGTGATCGAGCAGCCGCAGCTTGAGGCGTTCGGCCCGCTCCATCGTGTCCGGGTCCTCGACCAGGTCCTGCGCGAGCTGGGCCAGCAGATCGTCGAGGGCGATCCGGGCATGGTGGCGCGGGCTGTCGCGAATGTCCTCCACCCAGGCGATCGCCTCGGTGTGTAGCCGCTTGATGACGACCTCATTGACCCGCTGCGGGGCCCACCACGGGGCGCGCTCCTCGAGCACCGCGCTGAAGGCCTCCTCGTTGGCCAGCAGCCACCGGTGGGCCTCCGTCACCGCGAGATCGACCAGACCGTGGTGGGCCTGGTCGCGGACCACTTCGGCGAGGAAGGTGCCGGCAATGGGAGCGATGGGTTCCTCGCGCAGTCGGGGCAGCACGGCATCGTCGAGCAGGGCGGCGACAGTGGCATCGCGCAGCCGTTCGAGGGCGCGGATCGAGAGCGTCACCACCTCGGCTGTGGCCCGCTCGGTGTTGGCCGGCACGAGCACCCAGTCGGCCGCTCGCTTCGGGATCCGAGCCGCCATGACTCGGTCGCGGATGATTTCCTCGCGCAGGAAGTTGGCGCCCATGAAGTCCTGCAGACTGCGCGCGAGCATGTCCTTCTTGCGGGGGATGATGGCGGTGTGTGGGATGGGCAGCCCGAGCGGATGCCGGAAGAGCGCGGTGACCGCGAACCAGTCGGCGATCGCGCCCACCATCGAGGCTTCTGCGCCGGCATTGACGAATCCCCACACACCGGTGCGACCGAGCGTCGCGAGATAGACCACCGCGGCAGTCACCAGCAGCGCCAGGGCCACCAACCGCATCCGGCGCAGTGCCGTGCGCCGTTGGCCGTCCAGTGCGGAGTCGACGATGACGCCGATCGGCGAGGTCGCTGTCGACACGTGCCTGTCCCTTCTGCCCACCCGGGCGGCCGGTGACCGCCCGGGGAAGGCAACGCGCGACCGGTATGCCGCGTTCCGGCCGAGTGCCGACGCCTCGGTCGGACCTCGGGTGCCTGCGCGTCCCACGGTATGCCGTCCAGCCGGGTGGGTCCGACCGCAGCGGCCTACC
>Ga0208938_1000807_pt1 | contig 20705 bp, 19 predicted proteins | sample AD_UKC125_MetaG_FD_184434 | JGI IMG/M metagenome (GOLD analysis project Ga0208938, IMG submission 184434) | Active sludge microbial communities of municipal wastewater-treating anaerobic digesters from USA - AD_UKC125_MetaG (SPAdes) (version 2) | ecosystem: Engineered > Bioreactor > Anaerobic >...
GACCCCCAGCTGATCCCACTCCTGCGTTACCGGGTTGAAACCCCACTCGGCTAACCCGGCGTGGGCGGTTTCCTGCGCATACAACAACCGAAACAACTCCGACGCCCACGCACCATGAGCCAACACATCACGGCCACCAGAACCGATCGTGCGAGCTTTCCCGTCCTCACACACCGTCAAATTCGCGATCATCGAATGAAAATGCACATGCGGGTCACCATCACGGCTCGTGACCTCCATCGTCGCCGTACCAGCCCACCCAGTGCCCTCCACCCGCACCGCGGCCTGCCCGCCCCCGTGATGCCCCGTCGCCCCATACGCGACCCGGTCACCCAACGCCCGATACGTCGCCGCCGCACACTCCTGCGCAATCGCCACCAGCCGTGCACGCTTCTCCGGGTCCGACTCCATCACCAAACCCAGACTTGCCCGCTTCGACAACGTCAACCCGACGTCGTAACCCTTCGTACCCACATCAACCCGCACATCCTTCGTGGCCTGCGCCGTCGCCCACACCTTCCCCGAATAAGCAGCCTCAACCTGCCTGCCCATCCCGGCATCACTAGCGATCGCTTCCAACCGATTCAACGGAACCCGCCACGCATCACCCTTCGCCTGAACCTGACGCTGAAAATCAGCCCACCGCTTCTGCGCATACGGACCCACAAAAAGCTGCCCCGCATCCACCCCACGCTCAGCCGCAGCCGTCACAATCGCGTCATACGCAGGCACCGCCGCCAACTTCGCCGACTCCGCCATCGCCTGCTTCGGCTTCACCAACTGCTCACCCGTCGCAGGATTCACCCCATCCAGCAACGCCCGCACCCGAACCTCATCCCCAGGCGTCACAGACGCCCCCGGCACAACCCCCAACACCGACGCCGTAGCCCCATCACCAATCCAAAACACCTCACGCGAATCCGCCTGCTCACCCAACCGATACGCAACCTGATCCGCCGACGCCTCCGCATCCCCAGCAAGCCGATACGTCACCTGACCCGCATTGCGGATCGTCGTGACATTGCCTGCCATCCCAGCCCCTCAGTTTCGCGCTCTGTATCGAGAGATACCTTAGCGCTCATAGGAGCGTAGTGATGTGGGCACTATCTCTTCTTGCAAGAGTGAGGTATCGGAAAGATTAGCGGCGATGAGGGAGCGGTTAGTTACTTGGCCTTAGCCACAGATCAGTAACCAGTCACAACGCAAATGTGTTCGGGAACCTTTTGGGTTAGCTAAGCAGCGCACTCACCGGACAACACCTTCCCAAAAGTCCGCAGCCAGAACAGATTCCCATCAGTGAGCTGTCCACCGGATCCACAGAATGTGAGCGCCTACTACCTGTATATATCTGTGTTTTTAACTACCTGGGCGGCGAAGAAATGGGGTATCACCTGCGTAAACGCGGCACAGGCGCCAGTAGATAACCCCCGAAGCGCCAGTAGATAACCCTTTTTGAGCGTGGGGGGCGCCAGTAGATAACCCCCTACGGCGTGGTGTTTGGGCGGTTTCTCCACACCCGTCTAGGTTGATCACGCATGTAAAAGGCCGCCTGCTCCGGTCAAGAAACTGGCGGCCTTTTAACAAACCAAAAGCACGGCCACGTTATCGCGGCTGCCCCTTCGGGCGGCAAGGCGACTCGCCAGGTCGTGTCTGACGAAAGGCTCGAAGTTGACTGGCCAACCCCCGCTTCCCTTAGTGATTCCCGATGCGGTGTTACGCAAGGTAGATTTGGCGCATCAGATCGAGGTCGAGGACCCACGTGTATCTGGGCGTATGTCGTTCTCCCCGCACTATTTCGCGCAGATCAGCCTTCCATACAAGGACCCCGGCACCGTGCCGCAATGGTCACGCAAAAACGGCAAACTCACATTGGCGGTCACTCCCGGCATCGTGTTCGACACCGAGGGCAACCCCTCCCCGCAGTACCCCTACGGGGCGTATCCCCGGCTCCTGCTGATTTGGATGGCAACGAAAGCCGTACAAACGAAAAACCGGGTGCTGTCTCTCGGATCAAGCCAAGCCGAACTCATGCGAGACCTAGAAATTCCGAAAGGGGGCATGCAACGCAAGAGATTGCGGGAACAGATTAACCGGCTGGTGACGGCACAAATCATCGTCCACGAACGCAAGGACCACGGCCACGTCCACGGCACAAAAACGTCTAGTTTCGGGTTCACTCGCGAAGTTTCGCTGTGGTGGTCCGATCGGGATGACGACTCCCCGCAGCTGATGGATTCCACGATCACACTTTCGGAGGAGTTCTATAACTCGATCATTGAGCACCCCGTGCCGGTCGACATGGCCGCATTGGCATACCTGCGTCAACAAGGCGGAACCGGCTTACCGATCGATATCTACGTATGGCTGGCCTACCGGATGAGCAGTGTCCACCGCCCCACCCAAGTCACCTGGGACCAGCTCGCTGCCCAATTCGGCAGCCAATACACCCGTGCCCGTGCTTTCAAACCAGAGTTCTTGAAGGCACTAGACAAAGTGGTTGGGCCAGGTAGGGCGTACCCGAAAGCGCATGTTGATGTGACCAAGCGCGGCCTCACGCTTCTGCCGTCACCAACCCCGGTTCCTCGCAAAAGTGTCCGCTGGTAGTGAGGTGCAGGCAGCGTCCTGAGACCAAATCGGTGACTGACGGGGCTAAATCAAGTCGGCAAACCCAGGCAGGGGCGGTGGGTCAGGTTGACCCTGCGGAGGGTGCGTCACCAGAATTATGTCGCATTGAGTTGACTAGACAAGTACGGCAGTCCTAGTACACTAGAAGCGCGAAGGGCAGGAGCCCTGAGAAGTGAGCCCGTAGGCCTTCCGGACGGTCGGCGCTGCGGGCTTCGCGCTGCCTAGAGACGAATGATCTGGCCTACCAGTGGTGTTACTCGCGCCCGCCATGCGGCGTCAGGGTGCGTCCATAGCCATGCAGCTGCGTCAGCCACCCACAGCATTGGTTCGGTGCGAGGTTCCCGTATGTCCCAACTGATGCCTGTGTCGTGCAGCCCCTCAGTTAGTGCGCGGCGGTCTGATGGGGCTTTACGGTCCGATATTTCGCGGCCTGCGTCACGTTCGATGACCACGAGGCTGGTGGCCAGCGCTGCCGCCAGCTTGGTCACTCCGGTCACGCATTGGGCCCGGGCCTCAGCCATGTAGCGGTGGTTAGCCACGATGATGTGAACGGTCACGGGCGATTTCCAGGCCGCGATGTTCTTCCAGATCTGATCTCTTCTGGTTTTGCTTTCCCCGGTGAAGTGCAGTCGTTCTTGCCCGCGCAGGAGTTGTTGTCTGAGCGCTTTGCGATGGTGGGCGACCGAGGCTGAATCTGCTTCCACGGCAGCCATGACGAACCCGCGTCGTTTTGATTCGTCGGCGAATAGTTGCGTGCTCACGGGCTCGACCGTACGGGGACCTTTCGAGTCGGGCAGTAAAGGATCGGTGAGATGTAACAATTCGGGGTGGATGGGGAATTGATGGTTGTGAAGCAAACAGGTCCCAGAGAGTCTGCATTTGATGCCATCTTCGGCGCTCACCATCAATCGGTGTACCTGTATTTGATTAGGCGCGGCGTCAGCCAACACGATGCGGAAGACCTCACTGCAGAAGTCTTTGCCACCGCATGGCGAAAGAGGACTCAGCTACCACCACACCCATTGCCGTGGCTATATCGAGTTGCCGGGAATCACCTCCTGCACCACCAGCGAAGCCACCAACGGAGGCAGCGGCTAACGCACTCTCTGGCAGCGGCAGCTAAAACCGTTCCTCTAACACCCGCCTTCAATGACGACTCATCTAGCGACCATGTCACGGCCGCGATAGAAACACTTTCTGCCGCTGATCAGGAAGTTCTGCGGCTAGCAGCTTGGGAACACTTGACTACAAGTGAGCTGGCAGACGTTCTCAGATGCAGCGAGTCCGCTGCACGTGTGCGTTTACACCGAGCCCGCAAACGGCTAGCCGCCGCCCTTGACAGCTCGCGCAACACCCCTACCCGAGTCAGCCACCCACAACCGATTGGACTGACCCCATGACTGACGCCGACATCACAGAAAAACTCGCCGCCAGCAACCCCGCCACCACGACGATTCTCGACCAAGCGGCGAGTCAACGCATCCGCGAACTGCTCGACGAGAAAACTAGACAAGGGGCCAGGAAACGGAAGCGACGCGGTGCCGCAGTTGCAGTCTGTGCCGCATCAGTGGTGCTCGCGGCAGGAGCCGCAGCCGCAGGCGGAGTTCCTAGCGCAGTCTCAGAAGCCTTCACACTACGAAATTCCGGCGTGCCCGACCTGACCAGCGAACCGCAGGCAAAAGCGGCACAGCTCAAGGTCACAGGCTCCGGCCCCGAGAACAGCGAATTATCGGTATGGACAGCACCAATCCACACCGGCTCATGCATAGCAATCATCGGATCAGCCGAAGGAGCCGAGTTAGAACCAGGGAAGCCGGAAATAGACGGCGCTGCTTGTGGACAGGGTGGGTCGGCTGCGGATCAGACCCCCGACGGACTCAGCGTCATTGGGGGACAGTGGAAATCAGCACGAACGAACCGCATGTACTGGCGGTTTGGGGGATCGGCAGAACACGCCGTGCGCGTTGAACTGCACACCCCAGGAAAACCAACACGAACGGTCGCGATCAACAATGAATGGTTTGTTGGTGCGGTACCCCAAAAGGACCTATCGAAACCGACGACTCTCATTGCCTACTCTGCCTCTGGCGAGGTCGTCCAAAAAAGCCAACTCTAACTAAGGAGTAAGCCCGGTCGATCCTGGCGAAGCGCTTCCGCTGCTGCTGGCAGGCGACGGAACCTCGGTCGGAGTCGTCGGAGCCTCGGTGGGCGTCGGTATAACCGGCGCAGTGGGTGTACTACTTGGCGACGAGGCAGTCGGAGTTGGACTCTCTACCGGACTGGGCATGAATAGTTCAGTGCAAAAAATATTTGGACGATCATGGGCCTTGAAACACGCGTTCATCTGAGCAGATGGGCCGTTCTCGAATGCCTTGGGCGTAAATGCGGCGGTTTTGCCAGCCTGAACATATGCCTGCCCTCCCTGCCCGGACATGTCATGCCCGTTACGGTTTACCCACACCTTGTCGGGGTGTTTGTAAGAGCGCTGTCACCACAGGCAAACGAGAGTTACCGCGCTGAAACCTAGCTGTCATTTCCTGGAAGTCGGGCAGGCTGAAGATGTTCAGCATGAATCGATCGACGGATCTGCACGATCTGGTTGAGCATTGGACGTTGCTAGGTGATGAGAACGATTTAGTCGCTGGTAAGCGGGGCGGGACACGTTTGGCTTTCGCGCTCCAATTGAAGTTCTACACACTGAACCGCCGGTTCCCGGTGGGCCCCGAAGACTTCACCGCAGACGAGGTCGAGTTTGTGGCTCGCCAGGTCCGCGTTGAGCGGGAGCGGCTCGTTGACCATGACTGGGTGGGCCGGACAGCGCGGCATCATCAGATGCAGATACGCCAGTACCTTGGGGTACGCGAGTGTTCGGTCGCCGACGCGGACCGGCTGACGGCGTGGCTGGGTTCGAAGGTCGGGATCGCAGCGGCGACACCAGCTGAAATTCGATCGATGCTGCTTGACCGGTGTCGTCAGGAACGAATTGAGCCGCCGACGTCGGGTCGAGTGGAGCGCATTGTTCGCTCCAGCCTGCGAAGCGCTGAGTCAGCTCTCACAGCCGGAATCGCGGGGCGTCTGTCGCCCTCAGCTGTGCACCAGCTGAACGCATTGATCGCCAATGATGCTGCTGAGGGGCAGGCTCCGAAGAGAGACGTGTTGTCGGGTATCAAGTCGGTGCCCGGCAATGTAAGCCTGGATTCGATGCTCACCGAGATCAGCAAACTGCGGGCAGTGCGAACTGTGGGCCTGCCAGCTGGCATGTTTGACGATGTCAGCCCGAAGCTAGTCACGGCGTGGCGGGCGCGAGCGATGGTGGAGTCTCCATCCCATCTGCGTGACCACAACGAGGCCCTCAGGCTCACGCTGATGGCAGCTCTCATTCACTGCCGAGAGCGAGAGATCACCGACACCCTCGTCGACCTGTTAATCGCGACAGTGCATCGCATCGGCGCGCGAGCGGACAAGAAAGTGACGCAGGAGCTGGTGAACGCGTTCAAACGGGTCACGGGTAAAGAGAACATCTTGTTCGCGATCGCGGAGGCGTCGCTGTTGGCACCCGATGATGCGGTCCGATCGGTGGTGTTTCCGGCCGTCACGGGTGGGGAGCAGACGCTGCGCGAACTGGTGCATGAATACAAGACCAAGGGTCCGGTGTATCGGCGAACTGTCCGAACCACGCTCAAAGCGTCCTACACGAATCACTACCGTCGCGGGCTGATCGAGTTGCTCAATGTGCTGGAGTTTCGCTCCAACAACAGCGCTCACCGGCCCGTTCTCGACGCACTGGAGTTGATCAAACGACATGCGCACACAAGGCTGACCTACTACCCCGCTGGGGAGGATCCGATCCCGACGCATCGTGGACTCAACGGTGATTGGTCGCAACTGGTGTACTCGGAAGCGGGGAGCGGTCAACGGCGTGTGGTGCGTTCGGTGTATGAGATCGCGACTCTGCAGGCCCTGCGCGATTGCTTGCGGTGTAAGGAGATCTGGGTTACCGGGGCACAGACATGGCGCAACCCCGACCACGACCTGCCCGCCGACTTCGATGCCCGGCGAAGTGAAAACTATGCCGCGCTGCGCAAGCCGTTAGACCCGGGCGAGTTCATCGAGGCATTGCGGACCGAGATGACCCAAGAACTGGCCGCGCTGAATGCGGTTCTGCCGAAACTGTCGTGGCTGGAAATCCGAGACCGAGGCAAACGAGGCGCAATCAAACTGACCGATTTCGATGCCGCGCCAGAACCGGAGAATCTGCGCCATCTCAAGAACGAGATCCGCACCAGGTGGGGAACAGTCCCCCTGATCGACATGCTCAAAGAGGCGCTGTTGCGCACCGGCAGCCTTGCTGCAGTTACCTCGGCATCTGCCCGCAGCGACATGCCGGCTGACGTGCTGGCGCAGCGCCTGCTCCTTGCCATATATGCGTACGGGACCAATACAGGAATACGGTCGGTGGCGGGCAACTCGGTCAACGGTCACACCGAGGACGACATCCGTTATGTGCGCCGTAGGTATCTCAACGCCGATGTCGCTCAGCGCATCGCCATTGAAATCGCCAACGCCACCTTCGCGGCGCGGGCGCAAACGGTGTGGGGTGAAGGCTCCACAGCCGTGGCCAGCGATTCCACGCACTTCGGTGCATTCGATCAGAACATCTTCACCCAATGGCATTCCCGCTACGGCGGACGAGGAGTACTGATCTATTGGCATGTTGAAAACAAGTCGATGGCGATTCACTCGCAGCTGATCACCTGTACCGCTTCCGAGGTAGCCGCGATGATTGAGGGGGCGATCCGCCATCAGACCACCATGGAAGTCGAAGGGAACTACGTCGATTCGCACGGCCAGTCCGAGATCGGGTTCGGGATCACTCGGCTTCTGGGCTTCGACCTGCTCCCGCGGATCAAGCGAATCAACACGGTTCGCCTCTACCGACCAACCGCAGGTGATCCCGACGCTTACCCGGCGCTTGACGCCGCGATGACACGTCCGATCCGCTGGGACATCATCGCCGAGCAATACGACCAGATGGTCCGATACGCATCAGCGATCCGGTTAGGCACCGCGTCCACCGAGGCAATCCTGCGCCGCTTCACCAAGGCCAACTCAATCCACCCCACCTACCAGGCGATGATCGAGGTCGGGCGCGCGCAGAAGACCATCTTCGTCGCCCGCTACCTGCGCGACCGCGAGCTGCAGCGCGAAATCAACGAAGGCCTCAACGTTGTCGAATCATGGAACCGCGCCAACAGCGTCATCTTCTACGGCAAAGGCGGAGACATCGCGTCCAACCGTCGCGATGAACAAGAACTCTCCGTGCTCAGCCTGCGAATCCTTCAAGCCGCGCTGGTCTACGTGAACACACTGATGGTTCAGGACGTGGTCGCGGACGACAACTGGAGCCGGAGCCTGACGCCGGAGGACCGGCGCGGGCTCACCCCGCTGTTCTGGACGCACGTCGCGCCCTACGGAGAAGTCAAGCTGGACATGAACAGCAGGCTCATGCTCAGCGCGCCAAGCTGAAGTACCCACGCTGCTAGCTCGTTCGCGCCGCCAGGTGCCGATACAGCGTTGCCTTGCTGACCCCGACCGACTCCGCGACCGTAGCCGCAGTTTCACCGTTGGCGAGACGACGTTTCGCCAACTCCAGCTTCTTCGCAGTCATCACACTGGGTCGACCGCCGATGCGGCCTCGCTCGCGGGCAGCAGCAAGCCCCGCCAGCGTGCGCTCCTGGATGCGCTCGCGCTCAGCTTCACCAAGAGCGGCAAGGATCGTGAAGTACAGACGCCCGTTCGTCGTGCTCGTGTCGATTCCATCAGTAACGGACGCAAGGTTGATGCCTCGCTCGCGCAGCTCGTTGGCTATCTCGATGCAATGCAACGTGCTACGCCCAAGCCTGTCCAGCTTCCACACCACCAGGGTGTCGCCAGATCGCACGTGGTCCAGGCACCGAACCAGCTCCGGCCTGTCCCTAGTGGAACCGCTCGCCTTGTCCTTATATATGCGCTCGCACCCCGCCGCCGTCAGGGCGTCGATCTGCAACGCGTGGTCTTGATCGGCGATGGAAACCCGCGCGTAACCGATTCTTGCTGGCATGAAATCCAGCATCGCAAAAACGTCAGACAGTGGCTCGTACGCCGCGCTGGTTTTGCGACAGTGTTTTGCGACGCTGGACACTCACCCGATCCGTCGCAGTCGCCACACTCTCAATAACGATCGTTATCGCGACGACACTACGCCGGCGCATCTACCAATTACTCGCCCACTGATCGTTGAAGGTCGAAATCAGCTTCATCAGACCCCCGACCTGCAACAGCCCGTCATCCTGAGCCCGCTCGCCGCACATACTTGTAATGCTACCCAATAACAGTTGTATGCTCTAACTATCTTTCTCGCGAAATGGGGCAGCTTATGGATATTTCCGGAACGGAACGGGTCGAGTGGGCCCTCACGGTCTTGGTCAGGCGTGCCGATCAGGTGTACATCCAAAGCGAAAATGGCGCGCGCCCGCTGGAGCGCGCCGCCTACCTGATCATGGGTCGCTTGTTCGATTCAGGACCGTGCCGGATGGGCGACCTGGCAGACGCGTCTCTGGTGACATCGTCGACTATCAGTCGTCAAGTGAGCGGGCTGGTTGCCGACGGCTACATCCACAAAGAGTTTGACGACCTCGACCGGCGCGCCTGCCAGCTCAGCCTCACCGAGCGCGGCACGACAGCGCTGTTGGACACCCGCGCAAGGCGCCGCGAGATCGTGCGCACCCTGCTCAGTACGTGGGCCGACGAGGACATCACCAAATTTGCTTACCTCCTTGACCAGCTCAATGCCGGGCTCGACGACTTGGTCGCCGGACCGGAGCGGTTGCCGCGCAAGCAGGAGATGGTCGATCACCGTGGCGCCACCGGTATCGCCGTTCCTACCCCGACCCTGACCGAAACAGTGAACAAATGACTGCAGTAGATCCAAAAGCGGAGCAAGCCGAAAGCGAACCCAGTACCGAGGCGCACGGATCGATCATGCCGGTGCTCAGCCACCGTCAGATCCTCGTCGTGCTCATCGGGCTCATGCTCGGAATGTTCGTGGCCGCGGTCTCTCAGACCATCGTCGCCACGGCCCTGCCGACAATCATCGGTGAACTCGGTGGCCAGGATCAGCTCGCATGGGTCGTGTCAGCGACGCTGTTGACCGCGACCGCCTCTACCCCGATCTGGGGCAAACTCTCGGACCTGTACGGCCGGAAGATCATGTTCCAATCGGCGATCGGAATCTTCATGGTCGCCTCACTGGCGGCTGGTTTCAGCCAGACGATGGGTCAGCTGATTGCCATCCGCGCAGTCCAGGGCCTGGGCATTGGCGGGCTTATGGCACTGTCGCAGGCGATCTTGGGTGATGTCGTCAGCCCCCGCGAGCGCGGCAGATACCAGGGCTACATCGGTGGAGTGTTCGGCCTGGCCACCGTCGCGGGTCCGCTCATCGGCGGGTTCCTTGTCCAGCACCTGTCGTGGCGGTGGACCTTCTGGGCCGGCATCCCGGTCGCGATCGCCGCACTGATCGTGACCGAGCGAGTTCTCAAACTCCCCTTCCCGCGGCGCAAGCATTCGATCGACTGGCTGGGGGCATCATTCATTGTTGCCTCAGTGAGCGCTTTGCTGCTGGTGCTCAGCCTTGGCGGCAAGGAGTTCGACTGGAACTCGTCATGGACATACGGCCTCGTCGCCGTCGCGCTGCTGATGCTGGCTGCCGCGATTTGGCAGGAACGACGCTCCAGCGAGCCGATCATGCCCCCGCACCTGTTCCACAACCACACATTCGTGATCACCGGCATCGCCTCGCTGCTCGTCGGCGCGGCAATGTTCGGCGCAATCATCTTCTTACCCCAGTACCTGCAGATCGTGCAGGGAAAAACGCCAACCGAGTCGGGGCTGCTGACTTTGCCGCTGATGGCCGGTTTGCTGCTGACAGTGATCACATCCGGCAGATTGATCACCCGCACCGGGCATTACAAGATTTTCCCTGTTCTCGGCATGCTCGTGGCCGCCGTCGGACTGTGGCTGATGTCGCACCTAGACGCCACCAGTTCTCTGTGGACGGTGTCGGCGTACATGTTCATCACCGGCGCAGGAATCGGCATGGTCATGCAGGTGCTGGTTCTGGCGACACAGAACGCTGTGGAGCACCGCGATCTGGGGGTAGCGACATCCGGATCGACGTTCTTCCGCTCGATGGGCGGCGCGATCGGGGTAGCAGTGTTCGGAGCAGTCATTTCAGATCGTCTCCAGCACACGATTCCCGCCGCCTTGGCCGCCGTCGGGGTTTCTCCACAGCAGATGCAGACAAGCGGGGCGACAAGTGCGACCCCGGCCCAGATCGCCGCGCTGCCAGAGCCGATCCACGGCGCCGTCATTTCCGGATTCGCTGAGGCGATGCAGGTGGTCTTCCTGGCCGCGGCCCCCCTGATGGTGGCGGGGTTCTTCGTCATCCTGTTCCTGCGCGAGATTCCGCTGCGCCAGCACTCGTCGGTTGAGGTCTTCGAAGGCGTCGTCGACCCCGACCTGCCCGAAGGCTCCTACGGAACCAGTGACGACGAGCCCCAGGAGGAGCCGTCGGCGCAACAGCCGCAGGCACCCAGGAAGGGGTGAGGAGTTGCCAGGCGGTCCATACACGGCAAAACGTCGGGCAGCCGATGTCTAACCGGAAGTTTCCAACAAGCCACGAGGTCTGCCCCACGTGCGGGGGAGACGTGGTAGTGATCTGGTTCGTGCCTGACCCGGAAAATGAACCACAGCTACGCACTGCTCACCGGTTCGTTTGCAAGGCCCAGCGATGCGAACTCACCGCAGGCGCTGTTCTGCAGGCCCACACCCAGAGAATGGCAGCCGACAATTCCACATGTAAATCACCGGTGCACTGCCAGCCCCACGGGGCACAGAGGGATTAGCGACACCGGAGGCCGCACGTTGGGAGGGTTCGCGATGGGCGGCCGCACGCATTCTTCTACGAAGAGCGCCAGATCAGGAAGGGAAGCGCCGCCGGGGGTAGCCCAGCTCGACGCATTTCCTCGTTACCAGCCCCCAATGCCCGGGCCTCGCTGGCGTCATTTCGCACTGCGACTGCGGCGCGTGGCTTTAGTAGCCGAGTTTGGTCAGAGCCAGCGGGTCGACTCCGGGGTAGCTCAGGGCGAACGCGTTCATCATTTGCTCGAACGGTAAGTCAGCGAAAAGGCCGTGAAAGTTTCGGTAGTCCGCGTGTGGGGTTCCATCAAGGCGGGTCGAGCTGTGAAGCGCGTCGCGGGTTCCATCGAACACGATCGGCCGGTACCGCTTCCGGCGAACGATATCCGGCGACAGGCTCGCGTCGGCGAGTAGCCAACGACCGTTGAGGAAGATTGCGTTGAGGCCATGCTGGAACATCGTGTTACCGCCCATCACCTGGGTGATGGGGGGTGGAAGTGTGTGGTCGGTCAGGTCGGACATGACCAAGGCAGTGGGGATTCCAGCTGCTCTCCCCAACGCGCATAGCAGCACAGCCTTCTGCACGCAGAACCCTTGGCCATGTTCCAGTACGTAGCTGGCGACGTACTGTTCTGGCACCATTTTTGCCCGGAACTCGTAGCGAATATCGTTCTGGACAAAGCCAAAAAGCTCGGCAGCCAGGGTGATGTCGTCTGGGCCGGTGGCGATTGCGTCGACCGCCGCGAGGATCGCCGGATGCGACGAGTCGATGAATCGCGTCGCTGCCAGGCATGTCGCGGGATCGAGATCTCTGCTCACGGTGTCGGCTCTGACCAAGCCGCTCACGAGGTCGCTTCTTCCGTGTGCCCAACGCGCGGGAACACCATCCCGGACAAGTCACCGAACGCCTCGGGGTCCAAGGTGATGAACAGGCCAGTGGCAGTGCTGTAGACGGTTCCCCGCTCATCGGTGACGACACCTTCAGTGCGCACCTTGCGCCCGGTTGCGTTGCTGACTCGCGATCGAACAAGGCAGCGGGTTCCCAGCGGCAGCATCTTTTTGAAGGTGACGTTGAGTTCGGCAGCCACAACCATGTAGCCGCTCATCCAAGCCGCCCCTCCCATGGTCTCGTCCAGCAGTGATGCCATGCTCCCGCCGTGAGCGTGGCCGGGGGGTCCTTGCGCCCCTGGGCCCAGCAATACCTTCGCCATCATCGAGCCGTCATCGTGGGTGTAATAGCGCAGCGTCAGGCGGCGGCCGCTACGGTCGCCGGAGACAAAGCTGTCCTCCATTACTTCCGCGGGCATATCGACGGGGGCCCAGCCCGCATCGGCGGTCTCAAGCCAGGTCCGATCAGCGTTCATGGCAGGTCTCCTTTGTCGGCACTCGCACGGCGGTAGTCGCTGGTCAAGGTGCCCAGCCCGATGTAGTCCGAAAATGCGTCAGCGATCTGTTCCGGTGACAAGTGGCCCTCGGGCCGGTACCAGAACGCCACCGAATTGGCAGCCCCGAACGCGAACTTGCGGACCAAAGGAAGATCCAGACCCGTAGCAAGCTGGCCACTAGCGGCTGCTGCGTGGATCAGGTCATCCCAGACCGCCTCGTAGCCGTGCCGCTGGCGTGATAGTTCCGCGCGCGTAGGCTCCGAGAGCCGCCACCACTCAAACATCAAGACATAGGCGGCATCATCGCTTACCAACACCCGCACATGGGCACGCAAAGCGAGGCGCAGCCGCTGGATCGGATCGGTGGAACCAGCCACCGCCTCTGTTACTTCACCCGTCACACGCGCCACCGAATTGCGCATCAGCGCGAGCACGAGCGATTCTTTCGTCGCGTAGCGGTACGTCACGCTGCCTAACAGCATCCCCGCTTCAGCAGCGATCGCTCTCATCGACGTACCTGCCACGCCGTGCTCGCGGAACAGGGCAGCGGCAGCTCTCAGCAGCGGCTCCTGCCCAGAGTCGAAGACCGCTGGAGCGGTGGCGGCACCTTTCACTCGAATCACCCTCGACCTCCAGAATCGTTTGTACAACTGTACAAGGATTTGTACAGTTGTACAACCAGTTAGTGTGCCCGCGATTCGCGGGCATCCCAGGCTCTTCGCCCCGTTGCTGGATCTGACACGGTGCAGCACTGCCCAATAACGCCTGCGCGCGCTGAAGCCAGACCGGGCGTGCCTCTACAACGAACTCGCGGCACATGATCGTTGTCAGTTCGATGTGTAGACGGCTGCTCCCGCTGGCTTGCGCTCACCTGTTGGAGGTCGCGGGCTGTTCCAGCCCGGCCCGTCGCTCACAATCGCTCAGCTTCCGCGCGAGACGCTCGTTTGCCTGTAATGACAGCGTTCTTACCAACACCCCTTGTCGCCTGGACTCGCATTGATCAGGCGCCCCCACGAACAATGGGGATTGACATACTGTTCATTCCGCAGTTCCAACGTGCGGCCCCACACTTCAAGTTTTCTTTTCGCCACAACCTTCGTCGGATCATAGTTCTGCGGCGGGAAACAATCGATGGCGCCGACCTCAGGAGCAGTCGGCGAAGGGCTCGCGAAGGCACCTGTAGCCGAACCCACCGCGATAGTTGAAGCTACGGCTACTGCCGCCGCCGCAGCCACCAGTCTCTGCATGTACATGGACGCTCCTCAGTGATCGTTTTTCAAAGAATCACTGCTGTCGCTGCTGACTGAAAACTAGGCCAATGCTGCCGATCGAAAATGTTGCCACTTGGGGTTCCCTTTGAAGGGTGATCACTGTGGAAGATTGGGCTGAGATTCGTCGTCTGCGTTGCAGCGAGGGTTTGAGTGTGAGAGCAATATCGGCGCGGCTTGGTGTTGCGCGGCGCACGGTTGATGTGGCGCTTGCGGCTGATAAGCCGCCGAGGTATCAGCGGGCGAGTCCGGGTAGTGCGGTGGATGCTTTCGAGCCGGAGATCCGCCGACTGCTTAAGGAGTTCCCGACGATGCCGGCGACGGTGATCGCTGAACGGATCGGTTGGACCCGTTCAGCGTCTGTGCTGCGCGCGAAGGTCGCGCAGCTGCGCCCCCTGTATCGGGGTGTCGATCCGGCTGATCGCACTGAATATTCAGCTGGTGAGTTGGCGCAGTGTGATCTGTGGTTCCCGCCGGTGAAGATCCCGCTGGGTTCGGGGCAGGCAGGGACGCCGCCGGTGCTGGTGATGACGTCGGGGTTCTCCAGGTTCATCACTGCTCGGATGATTCCCTCGCGCACGACAGGTGATCTGTTGGCAGGAATGTGGTCTCTACTGGGATCGCTGGGTGGCTGCCCACGGACACTGGTCTGGGACGGTGAAGCAGGCATCGGCCAGAAACGCCGCCTGAGCGCACCGGTCCAGTCATTTGCCGGCACGCTTGGGGTGAAAGTGATCCAGGTCGGTCCGCGGGATCCAGAAGCCAAAGGCATCGTCGAGCGCGCGAACGGCTACTTCGAGACATCGTTCCTGCCAGGGCGGGCATTCGAATCACCGGCAGACTTCAATACCCAAGTTCGCCAGTGGTTGCCGCGGGCGAACGCCCGACTGGTCCGCAGGATCCAGGCAAGGCCCGAGGAGCGAATCGGAATCGACCGGGCCTCGATGATCGAGTTGCCGCCGATCGCGCCAGGGATCGGGATCTGCACGAGGGTGCGGCTGCCGCGTGACTACTACGTCCGTGTCGATTCCAACGACTATTCCGTTCATCCCGAGGCGATCGGGCATCTTGTCGATGTCCGTGCCGATCTGGCATCAGTCACAGTGACGTGCGGCGACCGGGTTGTCGCCTCTCACGACAGGTCATGGGCTGCCCGGCAGACGATCACGGACCCGGCCCATAAGGACGCCGCCGCCCGACTGCGCAAGGAATACCGCAGCATCAGCGTCCGGTCTGCCCCAGATACCCAACATCCGGTTGCGCTGCGGGCTCTGCCTGACTACGACGACTTGTTCGACACTCACGAAACGGCAGCGTCGTGACCGGCGCGAAAGTCGGGAGCGGGGAGACCGGCCCGGATACTGATTCACACATCGTGTTCCTGACGAGGGCGTTGAAAACGCCGGTGATCCGGGAATCGTTCTCACGCCTTGCTGATCAGGCCCGGGAGGAGTCCTGGACTCACGAGCAATACCTCGCCGCAGTCCTGGACCGTCAAGTCACCGCCCGGGAAGCCTCCGGAACCTCGATGCGGATCGCGTCCGCCCATTTCCCTGCAGCCAAAACGCTGGAGGAGTTCAACTTCGACTACCAGCCCTCGGCTCGCCGTGACGTCGTCGCGAACCTCGGCACCACCAACTTCATCACCGCCGGAGACAACGTCGTCCTACTCGGACCACCCGGAACAGGGAAAACCCACCTCGCGATCGGCCTCGGGATCCGTGCCGCCCACGCCGGGCACCGGGTCATCTTCGCGACCGCCGCCCAATGGATCACCCGACTCCATGCAGCTCACGCCGCGGGGGCCCTGGACCAAGAATTGATCAAGCTGCGCAGATATCCGCTGCTGATCATTGACGAAGTCGGCTACATCCCGTTCGAAAGCGACGCCGGGAACCTCTTCTTCCAGCTTGTCGCTTCACGCTACGAACACGCCTCCCTCATCGTCACCAGCAACATGCCGTTTGCACGCTGGGGCGACGTGTTCGGCGACGACGTCATCGCCGGCGCCATGATCGACCGGCTCGTCCACCACGCCGAAGTCCTATCCCTGAAAGGAGATTCCTACCGCACCAAATCACGACGCAAAACCGGAACCACCAAACAAACCGAGAACTAGAACCGAATCCAAAGTGGCAACAAATTCACTCGGCAAAAGTGGCAACATTTTCAGTCGGCATTGACAACTGCCTCCTAAACGGTTAGCAACCTCCACTACGCCGACTAAGTGATCTTCCCCTGCGGCGTATCGTTCGAAGCTAGTCGCATCGCTAATCGAACAGGCAGTCCAACTTCCGGGGACCAGTTCAGTCGCGACCCCGGCCGTCAACCTTGCGAATCCGCGATTCAGGTGGAGCCACTCAAGTCTTGTCAGACTTATCTCTTACGGAACAAACGCCGCCGTTTGGCGGGTTGCTGTTCCTCCCTCACATCAACAATCGTTTCTGCGGGTGCTGATGGCAGCTGTCGTTGCACCCACTGAGCTTGTTCGTACCAGCGGTGGGCATCTTGTTGAGCTTGCGCGAGTTGTTGGCGCAGGTCGTCGCGCTCCTGCTGGGCTTCGATGAGTTTGCGGTAGCTGTCTAAGGGCAGGGGCACTATGGGGGCGGGTAGGGTATTTGCTTCCAACTGGGGTGGTGCGTGGCCCGGGGTCGCCTCTGGTGCATGCACTGGTTCAGTGGGGGCACCGGGACGTAGACCGGCATCTACGAGGTCCTGGTAGGGGATTCGCCAGATGTTGTCGGCGTCTTGGTAGGCGTGAGGAAATGTGCCACGGCTGAGGCGCCGTTTGATGGTGGAGGGGTCAACGTTGCACGCTTTCGCTGCTTCGTTTTTGGTGAACAGGTGCCCTTTTGGTTGCCCTAGTGCGGGGGCGATTTCACTCATATCGCCACGGTAGGGCGTGCCCGGGGGGCAGTAGGGCATTTGCCTGGGTGTGTCCCTAGGTGCGGCTTGGCTCTAGTACTCGTGGCACGGGATGGGCCGTCTTCCGAAATGAGCGGGTGCAGTCAGATTCCGTGCGCAAGTCACGCACCGTGAAAGAAGTACGCGAACCGAACTGCGCGCTCATTGACCCCGACGCCACGGGCCCGCCCATTCGGTGTAGCGAGTGCCTACATGCTGCGGCCGTGTCCCTGACTGGGTCCGTGTGGGGGTCCTTGGTAGTGGTCGCGCTGGCGTTGCTGTTCGGCTTCTCGTAGCTGTTGGCGCTGGGCGGCAGCTTGGGCTCGTGCTTCTTGGCGACGGGCTTCTTCTATCTGCCGGTGGGTCTGAGGTTGGGCTTCGCGGATTGATAATTCAGCTGTTAGTGCGCTGAGGCGTTGCTCAGCCTGTCTGGCGGCTTGAGGTATTTGATTCAGTTTGGTTTGTTGAGTTTCGATGCGGCGGCTGGCTAGATCGAGTGCTTTTGCGGTGTCTTTGTGGCGGGCTTCTAGTTCGATTGCCATGGACTCGGCTGAGTAGAGCAGGGCGTCGGGGTTAGCGGTCTGCCACCGTTGGTCAGCGGGTTCGATGGTTTGTTGGTGTCCAGACGGGCGTCGGGCTTGGTTGTGCCAGTCGCCGTGGGTGCCGTGTTCGTAGGCGGCGCGGGGGAGTTGCGCGAGAAGCTCGTCATTGACCAGCTGACGCTGTTGAGCCATCGCATCGATGAGTTCACGGTCGTTGGTGGCGAGGCTGGCGCGCCAGTGTTCGGCTTCGTGGCCGTGGAGCCGGTTGATGGTTTCGGCGACGGCTTTTCGGTGCCAGTCCTGGGACAGGAAGTAGTCACCTGGGTGCCCGGTGGCTGGGAAGGTGTCTGCTAGCTGTTGTTGGGCGGCTTCCACTTCGCGGGCCGCTGCTTTCTGCCCGAAGCGTTTCCCGGTTTTCTCTCGTTGATTCCGCCAGGCGTCGCGAAGTGGCGCTTCGGCTTGGGTAACCAAATCTTCGGCCTCAACCCGCCACGTTTCCACGGTCGCCGCGATGAAGCGGGCGTTGTCGTTGGCCCGGTCCACAACCTCGGCTTTAAGGCGGTCCTGCTCAGCCACGGCAGTGCGAAGCTGGGCTGCGACGGCGTCGAGGGCCGTCTGTTTGGCGGGCATCGTGTCAACGTCGGCCACAGTGGCTCGCAACTGGGCGACTTCAGCTTTGATTTCGGTGTCGGTTTTTTTCCAGTCGGGCCGGTCACGGCGTGGTGGGGCAGCCAGGTCGGCGTGGGCCTCGGGGGCACCTGCGTGGTGCGCAGTGGGCAGGTGCGGCTGCTGCGTGGCGAGGACGGGGACCGGGTTGGGAAACGCTTCACGAACGAAACGCGACCGGGTATCGACCGGTTCCGGTCCGCTGCCCGGTTGCGGGACTTGCTCTGGTGGTTCGGGCATGGGGACAGGTGTGGCGGTGGCTTGGTGGGCGGTTTCGCCTTGTTGCCATCCGGTTTGTTCAAGGCGTTGGGCGACGAGGCTGATGATGTGGGCGGTTCGTTGTTCGAGGGGCATGGCCATCAAGGTGGCGCGTTCTTTGCCGTGGATGTCGAGGCTGGTCAGGTCGTTCCACACGTGCACGGTGTGGGTGTGGCGGGTCAGGCCGGTGTAAGTGTCATTCAGGCTGCCCCCGTCGCCGTCTTTTTGAACGTGGCGCATTGTTTGGCCTTGGGCGGCGTGGATCGTTAACGCGCACCCGCTGGCGGTGTGCTCGGCGAGATAGTCCGGGGTGAACGTTCGCGTGCGCCGTTCACCGGCGGCGTCAACCCATTCCACAGTCGCTGACCGGTCAGGGTTGATCGCGCGGATGATTCCGCGTTGCCCGTTGAACACCGGGGGTTCATCTTTTTTGCCTCGGTCGTTGCGTCGCATCAGGATCGGTTCACCGACCGCCCACGTCCGCACACCTCGAGTACCCCGATATTCAACGTCAGGCCCTTTCACCCATCCCCGGGCACGGGCCTGGTCGCGGGCGTGGGCGTGCAGCTGCTCGGCAACCGCATGCGTCGGTGTGATCATCACTGATGTTTTCAACCGGTCGATCGGGTCGCTGGTTTCTTCCCCAGCCACGGCCCACGCCGCGGCCATGCCGGCAACCTTGTCCGTTTGACTTCCGGTCACTGTGATCTGACCGTTGCCCCCGAACACTGCCAGGGCACCGGCGGCATCACCTGCCCGTAGTTGCGCGACCGCTTCACGATCGGCGGCCACCTTTTGCCGCATGTTCTCGGTCAGTTCGATCGCGTTGACTTGTTCGCACTGTTTCGCGAACGTGGACCCGGCACCCACCGAGTCCATCTGTTTCGGATCACCCATGCCTCGCACGTCGATCTGATTGCTGGCGGCCCACGCCAAGATGACGCCTTGTTCCCGGTTCGATGCCATCCCCATCTCGTCCCAAATCAACACATCAACTACCGGTGCAGTGTCATGTTCGATCGCGTTGACCAAACTCGCTGCCGTGCGCACCTGGACCCCGGTCGCTGCCCCCAAGTTTTGTGCCGCCAACCCTGCCGTGGAGATTCCTAAAACTTTCAACCCGTTGGCTTCCCACACGTACCGGGCGGCGTCAGCTGACGCCGTTTTCCCCGTCCCAGCCGCACCCACGACCAAATCGACCTGGTTACCGCCACACACCCAGCGGAAAAACATGTCCCGCTGACCTGGGTTGAACTCGAACCCCTCGGCCACCTGATAGGCGTCCAACGCCATCTGCGCGGCATCCAGCCCCACCACATGATTGCCCCGACCCAGCCCGTTCACCGTCACCGAATAGGCCACGGATTCACAATCGAGCATCTCCTGCGTCGTGTACCGCTGCCCACCGGTGAGGCGGTCACTCATCCCGGTATCAACCGCCGCGACAGTGTCACCGCGTTCCAGGTAGCCATCCACGATGACCTTCACAGCGTCTTTCCAACCTGGATCGTTCGACCGGTAGAGCCGCATCACGGCCTGCTCAGCCTTCACCCGGGTAAACACCGCATTGTTCGCCGTCAACACCTGATCCAACCCGATGTTCCACTCGGCCTGCGTTACTGCCGCAACATCGACCGGCTCCAAACCATCAGCCCCGTGCAGGTCCACGCCCGCCTCATCGAGTTCGGCACCGAACCGGGCAGCGACCTGATCCAACGTTTCAGTGTCCTGACTCTTGGCTTGCCGGGTGATCCGTTCAGCTGTCGCGTCAATACCTCTCGACGGTTTCTCTCCGAACTGCTCAGCCTCGGCTTTGATTGCCTGGTGTCGCTTACTAGCCAACGCAGCTGCATCCGCGCTGATCCCGCGCTGGTCCCATTCCTGCGTGACCGGGTTGAAACCCCACTCGGCTAACCCGGCGTGGGCGGTTTCCTGCGCATACAACAACCGGAACAACTCCGATGCCCACGCACCATGAGCCAACACGTCCCGGCCACCAGAGCCGATCGTGCGCGCTTTCCCGTCCTCACAAATCGTCAAATTCGCGATCATCGAATGGAAATGCACGTGCGGGTCACCATCACGGCTCGTGACCTCCATCG
>Ga0208938_1000814_pt1 | contig 20553 bp, 21 predicted proteins | sample AD_UKC125_MetaG_FD_184434 | JGI IMG/M metagenome (GOLD analysis project Ga0208938, IMG submission 184434) | Active sludge microbial communities of municipal wastewater-treating anaerobic digesters from USA - AD_UKC125_MetaG (SPAdes) (version 2) | ecosystem: Engineered > Bioreactor > Anaerobic >...
GTGATCGCGCTGGCCGCCAGCAGCAGCCCGATCAACATCGACCCGGTGTCGCCCATGAACAGCCGGGCAGGGTTGATGTTGTGCGGCAGGAACCCGACACAGATGCCCGCCAGCAGGGCACACAGCAGCGCGGCCAGCGTCGCGCGGTCGAAGCCGAACTCGACACTGAGCAGGAAGGCGTACGCGAAGAAGGCCAAGGCGGCGATCCCCACGATGCCGGCAGCGAGACCGTCGAGACCGTCGACGAAGTTCACAGCGTTGATCGTCAGCACGACGAACAGCACCGTCAGCAGGACGCTGGTCAACGGGTCGAGGACAAACGTACCGCCGATGGGTAGCCAGACCATTTGGATCCCCAGAAAAGCCATCGAGCCCGCCGCGAGCACCTGACCGACGAACTTCGTGGGGGCATCGAGGCCGAACCTGTCGTCGAGCAGCCCGAGCGCGACGATCAGGGTCGAGCCCACCAGGATGGCCAGCGGCTGCCGACTGGTGTCGAACACGACACTCATCCCCGGCAACTGGCTGGCCACCAGTAGCCCGGCCAACAACCCGCCGTACATGGCCAGCCCGCCCCACCGCGGTGTGGGCTGGGAGTGGATATCGCGATCCCGTACCTCGGCCATCGCTTTGGCCCGGATCGCGAGCAGCCGCACGGGCGGCGTCAACAAGTACGTCACAGCTGCTGCCACGAGGAAGCAGAGCAAGTACTCGCGCACCGCCGGGGTTACCTAACCGACCGGGTAGGCCGGGAACTCCGTGACGAGGGCGTCGACTGCCGTGCGGACCTCGGCGGTCGCGTTCGGGTCGGTGACCGCCCGTGCGATCAGAGTGGCGATCTCCTTCATCTGCGTGACACCCATCCCCTGGGTCGTCACGCTGGGCGATCCAACGCGGATGCCGCTGGCCACACTGGGGGGCTGCGGGTCGAAGGGGATGGCGTTCTTGTTGAGCACGATCCCGGCGGCGTCGCAACGCTGCTCTGCCTCGGCGCCAGTCACCCCGACGGGACGCAGGTCCAGCAGGGCCAGGTGGGTATCGGTGCCCCCCGTGACAGCCCGCATGCCTTCGGCCTCCAAGCCTGCGGTGAGCGCCTGCGCGTTATCGATCACTTCCCGGGCGTACTTCTGGTACTGCGGCGTCGACGCTTCCTTGAGGGCAACGGCCTTGGCCGCGACGGCATGCATCAGCGGACCGCCCTGCATCATCGGGAACACCGCCTTGTCGATGGCCGCGGCGTGTTCGGCGGTGCTCAGGATCATGCCTCCCCGGGGCCCTCTGAGCACCTTGTGGGTGGTGAAGGTGACGACGTCGGCGTAGGGCACCGGGCTGGGGATGGCTTTGCCTGCCACCAATCCGATGAAGTGCGCCGCGTCCACCATCAGGATGGCCCCCACCTCGTCAGCGATCTCCCGGAAGGCGGCGAAGTCGATAAGCCGAGGAATCGCGGAGCCTCCACAGATGATCATCTTCGGTTGATGCTGGCGCGCCAGGTCTCGCACCTGGTCGTAGTCGATGTCCTCGGTCTTCTCGTCAACCCCATAGTGCACCGCGTCGAACCACTTGCCTGAGAAGGAGACCTTGGTTCCGTGGGTCAGGTGGCCACCATGCGGCAGACTCATCGCCAGAATCTTCTCGCCGGGCTTCACGAAGGCGCCGTACACGGCGATGTTCGCCGAAGCGCCCGAATGCGGCTGCAGGTTGGCGTGATCAGCCCCGAACAGGGCCTTTGCCCGCTCGATCCCGATCAGCTCGGCCTTGTCGACCTCCGAACACCCTCCGTAGTAGCGCCGCCCGGGGTACCCCTCGGCGTACTTGTTGCTCAAGGTCGATCCGAGCGCTGCCAGCACTGCCGGGCTGGTGAAGTTCTCGCTGGCGATGAGCTGCAAGCCCCCGCGGGCGCGGTCGAGTTCACTGAGCAGGATGCCGGCGATCTCCGGGTCCTCGGCGGTGAGCTGGGCGAAGTCGGGGCCCCAGAACGGCACATTGGTCATGAGATCCAGTGTAAGGGTGGCGCCACCGGGACCCCGCCGGGCCGCTCGGGGCCACCGCTGCCCGGCACATCAGCCACGGACCACAGGCACTGACAGAATTGATCGCGTGATGCGCACCTACCCCGGCGACGATCCGCAATTGCGGGCGGCGGGGACCCGGGCCGCGGTCACCGCCTTGCGTTCGGGACGACTGGTCGTGGCACCAGCTGACATGCACTATGCGACGGTGGCCGACGCGTTCTCCATCCCAGGTGTCGAGCGAATGCGCACTGCCCGCGGGATCACGCCAGGCACCTCGATCCCGGTCTTCATCGATCGCCGGACCACGCTGCACGCGCTGTGGGGCCGGGTGCCGCGCGACGCCGAGGTGCTGGCCCGGGCATTCTGGCCCGGACCTCTGACCCTCATCGGGAAGCCCCAGTTGTCGCTGGCGTGGAACACCGGAACGACCGACGCGGTAGCCATTCGCATGCCCCTGCACCCGTGGATGCTGGAGCTGGTGGCGGCGGTGGGACCGATCGCCGCGACCGGGGCTGGCACTCCCATGCCGGTCGAATTGGCCAGCGCGGACGAGGAGCAGATCTCGATCGGCCTCGACGGGGGCACACTGCGCGGCGGCCCGGCCAGCACTGTCGTGGATCTGCGCAGCGGGATCGAGGTGGTGCGGGAGGGTCCGATCAGCTCCGAGCAGATCCAGCAGGCAATCGACCGCCAGTGATGCGGTCCCGACCGGTCAGGTCGGGATGGGTGGCCACGTCAGAGAAGTCCGCGAGGAGCGTCCGGACCTGCTCCCCCTGCAACTCGCCGTGCTCGATCAGCACCCGTCCACCTGCCACCAGCAGTTCTCGCGCTCGCTGCACGACAGCGCGGACGATATCCATGCCGTCCGGACCACCGAAGAGTGCCATCTGCGGATCATGCAGCGCGACCTCCGGATCCCTGGGCACCATCGCGTCGGGGATGTACGGGGGATTGCTCACCACCAGATCCACTGGCGCCAGCGGCAGCGGAAGGGAAACGTCAGCCTCCAGCAATTCGACCCGGTCCCCCACATTGCGCCGGGCCCAGGACAAGGCCACGGGATCCTTCTCCACGCCGACGACCCGCGCCCCGGTTTCGCTGGCCAGCGCAAGAGCGATCGCGCCGGAACCGGTGCAGAGGTCGATCGCCGTCTCGAAGGGTTCGGTCAGCGCAAGGTCGACCAGGACCTCGGTCTCCGGGCGCGGCACGAAGACGCCGGGGCCGACCGCGATGTCGAGGTATCGGAATCCCGCCACGCCGGTCAGGTGTTGCAGCGGGACACGCTGGCAACGTTGTACGACCAACTCCTCAAGCCGGGCAGCCTGCTCGGCAGTGAGTGCCGGGTCAAAACCCCGCTGTCCTGCGACGAACGCGATCAGAGCGCTGGCATCGGCGTCAGGCGATGGCACGCCGGCCGCGGCCAGTCGCGCCCGCACGTCCCGGCGGTGACTCACACCGAGTCCGCCGACTCCAGCCGGTCTCTCAGGTCCGCCTCCAGGCACGATCCGATGACCGGATCGAGGTCGCCGGCGAGTACGTGGTCGAGGTTGTAGGCCTTGAAGCCGGTGCGATGGTCGGAGATGCGGTTCTCAGGGAAGTTGTAGGTGCGGATGCGCTCGGAGCGGTCGACGGTGCGTACCTGCGACTTGCGGCTGGCGGAGGCCTCCGCGGCCTTCTTCTCCTCTTCCAGGGCGATCAGGCGCGCGCGCAGGATGCGCATGGCCTGCTCCTTGTTCTGCAACTGGGACTTCTCGTTCTGGCAACTCACGACGACACCGGTGGGCAGGTGTGTGATGCGCACAGCCGAGTCGGTGGTGTTCACACTCTGACCGCCGGGCCCCGAGGACCGGTACACGTCGATGCGCAGGTCGTTGGGGTCGATCGTCACTTCGACGTCCTCGGTCTCGGGGAAGACCAGTACGCCGGCAGCGGAGGTGTGGATGCGGCCCTGCGACTCTGTGACGGGCACCCGTTGCACCCGATGCACGCCGGCTTCGAACTTCAGCCGGGCGTACGGCAACTGGTCGGGCTGGGACTGTCCCTTGGCCTTGACCGAGATGCTGGCGTCCTTGATGCCACCGAGGTTGGTCTCTTCAAGGTGGATGACCTCGAAACGCCAGCCACGAATTGCCGCGTAGCGCTCGTACATCCGCATCAAGTCACCGGCGAACAACGCCGACTCGTCGCCGCCTTCGCCAGCCTTGATCTCGAGGATGGCGTCGGAGTCGTCGAGGGGATCCCGGGGCACCAGCAATTCACTGAGTTGCTCGGCGACCCGCTCCCGTTCACCCGCCAGGGCCTCGGCCTCGTCAGCGAACGAGGCATCGTCCTGGGCAAGCTCGCGAGCGGCCTGCTCGTCCTCGCCGAGCGTGAGCCAGCGCTGGTAGGTCTCCACCAGCGGTCGCAGCTGCGCGTGCCGCTTGCCGACCTGCCGGGCACGCGCGGGATCGGCATGCAGGGCAGGGTCGGCAAGGTCGGTCTCGAGGCGGTGCAGCTCGTCGACCAGGGCGGTGACCCGTTCGAACACTTACTTGCTGGCTTGCTTGCCGAAGCGCTTCTCGAACTTGGCAACCCGGCCGCCGGTGTCGAGGATCTTCTGCTTGCCGGTGTAGAAGGGGTGGCACTTGTTGCACACATCTGCGTGGATGGTGCCGCTCTTGGCGGTGCTGCGTGTGGTGAACGTGTTGCCACAGGAACAGGTCACCGTGGTGTCGACGTAATCCGGATGGATGTCGGGCTTCATTGAGTCTCCTTAAGGTGTCCCGGGTCGCCGAAAACGCACAGCGTGAACCGGGGCTAGGTACTCAGTGTAACTGTGTGCCCGCGGCCGGTATTCCAGCGGTTCAGCGAGGTGCCAGTTCCACACCGGTGAGATCCAGATTCCAGGAATAGCGGGTCGCCCGGTTGTCGCCACCGTCGGAGTACTGATGGGAGCCGGTGATGCGGCTCAGGTCCGTCGTGACCTGCTGAAGACCGCCTGGCTGCGAAGCGTCTCCCAGGTTGAGCAGACCCATGCCCTGGACGTATCCGAACATCTCACCCCAGTCCCCAGTCCGGGCGTCGCACGTTCTCGTGGCGATGAAGGGTGACGGGAACGAGAACTCCAGACCGATCCGTGCGGTCCATACCCAGCTCTGCCCCACCTTGGCGCGCGGGATGGTGAGCCGCCCGTGGGCCAGGAGGGGGTCGGTCAAGGTTGCGCCCCCCTCGTAAGGGCAGGTCCCGGTTCCCGAAACCTGCCAGGTGATGCCCAGGAACTCCACCGCGTAGACGACGTTCTTGTCGTCGGTCAGTTCGCCGTCGTAGACGAAGGTCAGGGCCCCTGAGGCATCGAGGCGGGAGTCGCCCGTGGGCACCTGGGCCATGGTGTAGGTCCCTGTGAGTCGCTTCGGGAAACTGTCCGCAACGTCGACCCGCCGCGAGAAGCTGACCTCCTGGTAGTTGCCCCGTTGCGCGGGTACGTACAACCGCCAGTACCACCGGCCCAACTGCGGCGACGGCACCGTGAACGAGACCTTGCCTCCCCGGGTCGTTCGCACCCGCTGGACGGTGGCGAACTTCCAGTCCTCGAACTTGCTTCGCTGCAGAAAGACGCGTAGTCCCTTCTGCCGTCCCACGGTCGCCGTAGCCGTCCACTGCGTCCCCACGCTGACGGCCAGCGGCTTGATGGTGAACTTGCGGATCGGAAAAGAATCCGACGCGGGCGCTGGAGCGGCACCAACGACCACGAGCATGGCAGCCAACACCGCGAGAAGGGGCAACAGCCAGTTACGCCGCAAGATCATTGGAGCAGCGTAACTGCTGACTCCCTCAGCCGGAAGCTCAGAACCTCTCGCCGCTGGGCGCCTCGGCCTCGAGGCCGGCCGGCGTGGTCTGCTGCACCTGCCGCAGGAACTCGTAGTTGCTGCTGGTCTCCCGCAACTTGCTGATCAGCAACTCGATGCCCTGCTGGGTGTCCAAGGCATGCAGGACCCGGCGCAGTTTCCAGACGATGGCCAACTCCTCCTTGGTCATCAGCAGCTCTTCCTTGCGGGTGCCGGACGCATCCACATCGACAGCCGGGAACACCCGCTTGTCGGCCAGGCGCCGGTCCAGTTTGAGCTCCATGTTGCCGGTGCCCTTGAACTCCTCGAAGATCACCTCGTCCATGCGGGATCCGGTCTCCACCAGCGCGGTGGCGATGATCGTCAACGAGCCACCCTCCTCGATGTTGCGCGCAGCACCGAAGAACTTCTTGGGCGGGTACAACGCCGCCGAGTCCACCCCACCGGAAAGGATACGTCCTGAGGCCGGGGCTGAAAGGTTGTATGCGCGCCCCAAACGGGTCATCGAGTCGAGCAGAATCACGACGTCCTGACCCATCTCGACGAGCCGCTTCGCCCGCTCGATCGCCAGTTCGGCCACGGTCGTGTGGTCGTCGGCGGGACGGTCGAAGGTGGAGGCGATGACCTCACCCTTGACCGAGCGCTTCATGTCCGTGACCTCTTCGGGCCGCTCATCCACGAGCACCACCATCAGGTGAACCTCGGGGTTGTTCGCGGTGATGGAGTTCGCGATCCGCTGCAGCACCATGGTCTTGCCGGCCTTGGGCGGGGACACGATCAACCCACGCTGTCCCTTCCCGATCGGGGCGACGAGGTCGATGATGCGCGCGGTGAGGTTGGAGGCATCGCCCTCGAGGCGCAGTCGGTGCTGGGGGTACAGCGGAGTGAGCTTGCCAAACTCCTTGCGTTCCCGGGACTTATCCGGATCCAAGCCATTGATCTTGTCGATGCGAACCAGTGGGTTGTACTTCTGACGGCTGTTGTCGGCCTCGCGGTTCGGGCGGATCGCTCCGACCACGTGGTCACCCTTGCGCAGCGCGTACTTCTTGACCAGACCAAGGCTGAGGTAGGCGTCGGTCGGCCCAGGCAGGTAACCGGTCGTGCGCAGGAAGGCATAGTTATCCAGCACATCGAGGATGCCGGCCACGGGCACGAGCACCTCATCCTCGGTCACCTCGGGCTCGACATCGTCGCGGCGGCGTTCGCGGTTGCGATCCCGGCCGCGGCGGCGCCGGTTGTTGGCGTTGTTGTTGCGATCGCGGTTGCTCTCACCATCGCGGGCCTGCTGCTCACGACTGCGGTCCCCGCCATCCCGGTTCTGCTGATCAGCGCCATCGCCCTCGCGGTTCTGGTTCTGCTCGCGGTTCTGGTTCTGCTCGCGGTTCTGGTTCTGCTCGCGGTTCTGGTTCTGCTCGCGGTTCTGGTTCTGCTCGCGGTTCCGGTTGCGGTTGCGCCCGCCCTCCCGGCTCTCCTCGCGCCCAGCTTTCTGGGGCTCGCCCTCCGCTTGCGGCTGGGCCGCCGCTGGCTGTTGCACCTCAGACTGCTCAGGCGCGCTGGCCTCAGAGTGCTTCTCAGCGGGAGGTTGCTCACTCTTCGCAGCACCCTGCAGGGCGGCGATGAGTTCGCTCTTGCGCATGGACGAAGCTCCAGAGATTCCCTGGTCAGCTGCCATTTTGCGCAGATCTGCAAGCAGCATCCCGGTGAGGCCCGGGCGACGTTTGGCGGTCGGCTGCTCGATTGTGGTGTCAGTCAAGTGACACGCCCTTTCATGGACGCGGGGCGAGTTCACGTGGATTCGCCCAACAGGTGAACGGCGATAAAGACACCGCCCACTTCGGACAGGTTGTGCCAAGTGGGATTCAAGTGAGAAGAACGGGTGGGGCACGCGTGGCTTGACGGCCCCCCGGTTGATCGCCACGAGTTGAATGCCCTGGCTGCGCCCACTGTAACACTGCGAAGCCTCGAGGCGGAACCATACCCGTCGTGTCGACCACAGCAGTACCGTGAATATGGAGGCGACAATGAAGGTTGCAGAAGCAGCAGAGCAATTCCTGACACACAAGCGCATCGCGGTCACCGGGGTGTCACGCAGTGCTGATCAACACGGAGCCAACGTCGTGTACGAACGGCTGAAGGATCGTGGCTACACGGTCTTCGCCGTCAATCCGAACGTGACGGAGATCGTCGGCGATCCCAGTTATCCGGATCTACGTTCGATTCCAGGTGGGGTTGAGGCGGTCGTGATCGGCACCCGCGCGGAGCACGCCCCTGCCACCATGCGCGAGATCGTCGAGTTGGGCATCCCATGCGCGTGGATGCACCGGGCCTTCGGCGCGGGCAGCGTCAGCGATGAGGCCACCCGGATCGGCCGGGAAGCGGGGGTACTGGTCATCGATGGGGGCTGTCCCCTGATGTTCGGGGCCACGTCCGACGGCGGCCACCGGTTCATGTGCCGGATGCTGAAAGCAACGGGCAAGGTGCCGCGGACCGTCTGAAGTCGCCCGGTTACGACCCGGTGACCAGCACTCCCTGCAGGGCGACCGGTAACTCCATGACTCGCCAGCCGTCAGGGGCAACCGCGGGCCCGAAAGCGATGACGCTGGGACCCGCCCCGGAGATCGCTGCCGGCACCCCACACGCCCGCAGGTCCTGGACGAGATCCCACGACTGCGGGTAGGCGGGTTTGCGGTAGTCCTGATGCAGGCGGTCCTCGGTTGCCGCCAGCAGATGCTGTGGGTAGCCGGTGAACGCCGCTACCGCCAGGGCGGCTCGTCCGATCGCGTGTACGGCATCCGCGTAGGGAACGCTGGTCGGTAGCAGGCCGCGAGCGGTCTCGGTCGAAAGCCGCTGATGCGGGATGACCACGTTCACCCTTGACACAGTGGGCTGCAACCGCACTGCCATCCCCGACGACTCGGTCCATGCCACCGTCAGACCCCCGAGCAGGGCAGGAGCCACATTGTCCGGATGCCCCTCAATGCGGGTCGCCAGGTCGAGCAGAGTGGCGTCGTCAAGGTCGGCTCCGAGCGCCCGGGCACCCGCCAGACCAGTCACAATGGCGGCCGATGAACTCCCCAGACCACGCCCGTGCGGAATGACGTTCTCGCAGGTCAGAGCCACTTTTGGGGCAGTCTGCCGGACGTGTTCGAAGGCCCGGCGGAAGCTCGCCAGCACCAAGTGTTCGGGGCCGGTGGGCACCTCCCCAGCACCCTCTCCTGAGACGGTCACCCGGTCCTCGTCAGCGAGCTCGAACGTCACTCGGTCCCGCCACTCCAGAGCGAGGCCGAGGCTGTCGAAGCCAGGGCCAAGATTGGCCGACGTGGCGGGGGCTCGAACGACCACCGTCATCAGAGCAGCCCCAGTTCCGCGGCAGCCGCCTGCGCGTCAATCGCGATGCGGACCGGCTGCGGCGCACCGGCGATCGCCCACTGCGGGTCTTTGAGCCCGTTGCCGGTGACGGTGCACACGATCGTCTGGCCGGCATCCAGTTCGCCAGCGGCATGTTTGGCCAGCAGTCCGGCGACCCCGGCTGCCGATGCTGGCTCCACGAATACGCCCTCCCCCGCGGCGAGCAGCTTGTAGGCGCGCAGAATCTGCCGGTCGGTCACCATCTCGATGACCCCACCCGACTCGTCGCGGGCCGCCTCGGCGAAGTCCCACGACGCCGGGTTGCCGATCCGGATGGCGGTCGCGATGGTCTGCGGCCGGCGCACCGGCGCCCCGCGCACGATGGGAGCTGCTCCCGCCGCCTGGAACCCCCACATGCGGGGGGCGACCTGGTACTCGCGATAGCCCTTCCAGTACGCGGTGATGTTGCCAGCGTTGCCCACGGGCAGACAGTGGATGTCCGGGGCGGCACCGAGTTGGTCCACGATCTCGAAACTGGCGGTCTTCTGCCCCTCGATGCGCACAGGGTTCACACTATTGACCAGCGCCACGGGGTACTCCTGCGACAGCTGACGGGCCAGCGTCAGGCAATCGTCGAAGTTGCCGTCGATCTGCAGCAGGCGGGCGCCGTGCACGAGCGCCTGCGCGAGTTTGCCCATCGCGATCTTGCCCGCTGGGACCAAGACGGCGCACACCATGTCGGCGCGCACCGCATAGGCAGCCGCGCTGGCGCTGGTGTTACCGGTCGAGGCACAAATGACCGCTTTGGCGCCTTCTTGGGCCGCGGTGGAGATGGCCATGGTCATGCCGCGGTCCTTGAAGGACCCGGTCGGATTGGCGCCCTCGACCTTCAGGTAGACCTCACAGCCGGTCGTCTCCGACAGGCGGTTGGCGCGCACCAAGGGGGTGCCGCCCTCCCGCAGGGTGATCACGGGCGTCTGATCCGTCACCGGGAGATGGTCGCGGTACTCCTCGATGACCCCGCGCCAGACGTGGGCGGTCATTCGACACCCTCCACGCGCATCACCGACACCACCTGGTTGACGGCGTCGAGATCCCGCAGAGCATCCACGGTGGCGCTCAGATCGGCGTCGAGGGCCGCATGCGTGCCGATCAGCAACACCGCCCGGCCCGCCTCGTCAGTGGTGTCCTGCCGGACGGTCTGGATGGACACGTCGTGATGGCCGAAGCAGGTGGCGATGGCGGCCAGCACACCGGGCCGGTCGGCCACGTCGAGATTGATGATGTAGCGCGTGGTGGCTTCCCCGATGGGCCGGGGCGTGAGTCCGGCGTACACCGACTGGGCCTGACCGGCGGCACCCGCCTGTCGGTTGCGCGCAGCCGTGACGAGGTCGCCCAGTACCGCGCTGGCGGTCGGTTCGCCGCCGGCACCTCTGCCGTAGAACATCATCTGGCCGGCTGATTCGGCTTCCACGAAGACGGCGTTGAATGCGTCCCGCACGCTGGCCAGCGGGTGAGCACGCGGCACCAAGGCCGGGTGCACCCGGGTCACCACACCGTGGCCGTCCGCCGTACGTTCGGCCACGGCCAGCAGTTTGATCACATAACCCAGGTCGCGGGCAGCCTCGACATCGCGCAGGGTGACCGAGGTGATCCCCTCGCAGTACACGTCGAACAGGGTGACGCTGGAGTGGAAGGCGAGGGTGGCCAGGATCGCCGCTTTCGCCGCCGCATCATGTCCGCCCACGTCGGCAGTGGGGTCCGCCTCCGCGTAGCCGAGGCGTTGGGCCTCCGCGAGCACGTCCGCGTAGTCCGCACCCTCCTCGTCCATCTTCGTGAGGATGTAGTTCGTCGTGCCGTTGACGATCCCGAGCACCCGGCTGACCCGGTCGCCGGCCAGCGACTCCCGCAACGGTCGCAGCAGCGGGATCGCCCCGGCGACGGCCGCCTCGTAGAACAGGTCGACACCATGGTCATGCGCGATCTGGTGCAGCGAGGCGCTGTGCTCACTGAGCAGGGCCTTGTTCGCGCTGATGACGCTGGCACCGTTGGCCAACGCCGTCTCCAACAACTCCCGGGTGGGATCCAGACCGCCCATGACCTCCACGACGATGTCCACATCGTCGCGGGTGACCACACTCATCGGGTCGTCGGTCAGCAGCGCGGGATCGATGCCCGGGCGGGGCTTCGATGTGTCGCGCACCGCGACGGCCACCAATTCCAGGGGCGCGCCGGCCCGCTGGCGCAGATCGTCGGCGGAATCGGTCAGCAACCGGGCCACCTGGGAACCTACAGTTCCACCACCGAGCAGGGCTACGCGCACAACGTCAGACACGCCCCCAGTCTGTCACGGCAGGTTCGCGCACCTACGGCAAAGGCTCCCCCGGACCCTTCGACCACCCCGCGCTAGAGCACAGGGTCGGTGGCGAACATGTCGTCGAGCGTCTCGGCGCGCAACACCACACTGCAAGCCGAGTCCCGCACCGCGATGACCCCGGGCTTGGGCAGGTAGTTGTAGTTGCTGGCCATGCTGCGGCAGTAGGCGCCGGTCGCGGCCACAGCCAGCAGGTCGCCCGCCTCGATGTCGGCGGGCAGCCAGGCGTCCCGGACGACCACGTCGCCACTCTCACAGTGTTTGCCCACCACGCGCGTCAACACCGGTGCTGCGTCGGACCGGCGATTGGCCAGCACGACGGTGTACTCGGCGTCATAGAGGGCGGTGCGGATGTTGTCACTCATCCCACCGTCCACCGAGACGTACCGGCGACTGCGACCGCCGAGATCCACGGTCTTGACGGTGCCCACCTGGTACACGGTGATGCCGGCGCCGCCGACGATCGCCCGGCCGGGTTCGACTGCGAGCCGCGGCATGGGGACACCCGCCAGTTCACATTCCCGGGCCACGATCGCCTGGATCTGCTTGGCCAGGTCCGCGACCTGCGGCGGGTCGTCAGCGCTGGTGTAGGCGATACCCATGCCCCCGCCCAGATTCAGTTCGCCGATGGCGTGGCCGGCAGTGACCAGTTCCGCGACCAGCCCGGCCATGCGATGAGCTGCGACCTCGAAGCCGGCGGCGTCGAAGATCTGCGACCCGATGTGGCTGTGCAGCCCGACGAGCTCGAGATGCGGGTCCTCAGCGACCAGCCTTGCGGCCCGGGCAGCCACTCCCCCTGCCAGGGCCAGCCCGAACTTCTGGTCCTCATGGGCCGTGGCGATGAACTCGTGCGTGTGCGCCTCGACGCCGACCGTGACTCTGATCAACGTCTTGGGGGTGACGCCCAATTCGACGGCCAAGGCTCGCAGCCGCTCGATCTCGGTGAACGAGTCGATGACGATGCGCCCGATCCCGACCTGCAATGCCCGGCGCAGCTCGGCTTCGCTCTTGTTGTTTCCGTGGAACAGCATGCGCGCCGGATCGACACCTGCCCGCAACGCGATCTCCATCTCGCCGTGGGTGCAGACATCGATGCGCAGGCCCTCCTCATCGGCCCACTGCGCGATTCGCCCGGTCAGGAAGGCTTTCGCCGCGTAGTACACGTCGGCACCCGCGTAGGCCTGGGCATAACTGCGGGCAGCGTGGCGGAAGTGCTGCTCGTCCAACATGAACAAGGGGCTGCCGAACTCCGCGATCGCCTGGGTGACGGGGATGCCTGCCAGAGTGAGGACGCCGGCCACCCTTTCAGCGTGCGTCGGCCAGACCGTAGCGTCGAGGGCGTTGAGGTCGGTGGGCGGGTCGCTGGGGGCGAGGGGATGGCTGATGTCCTCGTGCCGGGGTCCAGCCGGATGTGCAGGCATGCGATCAAGGGTATGGGGTGCCCGCCTCGCGCCTGGGGGCTGGCGTCAACGCTCGGCGCATCACATCCGGTCCGGGGCGCTGACGCCGCAGAGGTCCAAACCGTTGGCGATGACCTGCCGGGTCGCTGCGCACAACCACAGCCTGGCGATGTGCAGCGGTTCCACCTGCTCCTCACCGCGGGGTAGCACGCGGCAGGAGTCGTAGAACTTGTGGTACGCGGTCGCCACCTCTTCGAGATAACGGCAGACGCGGTGGGGTTCGCGCAGCTCCGCGGCCGTGGCGATGATGCGGGGGAACTCCGCCAGCACCCCGAGCAGAGCACCCTCGCGCTCATGTGTCAGCAATCCCGGATCGAACGCGGCTTGGCGCCAGTCGATCCCGAGATCCGCGGCGTTTCGCAGAACTGAGGAGATCCGGGCATGGGCGTACTGAACGTAGAAAACGGGGTTGTCGTTGGTGCGTTGGACCAGCAGATCGAGGTCCATCATCAACGGGGAGTCCGCCGGGTAGCGGATCAGTGTGTAGCGGGCGGCATCCACGCCGACCTCGTCGACCAGGTCCTCTAGGGTGATCATGGCGCCGCTGCGCTTGGAAAGCCGCACCTCCTCCCCACCCTTGTACATCTTCACGAGCTGCCCGATCAAGATCTCGATGTTGAAGTTCGGGTCGTCGCCGGCGCAGGCGGCCACGGCCCGCAGGCGGTTGACGTACCCATGATGATCGGCGCCCAGCAAGTAGACGCAGATGTCGAAGCCGCGGTCACGCTTGTCCACGTAGTAGGCGGTGTCGGAGGCGAAGTAGGTGAGTTCGCCGTCGGCCTTGATCAGCACCCGGTCCTTGTCGTCATCGAAGTCGGTGGTCCGCAGCCACACGGCTCCGTCTGCTTCGTAGACGTGCCCCTGGGAGCGCAGTTTCACCATGCCGCGGTCCACCGCGCCCGAGGAGTGCAGCGTGCGCTCGGAGTACCAGACGTCGAAGTGCGTGCGGAAGTGGTCCAGCACGTCCTTCTGCTGCTGCAGTTGAAGTGCGTAGCCCGCTTCCCGGAAGGCCACCCAGCGCTCGTCCTCTGGAAGCTCCACGATGCCGGGCTCCGCAGCGACGATCCGCTGGGCCAGCTCCACGATGTACTCGCCCTGGTAGCCGCCCTCGGGCGGCTCGGCACCGCGGGCGCGGGCCTCCAGCGACATGCCGAACTTGTCCATCTGCACACCACGGTCATTGATGTAGAACTCACGGTCGACGACCGCGCCAGCCGCAGCGAGCACCCGGGCCATGGCATCCCCGACGGCGGCCCACCTGGTGTGCCCGAGGTGCAGCGGACCGGTGGGGTTGGCTGAGATGAACTCGAGGTTGATACTCGTCCCAGTAAGGGCCTCGATCTGACCGTAAGTGCTGCCAGCGGTGACGATGCTCTGCGCGATCTGGCCCTGGGCCTGCGCGGCCAACGTGATGTTGATGAAGCCAGGTCCGGCGATCTCCAAGGCCTCGATGCCGTCATAGGTCCCCAGGATGGCCACCAACTTCGCAGCCAGGTCCCTGGGCGGCAGTCCCGCCCGCTTGGCCGAGGCGAGGGCGACGTTGGTGGCCCAGTCCCCGTGGTCGCGATTCTTGGGCCGCTCCACGCGCACGTCAACCTGCAGATCGCTGGTCTCCGGGACGTCGGCGAGGGCAGCGGTAATGGCGGCGACCAGATCGGCGGGTGTCATGCCTTCCAGATTAGGGGGTCGGCGCTGGGGTATCTTCTGGTCCTGCCTTGCGGACCTCCACGACCACCCGCAGGGGGTCGACCCCCTCGTAGGCCTGCCCTTGTGGCGGTGGGCTCTCCCCGAGGACCTCGATCGCCACGACGTTCGGCGAGGAGGGCCGGCGTGCGGTATACCCGACGTCGGTGTCCTTGGGCGACGCGGTCACCATCTGGTACCCGGTGGTTCGCAGACCCCGGACGAGCAGGCCCGCATCCGTGTTCACATAACTACGGATACGCTGCGGATCTTCGCCGTCGAACAATGGTTCCGCATACACCCACATGAACCGGTTTCCGGCTTCGGTGCCCAGGCACCAGGGGCCTGCGTAGTACGTGGTGGCCAACCGGTCGAGGACCGGTGGATAGGCCCGTAGCTGCTTGCGCGTGCACGGCAACCACTGTTCACCGGCGATCGTGATCGGCCCCTCGGGCGTCCCCACCGGCACCGGGCCCGGCAGCGCGGTCGGATGCGTGGGGGGAGTCAACTGCTGACACCCCACCAACACCAGCGCGCACGCCGCAAGAGACCACCGCACACCAGACAAGGTACTGCCCAGACAGACACCGAGTTGGCATTGGTAGGCTGGCATCACCCCAGAAGCCCCCGTAGCTCAGGGGATAGAGCAGTGGCCTCCGGAGCCATGCGCGCAGGTTCGAATCCTGCCGGGGGCACCCGCAGGGCGCTTCTCCTACTTGACCTTCTTCGGCGTTTGATGGTTCGCAATGGCCGATCGACGTACTGCGCGCTCGTCGTCCGCGGCCAGCCTGCGCACCACGCCGCTGGGGGCACTGCGGTTCTCAGCGACACGCAGCCGGACGGTCGTGTTCTTGTCCTTGGACAAACGGCGCAGCGCCGAGGTTGGCGCCTTCGGATTGAGGGCGACCGCGGTTCGCACCGCCACATGCTCGTCGCTGGCAAGCAGGTCGAGCACCTTGTCGGTCGCGTTGAGGTTCAGCGCGACCTCGGTGCGCACCTCCCAGCGCTTGTCGTTGGCCAACTTGGCCAGGGCTTTCGCCGGCGTTCGGGGGTTGGCCGCGACGTCAGCACGCACCGACCAATTCTTGTGGTCCGCCAGTTTGCCCAGCGTCTTGCCAGGCGTTCGTGTGTCGCGGGCCAGTGCCACTTTCCCCTCGGCCATCAGCGACAACGCCCTTCGGTGCTCACTCGGAACAATGTAGAGCACAAAGGTGGACAAACTCGATCAATGCGTCACGTTTCGCCTTCCTCGTCGACTCCGGTGCCGCCGGCGCGCATAGGCTGAAGTTGTGCTGCATTGGTACGCGCGAGAGATCATCGAGCCGGGTCGACAACCCATGTTCCTGGCGCTCTTGGCGTTCTTGCTCACGTTTCTCGTCACCCGCACCATCACCCGGCTGATCCGGTCGGGCAGAGGCCCGTTCGGCAACGTGTCAGCCGGTGAGGTCCACATCCATCACGTGGTTCCGGGCCTGATCGTCCTACTTCTCGGCGGAGTGCTGGCTCTCGGCTCCGGCGAACACGGGATCTGGCGTCAGATAGCGGGCATCACTTTCGGGATCGGCGCCGCCCTGGTCCTCGACGAGTTCGCCATGATCCTGCACATGCAGGACGTGTACTGGACCCAGGAGGGCCGGCTGTCGGCGGACGCGGTGACGCTGGCGGCAGTCGTCCTGTTCAGCGCGCTGCTGGTGGCTGCGCCCAATCAGGCGCCCCCGGATCCCGACACGGACTTCTGGGTCAACGCGATCGGCGCCCTGATGTTCGTGCTGCTCGCTTTCATCCCGGTGTTCGTGACGATCCTCAAAGGCAAGCTGTGGGTCGCGGCCTTCTCGATCGCCCTGCCGTTCATCGCGTGGATCGCCATGTTCCGACTGGCCAAGCCCGGGTCTCCGTGGGCCCATTACCGATACGCCAAGAAGCCGCGCAAGGCGCAGCGAGCAGCGGAGCGGTCTGCGCGCTGGGCGCGCCGCCAGGAGCCGATTCAATCGTGGATCCAGGAACACCTGTTTGGGCTCTCCAAGGACACCGCCGACCAGAAGTGAACTAAATTGGCGTTGTGCTGGACATCACCTATCCCCCGATCGTTCTGAGCGCCTACACCTTCTTCCGGCTCTTCAACATCCGGTTCACGGTGGCCGGCGGAGAACACGTCCCCCGCAAGGGCGGGGCCGTCCTGGCGAGTAATCACGTGTCGTATCTGGACTTCATCTTCTGTGGATACGGTGCCCGGCCCTCGAAGCGGCTCGTCCGGTTCATGGCGAAGAAGGCGACGTTCGACCACAAGATCTCCGGGCCACTGATGCGTTCCATGCATCACATTCCGGTAGATCGCGCCGCGGGAGCGGCGTCGCTGGATCAGGCGATCGATTGGCTGCGGCAGGGCGAGATCGTCGGAGTGTTCCCCGAGGCCACCATCAGCCAGTCCTTCGAGGTCAAGGACTTCAAAACCGGTGCCGTGCGGATGGCGGCCGAGGCCGGCGTGCCGATCATCCCCATGATCACCTTCGGCGGCCAGCGGCTGTGGACCAAGGGCCACCCCCGGGAGATGGCTCGGGGCACGTTGGTGGCCCTGCGACTCGGCGAACCCATGATGGTGACCCCTGCCGATGACCCTGCCGAGGCGACGGCCGAGCTGCGCGCGCGTATGCAGGGCCTGTACGAGCAGATGATCCAGGCCTACGAACCCAAGCCGGAACCCGGCGCATGGTGGTGGCCGGCCCGCTTCGGGGGCGGTGCCCCGACACTGGACGAAATGCGCGCACAGGAGGCGGCCGACCGGGCCAAACGTGAAGGCGAGGCCGGCGAGTAGGGGCCTACTGCCGCTGCTGCTCCAGGATCGACTGCGCTTCCTCGACGCTGATACGGCCGGCGGCAAGATCGTTCATGACCTCGCGGGGGTCGGCCACTGGCTCATCCAGACCCAGCCTCGTCAGAAGATCGTTGAACCGCTGCCGCGCGGTCGGGTAGGAGACGCCAAGGTGTGACTGCACATCGCGCAGATTGCCGCGGCTGCGCAAGAACACCTCAAGGAGCACCTGATCGTCGCCGGTGAGTTGGCAGTAGCGGCATGCCGAGAACGTGCCGGAGATCTCCGTGTGACAACCCGGGCACGTGAGCCGGGTGGTGATCAGTTCCTGGGTGCAGACAGGACACGTCGAGGGAGCAGCGTGCAGGTGATTCATGCGATGGTGACCTGCGCAGAACCCATCCGGGAACTGACGGTCAGGGCCCCGGCCCCGGCGCCCACAGTGATGGCGGGCGTCGCGCCATCCTGGGGAGCCTTCACGTTGCCGGTATGCGACTTGATGATGGCCTGCCCCAACGAGGTGTCCGCGGTGACCATGACGTTGGACTCCGGACGTACCGTGACACTGACCGACCCCATGTCCGCGCGGACCTTGGACTGGCCGGTGAACACCCAATCGACCTTGCCGCTGCCGCTGGCCACGTCCAGCAGCAGGGGCCCCGCACCACTCAGCTGCGCTGACCCGGCCTCCACGCCCACACTGGCGCCCGCGGTCACACCCTGCAGATCCAGGGCGCCACCGACAAGAAGCACCTGCAGGGGCAGGTTCGGGTTGACGCGGATCTCGACGCTGGCCCCAACTCTGTTGACCATCTGCCCGACCCACGTCATGAACGCCGAACGCGGCGGCTCAACACTGAAGTCACCCTCACCGGAGGTGGTGTTGGTATCGATGAGCAGGCTGTCGCCCTCACGTCGCATGGTGTGTGGGCCCTGGGCGACCGCCTCATGGACAGCGGGGTCAGCCACGATCGTCAGCCGGACGGCCCCGGCCTTCACCTGAATCCGCCGGACCGGCTCATCGGAAACGGCCACATCGGCAGCCTGGGCTGACAGCTCCGAGATCCGTTGGCTCGCCTCCTCCGGCGTCAAGTTGCCGGCGGCTACTTCTTCCAACATTGCGCGCATCGCATCAGTCATGCTCAAACTATAAACCCGATATGCGTGAATGGAAACTATCCGACCCCCAAATCATGCAAAGTGTCATCATCGATTCCGAAATGGTGCGCGATCTCGTGCACAACCGTGATGTAGACCTCGCGCACGACGTCCGCTTGGGTCGCACACATGGCCAAAATGGGATTTCGGAAGATCCGGATCCGGTCGGGCAGGGCTGCCACGTACCAGGAGTCGCGCTCGGTCAAGGGGATACCTTCGTACAAGCCGAGCAGATATGGATCCTCCGCGGGTGGGTCGTCCTCCACCACGATGCCCACGTTCTCGATGTGCTGGGCCAGGCTCGCCGGAATCACGTTCACAGCAGCCTCGACGAGCTGCTCGAACCGTTCGGCACTGACCTCCACCACATCTCCACCTTCACATGGCGATGGCAGTGCGCGCACCCGCACTTCCGCCCGCTTCGTTCAGAATCGCCCCTGTCGGACGGGCGCATCTGAACGAAACCGGCGCACCTTCAGAATCGCCCGCTTCGTACCTACCCGGCGGGCCCGGCATCCACCACGGGCAAGAGGTCCTCGGGGCTAGGCCGCCAGCGCCGCTGGCCAAGTGGCACGCGCCTGTCCACCACGGTGACCCCCTCGGCCGACAGCAGCACAGTGGCCTGGGCCAGAACCGACTCCGCGACAGTTCCCGATGATTGCACCACCCGCCACCACGGCACACCTGACCCGAACCGTCGCAGCGTCGAGGCGGCCCGGCGAGCCGTGCAGGGGAAGCCGAGCTCTTCGGCCATGGCGGCCATATCGCCATAGGTTGCCAGACTCCCCGCCGGGATGAGGCGCACCAGATCGAGCAGCATCTCATCCAATGGACCGGGATCGGTCACACCCGCACCTCCAACCGGCTGACACCCGGCCGCTGGCCGTCACGGCGCACGCTGATCCGGGGATCGATGCGCCGTTTGAGAAGGTCGACATGACTCACCAGACCAATGATCCGGTCCTGTCCCGCACGCACCTGTTCGAGCATGTCCATCACCTCATCGAGCGTTCGCTCATCGAGGGATCCGAACCCTTCGTCGATGAACAGTGTTCCGAGTTCGATCCCCCCGGACTCGCTGCGCACAACGTCGGCCAGTCCCAGCGCCAGCGCCAGCGCCACGTAGAAGCGCTCGCCCCCGCTCAGTGATCTCGTCGACCGAGTCTGCTCCGTGCGCTGATCGGCAACCAGAAGATCGAGACCCGCCAGACCGCGATTGTCCAGCCCACCGTGTTCCACGACCAACTGGTAGCGCCCTTCCGAGATCGCGTCGAGCCGGTCGTTGGCTGCATCAACCACGGACTGGAACCTGCGCATGAGGACGAAAGAGGACAACCGAACCCGGTGCACGACCTCGCTGCGGTTGGCGGTGGCCAGGTCAGCCATCCGAATGACCCCCGCGGTGTCCTGCAGACGGCGCTCAAGGGTGTCGAGCGCCTCGACGAGTGCGGTCCGCAGAGGCACGGCCTGCTCGAGGCGGTACGCAAGGCTTCCCATGGCCGCTATGACCTCCGTGTGCGCAAGCGTCTTTGTGGCCAAGTCATCCACTAACGAGGAGAGGTCGACGACGACGTCCGGGTCGACCTCCCGCAACTGCGCGAGTCCCGCCGACGTTTCCGTCACGAGGCGGTGGTGTTCCTCAACGACGGCGCGCAACTGCTGCTCACGCGCCGGCGGGAGGATCGCTGCCTGGGCCGTTGGCAGATCCGGCAGGCCCACCTGATCAAGAAGGGCCGCCAGGGTGAGGCGGGCCTCCTCCTGGGATGCCCGGGCGTGGGTCAACGCAGAGTTGGCAGTGAGGAGGTCGCGGATGGCCGTCGCCTGCCGTTGCAGAGCGACCACCCGGACCCCGACCGAGGGGAAGGACATACGGGCGCGATCG
>Ga0208938_1000815_pt1 | contig 20549 bp, 40 predicted proteins | sample AD_UKC125_MetaG_FD_184434 | JGI IMG/M metagenome (GOLD analysis project Ga0208938, IMG submission 184434) | Active sludge microbial communities of municipal wastewater-treating anaerobic digesters from USA - AD_UKC125_MetaG (SPAdes) (version 2) | ecosystem: Engineered > Bioreactor > Anaerobic >...
CGAAGTCGCCGTTGAAGGGGTCTTGTCCGCCACCGAGTTTTACAGCATTCGGATTCTTCATAAATATTTCCGGTTCTTCGTGTCCTCTTAACCGAGCAAAAACTAAACAGTAAATATCGGCTGGGTCAGGAAGAAGATACCAGGCTGTGCTTCCACTGGTCGTATTGATAACTGGTAAGTATGGATTAACGTGTAGTGTAATCCTCTGTTTTATCCAGTTATTAGTTTTGTATTCTACATCACTTTCGCCAAGATAAGTTAGTTCAATTGCCTCCAAAATGTTCTTTGCTGTGATTTCTAAAGCTGGGGGGACGATTAAATGGAAACGAGACACAAAGAAAGGTTCCCCTGAGGGGTCTTTCTGTTCTCCTATAGCATCAAAAGCAGCAGTTAGTGAAGTTATACTTAATGGTGCCTCTCCTAAGTTTTTCTTTACAGTGTCATCAAAAAGTGCTGGGTTAGGTCCACCACTATTGCACAACAAACTGGTTATAAGCTTTAACTCAGTTCTTCGTGCCGCTCTGGCTAATTTTTCAGGTATCCTCTTTAGTGCAGACAAATCATCATTTTGAAAAGCTTCAAAAGAGAAGCCTATCTTTCTTCCGAACTTAGCAACCGAAAAAGTATATTTATCTTCACCAAGCGCCTCATACGGATATGGCCCCAGCTGAGCTACGGGTTCAAGTGCTCCATCTCCACCATACTCCATATCTCGTTCGACTGTTCTGAAGTCTCTTGTTTTTTCAGCATAAACATATTGTTCCCAATCCGCAGGAAACTCTCTGTATGCTTTCAACAACGCTCTATCCAATGCCGCTCCAGTTAACAAAATAGGAAGGTCAGAAGTCGTCATAATTTCCATAATCTCCTGACTTCTGAGACCTACCTCATCTTTTTTCATATCTTCAAAGAGTTCTTTAAATACGCTCATTTTTTGCCTCCTAATAATACTTTAATGGTCTTAGTGCCTTCATCTATAGCCTCTAATGCATAACCAAATTGAGTTCCAGTACCATCATTACTTAACTCTCCATCTGCTATATACAAAGTGTCTCCAATGTGAATAGGAACAGGAACTGGGTCGGGGTCGCCTTCTACCTCTATAGCTGTAACTGGAAGTTTAAAAACTCCTTTTCGTCTGATAACAGTATAGCCAGCGGTGTCTTCGTCGCCCAAGGCTACTCCAACAATTCCGCCCACAACTACAGGGTTGCCAGGCTTAATTGACGCATTTGTATATAGCCTCAAATTATCTGCATTCTTATATATCATATTAGTAGCCATAGTAGTTTACCCTTTCAACAGCACTTTGATAGTTCCAGAAGTAGTGACGGCTTCTAATGCATACCCAAAAAGCACATTACTATCCGCAGTAGCGGTTAAAGCTCCTTCACTGGTTATATACACAGGAGCGCCAACAGTAAACGTGCCTGTTACGTCTAACTCAAATACTCCTTCACGTCTAACAGTAGCATACCCATCGGCATCAGCATCAGTTAAAGCTACACCAGTAATGTTACCTACTACCACAGGCTCACCAGATTCAATACCTGCGCCAACCTCTAACCACAAATTATCCGCATTTTTATATACCATATTGGTCGCCATAGTTATTTACCTCTCTTAATTTTTAACAATTCGTCAATTTCATTATTGCTATATCCCATTGCTTCATATACTTCTCTCAATTTAGTTTCGTATTTTTCTTTAGTTTGTTCTTCTACTTCACTCTTCCCGCTGTTCCCTACATTCACTTGTTTTTTCTCTGCTATTTTAGCTATGTATTCTTTTTCTGCTTGTATACTTTCAACTATGTCCTCTACTTTAGCTACTTTTCCGTCAAATAGTTTTCTAATTCTATCCTTAGCAATATCCGGTAATTCGCTTTTAGATAGTTCTTTTTCTAATATAGTTTCGGTTTCTTTGATTTGTCCATAAGTTTTCCATTCAGAAATCTCTTTAGCCAGTTTCTCATTCTGCTCTTTGATTTCTTTTAACTGCTTATCTACTTCAGTCTTTTTTCCGTAAACTCGTTCCTCAACTTCGTCTACTATTTCCTGAACCAAGTCAGGTCTTTCGGTTTTTAATTTTTCAATAGTCAAGTCTTTCATTTCATCAACCTCCATAATAGATTCGTATAATCTAATGAATTCGCCACCAGCCGCAGGCTCACTCACAATATCCACGGAATTAACTTTCTGTAATTCTTCTACTATGTATCCTTCTTCAGTTTTGCGCAGCTTTCCCAATCCCTTAAGGGAAAGCCCCGCAAGTGGTTTGTTGTGTTTTATGCTTTCTTGTGCTAAAGCTAATCCTATTTTACCCGCTTCGGTATCTAAAAATTGTAAATCCCCCTCAAGCCGATTATTGATAAAAGCAACATTCTCATAAAAACCAGCTAACTCTCTTACGCTACGATTGCTAATTCCTTTTACGTCCTCATGGTCTAAATAACACTTAGCCCCCTCAAATAACGATACTGCCTCACTCAATACTTCTGGAGAGTAAAACCGTTTATTTTTACTCCATCCAGATTTCAGAAGAATTACCCGAGCCCTATTAGTATCAGTATCTACGGTTAAAGCTTCAAATAATTCTTTGTCTTCTACTTCTTCTGCGTATTCTCCTACTTTCATTTTTTTAGCTGCTGCCTTGAGAACCTGTTCCGCTTTTCTGCGATATTCCTCAGGAATTTTAGCTTGAGGAAGTCTCGCTAAAGCATTTCTTAAATGAGGTAAGTCTATTTCTCCATCCGCATTTTTATAAGGAAAATATCTAAGTGTCCGAGGAACTGTCTTACCCTCTTCATCTTTTTCCCCACCCGGAAGAATAACCGCAAAACAATCATCGGGAAGGTCATTTATATATTTAACATCCCATTCTGCTTCTTCAATATTTTCTTTCAATATCCATTCACCTCGCTCGTTCTGCTTATATTTATTTTTAACTGCAGCAATAGCAACCTTAAAAGCAGTTTCCTCATCATCATATTGTTTTACTGCAGCATTAAAAGCGTTAACCCAAATCTCCTGAGCCCTTTTGGGCATTTTCTTAACCCAGTCAGGAATAGTCGCTAAAGTATAAGGCATTAAGCTATGCCCCCTTCTGGAACAGGAGGAACAGTTGGAACATCTCCAGTAATTTCTATAATTTCATCAAAAACATTATAAGCAATTTTTAAAACACTAAGCCCGCTTTTTAAATGATTATAAGTTGAGGAAACATAAGTTGGGAACCCAACAGGAATACCTTCTAAAGATTCTGCTTCATTTTCAATCAATTTAATAATAATAAAATCTCCAGTTAATCTCCCCTTGTCCCAAATAACCTCATATTCTTTCCCCATCCACTTACCCCTTACTTTAAACATTACACACCCCCAAGCAAACCTAAAATAAAATCAACGTGTTTCAAATCTTTCCAAATATCAATAGTAGGTCTACTTGCAAACAAACCCTCTAATCCAGTCGATAAAATTTCATAAGCCCCGTGGGGATAATATTTCCCCACATACGGGTCTGACCAATCATCAGGTATATATTTTTCTTTTGCAGAATATCCTGGTATGGTCACTGGTTGATTGCCTCTGGTTCTTTCTTCGTAAAATTCTTTTTCGAACTTTAAAATTATAGGGTTGGTACTTTCTATGCGGTGTCCAACTTCGTGGATAACACACCTTTGTTTATCCCCACGATTGATAACAATTTTTGCAGGCACACTGCCAATGGCGTCTCTATAGTATCCCCTTTCGCTTCTAACAATTACATGCAACGGAGTTTGAGCTGAAGCCTCTGCCCATTCTCTTGGTAAAAAATCAAAAACTTCACGAACCAACATTTCTGCTTGCGATTCAGAAGTTACATCAAATTTCAATAACACACCCTCACCAGTGTCTCTTGTTTCTTTTATCACTTGCTTAATTATGTCTGCCCTTTTAGTTTGGAAATTCTTCTGTGCTTCTGCTACTTTTTTCCTTATTGATTTTAGTTCTTCTTCAATTTCATTAACCTTTTTACTAAGTAAACTAATTTGGGTTTGTTGATATTTATTAATTGCTTTTTCGTATTCAGCTAAAATGCCCTTATATGCCTCTTCTATTGTTTTTTCTTTTTGTATCAAATCATCAAGTTTTCTAAGGAGCTTATCATCAAGCCGAGAATTAACTTCTTTCCGCAACACTCCTCCTAATCTTATAGCATCATCGGGAGTATTTATCCCTTTGGCAATTAAATCATTAACTTCTCGAATATAAGCAGGAACTTCTTTTTCAGTTTCTTGCTTTGCTAAGCTTCTAACATAATGCTTGATTTCGGGATAAATGTTAGTTGTATAACACATACAGTTGGGATGAATCGGCCTTGAAGGGGGAGGCCATCCCATTCCAGAACCATCTTTATAATACTCCCCTACTAATCTTTCACAACTTCCGTCGCATGGTCCTCCCCCAAAATAAAAACGAAGACCGATAATGTCTTGGTCTTGCCTTATTACTTCCTCTTCTGCCATTGCTCTCATTCTACTCGTTTCAGTCCTAACCATTCTTTTAATCTTCCAGCTTGCACCTTTATCTTTTCTATCTATTCTTTGATATTTCTTAAATCCAAAAGCGTTTTGCCGGATATCGGTTATTAACTCAGACCAAGATTTTCTTTCCATAAAACCTAATCTCAACCTCTGCTGGATTGCATTTACTAACTCTTGGTCATACTGGTCGCAAAGTTGTAAGGCAAAAGATTGATATTGCTCTACTCCCCGAGGAAGAAAGAAATCCCAAGGAATATCTAAAACCGCTTTTCCCATTATTGCTCTTTGTAACATTTGTGTATCAAATCCCGATTTACCAGCATCATTTAATGCATTAATAACCTGTCCGTCTCTAACGTTTTTAATTTGCGTAATTCTTTGAGTAATAAAGCTTTGTAAGGCTGTTAGCCTTTGAGTAGAAAAGCTATCAATCGCAGTATCAATATTAGACAGTTCTCGAGTTATATCGTTTAGAGCTAATTCATAATTACTTAAAATAGTGTTTATATGTCTTTCGGTCTGTGCCATAAATTCTCTTCTGGCTTTCTCTACTGCTCTTTTAATCCTCAGCGCTTGGTTCAATCTTTGGGTATCCTTCTAAGCTTTCTTTCTCTAACTTAATCTTTTCACTTTGCCAATCAATCCCCGCCATACCCGCCAATGTTTCATCGGAAGCAATCCCCATAAGTTGTAATGTCTGTAAGTATCTACCCAATTTCTCGATGTCTTTAGGTTTAGTTTCCGGGAAAGTAACCGATACTAAAGAATTCATAGGAATTTCCTCGCCATTCGGGTCAGTAAAGATATCCGGAGCTTCTCCATACTTTTGAGCATAAAAGAAAACTTTATTAAACAACGCCCCCAGAAAATACTCGAACAAGTCTTGATAATCCTCTAAACATTTCAGAAAAGATAATGTAGCCTCTTGAGTTGAGGCAAAGTTAGCATTCGAAGCGTCTCCAGTTACCATAAATTCGGGTTGACCAGAGCCAGCTACGTTCATTAGCTTCACTGCTCGCAAGTCTGCCTCTGACTCTTGAGCATTGATATTTAAATTTTTCGGCTCCCATTTAACTTTATGATTATGAAATTTGACCGTTCCTGGCCTTGGAGCTTTAGAGTTTGCCGCCCTTACCGCTTGAACGTCGGAATCTCCTCCCTCAACCGTTACGTCCCAAATAAAAGAAGCCCGCATTTTATTAAGATTTATCCGAGCGTCTAAGAGTTGCCGATATTGTTTGAGCCAATATAAATGAGAAGCTAATTCTGGGACTCCTCGGAACTGAGTAGCAACGGTTGGCATTTTGATAAAAAGAAAATCTCTAACAATATTTGAATTGTTCGGGTCAGGCTCACCGGGTCTAATGTAGTCTTCAATTTGTTCGGTATGATAAGTTTTAAAATCAGCGCTATAAATCTTTTTGGTATAAACTCGCTTAAGAGCAAGTATCTCTCGGTAATCGTCCGGTGACAAAATTACGTCAACTATCTCACTCGGCTCAATATCTCGCACTATTACCGTTCCGTCCCCGGTGTTCACATAAAGCAATACCACAATCTCGCCATCGATTTGTAGACGGTTGGATTCTTCTCTAATAAATAATTCCCAATAATTTTTAGGGTCAGAAGTAAAATTATCTATTATCTCTTGTGCGTCCGGAGAAGGAGAGGAAATTTTTAATCCCCTACCAACTAAGTAGCTCGTAATATTTCTGACTTGCCTTTTGGCTAATGGATTAGTAAGAAATGCTTTCCACGATTCTTCTCTAATCTCTTTTAAATAATCAACGTCTAAGTTCTTCCCGCCCTCCGAGCCCAATAAAGTATACCCCGGCTCGTCTTCAATACTTTCAGATATCGGACGTTCATTATTAAAGAAACTTTTCACTCTATCTAATAAGCCCATCAAAACTCTCCTTTGTCAAAGTAATCAACTGGCTCAACGTCTGCTGCCACAAACGGAGAAAAAGCAGTATCCACCTTCCAACATGCCAAAGCTAAAGCAATTACGCAGTCATCGTGATAACCTTGGGGTGCAGAATAACGGACATTCCCCGCCCTGGTCATTTCGTATTGAAACAGTTCTAACTCGTAGACAAGCTCAGGAATATAAGGAAATGTTATATTTTGCTGTTCTAACTGAACGGATAAGTGTTCTATTAATTGCTGTTTGCTGGTATTTGTAAACTGGAATCCTTCGGCATTAATTCCGTTTTTAATTACTTGCTCCAATATAGGGTCGCCAACACCAGTAGAGTCCATTAATACCGTCGCATTATACTTTTTAGCCAAGCTCTTTAATCTCTCTATTTGCAACGTATAGTCAACTTGATTAAATCGGTCGAACGCTACTACGTGATTAATTACAGTATCTAAAACTACCATAACACTAAAGTCTTCGTGTTTAGCCACGTCCCAGCCAATAACGTAAGAATGGTTCACTTGTGGCTCTTCAAAGTCACCTTGGATACAATTTTTAATATTTCTAAACACACCCGCCGAGTCTTCGAGAAACTCAGCTAAATACTCTTGTCTAAAAACATTATCCGGTAAAGTTTTTTTTGCTTCCTCTATCTCAAGAGGGTCAATATAAGGGTTAGCAGAAGTTGGAAAAGTAAATGACTCCCACTCTGGATAACCTGAATCCTGCCCTCGAGCAAATAATTCAAAGAAGAAATTTCTTCCCTTTGGTGTGGAAATAAATACAGCTTTCCCTTTCGTATCACTAAGTGTTGGTCGTAAAGCTGACTCCCAAGCCTCTCTATTCACTAATGCTGCCTCGTCAATTACAAGCATGTCTATACCCACACCTCTAAGCGCATTGTAATTATCCGCACTTTTAAACTCAATTGCCGAACCAGTTTTTAACTCTAATCTCCTAAGAGACCTTAAATCTTGAGATATAACTCCTTGAGCTGCATTAGACAAAAGTCTGTAAGCTATAATACTCTGATTATAAACAGGAGCAACCCACCAGTTCAATGACCCCGGCTTTTCTAATGCATTCTTAACTATCTCGTATGAACAAGCCAGCGTCTTCCCCCACCGCCTACCCGTGCTACAAACTCGAAATCTTGCTTTGGAGTTGTGGAGTTGCAATTGTGCTGGGTGGGGGTCATATTTAATCGTTATCTTTTGCATTGAGACCTCTAAAGTCTATTATGATAGGTCTTTCTCCTTCTTTACCTTCGGGGTTCTCGCCTAATGCAACTTTCCCCACACTTTGTAATTGCTTCAATGAATTAGCAAGCTTCTCCAATAACCTAACTTGCCTCTCTATTAAAGCATCCGTTCTTTGCTCTTCTGTTTTCTTTTGTAAATAAATAATTTGTTTCTCAACTATCTCAACAGCTGAACGAGCAACCCGCAGACATAAATTGTCAAAACTGGAAGCCTCAGAAGCTAAAAGTTCCGATTGCTTCTCTTGATACTTTTGTTCAATTTTTGTTCGAAAGATGTTCTTTTCTGTAGTCCAGCCTTCCTTAGCCGATTTTTGCCTAATGGTAGAAAAAGAAACAGCGTATTTTTTTGCTAACTCTTCAAGAGTAATATCGTTTTCAATATACTCTTGCTTTATTTTTGTCCAATCTCTTTTAGCCATTAATCTTCCTCATAAACCTCCACCTTAAATATTTTTCCCCTCAACAACATTAACTTAATCACTTCCGCTATTTCTGTTTCTGAAACATCTAATTTAATCCTCGCACCATTCCCCGCACCTGAAAAATTAATTGCGGATTGGATATCGGGTAATGAAGCATAAAATGAACAAACCTTTTCTCCCATACTTAACCCCCGTGAAACTTTCGATGACAATTCCTACATAAATAAATTAAGAATTCTGGAAGGTGATAAACTTTCAATGGACTTCTCCCCGCTAAGTGGTGAATATCAGTTCCGGTCTTTCCGCATAATTCACACCTTCCACCAGCTCTATCCTTTACCATTTTATAACTCTCGTTCATGATATTCTTCTCCTCACACAACTCGGAAGACCATTTAAACTTATGAGCATTAAAATGTAGAAAGTCTTTCAAATCTCCGGAAATTGCTTTTAACAATTCGAAGTCTCTCTTATCTCTTGCGTCCTCTATTTCTTCTATGAAAGCTTGTATCTCTTTTTCGAATTGTTCTATGTTCATTAACTCACAGACATTAAAAAATCTTCTAATGGTCTTCCTCCGCCAATAATATAATAAGGGTCTCTAATGACTTATCGAAAATAATATCGTCGATGTTTAAAACTTGAATGTCGCTCTCCGATATAAGCTTAACAAGTTCCTCTCTTTTTACCATTCCCTATCCTCCTCTTAATTTCCTCCTCGTGCCCCTTAATGAACTTGAACAAGTCTTTCTTACCCTCACCTTTTAAGCCTTCCGGATATTTAAAACGCAATTCTCCGTCTCTTATCCAAAATTGAATGCCAAATTCCAATAAATTAGTATAAATTTCTTCATTCATGGCTTTAGAAAAACAGCCCGAGAGCGCACCCCCGGGCTGTAAAAAGGAGGGTAAGAAAATGTATTTGTATACAAATTCCCCATTCTACCAAATATACTACTTGACAAAATCGTTTTTGTCAAGACCCCTCACCTAAATTTTTTGCTATTTGGCAAATTAATGCTTCTCGCAAAAGTTTAAACATTCCTTTTTCGATACCCATTCTTTTACAACACTCCTCAACACTTAGCCCTTCTTTATACTTCAACTCGTAAATATCTCTAAACACTTTCCTCCTCAGAACTCCTTCTATAACTCTAATTTTATTCTCCAAATTATTTATCCGGGGGTCAGACATTAGCCTTACAACTTTATCTCCGGTTTGGTCAGATATCACACCTGAAACGTTCCCGCCACCAAGTCGGTCTGGTGTGTGGAGTAATATTTCCTCCTTTAGAAGTTTTAATTCTTTTTTATGTTTCTCTAAATTATAAAGTTCGTATTCCACCCAACGGAAAGTAGCGGAAGGAATTTTCACTCTTCGTCCTCATTCATTGGTCGTCTTATCTTTTGATATTCCTCATTTATGTCCCCCTTCCCTCTATTTCTACTTCCTACCTCATAGCCCATTTCAAACCAAGTTCTTCTCAAGTCTTCTAAAGTATCAATATCGATAAGCACTTTCTTTTTTTCTTTTTTAAGCTTGTCATTCTCCTCATAAGCGTTTGTCATTTTCTTCCTCCCTTCGTGTAGTCTAAATATCTTCCCTCCGAGTCGTGAACCATTTCAAAAAATGGGTCGAACCAACCCACCTCACCCGGAGTTTTTTGTAAATCGCTCTCATTAATATTAAATAATTCACAAAGTAGAGAAAACTCCGCCGGTTGCTTAACTTTTAAAATCTCGCATAGTAACATTATCCGCCTCCTTATATTTTAGCAAATCCAAATAATCGTCAACGTCCAATATTACTAAGTCATTACTCCGCCCTTTCACTTTAAAAATCAATCCAAGACAGCCTTCCTTTTGCGCTTTTTCAAACCAATCATAGAGTTCTTTAAAGCCACCACTCCGATATTTACATTCATATTTTTTATCCTCAATTACTATATCTCCTTTCTCTTCTCCCGCTCCAGATAGAACTATACGATAAGAGTTCAATCCTCTTTCCCGAGCACGATACACTATTCGATACTCAAAGTTTCTACCCCGGTTCAAGTTCTTCTTACCTTCCATTTTCTCACCTAAAATGGCGGAATGTCTTCCAATTCCATATCTTTAACTCTTTTTATTTGCTCCGATACGCTTAGACGTTTGCTTGTCTCGACTTCTCTTGCTCTAATTTCATAGACTATCTTTTTTTGACCGTTGCTCTCGTAATCTCGTTGTCTCAACATTCCCTTTATATATACCATATCTCCCTTTTTTAATTCCTGAAGTTGTTCCGCCAAAGTATCCGATACAACAACTGATATAAACAACGTTAACTTTCCGTCTTGAGAAGCAACTCGAAAACGTCCCCACGGCTGACCGTCTTTATTAAACTTTAACGTAAAATCCTCTACTGCTCTTCCAGACAAAATTATTTCGTTAGGCATTCGGCACCTCCACTGGACACAGAACGTAAACATACTGACTACTATTCACCGACACAAAATTATTTTCATTAAACCCTAACACGACTTTTTCGTCTTCTAAGTGTGTAATCGGCTGAAGTAGATATTTAACGTTGAACAAAGCATTTACTTTTCCGTCCATTTCAAGAGTTGGAATTGTTTCCTTAAACTTGCCTTTCTCGCTTTCTCCAGAAACTTCCAAGTTCTCGTCAATACTAATTTTTACAACGTCCGTTATCAAAAAAACACGATTGAGAGACTGAATTAGTTTATCTCTCAGAAGTTCAATGCTACAGGCGTCTAATTCGTTCCCTGGAAGCACGCTCTCATAATTTGGAAATTCTCCGACAATCGAGTTAGCAAACAAATCGATAGTTCCTTCAGCGTTTTGGCAGTTAAAGAACAATCCTTTGTCGGTGAATAATAAACTCACTTCTCCTTGATCTGGAAGAATATTTTTTAACTTAGAAATCGTGTCTTTTGATAATAATATTTTCTTCTGTTCTGTCGGCTTTTCTTCGTCAACAATTATCTTTACAACAGCTAATCTATGGTCGTCAGTGGCCACTATTTTTAAAAGTTCGTATTGATACTCAAATAGAACTGAAGCTTTAAACGGTTGATACCATTCTCGAATTGGAATAAAATCAACTTTTTTAAATGCGCCTATTAAATCTTTAGAAGAAACGAAAATTTTATCTCCTGTGGGTTCGGGAAATTCAGGGAACGAATCAATCGGATATATAGGAAGCTCTAACTCGCTATCGTCGAATTGGACTACTAAGCTTTGCTCTTTTTGCTCTAATGTAACGTCTTTTGCCGATCGCAAAAAATCACTTAGCACCTTGCCGTCTGTGCTACAATTGAGTTTTTTATCAAATGGAATAGTAACTTTAATATCTAAATCAGAGCTAATGGTAGATATTTCTAAATCATTACCATTACTTTTAAACAACACTGTCTCATTAACTGAGACAACTTTTTTTAATGCTTGAACAAAATCATTCATTTAGTTTCCCCCTTTCAATTCTTCTCTAATCTTTCTTAAGGTCCACTTATCACTACGCCAGCTGAAACCCGTTCTAACTTCTTCCCATTGTTCAGCTACCATAAAAAGCTCTGGATGATTCTTATACAATCCTCTCCAATCCTCCAACCGTTGGAAAGGACAGCAAAAACAGGAAACATTTGTCCTCCAGTGATAAATAGGGTTTAGCATATCGTGTTTTTCACATATTCTCTTTGCTTCTATTTTGTCTATTCCAGCATCAATGAGAGGATAAAGAATTTCCTCGTTCTTATGCAATTTACTTTTATCTCTAATTCGATATTGCTCATCAGCCCTTATTCCCATGGCATGAACATAATCATGTTCTTTATAGTAATTCGCTATAGGTATTGTTTTGAGTTTCTCCGTGCACCACCTCACTCTCCGAGAAGGTAAAAAATATTCTTTCTTAACTAACCACAAAAACATGCTTCCATTATTTACCACAATTAGCTTCTTCCCCACATATTTTGCCAACCTCGGCAAAAACCAGTAGTTTTCTGGAAATTCCGCTCCCGTATCGGCAAAAAGCATTTCAAAATCTATTCCTCTTTCCTTATATAAGAGGCAAACTGCTGTGGAATCGCATCCTCCAGACACGTCAACAGTTATCATCAATAACTCCCCTTACTCCTATTTTTTTAAACTTATCTCTTAGTTCCTCATTGTTCCCACAGTTTAACCCTTTAAAAAAAGTCCCATAGTAAAACATTAGACACATTAAATTAAGCTTAAATTCTTTCAGTGTGCCCATTGGAAATAAGTAAAGTGTTTCGTCTTGTTTTTTCACAAACTCCTTAACAAATGGATTGACCCACATTTTAAAGTTCGGATTATCTAAATCCGTAACAAACCGAGCATATCCATTATTAAAATTATATTTTTCTAATAACTTATCCACTATGTTTCTCCTTTAATTCTTCTTCAATACAAGCCGCAAGCAACAATAAATAGTTCCTCGCATCAGCTATTCTTTGCTTTAATCCTTCTCCTTTCTCGTCCTGCCAGAACCACTTATCTTTATGTTTATCACTTTTAATCGCTAATGTAATGCTTTGGATATGTTTTAACAGATATAGTAAACAAATAGCAGTTGCGTCCAAACCTACAAAATTAGCTATCTCCTTAAAATTTAGTAATCTATCGGAGTAGTTTGCATATTCTCCACCTTTCCATTCCAGTAATTCTACTTCCTTACTTAAAAATTCCTCCCGTAAATTTTCAAACCCCTGATTAGTCATTGTGTTCCTCCTTTTCTTTGAAAGCATAATATTCTTTCTTGTTCACCCAACCAGTCCACCACCAATCGGTTTTGCTTTCCTCTGGCGAATGAATTAGGTCTGGCTCCCTTCCTGTCATCTTGAAATATCTTCTACGAACCTCATCCTCCGTTAATTCTTTTTTCCAGACTACCCAATATCCTCCTTCTTCCATTTCTACCTCCTAAAATGGTGCAATCTGAAGCTTATCACGAACACAATTGAGGTCATCAAAACTCTTAGCTTTATCAATCAAGTCTATTATTTCTTCGTATTCAATCTGGCTTATTTCCCTGTCGCTCAGCATTCTTAAAAACTGTCGATACAAATCTATTTTTTCTGACATAAGTTCATTTGCCATTTCTTTTTTCTTGTCTATAACTCTTGCCAGAAAATCTTATAAACGTGCTCGTTTCTAAGAGCCTATCGAAAATTCGAGCACCCAGCCACTGAATAATTTCGCTTTGAGTTTTTAAGTTAGTGGTAATAATTGTAGCTTTCCTACCATTGTATCTTCCAGCGATAATTTCGTGAAGCCGTTCTTTTGAACGCTGGTTCTCTACTTCCACTCCTAAATCGTCGAGAACCAATAAATCAGCAATTTTAAGTAGCTCAAGTAAGTCAAATTCCGCTTCTTTGTTTGTAAAAGTTTTGTCTAATCGATTCATAATGTTTGAAACAGTATTAAACACTACCGAGAAATGTTTATTTTTAGCTTCGTTGTAAATGGAAAAAGCTAAATGGCTTTTACCCGTCCCCACGTCTCCGAAGAGGAAAAGACTGTGACCAGTTTTAAGGTTCTCTTCTAAGTTCTCAATATATTGTTTAACTTTCTCCCATGCTTCCCTTACTCCCTCTCGGGGTTCAAAATTCTCTAAAGAGCAATCTTTATATCTTTCAGCTTCAGAGAGAGCAAAGAAACTTTCCAGATAAATATCCAGTTCCTTCCGCTCTAAACGTTCCTTTTCTTCCTGGTATTTCTTAACTTCACATTCGCAAGCTGGCACAACTTTATAAATTCTACCAGCAATGTTTACTTCTACTGGCGTAAGTATTCTTCCACACACTTCACATTTTCGCTCCGTAAATGCATTTTCTCCTATTAAATTTTGTAAAGCTATTTCCATTTTCACCACTCCTCTATAACTTGCGGCGGGTCATATCCTTGAACTCCGCCATATCTCGGCTTCTCTTTCAACCACTTGTCCACCGTTTCGTCGTTCCTAAATATAAAATCCGGTGTGGCATAAATCCTACCTTTGTCGTTATTTCCGCAATGAAATGGAGAGGCACGGATATGTTGTATGGCAATTTTGAGCTCTTCTGGAGTAAAGTTTTTAAGTCGAGCAGAAATTTTCTTTTTTCGTTGAGGAGTTAATAAAAGTGGCTTAGACCAACAATCCTTAAAGACCTCATTGTAGTATTCAAAAATTTCTTTAATGGAAGAAGAACAATCAGTTGGTTCTAACGAACCAACATCGCCGTCAGGCGAAATTTCTTTTTCTTTTGTAGAAGTCTCTGTATAAATCTCTGTAGAAGTCTCTGGTAATGGTTGGGTAAATCTTGCCCCATGGTTGGGTAAATCTTGCCCCATGGTTGGGTAAATCTTGCCCCATGGTCGTCCCTTTTGGGCTGTCGTAAGAGTATTTTGTTTTATTATTTCATCCAGTTTTTGATAGTCTATACGATACCATTTTGTTTTATCTAAAGCCATTTTATTGAAATTTCCACTTATTAACAAACCGAGTTTTTCTAATTTTAAAATTGTGTTTTTTATAGTTTTTTCACTCCAAAATGGGAACTGTTCCTTCCACGAAGCATAAGACCCATACGTCCAGTAATAACCGTCTTCAAAATTTCTCCCCGCTTTTTCGTTATTAACTAACCAATAATGAACTTGTTGTAGTATTATTGCCTCATTTAAACCGAGTATTGTGGCTAATTCGGGGATAACTACCAGGGGTTGAGAGTCTAAGAGTAAGTTATTCACGTTGTTCCTCTCCTTTATTATTTACCTCATCCATAAAAAAGAAATCGTCAAACTTCATTCCAGTGTATTTTAATATGCCCGTCACGAACTTAATGCCAACGGTGGCTACTTTACCATTTAAAACTATAGATATATAAGACACGTCAACCCCTGCGGCTCTGGCTAATTCAGTTTGATTTAAACCGTTGGCTTCCATAAACTTTTTTAAAGCTTCTGTTTTTACTTTAACCATATCGCACCCCTACATATATTATACTCATTTTTTGAAAAACTTAAAGCACATTTATAAAATTTATCGTTTAAATATGTTTATATTTTTCTTTTAATTTATTATAACTTATTTTTAATAAACTGCAATATTATGCTATAATTCTCTTGGAGGTGATATATCTTGTCGCTTAAGAGTAGAAAGAGAATTTGTTGCACGGTAGATATCGAGTTGTGGGAGGAGCTTCGTAAGGTGTGGAACGAAACCCACGTTCCACTCTCTCGGCTACTTGATATGGCTATAATGGATTTACTCATAAAGTATAAGAAAAAGGAGGAGTAGCTACTCCTCCTTAAGAACCAGCCTCGTTAACTTGTTAAATTCTTTCTCTTGCTCCTCTTTATTATCGAACTCGAAAAACCGCTCAAATTCTTCTCCAATATATTTAACTCTAAAACCAAGAGTTGAGCGAGAAATCTCTACCACATTATCGAGGTTTACCAAATTCCCTTTTATTACTGCCCACATTTTTACTACCTCCTTAGTAGGAGGAGCGAAAGCTCCTCCTCTTTTATATTCGCTTAACTAAATACCAAACACCATAATTAAACACTATCCCCTCTTTAAAGTCATTACCCCATTCAGTTACATATTCAAGTTTTTTATATGTTTTAACCTCTTCTTCTGTGAGCCTTCTAATACCAAATTCTGCGTATTTTGGTAAATTATCCAGCTTAATTTCCGTTAATATTGTTCCTTTCATTTTGCTTCTCCCATTTTAGCTAACTCATCCAGAACGAAATTGAACTGAGTGTAATCCAATTCTGAGAGGTGTTCTATTCCATACAATTCATTAACCATTTTGTGTAGTGCCTCGCTATCTAAGCCTTTCTGTTTTGCTTGAACGTATAAATATTTTTCTTGTTTTTCTGTTATTTTTTTGCTCTGGTTGTTTGGTTGTTTTTGTGTTTCTTTTGTGGTTTTAATATTATCTTGAATTGGGAAATCTTCTTCTATAACTTCTGCATCAATCCAATCCTGTAAATCTTCCATATCTTGAGTGAATATCCCCGAGGAGCGAGTAGCCGAAAGAGTAGCATCTACCAGAGCTCTCTTTTTTGCTATCTTTAGGATTGTGTTCCAGAGCGAATGCGGTGATTGGTTTTCTATTCTATAAAAACGATATTGTTTTCCATCTTTTGCAGTTTCAACCCTGAACTGTAGAGAACTTTTATCAATATTTGGAGGCATCTTCCATTCTGGTATCCATCTATATAAAAATTTATCTTCTTTTGTATTAGCTTCTCCTACTCCCTCGGCTGCTACAGTTCCCGAGCGTTTATGTAAGAGAGTTATTATTACTAAGTAGCGGCAAAATCCAGTATCGTTGTTCTTTTCTTCTCTTATGTCTTTAATTACGGGAGCAAATCCATATAACTCGCATAATTTTTCTGCTCCCGCTTTTAAGAGAGTAGGCTTGTCCGTTCCTGGGATTATACCGTAATCTTGCCCTTTCACCATTACCTTTTGGAAAAATCTTTGAACTACACCTAATTGCTCTTGCATTTCAGCAAGTCTATATTCCATATCCCTGGCTGAACCCTGGAACTCCATTAACTCTTTTCCTTCAATCATTTTCTTACCTCCTTTGATAGTGTAGAGCTTCGGCAATGCCCTTAATCGAGCATTTCCTTCCTGTTTTCCAATATAGCTCACAATCTTTTCTGCACCGAATTACAATTCCGTTATAGGATGGCAAGGGGCAAATATAATCGGTAACAACGCTATCCGAACGATAAGAACCATTTTTAAGTACATCTTCTTCGCTTATCATGTTATTCCTCCTTTTAATTAAAAAACGGTGGAATTTCTTCTAAATACATCCATCGATTTGTAATTCCCTTAATTTCAAAGAAAATCATCTTTGGACTATTTACGCAAACCAATGCATAACTAATCCCTACCGCTCCCAAAATTGCCCCGCAAATTATACCTATCATGTTTTCCCTCCTTTCAATATCTTGGAATACGATATTGCCGACATACTATATCGTATTCTCTATCTACACAGTTAAACCGGTGCTTCCAATATCTTACTTCTTTTTGAAGCTGTTTAACCCAAGCTAATAGCTCATCACGTGTCAAGGTTAATAATTCCTCATTTGTTAAAAATTCATCTATTTCTTTTTTCATTTTATTACCTCCTTTTTAATAAAAAAGATGGCAAAACCTATTTCTGTTCTGCCATCTTTTCTTGCCACTCTTCTATCTCTTTTTTCATCCACTCTTTTTTGCGTGGGTCGTTAGCCCATGCAGAAAGAGTGGCTCTGGTAACCCCAAAGAGTTGCATAAGCTCTTCGGCGGTCATCCCGAATTCAAGCACATATTTCGTTGGTTTCTTTTTGATTATTTCCATTGTTCCTCCTTTCCAAATACCTCATTTTATGCACAGCTTCCCTCATGGCGAGGGATTGTTTCTATTCTCCTATCTGGGTGAGCTTCTTCCCACTCTTCCCTTTCTTCTTTACTGTCGAAGGTAAGAATGGTGCACTTAAGTTTAGCGGGAGTACAAGCACATCCCACCGAATAGAAATAATCCTCATAACATTCATTTTCTGATAAGATACCTTTGCAGAAGGTATCCAATTCTCCGTACCTTACCGTATCATATGTCCCCCTTAAATGGGGGTGGTGAGGAACAGTTTGAGAACAATTAGAGTTATGACCTTTGAATAAATAGCTTTTTCTTTCCATTTTATTTATTACCTCCCTTTTTATAGGAGGGGCAACACCCCTCCTAATATAATACCTCGTCCAATTCTTCCTGGAGAACTTGTTAATATATCAATTTTATTCATAATATAATTTACAAATCATCGCCATCATCAAATTCAGCCCACACACTCCCATCACAGCCCCCCCCTGTTTCTACGAAATGGGGGCAACTCCCGTAAATAATAAAATCATTCTCCAGCTCAAACACCTGTCCACAGAAGGGACAGATGATATCACTTGGTAGTGATAAGATATCTACTTTAATGTTCATTTTCTTCCTCCTTTTTAAGGGGGCAGATGCCCCCCTTTATAAAAGGTAGGGCTAATAGCCCTACCTTGTATATCTTATTTGAAGCTCGGCTAACCACTCGATATCTAATTTTTCAAATCCAATGTAAGTCTCTTCGTTATTGAAACAAGTAAATCCTTTAAAATTATCACTTCCAGCCCATCTAAGTAAGTCTATCAATGCTTCTCTAAACTCTTTTTTAGTGGTGTATGTGTCAATTATTATATCTTGGTCTTTGATGATAACTTGTTTCTTTAGTGGGTTAGCAAAAACCTCAACCATCTTAACTGGTGGGTATAACATTTCCGCCCACCCCTGTTCTGGTTTGCATAATGTCTGTATAATTGGTTTCCATTTGTATTTCCTATTATAATCGTCTCTTTTAATTACTTTCTCCAATTTCATTTTTCTTCCTCCTTTTTTTTTCTGTCTATATATTATCTTATATATTCTTTTTTGTCAAGCATTTTTAAAAAAAATTTAAAAATATTTTTAAAATATTTTTGTATAAAAAAAAGAACCTCCGGGGTAGCACTATTACTGCCCCGGAGGAAAAGGAGGTAAGAAAAGGGTAGGAAAAGGAAAGAACCTACCCGATTATTTACAGGATTTGCATTTTAATTGATACATTAGCCAAGCTCCTAAACCTGCCCCGACTACAAAACAAACAAAATACATCATAATTATATCACCTCACCATAGTTTAAGTCCAAACTTAGTTATTACTAAGATTGCCAAAGCCACAATTCCCCAAAATAAAACATGTCTCATTTCATTCACCTCTTTTGTGAATATTCCCAGAAGCATCAATCCAGAATTCCCATTCACCTTCAGGAGCTCCTTGCTCTTTAGCAACTTCAATTAGCCAGTTTTGAACGCTTTCTTTTACGTTTGCCTCAACTTCTTTATATCCCTCAATCTGTTCAGTAGTCTGTGGCAATGTTTGTTCGAACTCGGCTAATTCTTTCGCCTTTTGTAACTCTTCTAATTTTTCCTCAAACTGGGGGTCAATCTGGACACCATGTTCTGTAAGCCAGGCAAACAACTTCTCTCTTTTCTTTGTATCTAAAAGAGTATCGCTGACTAATTTTCCAATTGCCCCCTCAATCAGTTTCCCAAGCTTTTTTGAAGCCCAATCGTTTCTTGATAAGCCGCTCTAAGTATTTGGTCTAAAATATCTTGAGGGACTTTGTTAAGCAACCCTGCTTGATTTAATGCCTGAATAAAAGCATTATATGCCTGCTCGTATCGTTCAATTCCCGGAGAGTCCGGATATGCGTCTTGAGCCCAAAGAACTGCTTGCTTTGCGATTAAGAGTAATCTACTATGCTGAGCGATTTTGTCTTGGTCTATTCCCCACTTACCAAAGATATACGCAAGTAAGGGAGGAAGAACGATTATTAGAACTTCTTTGATTAACTCTAACCACTCCATTTTATCACCTCCTTATCTTTTATAAAGTAAGTATAATCGTTGAACATTTGGTATCCAGTATTTATTAAGTCCTGCCGGGTCATTACTCGCTCCAACTGGCGCCCAACGGTTTCCCAAGTAAGTAATATAATCTAACTCTCTATTCTGATATTGAGGTTTCCAATTTCCCTCTCTCATCGCTCTCTCCCATCGCTCCTCATTCTTTAGAAAAGTTACTACTGCCCACCTTGCCTGTTTTTCGAGGTCTGTTCCTTTAGCCGCCATAACACCAAACTCAGTTCCTTTCCCACCGTTTTCTTGCCGTCGCACTGCCAAAGATAGAGCATAAAGGTTGATATCCTTATTCCTATCTACAATACTTCGATATTTCTCTGTATATTCATCAACAATTGCAAAGATTAAAGGTATCTCCTCCCAAAATTTTGGTAAGCTGTATTTCCAAATGTTATACCAGTTTAAGTTCCACATTTTACCGCCCCATCAATGTAGTTATTAAAGCTGTTCCCACACCAGAGGCCACACCTGCTACAATTCCCATTATCCAGTAGATGTTTTTGTTTTCATGTTCTAATGTTGCGGAATGCTTTGCAATGCTTTCATTCTGTTTATTATTAATGGTTGCAATGGTATCTATTTTGTCGCTTATTTTATTTATTTCTTCCTTAATTTCTTTTATGTCCTCGCTAACATTTTTATAACAGATTTCTAAAACAGTTACTCGTTCTTTAATTTCATCCATTATTCATCCTCTTTCCAGTAAATATGCCTTTGTTTACCCGTTCTCTCTTCTAACTTTCTTTTAAGTTCAGAGTTAACACTCCGCCCGTTTATAACATCTACCAAAATTTCTTCGATATCTCTTATTCTTTCCTCTGTGTTCCCCATATTGTCAGCACCCCGAATATAGCAATTAAAACAGCAATAATCTCATAAACAATATTTATTTCTGCACATAATCCACCAAA
>Ga0208938_1000818_pt1 | contig 20503 bp, 23 predicted proteins | sample AD_UKC125_MetaG_FD_184434 | JGI IMG/M metagenome (GOLD analysis project Ga0208938, IMG submission 184434) | Active sludge microbial communities of municipal wastewater-treating anaerobic digesters from USA - AD_UKC125_MetaG (SPAdes) (version 2) | ecosystem: Engineered > Bioreactor > Anaerobic >...
CGGAAAACGGTGGTAGTGGCCAGGATGCCGGGGACCGCTGCGATGCGAACCGCCAACGTGAGCACCTGCGACCACTCCAGGGTCGACTCGGGCCACCGGCCGTGGAGCAGGAAACCTGCCAGGCTCAGGTCGCGCCGGTGGAAGGCGGATACTTCGACGGGTCGCCTGGTCATTGTCGCCTCCGTCCATGCCTTGTGGTGAGCAATCATGGCCTGCTGTGCGTGGCAATGCAATGTCTGGAGGGGTTTGTCATCGTTCGGGATTCGTGGCTGCCGGGTTGGGCAGGTCCTTGCCAGGTTGTGGCCGGTGGAACTGTTAGGGACAGGAGTCGTCCGTCTGTCGTCCCGCGGTTCGCCGCGACCCGCCGAACGGCTGTACCGGACGACGCCTGGGCCGGCCCCGGAGTTTTCCGACGCTGTCGTCCCGACGCGCGCTGACAATGGCCAACAACAGGGGAAACGAGGCCGGAGAAGGCCCCTGACATCACCCGGCGAACGTTGGCCCGATGATGTCGAAACCGCCGTCACAGGTCAGCGTGGTGCCCGTGATGTAGTCACCGGCCGGCGAGAACAGGAAGGCCACCATGGCGGCGATCTCGTCAGCGGTCTGCAGGCGACCCCCCGGCAGGCCTTTGCTCACTTCGGCCGGATCCAGCCCGTACCGCCCCCATGCCGCGGTGTGCACGATGCCAGGCGCGATGGCGACCGCCCGGATCCCGAAGCGGCCCCACTCGGCGGCCCAGTTGCGGGTCAGCGACTCCACGCCGGAGCGGGCGGCCGATGAGTGGGCCATCAGAGGCATCCCCCGGTGCGGGGTCATGGTGATGGAGGCGATCTTGCCGTAGGTCTGGGGGATGAAGAAGCGGTTCGCCACGGCCGTCGTCAGGTACCAGGGGGCGTCCAGGTTGAGGCGGGTGACTGCTCGGAAACCGTTGTACGTGATGTCCTGGGCTTGGGCCACGAACTGGCCGCCCGCGTTGTTCAGCAGGAAGTGGCAGCCTGGCACCTGCTCGAGCATGGCATCGACCTGCTCGGGCTCTCGCAGGTCCGCCGTCAGAGCGGTGATCTGTTCGGGATGGCCCGCGGCCGTCTCCAGCAACGGCTCCTCACGCCGGCCCACGATCGTGACCTCTGCTCCCAGGTGGGCGAGCAACTGGGCGCAGGCGCGTCCGATCCCCGACCCTCCGCCAGTGACCAGTGCGTGCTTTCCGGTGAGGAAACCGGGAGCGAAGATGGCGAGGGCGGCGGGCGACGTGGGTGCGGTCATGGCCCCCAAGCTATCTACTGGGCGAGCACGCGAGCGTAGTAGACCTTGTCGGTGTAGACCTTTTCCAGACTCACGACCCGCCCCGTGCGGGGTGCATGCCACATCATGCCGCCGCCGGCGTAGATGCCCACATGACCGATGAAGTTGTTGGCGTAGTTGTAGAAGAACACCAGATCGCCAGGTTTGGCCTCGTCCGCGGTGATCTTCTTGGCCTTGTCGTACTGCCAGACCGTGTAGGCGCCGCCAAGGTCCATGCCAACCTGCTCGTAGACCCACTGGGTGTAGGAACTGCAGTTGAAGCCGGTAGCCGGCGAGTTCCCGCTGGCCACGTAGGGCACGCCCTGCTGGCTGGCTGCGATCCGCAAGACCTCAGCAGCCGTAGCGCTGCTCGGTGCCGGCAGCGCGGCACTGCTCGAGGCAGGCGGGGCGACCGGGGCCGTGAAACTGACTTTGCCCACCTTGCGCCAGGTGGTGGCATCCACGATGCCGGTGACGGGCAGTTTGGCCGCGCTTTGTAGCGCCTCGACGTAGGACTTGGTGATGGGGCCGAAATAGCCGGTCTGCGGCTGCACTCCAAGTTGCTGCTGCAGGAAGAGAACTGCCGCACCTCTGTCCCCATACTGCAGAGTCGCTGCCGCATAGGGGTTGGCGCTCGCTGCGCGCGCGGCCTTCTTCTTCGCCTTCTTGGCCGCCCGGGCCCGTTGGGCCTTCTGGGCTTTCTTGTGGCGCTCGACTCGCTTGGCCTTGGCCGTCTTGGCGGCCACCTTGCTGTCCTTGGTCAGAGCGGCCCAGGTCAAGGGCCCGACAACTCCAGTGGTGGGCAGACCGTGCTCTTGCTGGTAGGTTTTGACGGCCTGCAGCGTCAGGGGGCCGAAGAATCCGGTGGGCGAGACGCCCAGCGCTTTCTGCACTTGTCGGACCGACGTCGATGACATGCCCTTGGTGAGGACAGGCTGATCGGCGGCCATGGCTGGCACCGTGGGGGCCAGGAGCGCACAAACGGCCAGCCCGGTGATCGCGATCCGCCTCATCGATCAGGTCTCCTTGTTCGGGTACTTTTTCTTCGGAATGTCAAGCGACACGCCTGTAGTTTCACGTAACGGATTTGTCACGTTACCGGACGAATTGTGTATGACGCCAATCCGGGTCTGACCTGATCAGAGCAATGAATGCACCCGAAACTACATCTAGTCCCGCATTACTCATTCGAGGACATATCTAGTGCAGGTGAGTGAGTGATGTGGCGCACACCACACTGTGCTCCACCTTTCGAGACCTAATCGACCGTGGACGCTTGCACATAGGTTGACCTAAGTCACAATGAAGTGTGAGCGGCGAGCTGATCGATACCACCGAGATGTACCTGCGGACCATCTTCGAACTGGAGGAGGAGGGGACCGTTCCCCTGCGGGCACGGATCGCCGAGCGTCTGGGGCAGTCAGGCCCGACGGTCTCGCAGACGGTCGCGCGCATGGAGCGCGATGGCCTGGTCATCGTCTCGGGGGATCGGCACCTTGAGTTGACCTCGTCCGGACGGGGGTACGCCGTCTCGGTGATGAGGAAGCATCGCCTTGCCGAGTGCCTGCTGGTCAATGTGATCGGTCTGCCCTGGGAGGATGTGCATCCTGAGGCCTGCCGCTGGGAGCATGTGATGAGCGAAGCCGTCGAGCGTCGCATCTGGGAGTTGCTGGACAACCCGACCACCTCGCCCTACGGGAACCCGATCCCGGGACTGGCCGAGCTCGGAGCCGACAGGGACGTGAGCATGATCGTGGCGCCGAGCCTGAGCAGCGTGACGCAGAGGCTGAACTCCTCCCCCATCCGCGTGCTCGTGCGACGCATCGATGAGCCGTTGCAGACCGAGCAGGAGGTCATGGCGGCGCTCCGGCGCGCTGGTGCCATTCCGGGCGCCACCGTGAAGGTCACTCGCTCGCCCGGCGGGCTGCTGATCGGATCGGGAGGGGAGTACGCGGAGATCGGGCTGGCTGTGGCTGAGCACATCGCGGTCGAACCGGTCTGATGCCGGACATCTTCTGGTTCCGTCGGGACCTGCGCACGTTCGACAATCCCGCGCTGGACGCCGCCGGACCGGACGCCGTGCGGATGTTCGTCCACGATCCGCACTTCGCGATCGTGGGCTCGCCGCGTGCGCAGTACCTGCAGGAGGCGTTGCGGCCGCTGGGCGTGGTCCACGTGACGGGCGATCCGGTGGCTGTGCTGCCCGCGCAGGCGGCGACCCAGGGCGCCCGCCGCGTGTTCTGCACCGGGGACTCCACCCCATACGCCGCCCGTCGTGACGAGGCCGTCGCCGAAGCCTTGGCGCAGGCCGGTGTGGAACTGGTGATGATCGATTCGCCGTACGCCGTCCCGCCTGGTGAGGTGCGCAACCAGAGCGGCGCCGGCTTTCGGGTGTTCACACCGTTCTATAAGGCGTGGCTCGCACGCGGCTGGGCGGCGCCTGCCTCGGCGCCAGATCCAACGCCAGCGGTGAAGCGCTGGCGGCAGTTTCGCGATGAGGGTCTGGCCGCTTACAAGCGTGACCGGGACCAGCCGGCATTGGATGCCACCAGTCGGCTGTCGGCCGCGCTGCACTTCGGACAACTTCATCCGCGCACGATCCTGGCCGACATTCCTGAACCGACGACAGATCCGTTCGCCCGTCAACTCGCGTGGCGGGAGTTCTGCGCCGACGTCCTGTGGCACCGGCCGCAGGCGGCCTGGGCGAGTCTGGACGAACGGTTCGACACAGATATGGAGTACTCCGCCGATCAGGCCCACTTCACCGCCTGGCAGCAGGGTCGCACCGGGTACCCGTTCGTCGATGCCGGTATGCGGCAGTTGCTGGCGGAGGGCTGGATGCACAACCGGCTGCGGATGGTCACCGCCAGTTTCCTGATCAAGGATCTGCACCTCCCCTGGCAATGGGGCGCGGCCTGGTTCATGAAACACCTCGTCGACGGTGACGTGGCCAACAACCAGCTCGGGTGGCAGTGGGTGGCAGGCTGCGGCACGGACGCGGCGCCCTACTTCCGGATCTTCAATCCGGTCACGCAGGGCAAGAAGTTCGATCCCGATGGCACCTTCATCCGCCGGTATGTCCCGGAGCTTGCGGACGTGGCGGATCCCCATGAGCCGGGTATTCTCGCGCCCGACTATCCCGCGCCGATCGTTGACCACGGCCGCGAGCGCGAGGTAGCGCTGGCCCGCTTTCAGGCGCTGCCACCACGCACAGTGCGGTGACGACCGGCGTGGCAGGGTACGTGCGGTGAACAGAAGTGGAACAATGACCGGATGGAAGCCCCGGTCGTCGCAGTCCTGAGTCTCAAGGGAGGCGTGGGCAAGACCACCGTCACCTTGGGCATTGCCAGTGCTGCCATGCACGAGGGACGGCGGGTTCTCGTCGTCGATCTGGATCCGCAGGCGAACGCCACCGCCGGCCTGGCGGTGCCGCAGACGCATGACTTCTCGACCTCGGACGTGTTGTATGACGGCCGGCCAGGTGTGGCCCTCGATGCGATCACGGCGACGGGCTGGGGTGAACTGGTCGACTGCATCCCGGCGGAACGGGCGCTGGAGCATCGGGCGGTTCCATCGGGCCACGATCCGGGCCGCCGTCTGCAGCGAGCCCTGCGCGGTGTGCGGGAACGCTACGACCTGATCCTGCTGGACTGCCCGCCATCGCTGGGTGAACTCACGCGCAACGCCCTGTTCGCCGCCACGCAGGCCGTCGTGGTCACGGAGCCGACGTACTTCGCGGTCCAGGGCGCCCAGCAGGCGGTGGAGGCCGTCTCGGTGGCCCGGCAGGAGGGGAACCGGGACCTGTCGGTGATCGCGATCGTCCCCAACCGGACTCGCGCCACCCAGTCCGAGCACCGGTACCGGCTACAGGAGTTGCACGATGTGTTCGGCGATGTCGTGGCCGAACCGATCTCGGAACGCACCGCCATTCAGCAGGCGCAGGGTGCGGGCGTCCCCATCCATGCCTGGAAGAGCCGGGGAGCTGGTTCTGCGGCACGAACGTTCGACGACCTGCTGGGGCGCGTGGCCGATGTCACCGGCCGTGCCATGGTCACCGACCAAGCGAAATCGGAGAGCTGATGATCAATCCACCGCCTCGACCTGCATTGCGCAAGGCCCCGGACTCGGACGTCCATCCGGTAGCTGCGGCCCCTCCGGTCGTGCCCGCGCCACGCCCGGCCGAGTTGCGGCCCGTCATGGGGATCGGGGGGCACACCTCTGACACCCTCGTGCGGCGCGGGGCCAAGAAGGAGAAGAAGTCGACGCTTGAGGTCAAGGTCAGCAAGTCGGTGCTCAAGGCCGCCAGGCAGTCGGCAAAGGCCAAGGGCGACAGCCTCGATGACGTGGTCACGGCGGCGCTGCGCGGGTACATCGCTCGGGCTTGAGGTCGCGACCCAGGCTCTTGCACCCCATGCGTTCGTCGGCGGTTGGTCGGTCATGGCCGCGACGTGCGGTGGCAAAGGACAACAACATCGGAAGCAGGTGCCTGGAGGTCGCTCAAGGGGTGCGGGGCGCGAGACGACCGGATGTGGTGGTCACCCTAGTGCAAACGGGCGTCTGAGCTGGCGTCACGGCGCCAGCCGCTGCACCCTCCAGGCGCTCACATCGTCGAGATCAGCCGTCCCTGTGGAAGCGGTGCAGCGCAACCGGTCGTGCAGACGACTCGGTTGACCCTGCCAGAACTCCAGCGAGCGCGCGCGGACCAGGTAGCCGCCCCACTGGTCGGGGCGCGGCACATCGCCGGGAAATCGCGCGGCCGCCTCGTCGAGGCGCTGCCGCAGATACTGCTTGTCCGGGATCACCGCCGACTGCGACGAGGCCCAGGCGCCGAGCCGGGCCTCGCGGGGGCGGCTGGTGAAGTACGCATCCGACTCGGCGCCGGGCAGACGTTCGGCGACGCCGGTCACTCGGACCTGCCGGTGCTGCGGCTGCCAGTGGAAACACAGCCCGATCTGGGGGTTCCCGGCGAGGTGCCGGCCCTTGTCGCTGTCGTAGTTGGTGAAGAAGACGAACCCGGTGGGGATCACTTCTTTGCACAGCAGGATCCGGACGTGGGGTTGCCCCGACTCATCGACGGTGGCCGCGGCCATCGCGTTGGGTTCCTCGATGTTCGCGGCGACCGCCTCGTCGAGCCATTTGCGGAACTGTGCCAGCGGGGTGGCCGCGAGATCCTGCTCACCAAGGGGCTCGGACTGATAGTCGACTCTGCGAATCTCGTTCATTTCCGCCTCGGGGCCACGTGGTTGAACCTGTGGCACTAGGTTATTGACCTGAAGGTGTCTTCACGAACGCTGGAGTGTGCAGATGAGTGATTTTGTGCAGGGTCTCGAGGGTGTCATTGCCTTCGAGACTGAGATCGCGGAGCCGGACAAGGAAGGTAGCTCACTGCGCTACCGCGGAGTGGACATCGAGGACCTGGTGGGTCGGGTGTCCTTCGGCAACGTCTGGGGTCTGCTCGTGGACAACGAGTTCAACCCCGGGCTGCCACCGGCAGAGCAGTTCCCGATCCCTGTGCACTCCGGGGATGTCCGAGTCGATGTCCAGTCCGCGATCGCGATGCTGGCGCCCGCATGGGGTCTGCAGCCCCTGCTGGACGTGGATGACGACACCGCCCGCGAGGACCTCGCCCACGTCTCCGTCATGGCGATGTCGTTCGTCGCCCAGTCCGCGCGCGGCCTCGGGCAGCCGATGGTGCCGCAGGCGCAGATCGACAAGGCCAAGACGATCGTCGAGCGCTTCATGGTGCGCTGGCGCGGCGAGCCGGACCCGCGCCACGTGCAGGCAGTCGATGCCTACTTCGTCTCCGCAGCCGAGCACGGAATGAACGCCTCGACCTTCACCTCACGGGTCATCGCCTCCACGGGAGCCGACGTCGCGGCAGCCATCTCGGGGGCGGTCGGAGCGATGAGCGGACCGTTGCACGGTGGTGCGCCCAGCCGGGTGCTCGGCATGATCGAGGAGATCGAACGCTCGGGGGATGCCGAAGCCTACGTCAAGGGGGTGCTGGACCGCGGCGAACGCCTGATGGGTTTCGGACACCGCGTCTACCGGGCCGAGGACCCGCGGGCACGTGTCCTGCGGCGCACCGCCCGCGAACTCGACGCCCCCCGCTTCGAGGCTGCCGAGGCCCTCGAGAAGGCGGCCCTCAGCGAGTTGCGGGCACGCCGCCCGGATCGCGTCCTGGAGACCAACGTGGAGTTCTGGGCAGCTATCGTGCTGGACTTCGCGGAGGTCCCGGCGCACATGTTCACCTCCATGTTCACGTGTGCTCGGCTGGCGGGCTGGAGTGCCCACATCCTGGAGCAGAAGCGGACGGGTCGCCTGATCCGGCCGTCGGCACGGTACGTGGGTCCGGCGCCGCGCCGGCCGGAGGACGTCCCGGGCTGGGATCCGGTCATGGTCGCCCCGAGTGGTTACCAGCCGGAGGTGGGTTTCCGCGTCGAGTGAGCTGTGCGGCGCTGACGTCGGTGGGGTGAGCCGGGAGCAACGGGGGCCGACGATCTAGCCTAGAGGGGTGACTGAATTGCAGATCCCCGCTGACCTCAAACCCGCTGACGGCCGTTTCGGCAGCGGACCATCCAAGGTGCGACAGGCGCAGGTCGACGCTTTGGCATCCGCCGCACCTACGTTCTTGGGCACCTCGCATCGAAAGCCAGGAGTGAAGAACGAGGTGAAGCGCCTACGGGCGGGACTGCGGGAGTTGTTCGCCCTGCCGGACGGCTACGAGGTCGTGCTCGGCAACGGGGGATCCACCGCGTTCTGGGACATCGCCACGTTCGGTCTGATCAAGGACCGCGGACAGTTCCTCTCGTTCGGAGAGTTCGGCAGCAAGTTCGCCAAGGCCGCCCAGACGGCGCCGCATCTGGGCGAACAGGACATCCGCACCTTCGAGCCGGGTACCGCCGGTCCCTTCGCGCCCAGCGCTGAGTACGACGTGTACGCAAGCCCCCACAACGAGACCAGTACCGGGGTGGCGATCCCCGCGGTGCGCCCAGCGGGATCGGCGCAGGCGCTGGTGATGTTCGACGCGACCTCCGCCGCGGGTGGTCTGCTCGTGGACCCCCACGACTTCGACGTCTACTACTTCGCGCCGCAGAAGAGTTTCGGCTCCGACGGCGGCCTGTGGTTCGCGCTCATGTCACCAGCCGCGCTCGAGCGTGCCGCCCAGATCAAAGCGACCCACCGCTGGATGCCGGCCTTCCTGGACATCAACATCGCCATCGACAACTCGGTGCAGGAGCAGACGTACAACACGCCCGCACTGGCCACGATCTTCCTGATGGCCGAGCAGGTGGACTGGTTCAACGGCAACGGCGGCTTGTCGTGGTCGGCTGGGCGCAGCGCGCAGAGTGCCGCGAACCTGTACGGCTGGGCGGAGTCACGCGATTTCGCCAGCCCCTACGTGACCGACGAGGCGCTGCGGTCGAACGTGGTCGGCACCATCGACTTCGCCGATGGTATCGACGCCGCGGCGGTGGCCAAGGTGCTGCGCGCCAACGGCATCGTGGATGTGGAGCCCTACCGCAAGTTGGGGCGCAATCAGCTTCGCGTGGCGATGTTCCCCGCGGTGGATCCCGATGATGTGACCGCGCTCACGGCCAGCATCGACTGGGTTGTGCAGAACCTGACATAGCCTGGGAGCACCATGAGTGACTATCCCACGATGCAGATCCCGCCCTCCGGCCCTCCGGAGGAGCCCGAACCTGAGCAGAAGACGTCCAAACTGCCGATCATCGTGGCAGTGCTGCTGGCGATCCTGTTGGGTCTGGGCGCCGGAGCACTGTGGGCGTCCCGTAGCAACTCCAGTGACCCGGATCCGACGGCCACGCCGACGGTGACGCGGTCCGCGTCGCCCACCCGAACGACAGCGGCGCCCACCACGGCGGCGCCCACGACCGTGGCCCCCACCTCGGCGGCACCGACCACCGCTACCGCGACGCCCACCCCCGCGAGCCCGACGCCCACGCCAACTCGCACGAAGACGCCTAAGCCCACGGTGACGACCAGCAGCCCGCCGCTGGAGGAGGAGGTCGAACCGACCCAAGCGCCCCCGTCGGCGGTCTCCGGTGAGGGTGACTTCGAGACGTCCGGGGCTCCGTGAGGTGGATCCGCGGACTCGGCGGCTGGTCACCCTCGGTGTGCTCATCGGCCTCATCGTGTTGATCGTGGTCTTGGCTGCCATCCGCTGAGCCGTGCGAAATCACCGGTAGTACGGTCGGAGAGTGGACGTGGAGCCCTTGGACGAGGACGGTGTTGTTGCCGTCGCTAGTGGGACGGTCGCCTGGCTCGTGGCCTTCGCCGTCATGGCGTTGTTCTTCCGCGATGATCTCGCAGCGCACAACACCAGTTGGTGGCTCGGCGTCTGCTTGGTCGGGGTGGTTCTGGGTGCGCTGGGTCTGGCGTACACCATCCGTCGGCGCACCGTGTACCGGAAGGCTCGTCAGTGAGTGATGACATAGAACTGCCAACGCTCGTCGTTGGGCGTGAGCGAGCGGCGGCCGTCACTGATGAGGTGGACTGGTCAGCCGATGAGTTATGTGCCGGTGCGGTCGAGGTGGCCCGGCAGGCCCTGCTCGAAGAGGTTGATGCCAGTCAGATCGGCGATCCGGTCGGGTTGGTGGCGGAAGGGCCCTTGGTGGTCACCCACTACTTCGACGGGTATGTGCCCGGATATGTGGGATGGCGCTGGGCGGTGACGCTCACCCGCGCGCCGGACTCCGAGGTGGTCACCGTTGACGAGACGGCGCTGGTTCCTGACGCACACGCATTGCTGGCACCGATCTGGCTGCCATGGAAGAACCGCATCCGGTCCGGGGACCTGGGTGCCGGTGACGTCATGGTCACCGAGGTCGATGACCCCCGCCTGGTCGCTGGTCTGACCGACAACGATGCGCCCGATCCGCAGGACCCCGTGCTGCTCCCGCCGCAGTGGGAGCTCGGGTTGGGCCGCGAACGGATGCTCAGTCCGCAGGGCCGCAGCGAGGCGGCCCACCGCTGGTACCGCGAGGTCGGGCCCCGGTCCCAGATCGCGCGCGCAGCCGATCTGGACTGCGCCACCTGCGGATTCCTGCTGCTCATCGGCGGACCGATGGGGCAGGCCTTCGGTATCTGCGCCAATGGCTTCTCGCCGGTCGACGGCCGCATCGTGGCGATGGACTTCGGATGTGGTGCGCACAGCGAAACCGTGGAGCGCCCCATGGTCCCGGTCGCCGAGATCGTGGTTGATGAGGTGGGTTACGACCAGGTGAGCGCGGACGAGCCGGCTGAACCGGACGAGACCATGAGGCAGGACGACGAGCACGACGCCGAGGTCAGTGAGCCAGCCGACGAGTCGGTGTCCCAAGAGGCCACCGGTGATGACCTCGACGTCGCTGCCAGCGAGACCGAGGAGCCTGCCGAAACGCCGCAGGTGCACAACGGCGCCGACCAGGATCATGAAACGATGGTGGGGATCGATCCCGAGGAGGGCTCATGAAGAAGGTGGCCGGTGTGGTCATGGCAGTTGCCGCGACAGCCGCGTTGGCGTCGTGCGAGAAGCCGCCGCCGCGGGTGACCTTCGTGACCGGGACCACTTCGGAATGGGTCGCCCCGACCTGCTTCTCCTGGGGTGGTCAGGTCGACGCGCAGCAGTGCCTCACCGATGCTGCCCAGAAGGCTGCCAGCGGTCAGACAGTGCGCTTGAACGTCGTGCCCGATAACACCGTCGGCATCAGCGTTGATCCTTCGGTGGCTGAGAGCGGGTGGACACCGGTCCTGGCGGGTACGCCCCTTACCGAGCAACCGCTGACGGACACCTACTTCCGGTTCACCTTCCCACGGGTGCAGCCAAACGACCAGGGTTATCCGTTGGCCGTGGTCGTGCAGGGCGACACCGATCCCGGCGTCTGGGCCGTGCGGATCGACGTGCAGAAGACCGGCTGAGCCGACCTTTCAGACGTCCAGCTGATCGGCGACGGCCCGCAGCAGCCGTGCGGTCTTCTGCGCTTTGGCGTCCTCGGGGTAACGGCCCGAGCGCAGTTGATTACCGATGCCGTCGAGCAGTTTGATCAGATCTTCAACCACCGGGCTCATCTCTTCAGCGGGACGCCGGCGGGCCTTGACGACGCTGACCTGCTCGAGCAGCGTCACGGACAGCGCCTGCTTACCCTTGCGGCCGTCGACCACGCCGAACTGCACCTTGGAGCCTGGCTTGAGTGCCACCCCAGGCTCGACGGCGCTGGCATGCACGAACACCTCGCCGCCATCATCGTCGGCAAGGAAACCGAAACCCTTGTCGGTGTCGAACCATTTGACTGTGCCGGAAGGCATGCGAATAACTCCTAGAACTGGGATAAACCACCAGTCTACCCGTTGCGCGGCAGGTCAGTACCCGCCCTCGTCGCTGCCTCCGGCCAGCACCGCGGCGGTTCCGGACAGACCCAACCGGGACGCACCGGCGTCCACCATGGCCACTGCTGTGGCCCAGTCCCGGATGGCTCCGCTGGCCTTCACCCCGAGGGCGTCGCCCACGGTGGCGCGCATCAAGGAGACCGCATGGGCCGAAGCGCCACCTGCAGGATGGAACCCAGTCGACGTCTTGACGAAGTCGGCCCCCACGTCCACACACACCCGGCACACCTCGACAATCTGCTGATCCGTCAGCGCTGCCGATTCGATGATCACTTTGAGCAGCGCCTGGGGGATGGCTTCGCGCACCGCGGTCACGTCGGCGTGGACCGCAGCCCAGTCCCCGGCGATCGCGTTGCCGATGTCGATGACCATGTCGACCTCATCGGCGCCCTCGGTGACCGAACGGGCGGCCTCCATGGCCTTCACGGACGGCTTGTGCTTGCCGCTGGGGAACCCACACACGGTCGCGACGGCCACGCCATCGAGCCAGCCTGGACCCAACGGCAGGAAGGAGGGGGATACACAGACGCTGAAGACGCGCAGCTCTTGGGCTTGCGCGCACAACGCCTCGACCTCGGCGGCTGTGGCCTCAGGCTTGAGCAGCGTGTGGTCGACCATGGCTGCCATTTCGGAGGAAGTGATCATGGGTTCTCCTAGTAGGGGATGAAGGTGATGAGCGTGCCATGCGGGTCGAACACGTCGATGCTGGTCTCGTTCTGGACGAAGCCGTGGTCAGCGGCGAGCAGACGGCGCACTAGCCCCGCCAACGATGCCACCGCCATGACCGGCCCGATGCCCGGGTGGAACGTGTCGACCTCGACGAGTTCGATGAGGACGGCGTCGCCTTCGCAGCGGTGACCGGCGACCTGCAAGCCGATCGTGCGCCAGAACTCCTGCGCCGCTGGAAGACCTCCGATCGGGATCGCCACCCGATCCTGGGCCACTGCGAAGTCCGGTTGGGGCTCATCCTGGACGGCATCCACGATCACCACGTCGGCCCCGTCCTGGAAGCTGGCATCCAGAATCTCGACGGCCGTGTCCCGGACGTCGGCGGGCAGTCCCGCAGCGCCGGTCCATACGACCAGCACCGGTCGGCGCTGGTCGGCGAAGTCTCGGGCACACTCCTCGAAGGCGTCCCAGTTGTGCCCGAAGTACGCGGGAAAACCCAGGTCGCGGGCCACGGCGACCAGGAACGAGGCCTTGTCGGTGGCGTCGCGGGTATCCAGGACCACGATTTGCGGGCTGCTCACACGATCACCTCGGAGAAGGACGCGTAGTGGTCGTCGGTGTAGAAGAACGTCTCGTCCTCGCCCACCACGAAGCGAGCGGCCCCCCGGTCGGGGCTCCCCGGGGTGGGGATGGTGTACTCCCGGTACCAGCCGTACTCCTGCGGGGGAAGCAGGCGCTCGCGGTTGCCGAACACCTGCCCATCCTGGCGGTAGGCGAAGGGGCCCCCGGCTTCGACGAGTTCGTAGGTTTGTTGGGCCTGCGGCGGCAGATCCGTGAGGGCCACCGTGGGCAGGCCACTGCTACCAACAGTGGACTGGGCGTTCGAGGTGGTGGAGGTAGCCCCGGAACAGCCCGCCAGCAGCAGTATGGCGCCCAGAACCGCGACGAGGATGCGCCTCACACTGCCCCCAGGAACCGTTCCAGACCGCTGCGCAGGGTGGTCATCCGCTGCGCAGCCCGAACCGCATCGGCGGTCGCATCCCCGGTGTTCTCGACGACCTCGAGGTACACCTTCAGCTTGGCCTCCGTGCCGCTGGGCCGCGCCACGACGCGCCCACCGCCTCGCAGGGTGAGCCGCAGCCCCTCGGTGGGGGGCAGGCCGGTCAACGTGGAGTCCATCAGGTCAGTGACGGCGTCGAGGTCCGCGATCGCTGCGCCCGGATCGGCAGCCAGGGCAGCCAGGGCGCGGTCCCGGTCGGACAGGTCCTGCACCCGGATGCTGATCTGATCGGTCAGGTACACGCCGTGCTCGGCGGCCAGATCGGCCAGGAGGCTGCCGATGGTGCGGCCCTGACGTTGCAGCCATGCGGCGAGTTCCAGCATCCGCACTGAAGCGCTGATGCCGTCCTTGTCGCGTACCGCTGCCGGGTCGACGCAGTAGCCGAGGGCCTCCTCGTAACCGAAGACGATGTCATCGGGACGGGTGATCCATTTGAAGCCGGTGAGTGTCTGCCGGAAGCGCAGACCGGCGGCCGCCGCGATGGCGCCCAGCATGTCGCTGGACACGATGGTGGTGACCAGGCTGCCCTCGACCGGGCCCCGGGTGGCGGTCCACCAGCCCAGCAGGGCGCCGACCTCATCGCCGCGTAACATCCTGAAAGAGGTACCGTCGGCAATGCCCACTGCGCACCGATCCGCATCGGGGTCGTTGGCGATGATCAGGTCGGCTGCGATCCCGGTCGCGGCCGCCAAGGACAAGTCCATCGCCCCCGGCTCCTCGGGATTGGGGAAGGCGACGGTGGGGAAGGCAGGATCGGGCTCGAACTGCTCTGCGACCGGGTGCAGATCCACGAAACCCAGCCGCTGGCACACCGTCTCGAACAAACCGCCGCCGACCCCGTGCATCGCCGAGTAGACGACCCGCAGCCGGGCGCCCTCGGTGTGTGCCGGGGCGGCCAGGCTGACCACCCGCGCCAAGTACTCCTCGACGACGCTCTCGTCCAGGACGGTCCAGGAGTCGGACTGCGGGATCTGATCGTAGGAGGGTTGCGCCGCGATGCGGGCTGCGATCTGCGCGTCTGCCGGTGACACGATCTGCATCCCGTCACCGAGGTACACCTTGTAGCCGTTGTCTTGCGGCGGGTTGTGGCTGGCGGTCACGACTACACCGGCATCCGCGCCGCGGGCCTTGATCGCGTAGGCAAGCACTGGAGTCGGGAGTCTGCGGGGCAGCACTTCGGCCGTGAGTCCGGCCGCCGCGGCGATGGCTGCGGTGAGTTCGGCGAAGGCCTGCGAGTTGCGGCGGGCGTCGTAGCCGATGACGATGCGCGAGCCGCCGGTGTCCTTGACGTACTGGGCCAGTCCGGCCGCGGCCTTGGCCACGACGATGTGGTTCATCGACGCAGGTCCTGGCCCCAGCGGTCCCCGCAGCCCGGCTGTGCCGAATGTCAGGGGTCCGGCGAAGGCGACGGCAAGGCGCGCTGTGTCGTTGGCATCGATCCAGGCCTGCAATTCGGCGCGGGTCTGTGGGTCCGGGTCCTCGGCCAGCCACGCGGCAGCCGCGGTCAGCAGGTCGCTCATAGTCGCTCCAGGATGCTGGCGAGCAAGTCGGACAGTCGCGCGGCGGCGTCCTGGCCGGCCTGCAACACCTCGGCGTGGTGCAGTGCTTCTCCGGTCAGCCCGGCCGCGGCATTGGTCACCAGCGACAGTCCCAGCACCTCCAGCCCTGCGGATTTGGCGGCGATGGCTTCCAGCGCGGTTGACATGCCGACCAGGTCCGCGCCCAGGATGCCGGCCATCCGGACCTCCGCGGGGGTCTCATACTGAGGCCCCGTGAACTGCGCGTAGACCCCCTCGTCGAGGGACGGATCGACGGATTTCGCGATGTCGCGAAGGCGCCAGGAGTAGGTGTCGGTCAGGTCCACGAAGTGGGCTCCGGTCAGAGGGGTGCGGGCCGTGAGATTGAGATGATCGCTGATGAGTACCGGTGTCCCCGGCGGCCAGTTCGGGTTCAAGCCCCCGCAGCCGTTGGTGAGTACCAGCGTCGAGCACCCGCTGGCTGCCGCGGTTCGCACCCCGTGGACCACCGCATCCACACCCCGGCCCTCGTAGAAGTGGGTGCGTCCAGCGAAGAAGAGCACCTGCTTGTCATTGACAGTGCTGCTGACCAGATGACCCGAGTGCCCCACCACCGCTGAGGCGGTGAATCCGGGGATCTCGGCGTACGAAATCTGCGCCGTGACGGGGAAACGGTCGATGGCGCCACCCCAGCCGCTGCCGAGCACCACCGCGATGTCGTGCTGCGGCTTTCCGGTGGTCTCGGCAATGACGTGGGCAGCTTGGGAGGCGAGTTCCTGGGGGCTGGTCACACGAGCCAGCCTATTGAACGAGGCTGCGTTTCGGGTAGCCGTTGGCTTCTTGGCTGTGATGGCCAGATCGCGGCACGCGGCAACGAATGAGGTGCGACCGGCTTCAGGGGCCGACGGAGGCGCACGGCCGCGTGCGCAGGTCCCGGACATAGTCCTCCGGCGCCCCGGCCTTCTCCGCAGCCTCGGCGATCAGGCCCAGATACCGGGCCGACGGCAGGCCGCCCTCGTAGCCGTTGAGCACGTACAGCCACGCGACCTGTTCTCCGTCGAGGGTCTGCACCCGCACCCGGATCTTGGTGTAGATGCCGAGTTCGGTGCCTTCCCACTGATCCATGAGGTGTTCGTCGAGACGGTTGACGTCGTAGAGCATGACGAAGACCTGATGGTCCGGGTCCTCGACCACGGTAGCCAGCGCACCCTCCCAGCTCAGGTCCTCGCCCCCGAACGTGAGCCGCCACCCTGACAACCAGCCCGCCCCGGCCGCGGGGGAATGGGGGGCGATCTCCAGCATGCGATCAGGGTCGAGGCTGGATGCGTAGGCCGCATACAAGGTCACAACGGTCAGGGTAGCGTCCGCGCGCGTCCAGGTGAACCCGCGCCGACCCCGCCGCGTCAGCAGGGAACAACCTGGCTCCCCGCTGTGTTGGGGACGGCATGGAGCCACCGCTGCCCACCCTGCTGGAACCGCGCGACGTGCCGTTGGGTGGGCCGCGGGCCATGACCGTGCGCCGGACGCTGCCGCACAAGCGCATCCGGACGGTCGGTGCCTGGTGTTTCGTGGACCACTACGGCCCGGACAGCACCCCTATGGTGGTCCCGCCCCATCCGCACATCGGGTTGCAGACGGTCTCCTGGCTGCTGGCCGGCGAGGTGGAGCACCGCGACAGCGTCGGCTCGTTGGCGCGGGTGCGGCCCGGCGAGTTGAACATCATGACCGCTGGTCACGGCATCACCCACTCCGAGTACAGCGTCTGCGATGGGCCGCTGCACGGGGTCCAGCTGTGGGTGGCGCTGCCGGGCACCGAGCGGCACCGGCAACCGGCCTTCGCCCACCACCCCGAACTGCCCGGCCACGAGCAGGTGCGCGTGCTGGTGGGGCAGTTCGACGGGCTGACATCGCCTGCCCAGGTGTACTCCCCGCTGGTCGGCGCCCAGGTGTCCGGGCGGATGGAGGTGGCGATCGAACCCGATTTTGAGTACGCGGTGCTGGCGGTGACCGGTGACGCCCTGGTCAACGGCTACCCGGTGCCACACGGCGCCCTGCAGTACCTGGGGTGGGGTCAGGATCGGCTCATGCTGGACACCGGAGTCGCTCTGGTGCTGGGCGGTCAGCCACTGGCCGAGGACCTGCTGATGTGGTGGAACTTCGTGGGCCGCACGCACGATGAGATCGTTGAGGCCCGCGAGCAATACGCGCGGCACGACCGGCGCTTCGGCCCCGTCGCGGGCGACGACCGGCCGTTCCTGCCGGCGCCAGCGATGCCGAATGTCCGCCTGCGCCCGCGCCCCGGCCGCTGAGGGCTCAATCCGACAAGAGGTCCCCGTACTCCTGCAGGCGGGCCATGGTCTCGGTGAACAGGAACTGCTCGGTCAGCCCGCTTCGCACCTCGTCCCAGGTCACCGGGGTGGCCGCGAACGGCAGATCCTTGCCGCGCAGTGAGTAGGGGGTGATGGTCGTCTTCGCGGCGTTGTTCTGACTCCAGTCGATGAATACCCGGTGGGTGCGGCGGGCCTTGGTCATGGTGGCGACGATCCGATCGCCGTGTTTGTTGGACAGCTCCATAGCCATGGCCCGGGCGTAGCCCATGACGGCCTCGGAGTCCATGGGTTCCGGGAAGGGTACGTACAACTGCATGCCCTTGGACCCGCTGGTGACCGCGTACGCCGTCAGCCCGTCCGTGCGTAGGTACTCGTCGACGAGAAGGGCCACGCTGCAGCACTCGGGCAACCCCGTACCGACCCCAGGATCGAGGTCGACCACCATGCGGTCGGCCTTGCCCAGGTCACGCCATTGCGGTGTGTGCAGTTCCAGGCCGTTGTTCTGCGCCGACCAGACCAGGGCGGGCACCTCGTTGTACACCGGGTACTTGATGGAGTTGACCAGCATCGTCGGCACCCAGTCCGGCATCCCCTCCGGAGCGTTCTTCTCGAAGAACGACTGCTGGCCCACACCATGCGGGAACCGGATCCGTGTGACCGGTCTGCCCTGGGTCTGCCGGATCAGGGCCGGCCCGACAGTGGCGTAGTAGTCGATGACCTGGCTCTTGGTGATACCGAGGCGGGGGTACATCACCTTCGTCAGGTTGGTCAGCCGGATCTGCCGGCCAGCCACCTGCGCGATGATCGCCGACATACCTCCACGGTAGTAACCGGTGCGGAAATGGGGAAGCCCAACCGTGCGGCACTGGCATGAACACTGCGTTACAGAGCATGCTTAGGTCGTGCGTGCGATATGGAAGGGTGCCATCTCCTTCGGGCTGGTGACCGTACCCGTGAAGGCCTACACGGCGACCGAGGACCACGATGTGCGGTTCCATCAGGTTCATGCCCTGGACAACGGCCGGGTGAAGTACAACCGCGTGTGCCGCGAGTGTGGCAACACCCTGGAACTGTCCGAGATCTCCAAGGCCTACCAAGTCCCCAACGGCCCAGTGGTGGTGCTCGATGAGCAGGACTTCGCGAACCTGCCGGTCACGGCCTCCAAGGAGATCGACGTCGTGGAGTTCGTTCCCAGCGCGCAGGTCGACCCCGTCCGTTTCGACAAGTCCTACCTGCTGGAACCCGACCGGCAGTCGCTGAAGCCGTACGTGCTGCTCCGGCAGACCCTGGCAGACACCGAGTTGACCGCGGTCGTGAAAGTGAGCCTGCGGTCCAAGCAGCAACTCGGCGTCCTGCGGGTTCGCGAAGATGTCCTCATGCTGCAGACGATGCTGTGGCCCGACGAGGTGCGCCCTGCCCACTTCGACATCCTCGACCAGCAGGTCGATGTCCGGCCGCAGGAGCTGCAGATGGCAGCGTCGCTGGTGGAGTCGCTGTCCGGGGATTTCGACCCCAGCCAGTACCACGACGAGTACCGCGAGCAGCTCCTGTCGATGATCGATGCGAAGGTGAGCGGCGGCGATGGTGTGGTCGCCACGCCGGCCGTCGCCGACGACGGCGGGGAGGTCGTGGACCTGCTCACCGCCTTGCGCGAGTCGCTGGCCCGGGCGGGCGCCAAGGAGCCCGACGCGGCAAAGGCGCCGGCTCGTAAGACCGCCACGAAGAAGGCTGCGACCAAGACGACGCCGGCGAAGAAGGCGCCGGCGAAGAAGGCGCCGGCGAAGAAGGCCGCTGCCAAGAAGGCGCCCGCTGCGAAGACGACAGCGGCCAAGAAGGCCCCCGCGAAGCGCACGCGGAAGACCGCCTGATGGCCAAACGGATCGTGATCCTGGGTGGCGGCCCGGGTGGTTACGAAGCAGCTCTGGTGGCAGCCCAGTTCGGTGCCGAGGTGACGGTCATCGAGTCCGGCGGGATCGGCGGCGCGGCGGTACTCACCGACTGTGTGCCCAGCAAGACCCTGATCGCGACCGCCGACCGGGTGGGCCGGACGAACGTCTCGGGTCAGCTCGGTGTGCGCGTCGCGGGGGAGATCCCGCACCGGGGCACTGTCAGTGTGGACTTCGCAATGCTCAACCGCCGGGTGCTCGACCTGGCCCGGGCGCAGAGCGAGGACATCGCCGGGCGGTTGCGCGACGCCGGCGTGACGATCGTCGAGGGCCATGGCCGACTGGTCGCTGCCGACAAGGTCGCGGTGGGTGATGAGGTGTTCGCGGCCGACGTGATTCTTCTGGCCACCGGCGCACGGCCCCGCGAGTTGCCGGGCGCGCTTCCCGACGGGGAGCGCATCCTGACCTGGCAGCAGTTGTACGACCTCGCGGAGTTGCCCCAGCGGCTGATCGTGGTCGGATCCGGTGTGACGGGAGCCGAGTTCGCCAACGCCTACACCGGCCTGGGCAGTTCCGTCGCGCTGGTGTCCTCGCGGGAGCGGGTGCTGCCCACGCAAGACCCGGACGCCGCCGAGGTCCTCGAAGAGGTCTTGCAGGACCGGGGCATGGAACTGGTGCCGCGCAGCCGTGCCGAGGCTGTTCAGCGCACTGCAGACGGCGTGGTGGTGCGGCTGTCTGACGGCCGGGAGTTGACGGGCACGCATTGTCTGATGGCGGTGGGCGCGGTGCCCAACACTGAGGATCTGGGACTGTCCCAGGTCGGCGTGGCTGTCGACAACGGCTACATCGTGGTCGACCGGGTCTCGCGGACCACCGTCAATGGCATCTACGCCGCGGGGGACTGTACGGGCGTGCTGCCGCTGGCCAATGTCGCCGCAATGCAGGGACGCATCGCCATGTGGCACGCCTTGGGAGAGGCGGTGTCGCCGTTGAATCTGAGGGTGGTCTCCTCGAATGTGTTCACCGACCCGCAGATCGCCGCGGTCGGGGTGACCCAGGCGGAGGTGGATTCGGGCGTGGCGCGCGCGCACGGCATCAAGTTGCCGCTGGCCACCAACGCCCGGGCCAAGATGCAGGGCGTGGACGAGGGGTTCGTCAAGATCTTCTGCCGGGTCTCCGGTACGGTCGTGGGCGCTGTGGTCGTCGCGCCCAACGCCAGTGAACTCATCTACTCGCTGGCATTGGCCGTCGATCTGGGGCTGAACGTGGACGACCTCGCGACCACGTTCACCGTTTACCCGTCGCTCTCGGGATCCATCGCAGAGGCCGCCCGGCGGCTACACACCGTCGACTGATTACCAGCCGCCG
>Ga0208938_1000820_pt1 | contig 20453 bp, 8 predicted proteins | sample AD_UKC125_MetaG_FD_184434 | JGI IMG/M metagenome (GOLD analysis project Ga0208938, IMG submission 184434) | Active sludge microbial communities of municipal wastewater-treating anaerobic digesters from USA - AD_UKC125_MetaG (SPAdes) (version 2) | ecosystem: Engineered > Bioreactor > Anaerobic >...
ACTCACCTGGAAGGTGCTCCTCGAGCTGGATGAGATGACGACATCGCAATCGCCATCGTCCCAGCTCAGGAGCACTTTTCACATCACCGGCACACCCCCACCACACCAGCACGGTGAAATCTCGAGGCTAGTGGTCCCATGGCCCAGCAACAGGCTGCAGCGAGGGCAAGTGCGGCGAGGAGACCGGCCTTGGAACCCCACTCCTGGGGGTAGCCGGCGGCATCAAGCTTCATCGGGACCCGGTCGGGTAGGGCGATCGCCGCCCACAACAGCAGCAGCGCCAACGACACCGACACCACGGCCCACAAGGCCCGCGCAACCCACGGCATACCGCCAATGTATGCCGTGCCGCCCCTTCTCGCGCCCCCGCCCGGAGCGATGACCACAGCGATGATGTGACGTGTCGAACCGTGTGCCGTCTTGACGATCCGCGCTCGTCAGGCCATCCTCATTGCATCGGTTCCAGCTCGACGACCCGGTGCGGGTGTCCACGAGGACGCCTCAGACCTGAGGTCCGCGCGATGTATCGCGTGTCTGAGTTTGACTCGATTGGACAGTCATGCCTTCGATGACGTAAGCTCCCCTTTTGCGCTGCCTTTGCCCCGACCCCTCCTCTCCCGCCGAGCGCTCACCGACGTCTTGTCCTGGTGGCCACCGGCTGGAGGACTGTGTCAGGGCCTGATCGGGCGGTGCGACGACCAGACAGCACGCCTGTGGAAGGACCCCCGTTGGCTGCCTCGCGCAACGTGTCCCAGAACGTCACTCCTGCAGTCACGGCTCGGACGGCCTCTGGTCGCCTGAGCTTTGCTCAGATCCACGAGCCGCTCGAGGTTCCTGATCTGTTGGCGCTGCAGACCGAAAGCTTCGACTGGCTGCTCGGCAACGAGCGCTGGCAGGCGCGAGTCGCGGCCGCCAAGGCCGAGGGCCGCACCGACGTCCCCGACCGGTCCGGTCTGGAGGAGATCTTCGACGAGATCTCGCCGATCGAGGACTTCTCCGGGTCGATGTCGCTGTCCTTCCGCGACCACCGCTTCGAGGAGACTCGCAAGACCATCGAGTCCTGCAAGGAGCGCGACCAGACCTACGACGCCCCGCTGTTCGTCACCGCGGAGTTCATGAACACCAACACCGGCGAGATCAAGAGCCAGACGGTGTTCATGGGTGACTTCCCGCTCATGACCGAGCGCGGCACCTTCATCATCAACGGCACCGAGCGGGTCGTCGTCAGCCAGCTGGTCCGCAGCCCGGGCGCCTACTTCGAGCGCACCGCCGACAAGACCTCCGACAAGGACATCTTCACCGCCAAGATCATCCCGAGCCGGGGTGCCTGGCTGGAGTTCGAGATCGACAAGCGCGACATGGTCGGAGTGCGCGTCGACCGCAAGCGCAAGCAGTCGGTGACCGTGCTGCTCAAGGCGCTCGGCTGGACCAACGACCAGATCCTCGAGGCCTTCGGCGACTACGAGTCGATGCGTCTGACCCTGGAGAAGGACCACACCCAGGGCCAGGACGACGCGCTGCTGGACATCTACCGCAAGCTGCGCCCGGGCGAGCCCCCGACCAAGGAGGCGGCCCAGACGCTGCTCGACAACCTCTACTTCAACTCCAAGCGTTACGACCTGGCCAAGGTCGGTCGCTACAAGTTGGGCAAGAAGCTCGGGGTCGAGGCGCCGCTGGCGGCCTCCACGCTGTCGATCGACGACATCGTCGCGACGATCAAGTACATCGTCGCGCTGCACGCCGGCGAGACCACCATCCAGGGTCGCCGCAACGGCGAGGACGTCGAGTTGCTCGTCGAGACCGACGACATCGACCACTTCGGCAACCGTCGCTTGCGCAGCGTCGGTGAGCTCATCCAGAACCAGGTCCGCACCGGACTGTCTCGGATGGAGCGCGTTGTGCGCGAGCGCATGACGACCCAGGACGTCGAGGCGATCACGCCGCAGACGCTCATCAACATCCGCCCGGTGGTCGCGTCCATCCGCGAGTTCTTCGGCACCAGCCAGCTCTCGCAGTTCATGGACCAGAACAACCCGCTGGCCGGTCTGACCCACAAGCGTCGCCTGTCGGCGCTCGGCCCGGGTGGTCTCTCGCGCGACCGCGCGGGCATGGAGGTCCGTGACGTCCACTCCAGCCACTACGGCCGGATGTGCCCGATCGAGACCCCGGAAGGTCCCAACATCGGCCTGATCGGGTCCCTCGCGTCCTACGGGCGGATCAACGCCTTCGGGTTCGTCGAGACCCCCTACCGCAAGGTCGTCGAGGGTCGCGTGACCGACGAGGTCCACTACCTCTCGGCCGACGAGGAAGACCTCTACGTCAAGGCGCAGGCCAACGCCGCGCTCAACCCGGACGGCACCTTCGCCGAGGAGCGCGTCCTGGTCCGCACCAAGGGCGGCGAGCTCGAATACGTGCCGGGCATCGATGTCGACTACATGGACGTCTCGGCCCGTCAGATGGTCTCGGCGGCCACCGCGCTCATCCCGTTCCTCGAGCACGACGACGCCAACCGCGCCCTCATGGGCTCCAACATGCAGCGCCAGGCGGTGCCGCTGGTCAAGAGCGAGGCCCCGCTGGTCGGCACCGGCATGGAGCACCGCGCCGCGATCGACTCCGGTGACGTCGTCATCGCCGAGGCTCCTGGTGTCGTCACCGAGGTCTCCGCCGACCTGGTGACGGTCGCCCAGGACGACGGCACCAACCGCACCTACCGGATCGCCAAGTTCAAGCGGTCCAACCAGGGCAACTGCTACAACCAGGTGGTCCGCATCACCGAGGGCGACCGGGTCGAGAAGGGCGGGCTCATCGCCGACGGCCCGGCGACCGACGGTGGCGAGATGGCCCTCGGGCGCAACCTGCTCGTGGCGTTCATGCCGTGGGAGGGCCACAACTACGAGGACGCGATCATCCTTTCGCAGCGACTGGTGCAGGACGACGTCCTCTCCTCGATCCACATCGAGGAGCACGAGGTCGACGCCCGCGACACCAAGCTGGGCCCGGAGGAGATCACCCGCGACATCCCCAACGTCTCCGAGGAGGTCCTCGCCGATCTCGACGAGCGCGGGATCATCCGCATCGGCGCTGAGGTTCGCGACGGCGACCTGCTCGTCGGCAAGGTCACGCCCAAGGGTGAGACCGAGCTGACCCCGGAGGAGCGGCTGCTGCGCGCGATCTTCGGCGAGAAGGCCCGTGAGGTCCGCGACACCTCGCTCAAGGTGCCTCACGGCGAGACCGGCACGGTCATCGACGTGCGCGTCTTCGACAAGGAGGACGGCGACGACCTGCCTCCTGGGGTCAACCAGCTGGTGCGGGTCTACGTCGCCAACCGCCGCAAGATCACCGACGGCGACAAGCTCGCCGGCCGACACGGCAACAAGGGCGTCATCTCCAAGATCCTGCCGATCGAGGACATGCCCTTCCTCGAGGACGGCACCCCGGTCGACGTCGTGCTCAACCCGCTCGGTGTCCCGGGCCGGATGAACGTCGGTCAGATCCTCGAGCTGCACCTGGGTTGGGCCGCCTCGCGCGGCTGGCAGATCGAGGGCTCGCCGGAGTGGGCGGCCAACATCCCGGCCGACAACTACCACGCTCCGGCCGGCACCCGGGTCGCGAGCCCGGTCTTCGACGGTGCCCGCGAGGACATCATCACCGGCCTGCTCGACTCGACGCACCAGACCCGCGACGGGGTGCGCCTGATCGACAAGTCCGGCAAGACCCGGCTCTTCGACGGCCGCTCCGGCGAGCCGTTCCCCGAGCCGGTGTCGGTGGGCTACATGTACATCCTCAAGCTCCACCACCTCGTCGACGACAAGATCCACGCGCGCTCGACCGGCCCCTACTCGATGATCACCCAGCAGCCGCTCGGCGGTAAGGCCCAGTTCGGTGGCCAGCGCTTCGGTGAGATGGAGGTGTGGGCGCTCGAGGCCTACGGCGCGGCATACACGCTGCAGGAGCTGCTGACCATCAAGTCCGACGACGTGCCGGGCCGGGTCAAGGTCTACGAGGCCATCGTCAAGGGCGAAAACATCCCCGACTCGGGCATCCCGGAGTCCTTCAAGGTGCTCCTCAAGGAAATGCAGTCGCTGTGCCTGAACGTCGAGGTCCTCTCCTCCGACGGCCAGACCATCGAGATGAAGGAAGCGGACGAGGACGTGTTCCGCGCCGCCGAAGAACTCGGCATCGACCTGTCGCGGCGCGAGCCGAGTTCGGTCGAAGAAGTCTGACAAGACACACCGGTATGCCGTCCCGCCCGCCGCAGTGGTGAGCGGCACGGCATACCCCACGGACATCCTGACGAGACTTTTGTAACGAGAGAAGGAACCACGTGCTCGACGTCAACTTCTTCGACGAGCTGCGCATCGGCCTGGCCACGGCGGAGGACATCCGCCAGTGGAGCTACGGCGAGGTCAAGAAGCCCGAGACCATCAACTACCGCACCCTCAAGCCGGAGAAGGAGGGGCTGTTCTGCGAGCGCATCTTCGGCCCCACCCGCGACTGGGAGTGCTCGTGCGGCAAGTACAAGCGGGTGCGCTTCAAGGGCATCATCTGTGAGCGCTGTGGCGTCGAGGTCACCCGGGCCAAGGTGCGCCGCGAGCGGATGGGGCACATCGAGCTCGCCGCGCCGGTCACCCACATCTGGTACTTCAAGGGTGTCCCGAGCCGGCTGGGTTACCTGCTGGACCTCGCCCCGAAGGACCTGGAGAAGGTCATCTACTTCGCGGCATACATGATCACGTCGGTCGACACCGAGGCGCGCCACAACGACCTGCCCTCGCTCGAGGCGCAGATTCAGGTGGAGAAGAAGGAACTGGAAAACCGTCGCGACGTCGACATCGACGAGCGGGCCAAGAAGCTCGAAGCCGACCTGGCCGAGCTCGAGGCCGAGGGTGCCAAGGCCGACATCAAGCGCAAGGTCAAGGATGGTGCCGAGCGCGAGATGGCGGCGCTGCGCCGTCGCGCCGAGCAGCAGATCGAGCGTCTGGAGCAGGTCTGGGACCGCTTCCGCAACCTCAAGGTCCAAGACCTCGAGGGCGACGAGATCCTCTACCGCGAGATGCGTGACCGCTTCGGGCTCTACTTCGAGGGCGGCATGGGCGCTGCGGCGATCCAGAAGCGCCTGGAGACCTTCGACCTCGAGGCCGAGGCCGAGCTGCTGCGCGAGATCATCGCCACCGGCAAGGGCCAGCGCCGCACCCGCGCGCTCAAGCGCCTCAAGGTCGTCTCGGCCTTCCTCACCACGACCAACAGCCCGGTCGGCATGGTCTTGGACTGTGTCCCGGTCATCCCGCCGGACCTGCGCCCGATGGTGCAGCTCGACGGTGGCCGCTTCGCGACCTCCGACCTCAACGACCTCTACCGTCGGGTCATCAACCGCAACAACCGGTTGAAGCGACTGCTCGACCTCGGCGCGCCGGAGATCATCGTCAACAACGAGAAGCGGATGCTCCAGGAGGCCGTCGACTCGCTGTTCGACAACGGCCGTCGTGGTCGTCCGGTGACCGGCCCGGGCAACCGCCCGCTCAAGTCACTCTCGGACATGCTCAAGGGCAAGCAGGGCCGCTTCCGGCAGAACCTGCTCGGCAAGCGCGTCGACTACTCCGGCCGTTCGGTCATCGTCGTCGGCCCGCAGCTCAAGCTGCACCAGTGCGGGCTGCCCAAGCAGATGGCGTTGGAGCTGTTCAAGCCGTTCGTCATGAAGCGTCTGGTCGACCTCGACCACGCCCAGAACATCAAGTCCGCCAAGCGCATGGTCGAGCGCTCGCGTCCGGTCGTGTGGGACGTCCTGGAAGAGGTCATCACCGAGCACCCGGTGCTGCTCAACCGGGCACCCACGCTGCACCGCCTCGGCATCCAGGCCTTCGAGCCGCAACTGGTCGAGGGCAAGGCCATCCAGATTCACCCGCTGGTCTGCACGGCGTTCAACGCCGACTTCGACGGCGACCAGATGGCCGTGCACGTGCCGTTGTCGGCAGAGGCGCAGGCCGAGGCCCGCATCCTCATGCTGTCGAGCAACAACATCCTCAAGCCGGCTGACGGTCGTCCGGTGACCATGCCCACCCAGGACATGATCATCGGCCTCTACCACCTCACCTCGGAGACCAGTCCGGCGTATGCCGTGGGCTCGGCCGAGCAGGAGGGGCAGCGGACGCTGCGGGCCTTCGGCACGCCGGCCGAGGCGCGGATGGCCTTCGACGCCGGCCAGATCGAGCTCGGCTCGCTGGTGCGGATCCGGGTCATGGACACCGTCCCGCCGGTCGGTGGCCGGGTCCCCGACGGTGCCGAGGTGACGCTGGACGGTCGCGTCGACAGCCAGATCCTCGAGACCACGCTGGGGCGCACCCTGTTCAACGAGGCGCTGCCGATGGACTACCCGTTCGTCAACGAGCCGGTCGACAAGAAGCGGCTCTCGACGATCGTCAATGACCTCGCCGAGCGCTACACCAAGGTGCAGGTCGCCGCGAGCCTTGACGCGCTCAAGGAAGCCGGCTTCCACTGGGCCACCCGCTCGGGCACGACCGTCGCCATCACCGACGTCATCACGCCCCCGCGCAAGGCCGAGATCATCGAGGAATACGAAGCTCGCGCCGCCAAGGTCCAGAAGCTCTACGACCGTGGTGCGATGACCGACAACGAGCGTCGCGAAGACCTCATCGAGATCTGGAACGAGGCGACCACCGAGGTCGCCAAGGAGATGGTCGCCAACACGCCCAAGACCAACACCATCTACCGGATGGTGTCCTCGGGTGCGCGCGGTAACTGGATGCAGTTGCGCCAGATCGCCGGCATGAAGGGCCTGGTGTCCAACCCGAAGGGCGAGATCATCCCCCGTCCGATCCGTGCGAACTTCCGCGAGGGTCTGTCGGTGCTCGAGTTCTTCATCTCGACGCACGGTTCGCGCAAGGGTCTGGCCGACACCGCGCTGCGCACCGCCGACTCCGGTTACCTCACCCGGCGGCTCGTCGACGTCTCGCAGGACGTCATCATCCGCGAGGACGACTGTGGCACCGAGCGCGGGCTGGTCCTGCCGATCGCCGCGTCCGACCCGCGGGGCGAGCGCACGCCGCATGAGGACGTCGAGACCTCGGTCTACGCCCGCACCCTCGCCGAGGACGTCGTCGGCTCCGACGGCACCGTGCTCGCCGAGGCGGGCATCGACCTGGGCGACGTGGTCATCGACGCCCTGTATGCCGCCGGCGTGGACACCGTGCGCGTGCGCTCGGTGCTCACCTGCGACAGCAAGGTCGGCACCTGTGCGCGCTGCTACGGCCGCTCGCTCGCGACCGGCAAGCTCGTCGACATCGGCGAGGCTGTCGGCATCATCGCGGCCCAGTCGATCGGTGAGCCCGGCACCCAGCTGACCATGCGGACCTTCCACATCGGTGGCGTGGCCGGTGACGACATCACCCAGGGTCTGCCCCGTGTCGTCGAGCTCTTCGAGGCCCGCACCCCCAAGGGTGTGGCGCCGATCGCGGAGGCCACCGGCCGGGTCCGGGTCGAGGACACCGACAAGACGCGGCGCATCGTCCTGGTCCCCGATGACGGGTCCGAGGAGCACTCCTACCCGGTGAGCAAGCGCTCCAAGCTGCTCATCGGCGACGGCGACCACATCGAGGTCGGCACCCAGCTCATCCAGGGCGCCATCGACCCCAAGCAGGTGCTGCGCATCCTCGGCCCGCGTGCGGTCCAGATGCACCTGGTCGACGAGGTCCAGCACGTCTACCGCCAGCAGGGTGTGTCGATCCACGACAAGCACATCGAGGTCATCGTCCGTCAGATGCTCCGCCGGGTCACCGTCATCGAGGCCGGCGACGCCGATCTCATCCCGGGTGACCTCGCCGAGCGCAGCGCGTTCGAGACCGAAAACCGTCGCGTCGTGGCCGAGGGTGGGCGTCCCGCTGCGGGTCGTCCCGACCTCATGGGCATCACCAAAGCCTCCTTGGCGACCGAGTCGTGGTTGTCGGCTGCGTCCTTCCAGGAGACGACCCGGGTGCTCACCCAGGCCGCTATGGAGGCCAAGTCCGACCCGCTGCGCGGTTTGAAGGAGAACGTCATCCTCGGCAAGCTCATCCCCGCCGGCACGGGCCTGCCCCGCTACCGGAATATCACGGTGGAGCCGACCGAAGAGGCCAAGGCCGCGATGTACTCCATGCCCAACTACGACTCCTACGACTACTCCCACTTCGGGAGTGGGTCGGGCGAGGCGGTCCGCCTCGACGACCTCAACCTGGACGACTTCGGCCGGTTGTAGTCCGCTGTCCTCCGCTGGTAGCGCGCTCCGCCGCCCAGCGCGGTCGCGCATCACAGCGCAGTATGCCGCCCGCTCACCGCACGGTTTCGCCCGTCTGGTGAGCGGGCGGCTTGGTGTATTTCCCCAGATACCAGGCATCCCGCTAGCATCGTGTCAAGTCGCCCAAATAGTCGAGTCGGACGTCCTGGGGGAAAAACCCGTGCAACGGAAGCGGTTCCGCATGACCGCCACTGAGCTAGCCCGGACCGCTCGACAGGTCCGGGTTGCAGCGTGGCATCTGCGAAGCGGTGGGATCTCCCAACTGCGCGCGTGGCAGACCCGCCAGGCGCGCAGCGGTCGGGCGTCCGCACGGGGCATCCTCGACCGCCGCGGCCGGCTGACCTTCCCCGACTGGCCGGTCCGTGAGCACCGGGTCCGGCGTCCGGGCCTGCGTGTCGGCGTGATCCTCGACGAGTTCTCAGCGCTGGCGTTCGGTTTCGAGTGGGACCAGGTGCCGCTCGATCCGACGATGTGGTCCGCGCAGCTGGCTGAGCCGGGGATCGACCTGCTTTTCGTCGAAGCCGCCTGGAACGGCAACGGCGGCGCCTGGGCCTACCAACTCACCGGTTCCCGAGCTCCCTCGCCCGCGCTGCGTGGCCTGGTCGAGGCATGCCGGGCACGCGGCATACCGACCGTCTTCTGGAACAAGGAAGACCCGGCCCATTACCTGGACTTCCTCGACACCGCCCGGCTGTTCGATGTGGTCTTCACCACCGACGTGGACTCGCGTGAGCGCTACCTCCAGGACCTGGACACCGATCGGGTCTGGGTGCTGCCGTTTGCCGCCGCGCCCGATCTGCACAATCCGGTGCGCGAACTGGCTAACACCGGGGACCGTGACCTCGCCTTCGCCGGCACCTACTATGCACACCGTTTCCCGGAGCGGCGCGCGCAGATGGACCTGCTGTTGGGGGCGGCGGTGCGGGCCGGCGCCCGGATGGAGTCGGGGCTGGACATCTTCTCCAGGATGCTCGGGCGCGAGGAGCGCTACCAATTCCCGGCGCCGCTCGATGAGTATGTGCGCGGCGCACTCACCTACGCGCAGATGCTCACGGCATACCGGGCCTACAAGGTTTTCCTCAATGTCAACTCGGTGACCTCCAGTCCGAGTATGTGTGCCCGCCGGATCTTCGAGATCACCGCCAGTGGCACTCCCGTCGTGTCGACGCCCAGCGCCGCCATCGGTGAGTTCTTCGCCGCGGATGAGGTGCTCGAGGTGAGCGATGCAGCAACGGCCGAGCAACTCCTGCGCGCCTTGGTCGCGAACCCCGCGTTGCGCGATCGGATGGTGCACCGAGGTCAGCGCCGCATCTGGACAGGTCACACCTACTGCCACCGGGTCAACGAGATCCTCGAACGGGTCGGGTGCTCATCGTCGGTCGTCGCGGATCCGACGGTGTCGGCCTTGGCGGTGACGAATCGTCCGCACCAGGTCGAGCATGTCCTGCGGCAGCTGGCCGGCCAGCGCGGATGTCGGCCTCAGGTCATCCTGCTCACCCATGGCTTCCAGGTCGAGCCGGCCCTGCTGGACCGGGCTCGGGAGTGGGGACTCGATCACCTCGTCACGCGCACCGGCTCGGCCGATGCCAGCCTCGGCGCCTGCCTCAACCTCGCGATCGAGGCGGCCGACGGGGACCTGCTGGCCAAGGTCGACGACGACGACCTCTACGGCCCGCACTACCTTGGCGACCAACGGGCGGCGCTGGGCTACTCGGGAGCCGACATTGTCGGCAAGGCCGCTCACTACCTCTATGTGGCCGACCTCGACGTGACGGCGCTGCGGCATGCCGAGCACGAACACCGGCGCGTCGATTTCGTCCCGGGACCCACTCTGGTGTTCCGCAAGAGCCTCGCCCACGCGGTGCCGTTCGCTGATCGCACGCGGGGTGAGGACACCCAGTTCCTGCGGGACGCGGCCGGGGCGGGAGCGCAGATCTACTCCGCCGACCGGTTCAACTTCGTCCAAGTCCGGGGGAGCTGGGGTCACACCTGGACCGTCTCCGATGCCGAATTGCTCTCCGCTGCCCGGGTGGAGTTCTTCGGTCGCCACGACAGCCACACCTGGGTCTGAAAGGAACGCGCATGTCACTGGAGAGCACCGTTGTCGTCGTGGGGTTGGGGTATATCGGACTCCCGACGGCTGCGATCCTGGCATCCCACGGCGTGCGCGTCATCGGCGTTGACGTCAACCCCCGGCACGTCGAGGCGGTGTCCCGCGGCGAGGTGCCGTTCGTCGAACCGGAACTCAGCGACCACGTCGAGCGCGCCGTGGCCAGCGGCACCCTCACTGCCCAGGCGACGGTGGCCCCCGGTGACGTGTTCATCGTCGCCGTCCCCACGCCCTTTGCCGACAACCACAGTGCCGACCTGAGCTACATCGATGCCGCCATGACCGCGATCGCCGGCGTCCTGCGCGGCGGAGAACTCGTCATCCTCGAATCCACGTCGCCGCCCGGCACGACGGGGCGGATGGCCTCGCACTTGGGTCAGTTACGCCCCGACCTGGTCACCACCTCCGGCGAGCTGACCGTGGAGTTCGCGCATTGCCCGGAGCGGGTGCTGCCCGGGCGGATCATGACCGAGTTGGTCACCAACGACCGCATCGTCGGCGGGGTCACCCCCGCGGCAGCCGCACGGGCCGCCAACCTGTATGCCGTGTTCTGCAGGGGCGAGGTGCATCTCACCGATGCCCGCACCGCCGAGCTGGCCAAGCTCGTCGAGAACTCCTTTCGGGATGTCAACATCGCGTTCGCCAACGAGCTGTCTTTGATTTGCGACCGACTCCACGTCGACGTCTGGGAACTCATCGCGCTGGCCAACAAGCACCCGCGGGTCAACATCCTGTCCCCTGGCCCGGGGGTGGGCGGACATTGCATCGCGGTCGACCCGTGGTTCATCGTCAGCGCTGCGCCGATGGAGAGCCGACTGATCCGAACCGCCCGGGAAGTGAACGACGGCAAGCCCAGCCACGTCGTCCAGCGGGTCGCCGAGCACGCCGCCCGATTCCGGGACCCGGTCATCGCCCTGTTGGGCCTGGCCTTCAAGGCCGACATCGACGACTTGCGCGAATCACCGGCGCTGCAGATCGCCGCCGAGGTCGCCGGGACCGTGCCGGGTGCCCGGCTGCTGGCGGTTGAGCCGCACATCGAGCAGCTCCCTGCGGGGCTGGCGTCCCTCGACTCGGTGCGACTCACCACGGCCGAGGAGGCCTTGGATGTCGCCGATATCGTCGTCCTGCTGGTGGACCACCAGCAGTTCCGGTCGATCGATCCAGCTACGCTGGCGGAGAAGGTGGTCGTGGATACCCGGGGGCTGTGGAGCCAGGCCCACAGCCCTGCCGGTGAGCCTCGGAGCCTTGCTGTTGCTCGTCAGCTCGTCGCGGCCAGCTGACCCACCTCCCAGTAGCGAGAGGCTCATGCGTATCCGGCCCTCCGGCATACCCCTGCCGAATCCCATCGATCACGCCGTCGTCTGCGTCGACGACCATCACCGCGCCACCTACGGGTTGGTCGCCCTGGGTGGCACGTGCTCCGTGGTGAGCACGGTGGCGGACCTCGTCGCCGCCGCACGCACGGCAGAGCAACTGGCCCTCATCGACACTCGGCCGGAGGTGATCCTCGACGCGTGTGCCCGCTTGGGTGCGGCGGTTGCCTCGGATCAGCCCTTCCACATCGTCGTGCCGCAGGTGCATGTCGGACTGCTGGACGTGCTCATGGGTGACCCCCGGTCCGAGGGCTGGTCGCTCACCGGGCTGCACTGCTTTGCCGAGTCGATGCATCTGGAGATGGTGCCGAGTCACGAGGGCGACCGCGCCGGTGCCGATCTCTTGGCCGGCTTGCGGTGGGGGAGTGTGTCCACCTGGTCGTCGGAGGCATCCCCTGAAGTCGGTGAGCTGTCGATCCTGCGCGGCAAACTCGCCAGCGCGCTGTTGCTCCTGCGCGACCTCACCGCCGGTGACGTCGCGCCGACGTCGGCCGCGGCGCCCGCGGCACCGCCCCTGGACCTGCAGGCGCGCAAGGACCTCGAGAATCGAGTCGTCACCCTGCAACGCAAGCTCGACGTCCTCCAGCGCAAGTACGACGCGCTTGCGGGCTCACGACTGGGCCGATTGACCCTGGCTCGGTGGGAACGGAATCGACCGAAGGCAGCTCAGTGATGGTGACCGCAGCCGACTTCGACCGCGACTACGCGCGCCGACTCACCCTCGACTCGAAGGAGTTGACCGCCGAACTGTCGGCGCTCGGCATCGGCCGAGACGGTCTGCCGATGGAGCCCGTGGCACCCGGCCAGGTCCCCGAGCCCGGGCAGCTGCTGCCCGGAGTGTCGGTCATCATCCCGACCTACCGCGGAGCCGGCCGGATCATGGGCGCGCTGATGAGCCTGGTCGACCAGGATCTCGACCCCTCCCGCTTCGAGATCATCGTCATCCCCAACGGACCGGACGACGGCACCCGAGCGCTGTTGGCGGCGTTTGTCCGCTCTCAACCCGACCTCACCGTCCGGGTCATCGCCACGGCTCCTGCGAGCGCCGGAGGTGCCCGCAACATCGGGCTGGCCGCAGCCCGGTTCGCGAACGTGACCTTCGTCGACGACGACGACGAGGTGGAGCGCAGCTATCTTTCGAGTGCGCTCGCGATGGCGACACCTGAGGTCATCGTCGTATCGCCACTGGTCGACGTGCACCTCGACGGCACTCGCGATGCCAACACCATGGTGAGCACGAGACTCTCCGCATTGGTCGGTCGCCCGACCCCGCTGCATCAGGTGCCGTGGGTTCTGGGACTCAACGCCTGCAAGCTCGTGCCGACTCACCTGGCCCAGGCATACCGGTTCCGGGAGGACCTGGCCAGTGGCGAGGACCTCGTCTATTTCGCCGAGCTGCTGCACCACCCGCAACTGTCCGCGGTGGCCGCGCGGGAGGGGGCCGACACGGCATACCTGCGGGCTTTGCGCGATGACTCGATCTCCCGCCGCGCACTGGATGTGGATTTCGCCGTCGACCAACGGCTCAGCTGCATTCGAGCGCTGTCCGCCATCGACGTGGACTCCGCCGGGGGACGGGCCGCGATCGAGTCACTCCAGCTCGCCCAGACCGGTCACATCCTGCGCTTCCTGGAGCAGTATCCCGGCGAGCGTGAGAGTGTCATTGATCGCATCGAGCACGCGGCGCCGAATGACTTCCCATGGGAGAGCCTCAACCGCGGCACGGCTCGGGACCTCGCCTTCGTCTACTGCTTCGCCCCCTATTCGGACACCAGCGCCGTCGTGGCCGCAAAGGCGATCGCCGAGCGAGGACTCGTCGTCGACGTCGTCACGAACGACATGAGCGCGGTGCGGCGCCTCGACCCTGCCGTCGCATCGCTCGCTCGCCGCTGGATCGACGAGAGCACTGTCATCAGTGCGACCCCGTCGTTCGCCGGGTGGGAGCCGATCAGCGATTTCGCCACCAAGGCGCTCGCGGCTGCCGAACTGCGCAACGCGACCAAGGGTCCATACCGCACGGTCTACAGTCGCGCGCTCTGGGTGGGCTCCCACGTCGCCGCGGCCCTGTTCAAACTCCACCACTGGCAGGTCCGATGGTCGGCGGAGTTCTCCGATCCGCTGCGACGTGGGGCCGACGGTGTGCCGAGGTCCGGAGCCCTGACCGACAACGACGTGGCCCGACGGCTCAAGGCCGGCCTGCAATCCCGCGGGTTCGGCCACCTGCAGGTGGACACCCTGTTCGATCTGGTCGAGCAGGCCACCTTCGTGTTGGCCGACGAGGTGATCTTCACCAACACCAACCAGTTCGACTACATGCTCAGCTTGACCCGTGACCCGCGGCTGGCCGAGGTGGTGGCCGCGAAGGCGAGGATCAGGGAGCATCCGACGCCCGCTCCGACGGCATACCAGGCGGTGCCAACCTCGTATCAGGTGCCTGACGGGGTCGTGAACATCGGCTACTTCGGCAGTTTCTACCCCAACCGCGGCATCGGTGACGTCCTTACCGCGCTGCTCAACCTTCCGATGGACCTGCGGCGCCAGGTGCGGATTCACATCTTCTGCAATGTCGCCAAGGATGTGAAGGCGCAGGTGGCTGCCCTGGGGCTGGGCAATGTGGTCTACGTCAACAACTACCTGTCCTATATGGAGTTTCTCAACGCGACGACGCTGTTCGACGTCCTGCTGGTCAACGATGTGACGCGCGACGAACGGCTGCCGATCAACCCGTTCCTGCCCTCCAAACTGTCTGACTACCGCGGCTCGGGGCGCTCGGTGTGGGCTTTGATCGACGAGGGGTCGGCGATGTCCCGGATGCCGTTGACGTACGTCACCCCGGTGGGAGACTCCGCGCGCATCGCTCACGATCTGGCGAAGATCATCGCGCAGGAGAGCCGCCACCCGACCGTTCAACCGATCAACGACCCGACCATGGAAGGACACCCACGTGACCAGTAAGCCGACGCTCAACGACATCGGCTTGGCGCACGGGACCGACAAGTCGACGCGATATCACGGCTACTTGCCCGTTTATGCCCAGGCGCTGGAGCACCTGCGCGAGGAGACCTTCACCCTGATCGAGGTGGGTGTCTTCCAGGGATCGTCCGCGCAGATGTGGGCCGACTACTTCCCCAACGCTCGCATCGTCGGGGTAGACGTCAACCCCGAATGCCGGCAGTACGAGAGCGACCGGATCACCATCCGGATCGGCGATCAGGGCAACCGCGAGTTTCTCGGCTCCCTGGTGGCGGATGTCGATCCGCTCGTCGTCATCGACGACGGATCGCACCAATGGCGCCACCAGATCGTTACTTTTGAGGAGCTTTTTCCTGCGGTCGCGCCCGGCGGCGTCTACATCTGCGAGGACATCCACACCAGCTTCGGGCGGTACGCGCAGACCTACAGCCGCGGCCATGACCTGTCGGCATACGACTATCTGCTGCAGCTCGCGCGTCCGCTCGTGGCGGGAGTCATGGCCGAGGCGCCGCCTGACCCCATCGAGAAGCTCTTCCGCGACACCGTGGAAAGCGTGGTGTTGCTCAAGCACGCGGTGATCATCCGCAAGCGACCCGACACTGGTCGCACCTGGCGACGAACTGACCTGAAGGACAGCCAGGAGACGGCAGACACCTGGGTGGTCGGCGAGCCGGAGAGCTACCGCCGTATTGAGAGCGAGGTGGTGGGCGCAAGCGAGTACGTGGGAAAAGCCCTAGCGGCCCTCGTTGACGAGGGCCGCGTCGACATCGCCGCGCCAGTCAGTGCCCGCTTGCACGACGTCGTCGTGTCAACCGGAGGCTTGTGCTTGACCGCCTCGGGCGAGATTCTCGAGGAATCGCTCAACAGCGCCCGCAATCTCACCTCCGTCGATGGGCTGCACCGCATCGGTAACGGCGAACGATGGTATGCCGCGCCCGCCCTTCGGCCCATCGACGTCCCTGCCCAACCCGGCGTGGAGCACGTCCTGCTCAAGTCCTGTTGGGATGGGAACTACGGACACTGGCTCATTGACGTCGTCCCCAAGCTGCGCCTGCTCGAGCAGTTGCCCTTGCGGGGCACGCCCCGCTTTGTCCTCGCACGTCGGGGTGGCGCGATGGAGGCCGTGGTCCGCGACACGCTCGGGCTGGCCGGCTACCCCGACCCGGACCTGCACTATCTCGATGCCCTCACGCGATTCGAGCGCTTGATCGTCCTGGGAACGGTGTCGCACCACCCGCTCGTCAAGGCTCCGTCGGCGATCCGTTACCTGGAGAGGCTCGGGCGCGAGGTGCCGGCCGGGCCACATCGTCGGGTCTACGTGAGCCGCAACCTCGGCGGGCGGCGGCGGCTGACCAACGAAGCCGAGTTGCTCCCGCTGTTCACCGCCCGCGGGTATCACGTGGTGTCGCCTGAGACGCTGAGTCTGGTCGAGCAGATCTCGATGTTCAAGGGTGCGCAGATTGTCGCGGGCAATCTCGGTGCGGGTCTGGCCAACCTCGTCTTCTCCCCGGCCGGCGTGACCGTCCTGGCGCTCACGACCCCGAAGATGCCGCACGACTTCTTCTACGACATCGTCTGCCACAAAGGCGGCCATTACCGGGGACTGCAAGGGCTAAGCACCGACCCGCAGCCCGAGATCGGGTCCGACTTCTCCGTCGACGCAGCGATGCTCACGGCCGGGTTGGACTGGGCAGAACTCGCGTGTGGTGACGACTGAAGCCAGGCCGGTATGCCGGGTCGCCCCCGATGCGGCCGGTCGCGCCGCCGGTTCCCAGGGTGCGGCGCGGCTCCGAGGCGGTCGGAGCCGAACGCTCCTGACGCTGGTGGTGGCCGGAATGGTCGCCACGATGGTGGGGTGCAGTGAGGCCGGGTAGGCGCAGACCTCAGCCAGTTCATCGACGACGAGTTCCAGTCCAGCTGTCACCGCTACCGCACGCCCGGACGGGTCGGTCGACCCGGCTGCGTCGCCGCCCCGGATGGCTGATCTGGTGCCGGGGATGGCACCGGGACATGATTCGCGGGCCCTGAACCTCGGGCTGCGTCCAACCGGGCCGGCCGTGACCGTCACCGTCGGGGCGGGCCCGGCCGTGACCAACGCATGGCGCGTCGGCAATGTCGGGCTGTCCTTCGAGCTCGCGGAACTCGTCGATCCCCGCTGGGAACCTGGCTCGGACTTGGCCATTCTCGTCGGAGGGCTGGGGCGACCCACCCTCCGGTTCGGCGGCAACTCCGCCGATCGCCGGGTGTTCTGGACCTCCACGGGAGAGACCCCACCCGCCTGGGCCGAGGTCACCATCACACCCGCCGATGTGCAGCGACTGGGTCGCTTCGCCCGCGCCACCGGCGTCGATGTCGTCATGACCGTGGACCTCGGTCACAACGATCCGTCGCGCGCCGCCGACTTCGCCGCCCAGCTGTCCGCAGCCCTGGGCCAGCGACTGGCCGGAGTCTCCATCGGCAACGAGCCCAATGGATTCAACCTCGCCAGCCAACCGCAATACCGCATCCGCGACGATGCGTGGGGGCCGGCTGCCTTCGTGGCGCAGGCCCGGGCCTACCAGCGGGCCATCCATCAGCGCACGCCGTCGCTTCCGCTGGTCGGCCCGGGCACCTTCGACGTCGCATGGATCCGGGCCTTCGCCGCCGCCCGCCTGCCGCAGACCCGTGCCCTCACCCAACACTGGTACCCACTCTGGGCATGTGCTGGTCAAGACCCCGCGGCGACGCCCACGGCCCGCAACCTGCTCGACCCGGCCCTGTCACGGCATACCGCGGAGTTTGTCGGCGCGGCTGTGGCGCAGGCCCGAGCCGCCGGCTTGGCGCTGTGGATGGAGGAGACCGGTCCGACGTCGTGCGCGGGCACCAACCCCACCTCGCGGACCCATGCCCACGCGCTGTGGACGGTGGAGTACCTCCTGCACCTGGCGGCCCTCGGTGTGCAACGGAGCGCGCTGCATTCGAGCCTGGCCCCGTGCCTGGGTGGGGCGCCGATGAGCCCGCTCTGCCTCCGCAGCGCCGCCGGCGCCTCGCCGGCTCGGCTGCAGGGTGGCGTGGGCTACCTCGGGGCGGCGTTCGTCGCCCAGGTGCAGCCCGGCTCGTTCGTGCCGGTGCGGGTGTCCGGCCCTGATTCCGGGGCGGTTCTTGCGTATGCCGTGGCCGGCCCGTCCGGTATCGACGTCGTCGTCGTGGACCTGCGCGACCCGGTGACCATGACGCCGCGTCCGCTGGTGGTCACCGGACTATCGGGACAACGGGTTGTTGCGGCGTCCCGGCTGTCGCGAGCGGGGGACGCAGGGGCGGACGCGGGCGCCAGCCCGAGCGTGCTCGTGCCCCTCGCACCCGCCACGCCGGCAACTGTCGAGGCCACCCTGCCGGAATCGGCGACGCTCGTGCGGTTGGCCGCACGTGTTGGGTAGAGCGTTGCTTGAGCGCCTGCGTGACCGGGCGGAGCTGCCCGAATCCTGGCACGGCGTACCGGCATACGAGACCCGGGGACGTAGGTCCCCGATGGTGTGCAAGCGCGGATGGAAGGGTCCAAGATGGACCAAGGTGCAATGGCGCACGACTGCTGCTGACGACTGCCTGATGACTGTGGAAGGACCCCCACCGACATGACGACGCGATATGTCTACGACTTCTCCGAGGGTGACAAGGACCAGAAGGATCTCCTGGGTGGGAAGGGGGCCAACCTTGCCGAGATGGTGAAGATCGGTCTGCCGGTGCCGCCCGGCTTCACCATCACCACGGACGCCTGCCGGGTTTACCTTCAGAGCGGCAAGGCGCCCGAGTCCCTGGCCGCCGAAGTGACCGAGCACCTGGGCCACATGGAGAAGGCGATGGGCCGCACCCTCGGTGACTCGGCCAACCCACTGCTGGTGTCGGTCCGCTCCGGGGCGAAGTTCTCCATGCCGGGCATGATGGAGACCGTCCTCAACATCGGCCTCAACGACGAGTCGGTCTACGGCCTGGCCGATGTCGCGGGCGAGCGCTTCGCCTGGGACTCCTACCGCCGGCTGCTGCAGATGTTCGGCAAGACGGTGCTCGGCATCGACTCCGAGGTCTTCGAGGCCCGCATCGAGCAGATCAAGCACTCCCGTCACGTCGAGCAGGACACCGACCTCAACGCCGCCGACCTGGCCATGCTGTGCGTCTACTTCAAGACCGCCATCGAGAACGCCACCGGCAACCCCTTCCCGCAGAACCCGCGCGAGCAGCTCAACGCAGCCGTCGAGGCCGTCTTCCGCTCCTGGGGTGGCGACCGTGCGGTGCTTTACCGCCGCCAGGAACGCATCCCCCACGACCTGGGCACTGCGGTCAACGTCCAGACCATGGTCTTCGGCAACATGTCCGAAGACTCGGGCACCGGCGTCTGCTTCACCCGCGACCCCAGCACGGGGGAGAAGGGTGTCTACGGCGACTTCCTCATGAACGCCCAGGGTGAAGACGTCGTGGCCGGCATCCGCAACGCCCGTCCCCTGGCCGAGTTGCACGGTGAGTCCCCGGACGCCTACGGGCTGCTGCTGGACAACATGAAGCGGCTGGAAGACCACTACCGCGACCTGTGCGACATCGAGTTCACCATCGAGCGCGGCAAACTCTGGATGCTGCAGACCCGCGTCGGCAAGCGCACCGCCGAGGCGGCCTTCCGGATCGCCGGCCAGCTCATCGACGAGGGCGTGATCTCCGAGGAAGAGGCGCTGACCCGGGTCACCGGTGCCCAGCTGTCCAACCTGATGTTCCCGCGGTTCGACGCCTCGGCGAAGTCGGCGCTCATCACCACCGGTGTCGCGGCGAGCCCGGGTGCCGCCGTCGGCAAGATCGTCTTCAGCTCGGCCGCGGCCAAGGAATGGGCCGACCGCGGTGAGGACGTCATCCTCGTGCGCACCGAGACCAACCCCGACGACCTGGTCGGCATGATCGCGTCCAAGGGCATCCTCACCTCGCGCGGTGGCAAGACCTCGCACGCCGCGGTCGTCGCCCGTGGCATGGGCACCACCTGCGTCTGCGGCGCCGACGAGCTCGTCATCGACTCGGCGCACAAGTCGATCTCGTTGCGCGGCAAGGCCGAAGGCTCGCTGCGCGAGGGCGACCTCATCTCCATCGACGGGGCCACCGGCCAGGTCTTCCGCGGCGCGGTGCCGGTCGTGGCCAGCGCCGTCGTCGACTACTTCGAGGGCAATGTGGACCCCGCGTCCGACGCAGCCTCCGACACGGTCAAGGCCGTCGACCGGATCATGAAGATCGCCGACCGGGTCCGCCGGCTGCGGGTGCGCGCCAACGCCGACACGCCCGAGGACGCCGCGCGGTCGGTGCGCTTCGGTGCCGAAGGCATCGGCCTGTGCCGCACCGAGCACATGTTCCTCGGTGACCGGCGTGAGCTGGTCGAGCGGCTCATCCTCGCCGAGACCGACGAGGCCCGCACGGCCGCCCTCGAAGGGCTGCGTCCGCTGCAGCGCAAGGACTTCGAAGAGATCTTCCAGGCGATGGGCAACCTGCCGGTGACGATCCGCCTCATCGACCCGCCGCTGCACGAGTTCCTGCCCAACATCGTCGAGATGACGGCGAAGATGGCCGTCGCGGAGGCCAACGGCACGGCCTCGCACGCCGACAAGGTCATGTATGCCGCGGTGCAGCGCCTGCACGAGTCCAACCCGATGTTCGGGTTGCGTGGGGTGCGGTTGGGCCTGGTCACCGAGGGCCTGTTCGAGAT
>Ga0208938_1000822_pt1 | contig 20413 bp, 12 predicted proteins | sample AD_UKC125_MetaG_FD_184434 | JGI IMG/M metagenome (GOLD analysis project Ga0208938, IMG submission 184434) | Active sludge microbial communities of municipal wastewater-treating anaerobic digesters from USA - AD_UKC125_MetaG (SPAdes) (version 2) | ecosystem: Engineered > Bioreactor > Anaerobic >...
CTCTCGTCTAAGAGCACTCTTACTGCTTCCGGCCCCATGGGTTTAAGAAAGTTGCCAACAAATATGAGATTCTCATCTACAGGTATATGGTGTTCAGCTAAAGCTTCGAGATAAGCTTCATATCTTTCCTGGGCTTCGGGGTTGTAAATAGGTCCCCGGATAAAAGCGATGTTTCTACGACCATGGTCTTCTATGAGGTGAGACAGAGCTTTTTTTATTTCACCTTTATTATCTATTACCATGCTGGGTATATTTTCTATTTCCAGGCCGATGCTCACCATGGGTAAGGGCAAACATTTTTTACAAAAATCTCCGATTTCTTTTGTAGGGATTTCGCCGCCAATAGCAGAGCTCAATATAATGAAGCCATCTATACTATGAGGAGTTATTAAGCCATATACCTGGTTAGCGTAAACATCAAACTCTTGTCTGGAATGCAATCTTCCTCCTACAAAGGTAAAAATGTTTACATCTTTTCCCTGGGCTTCAGAAATAATGGCCTCCCAGGCTTTGGTCTGGTATTCATAAATTATTCCGTCTACTACACAGCCTATGTTTAAACGATGTTTTCCCCTCTTCATAACGAGAACCATTATACAATAAAAAATGAAATTACTAAAGACTTTGTGATTACTAACCACACGGGTGTGATTTTTTAGCAGGTTCTTTTTAGATTTACTCAACTGGAGGAGGTAATGTATGAGTTTGACGAGAGCCATTGAGGCATTTTCAACGAAAAGCTTGACAGACTCGAGAATCTGAGAATAATAAAAAGAGAAAAGTGGCGCGATAGAAACGCGGGTTTTCCAACAAATTACTATTTTTTTTGAGAACGAGGTGGTTCTTAGATTCAAAAAAAAAGAACAGGAGGTGAAGTAGGGAGTAGGAAATTTTCAGGAAAAGTAGCAAAGCAATATTTAAACTGGAGGTGTAACTAATAATGAGGAAAAGTTTTTTAATTTTATTCGTCTCTTTGCTGGTGCTGGTGATGGGCTTTACCCAGATGGGCTTTGCCCAGTTAGTTGAAGACATTCCCAGAGAAGAAACGTTGATAGCTACAGGTCCAGGACCGAGGGTAGCTACTGCCGGAAACTTTAATGTATTTACTACTGCCTGGAGATATGTACAGTGCGGAATACATCAGCTGATGTTAGAGCCGCTATGGATGAATGAGCACGTGCTTGGGGAGGTTATAAATGCCTTAGCGGCAGAAGGCCCTATCTACAACGAAGACTTCACTCAGATGACAGTGAAGCTAAGAGAGGGTTGCCATTGGAGCGATGGTGTCCCCATAACTGCAGACGATATAGTATATGGGGTAGAAACAACCATGAAACACTCAGGAATGGCGTACAACGCTCAATTTAACCTTTATGTGGATAAAGTCTACAAGACCGATGACTATACAGTGGTTTTTGAACTTAAAGAACCTAATTCCCGATTTCACACAAATTTTGTGGATAGATGGGGGGCGTGGAGACCTTTTCCTAAACATATTTTCGAAAAAGTAGAAGATCCTGTATCCTTTGAGTTTAATCCTCCTGTAAGTAGTGGACCTTATGTACTGGCAAATTACGATCCAGCAGGATACTGGGTGCTCTGGGAGCGGAGAGAAGACTGGGATAAGACTCCCACGGGGATACTGTACGGTATGCCCAGGCCCAAATATGTTCTCTTCCCCTCTTATGGCGAGGTAACCGCTATAGTTATTGACCAGACCAACCACAACCTTGATATAGCAGATTTAGATATTGAAGGGTTTAGAGCTGTCATAAGTAAAAATCCATACTCAAGAGGTTACAGAAAAGAATATCCCTGGGTGGTAAATACAGACCCCTGCATCACAGGTATAACTCTTAACAACGAGGCATATCCATTCGATTTGAGAGATGTCAGGTGGGCTTTGACTTTAGCCATAGACATAGTAGACTACATTGCCATCGCATTAGATGGAGCAGCTACCATGGGAGTCCTGCATGTACCTCCCACACCTGTGTATCAAAAGTGGTATTATGAACCAATGGAAGAATGGTTGAAGAACTTTGCGCTGGATATTGAAGTAAATGGAGAGCCGTTTAAACCTTATGATCCTGATGCAGCACTAAGGACTGCTGAATATGCAAAGGAGAGAGGCTACGATGTACCAGAGGATCCCGGAGAGATCAAGGAAATATTTGGACCAGGATGGTGGAAATATGCTCCTGATGTAGCAGAACAGTTATTACTCAGAAATGGGTTCACGAGAGATGTAGATGGAAAGTGGCTCCTTCCCGATGGTGCTCCCTGGAAAATCACTATATTAGCACACCCCAATCCCGTCCACGGGCAACATAGAAATTCACTCGCCGCCGCCCAACAGTGGAGAAACTTTGGAATTGATGTGGTCATGAGGACTTCAGAGGCCCAGGGAACTCTGGCCGGGGTAGGAGATTTTGAAGTAACCGATATATGGCCAGCAACAGAACCCTGGGGAGGTCACCCCGACTTACATCGTTCGTTAACTCCTTTTTACTCTTCATTCTATCGACCTGTGGGAGAAGAAACAGCAGGACATGTTTCAAGATGGACAGATCCCCGGATAGATGAAATTGTCGAAGAAATGGAAAAGGTAAACTGGGATGACCCACGAAATATGGAGCTCGGCATGGAAGGATTAAAAATACTTATAGAAGAAATGCCCACCATTCCTACATTTGGTTATCCAGGGGTGGTAGGCTGGGATGAGTACTACTGGACTAATTATCCCGGTGCTGAAAACCCATACACTCAACCATACCATCATTTCCCCAACTTTAAATACATGCTACCTTTCTTAGAACCTGTAAAAAGGTAAACATGCCCACAACTCATCGATGCCCCCTTATATAATAAGAAGGGGGCATTCCTTGTATCTTCCGTATTCCGTGGCTGTCCCTTTTCTGGATTTCCTGCGAGAAAAGCGAGATTGCCACGGTAGTCCCTCTATTTAATGCTCAATTAGTTCCATTATCGTGTGGTATCTTGTTTCTCTCTGCACGGAGGGTAGCAACCATAACCGGTTTTACGGGATATCATAATAGTTTTTTATGCTGTGGTGTACTATAATTATTTAACGAAACCATAGTTTAGAAAAAACGGATAGTTTTTGTAGTTTATTGCGGTTATAGGAAATGATCCCGATGGAATTATTTCCTCCTTTTAATGCGTTTTCTTCGAATCTTATGAAAGTGAAGGGAGGTTGAGTATAATACATAAAATTCTTTTTGCTTTTAGTTAGCTGGTCGGGATTTCGGATGCTCTATTCTTACAAGCAGGTCTGCATTGGCACGCTGAAATCCTGTTTTTGGGTTCTGGTGCCCATTTTGGGGATAACAATGGAAATTAGCCGACAGTAGAAATATCTTGCAACATAATACCGGTAAAAAAGCCAGGCGCTGTAAATTTATTTTCTGATAGAGAAGGAAAAACAAAATTGCCACACCAGACAAAAAAACGATATTTATAATGGCACCTCAGAATAACGGCGTTTCAGAGATTTCTGCGTAATGATTTTTTTAGTGTGGAAAGTAGGACCAGGTGGAAGGGAGAGGAATTGCCGCAGTTTTTTGTGGCCAATTATAAGGAAAGGTCGAATAAACATTAGTAGACAAATAAACCACTTACGCAACTCTATTACCACGTGTCAAACTTCAAATGTATTTCTTTTCTCTGAATCTATGATGGGAAATAAAAAAAGAAGCCGGTAATATCCCTGGGGGGGGTGCTATCGGGTTAACAATAAACTGAAGGAGGAATAATAGATGAATCTTAAGTATGAACCTATAAGCAAGAAATTTCCCCACTTTCTTCATGGTGGCGATTACAACCCGGAACAGTGGTTAAAAACTCCGGAAGTAATAGATAAAGACATAGAACTGATGAAGGAAGCCCGTTGTAATGTAGTGTCTTTAGGAATGTTTTCCTGGGTAAATTTAGAACCACAAGAGGGTGTGTTTGAGTTTGGGTGGTTAGATGAAATTATGGATAAATTAAGTGCTAACAATATATATGTGTTTTTAGCCACCCCGAGTGGTGCTCGACCAGCCTGGCTGGCTCAAAAATATCCTGAAGTTTTAAGAGTGGAAGCAAATAGAGTTAGAAATTTATTTGGGGAAAGGCATAATCATTGTTACACATCTCCCATATACAGGGAGAAAGTTACTATAATTAATACCAGGTTAGCCCATAGATATAAAGACCATCCTGCTTTAATCGGCTGGCATGTATCAAATGAATATGGTGGTGAGTGTCATTGTGAGCTGTGCCAGGATGCTTTTAGAAAATGGCTCAGGGAGAAATATGATGATGACTTAGATAAATTGAATTTTGCCTGGTGGACCAACTTCTGGAGTAGAAGATATACAGATTGGTCTCAAATAGAATCACCATCTCCTCGAGGGCAGGCAACATTAAACGGTTTAAATCTTGATTGGAAGAGATTTGTTACTGACCAAACACTTGATTTTTATAAAAATGAAATCAAACCATTAAAAGAAATAGCTCCCTATATTCCTGTAACTACCAATTTCATGGGGACATACGAAGGGTTAAATTATTGGAAATTTGCTCCCTATTTAGATGTTATTTCCTGGGATAGTTATCCCCGATGGCATGGAGAAAAACCTGATTGGAAATTAGCCAGTGAAGTGGGATTTGTGCATGATATAAATAGAAGCTTGAAAAATGGCAAGCCATTCTTACTTATGGAAAGCACTCCCAGTATGACCAATTGGATGGAAGTGGCAAAATTAAAAAGACCGGGTATGCATCTTTTGTCTTCTCTTCAAGCTGTGGCACATGGTTCAGATTCGGTTCAATATTTCCAGTGGCGGAAAAGCAGAGGGGGAACGGAAAAATTCCATGGTGCAGTCGTAGATCATTGCGGTCATGAAAATACCCGGGTGTTTAGAGACGTTAAAGAGGTAGGAGAAACTTTAGAAAAGCTTGATGATATTTTGGGCACTTCTATTAATCCGGAAGTGGCAATAATATACGACTGGGAGAATAAATGGGCAATTGATGGAGCTTATGGTCCGAGAAGAGAAAAGAAAGATTATTTACCCACCTGCCAGGCGCATTATTTGCCATTCTGGAGAAAAGGTGTGCCGGTTGACATAATAGATATGAATCAGGATTTTTCAAAATATAAGTTATTAATAGCTCCTATGCTCCATATGGTAAGGTCAGGAGTAGATAAAAAAATAGAAGAATTTGTGGAAAATGGAGGGACTTTTGTGACCACTTACTGGAGCGGCATAGTTGATGAAAACGACCTTTGTTTTTTAGGCGGGTTTCCCGGTCCTCTGCGGAGTATTCTTGGCATCTGGTCAGAGGAAATAGATGCTTTGTATGATGAAGATTATAATCTGGTGAAGTTTCTCCCCAACGAAGAGATATATTTAGAAAAAGAGTACAGAGCAGAAATATTTTGTGATTTGATACATTCTGAAACTGCTAAGGTTTTAGCAAAATACCAGAGAGACTTTTATGTCGGATTTCCAGCAGTAACTGTAAATAACTATGGGAAAGGGAAAGCCTATTACATTGCTTTCAGAGATGATGGAGAATTCTTAAAGGATTTTTATGGAGATCTGATAAACAAACTCCAATTAAAAAGAGCGTTGGAAGTTGAGCTCCCGGAAGGAGTTACCACTCAATGGAGAACAGATGGCAATAGAAATTTTGTTTTCGTTATGAACTTTACTCCGGAAATTAAAAACCTGAACTTAGGAGATATCAAGTTGTTAGACTTGCTCACCGATGAAAAAATAGAAAACAATTTAGAAATTGCCCCTTATGGAATTAAGATAGTAGAAAACTTATCTATCTGAGTGAGAATCTGAGAATAATAAAAAGAGAAAAGTGGCGCGATAGAAACGCGGGTTTTCCAACAAATTACTATTTTTTTTGAGAACGAGGTGGTTCTTAGATTCAAAAAAAAAGAACAGGAGGTGAAGTAGGGAGTAGGAAATTTTCAGGAAAAGTAGCAAAGCAATATTTAAACTGGAGGTGTAACTAATAATGAGGAAAAGTTTTTTAATTTTATTCGTCTCTTTGCTGGTGCTGGTGATGGGCTTTACCCAGATGGGCTTTGCCCAGTTAGTTGAAGACATTCCCAGAGAAGAAACTCTTATCGTTGATGTGCCACATGGAAGAGCTCCAGTCCCCAATAACTTCAATATATTTACCACGTCCTGGAATGTTCCTAATAGAGGAGTTCATCAGGTGATGCTGGAATCTCTATGGATAGCGGATTTTATAACAGGCGAAGTTATAAATGCCTTAGCGGCAGAAGGCCCTATCTACAACGAAGACTTCACTCAGATGACAGTGAAGCTAAGAGAGGGTTGCCATTGGAGCGATGGTGTCCCCATAACTGCAGACGATATAGTACACGGGATAGAAGTGACTATGAAATACTCAGGGATGAGTTACAATGCTCAACTGAATTTATATGTAGACCGTGTATACAAAACTGATGACTACACAGTAGTTTTTGAGCTTAAAGAACCCAATGCTCGATTTCACGCTAACTTTACCGACAGATGGGGAGCGTGGAGACCTTTTCCCAAACATATTTTTGAAAAGATAGAAGACCCTGTATCCTTTGATTTTAATCCCCCCGTAAGCAGCGGGCCGTATGTGCTGAAAGATTTTGACCAGGCAGGATACTGGACTCTCTGGGAGCGACGAGAAGACTGGAATAAAACTCCCACGGGGATACTGTACGGTATGCCCGAACCCAGATATGTTCTTTTTTATTACTATGGAGAGGAAACGAACAGAATAGTTGCACAAGCAAATCACAACTTAGATATAACTGAATTAAGTTTTGAAGGTTTCCGGGCAATCTTAGAAAGAAACCCATACTCAAGAGGATACAGAAAAGAATATCCCTGGATTATTAATTTTGATCCAGTTATGACAGGCTTTCAGTTCAACAACGATGTATATCCATATAATATAAAAGATATCAGATGGGCTCTGACTCTGGCGATAGATATTGTAGACTACATCGGAATAGCTTTCGATGGAGCAGCTGCTATGGGAGTCCTGCATGTACCTCCCACACCTGTATATCAAAAGTGGTATTATGAACCAATGGAAGAATGGTTGAAGAACTTTGCGCTGGATATTGAAGTAAATGGAGAGCCGTTTAAACCTTATGATCCTGATGCAGCACTAAGACGTGTTGAATATGCAAAGGAGAGAGGCTACGATGTACCAGAGGATCCCGGAGAGATCAAGGAAATATTTGGACCAGGATGGTGGAAATATGCTCCTGATGTAGCAGAACAGTTATTACTCAGAAATGGGTTCACGAGAGATGTAGATGGAAAGTGGCTCCTTCCCGATGGTGCTCCCTGGAAAATCACTATAATTACCCAGCCTAATCCCACGCATCCTCAGCACCGCAATGCGCTTGCCGCTGCCCAGCAGTGGAGAAATTTTGGGATTGATGTAACTATAAATCCTTTAGAGAATTATAATGTACCTGAAGGAATGGGAGATTTTGAGGTAGCAACCGAGTGGCCAGCTGCAGAGCCCTGGGGAGGACATCCTGATTTACACCGGGTGTTTAATATCTGGCACTCCAAATATTATAAACCTGTAGGAGAACAGGCAGTCAGTAATCCTGGTGCGGCTTCGAGATGGACAGACCCCCGAATGGATAAAATCATTGAAGAGATGGAAAAACTCGACTGGGATAGTGAAGAAAATTTACAGCTGGGGATAGAAGGACTGAAAATTTTAGTTGAAGAAATGCCCACAGTACCCACTTTTGGTGGTCCTAAAGCACAGAGCTGGGATGAATATTACTGGACCAATTATCCCTTAGCTGAAAATCCCTACGTTCAGCCAATTATTACCTGGCCCAACCTTAAATATATGCTACCTTTCTTAGAATCTGTAAAAAGATAATTGTGCTCATAAATTCATTAACGCCCCCTTGAGGGGGCGTTAATGAATAAAGCTTCCTTAAAAAGGGAATTTTATCCATGGTTCACTATAAAATATATCATAAGAGGAGTGTAAAAATGTTGCGGACTCAGTCTAATGGGAAAAGAGTAATTGTTGATTTATCAGGGATATGGGAGATAAAAAAAGAGGGGACTCACGAGCCATATAGACCCATAGCGGTACCGGGGAGCTGGAACGAACAATATCAAGACTACCTCTATGAAGACGGAGAAATGAGATATCGAAGAGGCTTTTACCTTTCTGAAGAGTTAAAAGGTAAATCTATTCGAATATATTTTGAAGCCGTTAACACTCGAAGTGAAATATACTTAAACGGTAAAAAAATAGGTGAAAACGAGATAGGGTATTTGCCTTTCGAAGTTGATATCAGTAATGAGGTTAAATTTGAAGAAGAAAATATCCTGGAAGTGGTTGTTGATAACAAGTTAAAAGTTGATTCTTTTCCCGCTGGAAATACTCCCCCTGCTGATTTGGCAATTGGTATGGCTGATGCAAGACCCAGTACTAATTTCGACTTTTTGCCCTATGGGGGAATAATAAGACCGGTAACTGTTGAAATTGCTAACCTGGAAAAAATAGAAGATATAACTGTTGATACTTCTCTATCTTCTCCAGAAAAGCAAAAAGGAATAGTTATTTTTGAAGTGATGACTAACTTAGAGGGTGATGGAGTAATAGAGGTAATAATGAATGGCAAAAAATTTGAAGCAAAAGTAGAAAAAGGTAAATCTAACCTTAAGGTAGAATTAGAAAATGCTGAATTCTGGGATGTGGATAATCCTTTTCTATACCCTGTAAAATTTAATTTGAAAAAGAATGGGGAAATTTTAGATACTTACAATATGAAAATAGGAATAAGAACTATAAGCTGGGATAACAAAAACTTGTACTTGAATAATAAGCCCATAAAATTAAAAGGTTTTGGAAAACATGAAGAATTTCCTGTTATAGGACAAGGGAGCTTTTATCCTTTGATAGTAAAAGACTACAATCTTCTAAAGTGGATAGGGGCTAATTCTTTTCGAACATCACATTATCCCTATACAGAGGATTGGCTGGACTTAGCAGATGAGATGGGGATACTGGTTATTGATGAGGCTCCTCATGTGGGAATTACTCGATATCACTACAATGAAAATACTTTGAATTTATGTATTAGAAATATAAAAAGGATGATAGAAAGAGATAAAAACCATCCCAGCGTAATAATGTGGAGCGTAGCCAATGAGCCAGAATCAAACCACCCCCAATCCGAAGATTTTTTTAAAAAGCTATATGAATCGGCAAAAGAGCTGGATAAGACGAGACCGGTAACTTTGGTGAGCGCAATGGATGTGCCCGATAGAGAAGATGTGTCTTTAAAATATTTCGACATAATATGTATTAATAGGTACTTTGGGTGGTATGTGTATCAAGGAAGGTTAGAGGAAGGAGTAGAAGCATTCAGCGAAAACCTGGATTATGTATTCAAAAAGTATAATAAACCGGTGTTGGTGACAGAGTTTGGGGCAGATGCCATAGCAGGGTTTCATTATGATCCTCCTGTGATGTTCTCAGAAGAATATCAAAAAGAGCTCATAAAAAATTATATAGAAACTATAGAATCAAAAGATTACACCATAGGATATCACATATGGGCATTTGCCGATTTTAAAACTCAGGAAGGAGTCAGAAGGCCTATACTTAATCATAAAGGTGTTTTTACTAGAACGAGACAACCTAAGATGGTTGCAAGTTATTTGAAAAGTATCTGGAGCAGAAAGTAAACGAGGATTGCTATAAGGGTGGATGGTAGCTTTTTTATAAAAATTTTTTATTACTATCATCCACCTGTCTAAAAATGAGTAACTTTTCGAATCAGGGAGCGCTCCTTACGGGGATGTCGTTGTAATAGTTGTGCCTTCCTTCTCTTAGTTATAAACTATCTTTCTTTTAGATATTTGTTCTTCTGGAAAGGAAGTACTTATAGAAAGTCAACCCTGCAGAGTTGGTGAAAAAAATATTTTGCAAAAAAGCAAAAAGAGCATAGGAAATACCGACATAAAAACTAAATATTTGACTCAAGCGGTTACCAGACAGAATTATGTCTGTAACGAAAACCAGGGGAGATAATTTTGAAAAGAGGAAATAGTGGTGCCCACTGATTAACTAAAGAATGGGCAAAGATATCGTTTATAGCTATGCTTATTTGCTGGGGTTCTGTTGAGCCCGGTACCATTCCCAGAATGGCTAAGACGGCTAAGGACTACCACTTACTGGTTTATATCCAGCCTCTGAATTTTGGAGGTATTCATTTTTATACTCTCCTTGGCTTTAAAATCGATTTGTATTATATGATATTTACAAAAAACTAAAGTGTTTTTTTAAAATAATTTGTTTTTGTGTTGATTTAGGCTTTTATTATATTCAGTCATAGACTAAAATATAATTAGACCCCTTAAGCTGGAAAGAAGAGCAAGCTGTATTTATCCTGTAGATGTACAGGAAGGAGGGAGTAAGGAAATGGGTAGTATTATGATGCAGCACTAAAGGTTGGTATAACAAAAGAGGCACTGAATGAGAGGAGACTATGTAAAGAACATCCAGGTGAGTACACAGATACACCCCGACCAGATAATAAGGCGGAAGAAATAACTATTTAAGGAACTACCATTGACATTTAGTGATAAGAAAGTGAGGCTGAACATTAAGGAGAATGAAGAACTGGAACCGGAAAGAGGATCATATTATAGAGACAGGACAGCTGGAAATAGAGCCAAAATGGCTCAAAAAATATATTATACTCAGCAAGAGAAAAGCATAAAATGATAGAGCTAATGAATACCGAAATAATACATAGACAATTTGAACTTATGGAACCTCCTTGCTCTTCCTGTTGCTGTGAGGTAGTAAAAGAGGGTGAGGATTATAATCTACTTCTTATGAAAATCAGTAGAGATGGCAGAGATTGGCTATTTGATAGTATTTTTGCAGAGAGGCCTCGCAAACCCTTTGAACCCGGAACCCCTCCGGGAAGTTTACTCAGGGCCGGGGAGAAAACAAGAACAAACAGGCTGGAACAATTTACCTTAAAAATCTCTTTTTGTCTTGACGTCGGGATCTACCAATGATGTAAGAAGAGGGCAGGTTTATGGATGTTTTTAAGCGGTTGTGGACTTATGTACGACCTTATAGGTTACAGTTTATACTGACTACTATTGTCCTTCTGGCTGCGGTAGGGGTGGGTATGGTTGGCCCCTACCTGACAGGGTTATTGATAGACAGAGTCATAAGAGCCGGAGAACTTGACTTATTGCGGTTATTAACTGTGGGTCTTGTGACAGCAAGTGTCGTGGGATCTGTACTGCAATATACCCACGGCTATTCCTTTGAGGACCTTTCTCAAAAAGTCATTTATTCTATTCGCCATGATATGTATAATCATCTTCAACAAGCCTCTTTTTCCTTTTATGATGAGGCACATACAGGTGAGCTTATGTCGCGCCTGACTGGTGACCTGGAGGGGGTACGGGTCTTTATGGTGGGAGGTTTTCCCATGCTGGTATCCAGCATGGTAACCTTTGTAGGTGTGACTATTGTGCTTTTTAGTATGAATGCTAAGTTAACCCTGGTATGCTTATCTTTTTCGCCACTTTTGGCTATAACGGCTGTAAACTTTGAAAAAAAGGTAAAGCAAGCACATAGTGATATACGTCAACAGATGGCAGCCTTCAACCGCTTTCTCCAGGAGAATATAACCGGCATACGAGTGGTGAAAGCTTTTGCTCGTGAGAAATACGAAATAGAGCGGTTTCGAGCTGAGAATAGTAAGGTCTACGAAAAAAATATGATAGCAGGATTGCTGAACGGCCGTTTTGGACCACTGCTTGAATTTTTAAGCAGCATGAGTGTGGTGGCACTGGTATCCTATGGTGGATGGTTAGTAATGAGAGGGGAAATGACTGTGGGCATATTGGTAGCCTTTAACGGTTATCTCTGGTCTTTAATATGGCCTATGCGCCAGCTGGGAATGTTACTCAACCTGACTGGATGGGCCATATCCTCGGGTCAGCGAATATTCAATCTTCTGGATACAAATGTTTCGATGCCAGTCAAGCCAAATGCCTATAAACCGGATAAAGTGCGAGGCGATGTACGTTTTGATAGGGTAACTTTTAAGTATGGTGGGGATATAGTGCTTGAAGATATAAATATAGATGCTCCGGCGGGCAAAAAAGTGGCTATAATGGGTGCCACCGGAGCAGGTAAGACCTCTATAGTAAACTTGATATGTCGTTTCTATGATCCTCAAAAAGGACGGGTTCTGGTAGATGGTGTGGATGTAAGAGACTGGGACTTAAAAACATTGCGCCGCAATGTATCGGTGGTCATGCAAGAAACATTTCTGTTCTCTGATACCATAGCTAATAATATAGCCTATGGTAATGATAATGCATCAATGGATGAGATTGTAGCGGCAGCTAAAGCAGCTTGTGCTCATGATTTCATAATGGAGATGCCTCAGGGCTATGACACGATAGTAGGTGAACGAGGAGTGGGTTTGTCAGGAGGTCAGAAACAACGTATAGCCATCGCCCGGGCATTACTCATAAATGCGCCTGTGTTGATACTGGATGATGCCACATCCAACGTGGATATGGAAACTGAGCACGAGATACAGCAGGCACTCAAACGCCTTATGGTGGGCCGTACTACGTTTATTATAGCCCACCGCATCTCGGCAGTAAAAGACGCTGATGAGATTATCGTTCTGGAGAAAGGCCGTATAGTTGAGCGTGGTAGCCATGATCAACTGCTCAAAGCCAGAGGTTTTTATTATGAGATATTTAAAGAGCAATATAAGGACCTGGTGGCAGAAAACGTTGCTCCAGAGTTAGTGACTGATGATGAGGATGAGGTATTATGGCTAGGGTAAATAGATTTTTTGATGACGAACCACTCCGTAGGCCATTCAACAAAGATCAATTTATTCGTCTGTTAGGATATCTGGGTCCTTTTAAAAAACACTTGCTTGCGGCTTTCATGCTTATGCTGGTAGCAACGCTATTTGGGTTAGCCGGCCCTTACATAATAAAGTTGGTCATAGATAATTACATAGCCGCCGGTGATATAAAGGGCATGATTTACCTTACTCTGGTATTTGCTGCTCTTACTGTGGCCATTTACTTTATAAACCGCAAGCGTGTTACTATGATGACCGGTATGGGTCAGCGCATGTTATATAACATGCGTATGGATTTATTTCAGCACATAGAGGGTCTGTCGTTTACCTTTTTTGACAGCCGACCAGCAGGTAAAATCATGATGCGGTTGGTAAATGATGTTAATTCTCTAAACGACCTTCTGACCAATGGTCTCATCAACGTGATCAATGATTTTATAATGTTAATAGCTATAATCGTTATCATGTTCAGTATGAATGTGCGTCTTACACTGGTATCGTTTCTCCTGTTGCCGGCTCTTGTGGCAATAATGTTTGGTCTGCGCAGTGTTATAAGGGAACGCTGGCAGATAGTGCGGCAGAAGAACTCCAATATGAACGCTTATTTGCAAGAAAACATATCAGGTATGCGTGTTACTCAGGCCTTTGTGCAGGAAGACGTGAATGAGAAGATATTTTTAGAGTTGAATGGTGATATAAAAACAGCTCACATGAACGCTATACGGGTCAATAACGCTTTCTGGCCTCTTTTAAATATCATAGGAGCAGTGGGTAATGCGCTGGTGTTTGTGGTAGGAGTTGGTATGGTAACGAGAGGAGAAGTAACTGTGGGTACGCTGGTGGCGTTCACCAGTTATATAGGCCGATTCTGGATGCCGCTTTCCACCATGAGTAACTTCTACAATCAGCTTCTCATAGCTATGGCGTCAGCTGAGCGCATATTTGAAATACTGGATACTGAACCCGAGGTTGCTGATAAACCAGACGCTATCGTGCTTCCACCTATAAAAGGGCATGTGGAATTCGATCATGTCTATTTTTACTATGAACCAGATAAGCCAGTACTGAGAGATGTAAGTTTTGTGGTTCAGCCTGGAGAGAATATAGCATTAGTAGGACCAACTGGCGCGGGTAAGTCTACTATAATAAATCTCCTGGCTCGTTTCTACGATGTAACAGGAGGAAGGGTATTGATAGACGGATTCGATGTCCGGGACGTAACGCTGGAGTCGCTTCGTAGTCAGCTGGGTATAGTGTTGCAGGATACTTTCCTTTTTTCTGGTACTATAATGGATAACATCCGCTATGGTAAGTTAGATGCAACGGACGAAGAAGTAATAGCAGCAGCTAAAGCAGTATGTGCTGATGATTTCATAAGGGAATTTAAAAATGGTTATTTTACTGAAGTTAAAGAACGAGGTTCCAGACTGTCGGTGGGGCAACGTCAACTTATATCTTTTGCTCGTGCACTCCTGGCTAACCCGCGTATACTTATATTGGATGAAGCTACTTCAAGCATAGATACACATACTGAACGCCTGGTACAAATGGGGTTGGAGCGCCTGCTGGAAGGGCGCACTTCGTTCATCATAGCTCACCGGCTATCTACTATACGCAATGCTGATCGAATAATGGTAGTGGATGAAGGGCAAATAAAGGAATCAGGTACTCACGAAGAGTTAATGGCCACAGGTGGTATATACCGGGAGCTGTATACATCGCAGTTTAAATGGTTACTGGCAGGATGACAACCAAAGAATCTCTCAAAAACCATTTTAGAGTAGAATTATGCAACTTGAAGAGAGACAACCCCTATTAAGAAAAGTAAGCGAGCTCGATACCAAAAACTGAGAATTTGAGGGGGGGGAATTTTAGTGGAAAGAGGTGTCAAAAAATAATATTTCAATTTGAACGGCTTCTCGCCAATTATCTTCTGTAATTTCTCTATAAGGTTTTAGCACCACATCTATGAGCTTAGCCCGCCATTTGTAGTACAAATCCTGGTATCTACCGTTCTCTACAGATCCCTGCTCCCTCCTTTTGCATCTTAAGACTTTCTAACTTTGTGGCCACTTTTTCTTCCGCAGCTCGCTTCCTTTATTTCACGCTTTTTCCTCCTTGTAGGGGTTATTATCGGTTGTGTTTTTTTAGAGTGTAACTCCTGTACTCCAAATGTGTCTGACCTTATAGATCTCAGTACATTCTCTCCTTCTATTCTTTCTGTATTTATAGAGTTTTACTGATCCGGACGGGACATTTTTCTTCTTTCTTTTCCATTGAAGCTTTAACTACTATCTTATCTTCATATTCGGTTACCTCTCCTACCTTTACATCTTTAACTCCTGATAGAATTGTGATACCAATCTTCCCTCTGGCCAAGGTGGTAAGGTCTTCTTTCTTTTTGATTTCCCATTATGAGATCCTTACCATCATACTTCTTTTTAGATATTTTTTCCAAACATTCTATTATAGAGCCCCCGAGGGGTTGACTTTTAGCATGGTTGTCATTAATATTTAGAGTAAGGTATACGAGAGGAGGGTAAGCTGATCTACTATGCAACAAGAAATGACTAAAAGAAAAAACTCCAAAAGCTTCCGTTTTAGGGAAATGAACATTTTGATTGCCCTTATCCTTATGTGTTTATTAATAACCATTATGAACCCCCGCTTTTTAAACCCTTTCAACCTTCAGACGATTGCAAGACAGGTTGCTATATATGGACTTCTGGCTGTGGGGGAGACTTTAGTTATTATTACTGGAGGGATTGATCTTTCAGTGGGCTCTCTGGTAGCTCTTATTGGGGTGCTGGTGGCTCTTTTTATGAAGGGCGGTTTAAGCGTGGCTTTTTCTATAATAATAGTTTTGCTTATTTCTTCCCTTATCGGGCTTACACATGGTTTGTTTGTTACTAAGCTCGATGTTCCTCCATTTATAATTACCTTAGGAACTCTTACTGCTGCAAGAGGGCTGGCATCAGCAATCACGAAAGGATGGCCCATTATTGGCCTTCCCGAAAGTTTCTTCTTTATAGGGCAGGGACATATCATAGGTATCCCCTTCCCTCTTATAATTCTCCTGATTTTTGCTGCTATTGCTTTCTTTATTACGAGATACACGGTTTTAGGAAGGCAGCTCTATGCTACAGGCGGAAATATTGAGGCGGCGAGGCTTTCTGGAGTTAATGTGGATAGAAGGAGAATATTTGCTTACGTATTTAATTCCTTTTTGGCTGGAGTTACAGGAATAATCGTTGCTTCAAGATTAAGCCAGGGACAAGCAGGAGTGGGTAGCGGATACGAATTAAATGCTATAGCTGCCGCAGTAATTGGAGGAGCATCTCTTGCAGGAGGAGAGGGGACAATCCTGGGGGCTCTTATAGGAGCTACCATAATGAGCGTTATTTACGACGGGCTGATTCTTTTAGAGATTTCTTCTTACTGGCATGATGTGGTTATGGGTCTTGTTATTGTTGCAGCTGTAACAATAGATGTCTGGAGAAAGCGAAAGAGTAAGGTGGGGTGAGGCAAATGTTTAAGGGGGGTGATAAGATTTTAAGCATTTTCTGTTTTAGAACTAACATAAAAATACTTAAAAAGGAGGTTCAGTAAAATGAGGAAGCTTAAATTATCCTTAATTTTTGCTCTTTGTTTCCTGATTTTGTTTGTTTCTGCAGGGTATGCTGAAGAAATTCACGTAGCAGTCATTGGAAAATCTGTCCATCCTTACTGGGCAGAGGTAGAGCTGGGAGTGAAGAAAGCAGCTGAAGACCTGGGGGTGAAAGCAACATTCTTTGTACCTCAAAAGGAGGACATCCAGGCACAAATTTCTCAAATGGAATCATTTATAGCAATGGGAGTTGATGGGATAGCGATTGCTCCTTCTGATCCTACTGCTCTTGCTCCCACTATTGCAACAGCAATGAGCAAGGGGATACCGGTAATCACCCTGGATACCGATGCTCCCGAAAGTGAAAGGATAGCTTATATTGGAACTGACAACTACAGTGCTGGTAAATTGGCAGGGCAAGTGATGTCACAACTCTTAGGACCTGAAGGGGGTAAGGTAGCCATAGGTACTGGTTCTCTCACTGCTATGAACTCCCTGGAGAGAATGAGAGGTTTTACGGATGGCATAGCTGACAGTGAAAATATAGTGGTAGTGACAAAGCCTGCACTCTGTGACTTTGAAGATACAGGAAGAGCTGTAACTCTGGTAGAACAAGCGCTACTCACTTACCCGGACCTTAAAGGATTCTTCGGAGTTTATGCCATTAATGGTCCTGCTGCAGCAAAAGCTATTAAAACTGCAGGGAAAGTGGGAGAAGTGCTGGTGGTCTGTTTCGATACTACAGCAGAACACATGCAATTGATAAAAGAAGGTGCCATTGCAGCAACCATAGGACAGAGACCCTATATGATGGGTTATAAGAGTGTAGAGCTTCTGTCTAAGATGGTGGCAGATGGTGTAGATGCTGCCCTTGCAGAATTGCCTGAAGATAGAATAGTGGATACTGGAGTAGATGTTGTAGCCGCTGACGCCTATGTTGAGACCTTGCGGGTTTTAGAGGCAGATAGTGTAGAAGAGTATAGAGAAAAACTCATCGGCCTGGGAATTCCTGTAGAAGGCTGGTAAGAAACTGAGAGGGGGGGTTCCCCCCCCTCTTTTATCAGGAGGGATTGGGAGGAGAATACATTTGGAACAAGAGTTACTATTGAAGATGGAGAAGATCTCCAAGGCATTTCCCGGGGTTCAGGCTCTTTCTGAGGTGGATTTGGAGGTTTATAAAGGAGAAATTTTAGCTTTAGTAGGGGAAAATGGAGCAGGCAAATCCACTCTTATGAAAATTTTAACCGGTGTTTTTAAGAAGGACGAGGGGAAAATTATATTTAAAGGTAAAGAAATTGAAGCAAGAAACCCCCACCACGCCCGGCAACTGGGTATATCTATGATTTATCAGGAATTTAGTCTTGTTCCTAATCTTGATATTGCTACTAATATATTTCTGGGGAATGAGCCTACCAGAAAATTTGACATTTTTGATTACGAGAGAGCAAAAACCGAAGCTGAAAGATTGTTGAAGATGGTGGGTTTAGGGGTTTCACCTGATGTTTTAGTGGAAGACCTTACGGTAGCTCAACAGCAAATAGTAGAAGTAGCAAAAGCATTGGCTTCAGAATCAGAGCTAATTATTATGGATGAGCCCACTTCTGCCCTGTCAAAGGAAGAGTCAGAAAGGCTCTTTGGAATAATGAAAAAGTTAAGAGAAGAGGGAATATCTATAATATTCATAACTCACAGGTTAGAAGAGGTTTTCGCAGTTGCAGATAGAATAGTAGTATTGAGAGATGGCCGACGGGTAGGAGAGCTTTCTTGCGAAGAAACCAGGATAAGTGAAGTCATAAGATTGATGGTAGGAAGGGATGTAAGGGTTGTACCCAGAGTAGAGGTAAGCTCTGACGACGTTGTTTTAGAGGTTCGTAACCTTTCCCGCCTCCCTATGATTAAAGATGTGAGCTTTTCCCTTAAAAGGGGAGAGGTTTTAGGGATTGCTGGACTTGTAGGAGCGGGGAGAACGGAAATCATGAGAGCGCTTTTTGGAGCGGACCTTAAAACTTCTGGTGAGATATTTATAGAGGGAGAGAAAGTAGAAATACAATCCCCCAACGATGCAGTAAAGATGGGTATTGGGCTTGTTCCTGAGGATAGAAAATTTCAAGGCCTTATTCTTATTATGGCAGTATATGAAAATATTTCTCTTCCTAGTTTGCCCTTTATGTTTTCCAACGGTATTATTAACTTCGAGAAAGAGTATTCCCTGGCAGAGAGCCTTGTTGAAAGGCTTAGTATAAGAACTCCTAGTATTTTTCAAGCAGTTAATAATCTCTCGGGTGGAAACCAGCAGAAAGTGGTTTTAGCTAAATGGTTAGCTTTGAAGCCCAAAGTTTTGATATTGGATGAGCCCACGAGAGGAATAGACGTGGGGTCGAAAGCAGAGATTCACCATTTAATTGACGAATTGGCAAAGGAAGGTATTGGAGTTATTCTCATATCTTCGGAGCTTCCAGAGATTCTCGCTCTTTCTGATAGAATACTGGTAATTTCCAAAGGGAGAATAACCAAAGAGTTAAAGAGAGAAGAGGCAGATCAAGAAACAATAATGCAATATGCGATTATATAAAAAAAACAGGGAGAATGTCCTCATTATAACTCCGAACTATAGGGGGGATGCGCCCCCCTATCACTCCCTGAAAGGTAAAAATACAGAACTACCTATGGCGTAGAACAATAAAGGGGAGTACCCCTTTATGACCTCTAACTATAGAGGGAGGTTCCCTCTGGCCCCTTTTAAAGAGTTAAAAGAAAAAATACAAAAAGACATAAAAAAACAAAGACTACTGGGGAGAAAAGATTTCCCAGTATAAAGGGGAAAACGTTCCCCCTTATCATCAACCCACTTCTTGTTTGTCACCCCTGAATGTCTCTATCACCCTTTTTTTGTTACCCCGGTAACTTTCGAGCCGGGGTCCAGAGTGTTTATAGGAATTTGGATTCCCGATTAAGGATTTCGGTATAAACAGGTGGTAACCGAGATAGGAAGAGCAGCCAATAACATTTCTTCAGCTGGAGGAATTTTTCTAATAGAAAACTTTCGTTTTCCTCTCCGAAGAAAAGAAGAAACATATCTTTATTAAAAAATTTTAAACTTATCTTAATTCTCGCTTAAACCTCCGGTGTTTTAATGGAAACAAATCCTAAAAAACAGGAGGTAGTAGAATGAAAAGAAGTTGGTGGATTTTGCCTTTAGTTGTGGTGTTTCTTTTTTCTCTCTCGGGAGGATGGGTTGGAGCTCAAGAATCTTTGAGTGAATACAACGGTGAGCCGGCCAGATATGTTTTTCTCTTCATCGGTGATGGAATGGGGATAGACCACTTCAGTGTCACTCAGGATTATCTTAATGCTCTCGAGGAGAAAAACGTCGGTTTAAAAGAGCTTTCTTTTACTTCTTTTCCAGCAGCGGGGTTAGTCTCTACTTTTGATTACGGTTCCTACATAACCGATTCAGCCTCAGCTATAACAGCTATTCTTACTGGAGAGAAAACCTATAGTGGAGTTCTTAATATGTTACCTGATAAATCTACGCCTCTTGTGAGCGTAGCCGAAATGGCAAAAGAAGCAGGGATGAAAGTGGGAGTGGTAACCAGTGTTTCTCTGGATCATGCCACTCCTGCTGGTTGTTATGCTCATCAAGCTTCTCGCAACAACTTCTATGAAATTGCTATAGAGGCAGCTCAGAGTAACTTTGATTACTTCGGAGGAGGAGGGTTCTTGCAACCTCGGGGTAAAAACAATGACCAGCGAGATATTTTCGAAATCTTTGCTGAAAATGGCTACACTGTGGTAAGAAATCGAGAAGATTTTGAAAAATTAACTCCTCAATCGGGAAAAGTGGTAGCAATCAACGCCGTTTT
>Ga0208938_1000823_pt1 | contig 20352 bp, 16 predicted proteins | sample AD_UKC125_MetaG_FD_184434 | JGI IMG/M metagenome (GOLD analysis project Ga0208938, IMG submission 184434) | Active sludge microbial communities of municipal wastewater-treating anaerobic digesters from USA - AD_UKC125_MetaG (SPAdes) (version 2) | ecosystem: Engineered > Bioreactor > Anaerobic >...
CGGATACATTTGATCAGCTTGTTGGATGTTTATGAATTGATCAGGGGAACAAAAAGAGCCTTTGAAAAGAATCAAAAAGCTCCACCTTTCACAGGTCAGCTAACCCTGAACCTGCAATTTTGAGGGGAGGTCTCTTTTGAAAATGAAAATTAAAAGTCCTGTTAATAGGGGTTACAAGTATAAATATCGACTAAATGAAAGTTTTGTCGGATAATAGTGAACAAAAATATATTTTTACATGTCAAGTTTCACAAGGTTGTTTATGAAAACTTGAATTTACAATAGGCTTTAAAAGTATAATTTTATTTTTAAATTCACAAGGATTTTGTTTAAAAATTTCAGGTTTTAACATAAACCATTTTTCAACTGCTTGAAAAGGAGTTTTCACATTGAGTTCTTTTCTCACCCCACATGTCTTCTATAAAGCATATAGTAGACAAGAAAAGCCATCAGCGCATCATTCATTTCTTCTTTATTTGCGTAATTCTCTTTAAGAATGGTTTCTTTTTTAATGATTCCGTTGGCTCTTTCTACCATGCCGTTCGTTTTTGGGGTATTGGGCTGAGTGAGCCTGTGTTCAATATGATTAGTTTTGCAGACTTCATCCAATTTAGAGGGTTTCTGACAGAGTTCACCCTTCTTGGATTTAATCAGTCGATTCGTAAATTCCAGTCCGTTATCGGTCAAAACATGAGAGATTTCAAAAGGAAAAAATTCCAAGCATCGATTCATAAAATCTTCCGTATTTTCACTTGTCTTGGCCTCGTAAATCCGATAAAACAAACTTCGGGTAGCTCTGTCGATGGCAACAAAAAGATATGTTTTTTTACCTTCAAATGCAGGTAAATAGGTTACGTCCATATGAAGATAGCCGGGCTCATATTCTTTAAACTTTTTGGCTTTTTCTCTTTCCTCTTGCGGAACCTGATTGATATGACTTCTACAAAATGTTCTGTAAACAGAACTTCTTGTAATTTGCGGATTATTGACGAAAAGCATTTCCCATACTTCATCCAAAGGCAACCATGTAGTTTTCCTTATGGAGACGGCTAAACTTTCTTCCAACTCATTTAAAGCGTATACGATCTTATGAGGGCGTAAGCTTTGATCTTTGAGGTACTTCCCAAAATAAGGCTGCTTGTTGAGTTGAAAAAATGACCAAAATGGTCTTAAAAAGAAGGAGAGATATCCCATAAGCAGTGTGAATGTAAGGGTAGTTGCTATGAAGGCGACCATTTTCAGCGTTGAAAAATTATTTTGACGGAGTAGCTATCTGAAAACTTTTTGGATCAACAACAGGTAAAATGGCATTGTGAAGAAATGTACCTCTGAATAACGCAAAAATTACCCCTCTGCATGTAGAAAGAGATATCGAATTTAGTGAAATGATGAAATCCTGAGGAAAAGAAACCTGATTTGTCTCATCAACGTAATTTTTCAGTTGTTCGACTTTATAAATGCAGCTGATTTTGGCACTCCCGACTTTAATCCCGGTTTCCCGGAGAAAAATATGGATGGCAACAATTACGAATACATGGTTATTCTCCAGATTGAACCGATGTTCAATATTTATATCGAATTTGAAAATGGTTTGAGGTTCAATTATTTTATCTGGGGAAATAATAGCATATTCAAGCAATTCAATACCATCAATCCGAAATGATATGTTTTGTTCCATAAAAAGATTAATTCCGGGTTAATAACATTTCTTTGCGATAACTGTACCCTTTCTGAATTTCATTAACCAAATTATGTTGGGGAGAAATTGCAGGCTGATTTTCGATTTCTATATGAAAAACGATAGGTTTAGGCGAAGTTGTTTCCAAATTTAAAAAATCTGTATCCAAAGCCAATCCTATCTCAGTGAGCAAATCGACTGTAAAATTATGCGTTCCGCTAAGCCAACGCGTAACTTCCGATGGATTTTTTTTGCCCATTGCATTCATCAAATCTTTTTTCTTCCAGCCTTTTGCTTTCATTGCATCGTCTATTTTGGCAGCCAACAGCATTTTGTTTTCTATTTTTTTCGCTTCGTTGGGTGAAATTGAGCCAAGAATTTCTGAAATAATATTGTTATTTTTTTGTTTCATTTTTTTTATTTTGTTGTATTTTGAGTTATCTTGTCGATAATTATAAATCGAAATCCATATCCCCTTCGAAATCCTTACCTTCGTTGCTAAATCTGATATCTTTTTCTTTTATTCTCTTTGTCAGTTCTTCAGAAAGTTTGCGTAACAGGTAAGATTCCTTTTTAAGCTTTTCGTCATCTTGTAACTTTTTTACCTTTTTTTGTCCACCTCCGCCAAGAATTAATAATTGTGTCCCAAATCTTATACAGTAAAGCCTCAATTTCTTATTCGGAAGATCGTATAATGCACAAACACCATCCGCTAATTTGCCTTCATACAACTTAAAATAATGATCTCTTGCTCCTGTTTTTTTGCCTATTATTTCCAACCGTTTTAAAATATTTTCTATTTCACTTTTAAATGAAATAATATTTTCTTCAAGGAATATTTCAAAAAGGGTCTTTTGTTCATTTTCTATTATAACAGAATAAATAGAGGCTTTGTTCCCGCTTAGTTCAATTATTTTTTTGAGTTTGCAATTCATTATTCAAAGGGATTACAAAGATAGATTATTTTACATATAAATGAAATTATTTCGCTGCTTTTTGTAATGACTTTAACCGTTCCCCAAATTTACTTCTTTTCTTTTCACTTCGAGGATTTCGTCCAATGGGGAGTTGTATACTGCTAAGTTCAACTTAGAAGTGCGAATTTCCCGCTAAGTTTTATACAGGTTTTTTAAACAAAACGATGAAAAACACCGCGGGGGTTTGCCAAGCGGTGGGGGGGGTGCGAAACTCCCAAAGAGCGTCAACCGGGAACATAATTTAATAAAGAAGGAGACCGAAGTCTCCCTAAAATTAACTATTATGTTGCTTATGAAAAAATACAAACAGTTAACTTCGGAACAAAAGTACGCAATTTATTTGGGTCTGAAAGAAGGAATAAGTAAAAAGGATATTGCTTTACTAATAAAAGTTCACATCTCGACCGTGTATAGAGAATTAAAACGAAACAAAAACAAGAGAGGCGGTTATTCTTGGCGTCCGGCTCACGAAATGGCAGAGGGAGGGTAAAGAACGCTTACCGGGGTACCGGTTTACTTTACCGATCCTTGCATGATTAAAACTTTTCTCATTTTATTTGGTTTTTATGTTCCAAGTGATACAATTCATTAATCCACCTTGTCTTGCAACTGGATTTATATTTATCAATTCAATTGCCTTGTTTGGATAAAGCGCAGTAATCAAATCAACAGCTTCTTTGTCCTTATTTCCGGTTACTTCAAATATCGGGAAAATTATCAAGTTCCCTATTTCCAAATAATTTATATAACAACCAATTGCAGAATCTGGAAAATTCTTTTCTTTATACTCAAATATTGGCATGTTGATGTATTCGAAGTTTTTATCAGATGTTATTTTCTGCATTGCCTTTGACCAATATTTATACTCAAAATTCAAGTCGTTACCAAGTATTGTTTTTGAGTCAATTAGCTTTACTAATCCATCTGCATGTCCGGTAAAGTCAGATTTAATTTGCGGTATAATAATTACTTCTGTTTCCAGAAGGTTTTCTATTTCATTAATCAACGTTGCTTTAACTGAATATTGTGGATTCTCAGAAAAAATCCTGTCGGTTATCAAAACCTTATCAGTCCATTTTACAACATTTCCGCCATCAAGGTTTATTGTTGAAAAAATCGGTTTAATGTTATTCAATTCGCATACTGATTTTGGGTCAGATTGAAGCTCCAAATATTCTTTTAGGTAAGTCGGTTCATATCTGAATTGTACAAATCGGTCTTTGTCAGTTTGGATTGGCATATAATCCCGCACCCAAATATCTTTCGTCCCTTTAAGAAAGTCATACTTTATGCCGTATCTGTCAAGGATATCGCAAATACGTGAACAAGTTGCGGAAAATTCGCTTTTTGTTCGCAATAAATCAGATAGATAAATAAAATCTGTGTCTTTGTCTGCTATCATTTTAAAACTTCAATTTCCGGGTATGTAAAGTAATTGTATTTCGAATTCAGATACAACTTGAAGCACAAAGCTCCAAGTTTGCACGTCACCCCGCCTGACGCAAAACCCGTGTTACCAGCCGTATTTTTTTTCTCATTCATAATAAAAGTCTACTACGTCCCCCTTTTTTGTTTTCTCTAAAACTTTGTCTATATCACCACGAACTCCATTTTTGTTGTAATACTTAATTCCACTTGCGAAATGTTTTACATAGGGCAGTTCCTTCTCAACTGTCCGCCAAGCTAAGTTCCAAATATTCGGTGTGTCTGTCGTGTGAGGGTGATGAAAGATAATTTCAGGTTTGAACTTTCTGCATTGAATTTTAAACCTGTCGGCCAGTTGTTTTTTCCAACCGTCAGGGTTTGCAGTTGCTTGTCCACGAGGACTGAATACATTTAGGTCGTGACAACCGAGAATAACAACCCTTTGATTATTCAACTCAATGAAATGTGTATCAAGGTCGTTTATTTTTATTAAGTTCCTTTTCTGCCCTTCGGTTGGGTAAAATTTCCCTGTCCATCTAATGACTTTCTCCTTATGTAAGTTGTAAATGGCAACAAGTTCTATATGCTGCTTATAGTTGGTAGGATTGAAACCATCAATGCCAATCGTGAAATAGTCAGAAGTTTCTTTAAGTTTTTTGAAAGTTGCAGGGTTTAAACTCTCAAAAAATGAAACTATAACGGTATTTGCTTCCTTTTGAAGCAATGCTATACTTTGCTTTTCTGCATTTGCAATGTCAAGGTCATATTGAAGACTTTTAGGAAAGTCAAAGGTCAAAAAGCCACCAGGAGTTAAAATAAACTCATAAGTTCTTTTCTGATATTCTGTTGCAAGAAATTTTTCAATCAATTTTTCAAGTTTAGAAAAATTTGGATTACCATATCTATCATACTGCTTTCCTGTAACAATAAGTCGTGCAATTTTATGTTTCGAGAGGGTTTCATTTTGCTCGTCTGCATCAGAAACAATTTTCTTTAAGTGTTTTTCGGCTCCGTCTGCTTCCCAATCTATATCTCCGTGTTTAATTCTTACAAGTTTGTAACCGTGTCTAAATGCTTCAATATCTCTTACGGTGTCGTAAAAAGCTCGTTTTTCATCTCTGTCAATTGGTCTGTTATCTTTTGCGTTAATTTTCCGGCAAGCATTTATCCACGTTTCTTTTGAGAAATTGAGTTTAATTGTTGAAGGGTAATTTTCTAAAGTGATCTCTCTCGCTTTACTGAAATGTTGATTTTCATCATACTCAATAATCAATTTATGGTCTTCCAAAACCATGTCGCAAAGAAGTTGGTAGTTTGATTTTTGAAAACCGTTTTGATTTCTGTATTCCGATAATGCTTTTACGATTTGAGAATACTCTTTGGGCAATTTTTCTTGGTTAGGAGTTTTTAACCAGTCAAACTTTTTCTCTGTCTCAATGTGTCCGAAGTGCTTTTGTAATAACTTTTGGATTGCATTTTTTTGACTAACAACATTTAATTTTTTGGTGACTGAACTCCGTGGTTTTTTTTGTTCAGTTTGTTTGGGAGTTGTTTTGCTTTTTTCTGTCGGTTTAAGTGTGTCCTTTTTGTATTGAACTGTAAAACCTAACTTATTGAAAAAAGTCGCTGTTTCTTGTCCGCCACTATATTCACTTTTTGAAATTTCTTTTTTGTTGGCAATAAAGTAAGCAAGTCCCCGAATGTGTTTTGCAGGATATTTTTTGTTATTATAAATTAGAAATGTGTTACGTGGCTCGGGATAATTTTCATTTGTCTTGTCAAAAAGTTCTATTGCTTTTTTTACGTGACTTGCTGTTATGTTGTCCCAAAGTTTTTTCATTGCACTGTCGCCTTAATATGGTTGGTAAAGTCTTATTTACGCGATAAATATACAATACTTTTTAATGTTTTCATATGATTTTATACCTTCACCACCGTTATATCAAATTCCTTGCACAATCGTTTTTCTTGATAGAATTCGGCGATATCGAAGCGGCCGGAGGTTTTCTGCCATATATCCAATCCTCTGCCGAGTATTATTTTCCAACCGTTATTCATTTCGATGCAGCGGTCGTGCAAAGTTTCACTAAATGTGTATTTAAGTGTTATGCCTAATGTTTCAAGAGAATCACCCAACTCATCAAAGGCTTGTCGAGAGCTTTCAAGGTACTCCTCATCATTATAGGTTACAAGTTCAATAGTTATCTCTTCATCTTCCTGCTTAAGCTCTGCAATCAAGCGACACAGCTCTACAAAGTTGCGTATCTGATAGGGTAGCCTCACATAGGGGTCTCTTATCACATATTCTGTTGCACCAACAAGGTAATCGCCAAACAGACTTTTATAGCTTATATTAGTTTGATTATCCCTTATACTTAGATGGAAACCTTCCAGATGTTTTTCTTTTGGTGCTTTTGACTCTATACCAATACCGGAGAATGAGGTACTCTCAACATCAGTCTTTAACTGCCGTTTCGCAAGAGGTAAAATATCCAGCCTTGCATCACCATATTCCATTACTTCCAGAGTCTCTATTTGAGTTACTTTTCCATCCCTTGTTTTATATTCAAACTTAACAGGATCATCGTTAAAAGTCTCATCCATTTTGCGAAGCTGGTCCTTTACACGTTTACGGCACTCAATAGCAAAATCCAACAACACTTTAGCCTCCTCTTCACTAAACTCGCCATTTGGATAAACAAGCTTCACAAGGCCTGAAAATGTTTTCTCTATACTCATTTTATCACGAGTAGTAATAGTGGGAGACAGCTCAAAATATTTCTGATACGATTTAGTCTGATCCTCTTTACGCAGAGCTTTTAGTATCTCCGCAAGGTAATCTACAATAAATCCAAAGTTATCGGTAAACATCTCATTACGCAACTTCTTGGTCTCCCATCCCGGCAAATAAGCATGTACCCTGTCCAAAAAAGCAGTATTATAATAATCCTTTGGCAAAGCATCAAACAGATCTGTATGTTTTAACATATGAGGCACCGAATGATCAGTATTACCCACCATAACAATCGAAGCCTCAGCCTGCATTACATGTGTTCCACGCGAAAAAGACTTGTTTGCCATATAATTCTTCATAATATCAACCAGCCCGGTATCAGTACGTTTAGATTTACCTGCAAACTCGTCAAGAGCCACCACATCCCAATAACCCACTAATCCAATCTCTCCGTTGCTATTATTCACAAACAACTTAGCTTTAGAAACCTCACCACCGGAAATAAGTATCCCGTGGGGAGAAAACTCAGTGTAAACATGAGACTTACCTGTACCTTTGGGACCCAGTTCAATCAAATTATAATTATTCTCACAGAAAGGAATCAATCGTGCAATCTGCAATAACTTAGACCTATTTGTAAACTCCTCAGGATTCAACCCGATTGTCTGTAACAAAAGATCCACCCACTCATCCGTGGTAAAACTCTTCCTGATATTCTTATATTCATCCAAATCCACCGAAGAGATCTGAATTGGCTTCAACTGATCTACATTCCATGGAGATGAATCTCTACCCTCTACAGGTTGGTAGCTCAAGGTAATAATAGCCCAAACACCCTCCGAAAGAAGCTTTGGATAAGACTTAATAAACTCACTAAGAATAGGGATCTTATTTAAACCAAGATTTGCAAAATTGGCCTCATATCTATCCAACTTATCATTCAACTTCACCGACACCTTATCAATAATCCTATGCGAACCCTTCTCTTTTATAGTCGACTTAATCAACTGTGCCTCATCACGATGCACAAAGTGAGCGCTGATAATATCTTTTACCATTTTTACCCCCTCTTCGATAGTTTCCGTGTCATCAGTAGCACAATACTGACCAAGCAGATACTCAAGGACGTAAGTTGGCACACTCGCATTCCCCTTTATTCTGTTAGTAAGATCCTTCCTTACTACTCTACCCGGGAAAAGATCATTCAACTTCTTATTTGATACACTCATACAAACACAAGATTAAAAATCATCAAAATCTCTATCCATCAACAATGATAACCTATAAGGAAACTTACTTATCTGAATCCATTTATCTGACTTATCTACCTTCTCTTCAAGCACCAGATAAACATTCGTACTTCTTTTTATTGGTGTAGAAATAGTAAAACTGTTGGAAACCTCTCTCTCCTCGGTTCTTTCTTTTGTGAGGTCGAAGGTAAATGTAAATGAATCACTGATAACCGTTTTATCATTATTCTCGATTATTGCAAAATATGCTTTTAATGTGCGGGCTATAAACCCTTCACTCACAGGCTGCATCTGATAAAACTTAACGGTGTGAATATTTGTAGTAATCCTGTTATTAGCCTTATTCAGAATATCCACATCCACTTTCTGCACAGTATCCACCCTTTTCTTGGAAACGGAAAGTATCGGAACCACCGTCTCCTGCAAAGTAGCTCCACCATGCACATATCTGCTGCCTGAACCCTGTTTCCTCAACCTTTGAAACCCTTTTGGTATCAATATTTCTTTATCGGAATCAATATTCAGATCCCTTGCTCTTAGTTTAAATACATTTTGGTTATGTTCAAGATTACTTCCAATTACAAATCTACGAGTACCCATATCAATATCGCCACTAATTTTTCCATCAGAAAAATCACTTTCATCAAGCACCTCATTCTGATAAATAAAGCCATGATCAGCCGTAATAATCATATTCGTACCATTCATATTGGCAATCTTTTTCACCACATCTATCAGAAAAGCAATCTCCTCTTTAGACGCTTCAATCACCTTATCTTCAGTAGTTGTATCATCTCCCATCGTATCTATGCGATTATGATAAACATAAATCAGATCATGCTCCTGAACCAGCTGTTTTGCTTCATCACTTTTGGTATTCATATGCATAAGATTTTCAGCTAAAACTGCTGTTACCCTGTAACCACTTTTCTCCTGAAGAATCTTTATCCTGTTATTCAGTCCCTGACTGCTTATGCCATCTACAATTACACTCAAACCCTCTCCAAAACTCAGTTTTTTGTGGGGTAACATAGAGGCCATTCCAAGTTGAGTATAAGAAGGTAGATTTGTAATCTGATAATCCAGATTAGATATAAATCTGTTCTCTTCATTAAGGTAATCGTTCAATATTTTTCCGCACTCATATCTGAAACCATCGGAAATAATTACAAACAGTTTTGAATTAGATTTAGCACGAAAATATTTGTTTACCACTCTTTCGAAGAAATTAGTCTGAGCAAACTCCCCATTATACCAGCCATCACTCTCATCAATCAGCTGTTGCCACTTGTTGCTCAAATTAAACAACCAGCTGTTTGAGTAAATTTTGTGCACCAAAGTATACAACGAAAATAATACCCTGTTTTGCTTCACCTCCCTGTAATACTGAATAAACTCCCTGTAATACTGATCAATAGTGTACCACTTTGAGGTATATTGTTTAAAACCGTCAGTATAATCTTTAATCTCAATATTTCCATACTTTTTTACACTCTCAATCAATTTTAGTCCGGTTTCCAAAGCACTATAAAAAGATGAATACTCAGAAGCCCAAAACTTCGATTTCCTCTTCTTTATAATACTTTCCAGCTCCGATAAACGTATTGAGTAAGAAACTATCCGTTCAACCAACTCTTTAATAATCTGTTTGTCTATAGTTTCAAATGAGTCATCATCCACAATCTCTGCAAGAGTCAATCTATCAAGCAACTCATTAATCCTTAGATCCTTCTCTACCTTTTTACTCAGTTTCCTGAAAGTATCCTCAAAACTCTTCAGATCCTTCCATCTCGAAACCAAAACTTCTGCATTATGATTTACTTTAGCTTTATCGGATAAGGGAGAGAAACTTTTTTGAAACATCTCCAGTAAAAGATTATAAATAGAAACGCCATTGCTCTTATACTCATACTTAAGCTCCACTTCATTCCAAAATATCTCTTGCAAACCAAATCTATTCAGCTCTTTCTCAATATCATCAGATTTATCAAGAACAAACAATTCAGCATATTCGGTTACTAAATCTCCAAGAGCAATTGATTCGGCATCAAGAACAACCTGTAGCAGTCGGAGTGATAATTTATGTTCATCATCACTTTCTTCTTTTACTAAGTTGAACCTGCTTATGCGATCCTTCGATTTAAAGAAATCTAAATGAGGTTTAACCCATGTTCTTAATGAGATAGGCAGATCCAGCTCCTGCAGAATCATAGCCTCACGATCAGTATGGAACAGATAATTGGAGAGCTCCAGATCAAGCAACCAGTTATCCTTATTATCAGGACGAGTATAAGGAATATAAAGCAAGAATTTCTCATTCGGTTTCTCGATATGGATCATATGCTTCACGGCAAACTCACTGTTATTCACTTCCACTTTGTTTACACCCGAAAGCTCAAGAGCCTCCCACTCATCACGGAAATCCTCTGTCTCGTCATACCAGATAATTACCTTATGATTCTCAAACAACCTGGATAAACTCTCCTGAATTTTACTCATAATTTTAATCCCTTATTAGGCTTGTATCAATCCAATCAAACTTCCTCACCTTTTTCTTGGCATTCTTGTCGTTTAGTCCCGCCACTTTAGCCACAGCACTACCCATTTTATTGTAATTTACAAGTACCCCGTCATCAAGATCAATCTCAACACGCTCAGTTGCCAAAGGATAAAGAATTTCTTTCTCATATTCCTTACAATCATTAAGCATTATATCAATTCTGTCAATCTCCTTGCGAGCCTTGTTCTGCTCAACCGTACTGCCCGATACCTCAATATGTTCTTGCTGTTTTCTTTGTCGTTCCAATTTATTTATAAACTCTCTCAGATATGCATTTAATATTCTGCTCACAGTATCCGGCGTATATCTATGCATATATATCAACACGCTGAAATACCCTTTTGGTGATGAGAACATCCAATAAATAGGTCTCTTTTTATATCTCTTAATATGATCATTATAAAAATCCCTTGTAAAGTACTTTCTAATATCTTTGCCGAGCGACTCCTCCACGAAATTAAGATTCTCCCGGAAGTTTTTTTCTCCAAAACTTACTTTAAGGAAAGAGTTGAACCTCTCTACAATATCATCAGCAAACCACTCCTCGTCAAGCACAGGAATAATATTATCCTCAACCGGAAGAAAAGCAACCTCCTCTTCAGACTTCTCTATTTTATCAAGATAATCCTTCAGGTCCTCTCCCTGATTAGCCAGAATCAAACCCTCTTTATCCAGTGAGTACCGGCCAAACATACAACCTACGGCATAACTTACAAACTGCTCCATCACCTTGTTGGAATAGAATACCAACTCACCATCTTCAATACCAGTCTCCTCCTGAAGTATGGTGATCTCTTCCAACGGTACATCTGGAGTCAATTCATCTTGTAACCCATAAATCTCGATAAACTGATGATTGAGCTCCTCTTCATTTTCATGAAGTTGGTAAAATTGCTCTTTCCAGTAGTTCTTGTAATTATTGAAAGATTCTTCAAGTGTACCGGATTTTAGGCGAATCAATTCGTTTTGTTTGAAATCCCATGAGGTTTCGCGAGAATCCCAATCTCTTGTACTAATACCAATATTTGACTTCGAAGTATCTGAAATAAACTCATTTTTAAACATTGAATCAAAATAAGGTATTGATGAAATGGTTCCAGGAGGGAGATTTAGTGTTGGATTAATTGTATTTAATATTACCTGTAAAATCTTTGAATTCCCATAGGCACATAGTACATAGTCGTAAATAACATTATCTTGCTTCTTGACTGCTGCTAAACCTGCCATATTGGGAATACTTCCTTCTGGTGTTAATCTCATTGATATTTTACTACTGGTAATTCGACCCCATGAACAGTATTGACTTAAAAAACTCTCCCCGCTTGGTATAGATGAACCTTTAAACTTTCGTAACTCATCGCCATTATTTTCAAAGTTTAAGACATATAACTGATTACCATACCATCTTCTAAAATCACCTCCCTTTGTATGCGGAATCCATTTTGAGATTTTTCTTAATGATTTAGTTGAATCAACTTCATACCAAAACCTTATGAATCTTTCATTATTTCCAGTTTTAAGACCTTCTTTTATAATATATTTTTTTGATAATTTTTCTCCATCAAACAAACTTAGCCATTTTTCACTCAACCAATACCCAATCGGACTTCCGGGAATTTTCTTAAAGTTCTTTTGATTGGCAGTATAAAACCATCCACAATCAGGGTTATTTATTGCTTCAAGAGTTTTAGGGGCTTGATTTTCAGAACCCTTAAAATCACTTAATCTAATATAGCTCCCCTTGGCGTTATCAATAGGCGAATTTCTTAAAGTAAATGTACAAATTGGAACTGTTGCGCCGTCAAAACCGGAGTATTCTAACTGTATTAGGTTATTAATAAAATGATTATTAATAATTCCTTTCCTAAGTTTCTCATAGCTTGAAATAAACATCCATACAAACGGACTCATATATCCTGTTAATCCATCAGATTTACATAATTCAAGGCATCTTAAAATAAAAGTTGCGAAAAGATCTGATTTTGTATCAGGATAATTTTCATTTACATATTCTTTCAAAGATTCTTCCATTCTGGAAGAATTGATATATGGCGGATTGGTAACTACAATATCATATCTTTCACCAAGGATTTGATATTGACTTTTTAAAGCTTTCTGTTTTTCTGCAAATAGAGTTCCTTCCTCAATATTGGCTGTAATCTTTTCAGATGGTTCTATATTAATAAGAGATCCTAATACAGTAGCGTTATTGAATTTATCATCCTCCTCAAAGTTTTGATATGCAACAATATTCGGTTGAATATTTTGTTTCTTTATTTGATTAAAAAATCTTCTGTATTTCTCTCGTCCTTTCATTAAAATAACAAAAGAAGCTAATTGAGCTGCACGCTCATCAATTTCCGCACCATATAGATTATTTTTAATAATCAATCCTGGTATTTCTGAAGCATTATAGCCCTGCTCTTCGTAGATACTGTAAAAGACATCAAAAGCATAGGATAATATATGACCCGATCCAGCACAAGGATCAAAAAACTTAATCTTTTCAATACTTACTTTTTCTCTTTCAGGTAATTGATCTTTATATGCCGGTTTAATATAGAACTGCAAACCTTTCAAAATCTTAGTAGAAGGATCAATTTCACTCCACAATTGACCTAAAGTATTGTCAACCATATATTGAACAATCCATTTAGGAGTAAATAGTTGAGAAGCCGGTGCAATCTCATCTTTTTTGTACGCTTTCTTAGATTGTATTAATTCTTCATTCCACTCTGAAATATAAAACTGATACAACCAGCCAATAATCTCTACTTCTTTGCAGTCTTCGTCACTCATTCCTTTGTATACATCGGTCACAATACTGAAGGGCGAAGTAAGATCATCGGGCAGAAGCAGCTCTGTATAATCATCTATTCTCTCGAAAAGGAAAGGGAAAAGTTCACTTAAATGATTACATGCGGCAACAAGCAGTATGCGGTATACTTCGTTGTCAGGGTTGTTTGTCGGCTGTGTACCATTTAAAATACTCATCACTTCCGACCTGTCAACTTTCAGTTCAGGAGAGATGTTGCCTCTGTGTGCTTCATTTAATATTTCGGGACTGACATGTTCAGCAGTGCGGGGTGAAACTACCGACATACCTATGGGTTGATACTCATTTGCATCCATAAATCTGAGAGCAACAAGTCGGTTGAACCAAGTGTAGGCTACTTTGTCAATTACAGCCTCTTCTCCATGCTTCCTAATTTCGCTCTTGAGTTTATTCAACGTATCTGTTTTTCCTCTTAACTCTGATGTATCAGAACTCTTCACAAAGTCAAGTTTTGCCGCTACTTGTTCTAAAAGTTTTCTGCGTGCTTCCTGTGCAAATCGTTTTAATTGTGTTGTATTCATTCAAGTGTTATCTTGTAGTTGTCGTTAATCTTTTCCTCTAATGCTTGTCTTAATTTCTTTAGGTAATTATCTACATCTGACATGCTTTCAAGTTGAGACTTTGACACTTTTACTTGTCTCTCAACACTTCTTAAAGTAGTATATCTTGTTATTGGAGGTTCTGAAACGCAACCTTCTTTTTTTTCTTCTTTTTGAATTTTATTTTTAATCAGAAAGTTAAGTTGTTCAGTATACATATCACTGAGTCGTAATTGCTCTACTTTCATATTGCCAATGAATCTCTGATTTCTGGTACGATCTAAAATATCCTCAAAAGTTTTGAGTGCTGATTTTTTTGCTTCTGAAGTTGCTTCTTCATACTCTGAGCTTTCTGTTAAATCGTTAATCTTTTGTTTCACAGATTCAACAAGTGAATTTCTTTCAGTTTCAATAGCCAGTTTTATTCTTTCTGTGAGAGTGTCCATGGCCTCTTTGGCATCTTTCATTACGCTTCCTTTATAAGGTGCAGGATGATCTAATGTTTCTTTAAGTATGGCTATTTCAGGAGCTTCAACATACTCAAGATTTGCCTGGTTCCCATTTTTGAATATTCGAATATTGTCAAAGATCCTTTTTTGTTCACCATTCCAGAATTCGAGTATAGGATCATAGAAATTCTCTTTTAAATCAAGAAGCTCATCTTGATATTGTCTGACATCAGTAATTATCTTGCCATATTCCATTTTACTTAATCTATGTAACAGATCGGCCAACCGTTCAAGATTTTTCAGGAATGGATATTCGTTTTTATTTAATAGAAGTCCTCTGACCTTTTGTTCTTCCTCCCCGGCTCTGTTTTTAAACTGTATAGCTACTGCTTTTGCTTCAATATAAGGGTTGGATTCATTAAATGCTTTCTGATAAACCTGCTTTAAAAGCGCAATATCAAGAGGATCAAACTGAATTTGGGGAGTTATAAGCGTCTTGTCCCACTCGCGATTATTATTAAAGGCATTATACATTCCTTTATCATCCAATGGGTTGAATGAGAGTGTAGCTTCTATCTTGCCTCTCTTAAACAAGCGGGCTGTGATGCACCAAATTGCCATAGTGGACCATCCGTAGGGTTTACGCGAAAAGTTGTCTTTAATGTCGCTTAGCGTGGTTTTATCAAAATAATCTTTTCGTCGTTCCAGAAAATTTAGTATTTCTTGTTCAGGAGGAGATAATGCATCATTATCATCAGAGAAAAGGTTTGTATTTTTATCACTCATGATTAGATTTAGCTGGGCTTCATCAAAAGTGTGGCTTCCCAGAAGTTTTAACTTCGGGTAAGCCAATAGGATGAGATCCTGTGCCGACTCTAAAATACGTGTGCGTCCATCACTGCTTGTGGAACTTTTGTTTTCACTTCCTCCCATATAAATGGTGGATTGCGAAAGAAGATGATTCAAAGTATTTGTTAGTTGGGTATTACGTAGTGCATTTTGTTTCCCTTTTTCATAGATAATTCTGGATTTAGATTCTTTCATTGAACCGGTATTAGATTGACGTATATATCTGTCGGTCTGCAAATAGAGCCTTACTTCATGAATTAATCTTTTCTCAGGGGGAAGAACAACGTACATCAGAGAATTATCGGCCATGGAGTTTCCCTGAAAGTATGAGACATGTTCATATGCCGGAAAATTGGTTGTTATAATTTCAATCTTTAACTCCTTTTCTTTTTGAAACATTATTCCATCTACCCGACGAGTAAATTCAAAATCCTGTTTGTTTTCCCAAAATCTTATCTTATTATCCTTTAATATTCCGTCAAATACAAGTTTATTTATATATTCGGAAATACTGTTTTCATCTATTGGAACTTTTTTAATTTCTACTTCAACATCCTTTTCGTCGTCCGTAAGAAATTCATATTCATCACCATTTAACTGAATATAATTTTGCTGCTCAAGAAGATTTAACGACTCTTCAATTGTTTTTTTATGTTCAGTTAGATCTGTTTTCAGATTGTCTAAAAGCAAAACACTGAGGTTATGAAATGTGCCTTTGAACGCTTCATAATATTTAATCATAAAGAGTACTTTCAGGATACGAATGGCCATAGGGGTATCCTCAAGATTGTTTTCGGCTAAAGTTATTGCATTTCTTGCTTCGGAACGCACGGTGCCTGCAATACCGTCATACAGTTTGTCAAAACTTACCAGTTCATAAGGATCTTCTGTTCCCAGTTGTTTTAGTACATATTGAAATACTCCAAGCATGGATCTCTCGCCTACAGATTGGTGCTGGCCTTGAAATACATTATATCTTGAAAGTGTTTTAAGGCATTGCTGGAAAAGATCAAACTGATATGGTAGGAATGGATATTTGTTTATAAAATCATTTTCATCACTGTAACCTCTGAGCTGTATACTGCCGCTTGAAAATCTGATCAGTGTATTTATATTTTCCTTTTGCTCTTTGTATAGTTTGGATAAGAAAGCTTTTCCCTCATCACTCTTTTCGAGAAGCCGTTTTTCAATCACTTCATCCACATTGGCAGAAGTAAGTGGCAAGCGGGCTTTAAAACGGGACTGAATTTTCGAGAAGTCATCGGTCTGGGTTTTAGTATCGTCTCCTATTATACCTTCAAGATCTTCCTGTGAAGTAACTATCACCCAACTGTTGCCGTTAGTTTTTGTATATAGTGTTTCTGCAATTGTTTGCAAATTGAGCATTAGTCGTGTGTTTCCCGCAATAAACTGACCGACTTCATCCACAAAGAAATTAAGTCTGAAGTTTGCTTCTTTGGATTGAATGTAGCTGTTTACCTTCATCGCGAAATCTTCTACCGACTGTTTTAAATCTCTCTGGTATTTAAACAATATGTTTTTGTATTCTTCCGGATCAGTGTTGTATACTCTTCCGCAGGCTTCTGCAATTGCACTGTTTACTTGGGGTTTTATGTAGTCTTTGCGTGCATCTGTCCAGTCAGCACCATATATCTTAGCAAATTCCTCTTTAAATGCAACATACTTGTTGTCTCTGCTTATGCTCTCTTCAAATGTTGCAACATGCGGCTGGAAGCCATAAAATCCCAGGTGATCGTAAAACACCTTGTAGAAAACCTTAAGAATTGCATTTTCATCAGATTTAGAGGTAATTTGTGCATGTTGGTCAATATTAAACAGAATACTTTCAGACGGAATGTTTCTGACACTCCTTAATATGTCACCTTTCAGTTTGAAATCATCTGTTATCTTTTCTGCAAAAATATCTCCAACGCGTCTGCCATCGTATTCTTTATTTTCCAGAACATAGCTGAGTATTTTCAACAGGTGAGATTTACCTGAACCGAAGAAACCTGAAATCCAGGCACCGTTTACTTTATAGCCTTTTTCATTGTAATACTCAAAGAAATCACCAAGTCGATTAGATATTTCACGGGTAATAACATATTCATCTACCTCCTGAACGAAATTTGATCGGTCATCAGCCTTTACAACTGTTTCTATGGGTCTGTGGATGTCCTTTGAAAAGAGTTTTTGAGGGAGTTTCATATGATTAATTTTTAATTGATTTTACAGTCTAAAGTTTATAAGTGTATATATTGAATGCACGGTAATAGTTGTCATCTTCAAGAAGATTGAAGAGTCGTAGTGAGCGACCGGTATATTCTCCCGGATAAAACATAAGGGTTGGTATTTCTTTTATTACACTCTGCAGATTGTTTAATACAATGTGCGAACGAATAAATGGGTAAACTTTGCCTACTCCTTTTAGAAATAGCATCTGAGGGTTGGCTTCATTTACTTTTTGCCCTATTGCAGGAATGAATCTGTCGTGAATATTTATGGTGGATTGCAGTGCATCAAGGAAGAATGATTTTTCTAATTTCATTTCTATCTGTATTAGTTCTTCTATCCCGATATTCTTATCAATGATTTCACAACTTAATTCAAACAGATCTATGCATAGAGGTTTCATGCCATTTGTTTTTAGCTTCTTGATCAGGAGTTTAATCTCGGTTTCCACTCTGTGCTCTTCTTTAATGTCATAAGGAGCTACCCAGAAAGGTATTTCACCCGACAAGCCTTCCATATTTATGAATCGTGGGTTGCTCACGATATCAAATATACGATCTATTGTGTTGTTTGTAGGCATTTTATCTCATTATTTCGTATTTAGTTAAGCAAGACTCGCAGGTCCTGTTTCTTATCTTCAAGGAGAGAAATTAATCTCGGATTTAAAATAGGTACTATAATTTTTCTCTCTTTTATGTTGTTAATCAGCCCTCCCTGCTCGAGTACTTTAAAGCATACCTGCTTGATCTTAGCTTTAGTACTATCTGTAAGATTATCGGCTTCGGGATGATCTAATGCTTTCCTGTTGAAGAATGCATTATAATCCATATCGGTAAGATAGAAATCAAAAACTACCACTTTTTCAGCTATAACTTCAGTTACAAAGTCTCTGAAGAATTGGTATGATCTTGCAAAAGCGACAAGTGAAATATAACGTTGCTCATCAACATCACCATAGGCAAGGAGTTCTGTCTCTTCTTTAGATAATGTGTTTAATCGCACTTTCATTTCAATTAATCCACGCTCATTTGTTGTAGAGCGTTCCTTACCTATATCCCGTGGCTCCAATTCATCAGGTGTAATTTCACGTTCAATGATTTTCTTGGCAAGTTCAATCATTAAAGGAACCTGCAGTGATGCCGCAGTAAATGAAAATCTATATTTTTTAGGCATGTGTAACTTTATTTAGGCACTTTCATAAGTAAAACAAAGTTTTGATAATAAAATAAATATTATCAACTTTGGGTATGCAAAAATCCCGAAATCAGACAGAATGACCCAAAATCGGGATTTTAATAAAAAACACGATGGTAAAGATAAGAAGAATTTCCGAATTTCAACGCAGATTTTCCTTTCAAACCTCAGAAGAAAATATTAACGATATTTATGAACAATTTTTACAGTTTTTTAAAACAGTATGCGGGTTTTTTCGAAAAACATCCTCGTTTGATATTTTTGTCAAACGAGGCAAACGTGGCATTTTCAATTGTTCGGTTGTTTTGGACTGATACATTTTCCGGTAACGCAATTTTGCGTTCGTTGTAAATCAATTATTTAGTTTTTGGAGATAGTTTCCCCAACTCGGTGGATAACCCAATCTATTTTGTTTTCCAAAAAGTTATTGACAGGGACAGGGAAAATTAAGGTGATTATTCGGGTGATACCCTATAAAAGAAAAGGGTAAACAGTTGAAAAATAAACTATTTACCCTTGTTTATTGCTGTCCCACCTGGATTCGAACCAAGACAAACAGATCCAGAATCTGTTGTGCTACCATTACACCATAGGACAATTTTTCGAGACGCAAAGGTAGAAAATTTTGTGTTTTGAAACAAATATTTTTTCGGTAATGCGTTTTTGCAGATTCATCCGGCAAGTGCAAAACGCGTGTATCGTCCTGATTTTTGTTTAAAGAAAATATAAACTTATTTCAGGACAAGACACAAAGGTACATTCGGAAGTTTGGAAGTCCTCAGTTCGGCTTCCTCGCAAAGTGCGTCAGCTTTTTGAAAATGTATCGTCTTTTAATCGTCGCTTTTGCTCATTGCGAATATGCCTATGCTTGGTCTCTTTTGAAAGGGTGCGCTACATCAGGGCGATGAGTTTGGGGAGGAAAATCAATAATCCTACGGCCAGTGCTGCTATGGACGCTATCAACACACCTGCCGCTGCTATATCTTTCACTTTTTTTATCATCGGATGCTTTTGATGTTGTGATGCATAATCCGACAGCTTTTCGATGGCGGTGTTCATGGCTTCAAGCGCCGGCACCATCCCGATTACGATGCAAACGGCCAGCCATTCCGTAGTGGAAATATGCAGCCAAAAGCCCAATGCAACAGCCAATAGGGCCATGACCAACTGAATGCGTGCATTTGGCGTTTCTCTAAACAGCATCCGTAGTCCACTGAAAGCGAAGCGAAGAGATTGAATTCGGTCGTGAAAATACTTGTTCATTTTTGATACGGTTAATTATATTGAACAATGCCTGTTCGTGTTGTGAAACACGCATTTCTGTCGAGACACGCATTTCTGTTGAGACGCCTATTCATGATCGAGCGGTTTTTCGAAAACATAATCATCCATCACGAAACCGTTGCCGATATCGATCACTTCTTCTTTGGCAATATAAAATCCCATTCGTTGGTAGAAATTGATGGCATTCCGGTTGTTCTTGTTCACATTCAGGTAAACGGCTTTTTCGCCGGTTTCGCGGGCTTTCGTCAACACAAAGTTGAAAAGAAGTTTGCCTATCCCTTTTCTTTGATGTGAAGGGAGAATATAAATTTTATGTATCTTCGTTTTCCCCGTGTTTTCGCAATT
>Ga0208938_1000826_pt1 | contig 20298 bp, 13 predicted proteins | sample AD_UKC125_MetaG_FD_184434 | JGI IMG/M metagenome (GOLD analysis project Ga0208938, IMG submission 184434) | Active sludge microbial communities of municipal wastewater-treating anaerobic digesters from USA - AD_UKC125_MetaG (SPAdes) (version 2) | ecosystem: Engineered > Bioreactor > Anaerobic >...
AATCTTAAAGCTTCATCGGAGCCTGATGCTCTTATATTGGACTGATGTTTCTTTCTACATACATTTACCTCTATGTCCATTCCCTTGGGGTTAGAACCTATTATCATGCCTTTATACACCTGGGTGCCTGGGGTTATAAATAGAGTTCCCCTGTCCTGAGCTGAATATAGTCCATAGGCTGTAGCTTCTCCTGTTTCAAAGGATATTAGGGAGCCTTCTACCCTGTGGGGAATATCCCCTTTATAGGGAGCATATCCATCGAATACAGCATTTAATATACCTTCTCCCTTGGTATCCGTCATAAATTCTCCCCTATAGCCAATCAATCCCCTGGCAGGAATGGAGAATATTAGCCTTGAATATCCCCCTTTAGCTTCAGTCATTTTGATTAATTCACCTTTTCTTCTACCTAATTTCTCTATTACTGATCCAATATATGCTTCTGAAACATCGATGGTTACCCTCTCCATAGGCTCAAGTTTTTTGCCACCTTCATATTTATATAAAACCTCTGGTTTGGAAACTTGGAATTCATATCCTTCTCTTCTCATATTTTCTATAAGCACAGATAGATGTAATTCTCCCCTTCCAGATACTTTGAATACATCTGTTGAATCCGTTTCTTCTACTCTTAAACTTACATCGGTTTGTAATTCTTTAAACAATCTGTTCCTTATCTGTCTTGAAGTTAGATATTTCCCTTCTCTTCCTGCAAAGGGGCTATCATTGACAGAAAAATTCATAGCAATAGTGGGTTCAGATATTTTTACAAAGGGTAGGGGCTCTGGATGGTCTATATGACATATGGTATCTCCAATATTGATTCCCTCTACTCCAGTTACAGCTATTATACTCCCTACTGTAGATTCTTCTACTTCCACACGCTCTAATCCTTCAAATTCAAATATTTTTCCTATTTTTATTTTCTTCATATAATGAGTTTTATTGGCATTGACTATTAGGGCTTCTTGATTGGAATGGATTTTTCCCCTTTCAATTCTTCCAATGCCTATCCTACCTACATAATCATTATAATCTATAGTAGATATTAAAATCTGTAGTGGCTCCTCTACATCCCCTTTTGGTGCTGGGATATAATTGATTATGGTTTCAAATAGATCTTCCATATTATCTTTATTGTTATCTAAGTCTAAAGTAGCCTTTCCCTCCCTTGCAGAGGTAAATATAAAGGGAGAATCTAAATACTCTTCTCCTGCTCCTAATTCTATAAACAAATCCAATACCTCATCTATTACTTGATTTGGTCTAGCCTCAGGTCTATCTATTTTATTTATACACACTATTGCTGGTAGATTTAACTCAAAGGCCTTTTTTAGTACAAATTTAGTCTGGGGCATAGGCCCTTCAAAAGCATCTACTAAAAGTACAACTCCATCTGCCATCTTTAGTACTCTTTCCACTTCTCCACCAAAATCTGCATGGCCTGGGGTATCTATAATATTTATCTTTACACCTTTATAATGAATGGCTGTATTCTTGGATAATATAGTGATTCCCCTCTCCCTTTCTATTTCATTGGAGTCCATAACTCTATCTTTCACCACCTGGTTTTCTCTAAATATCCCACTTTGCTTTAACATACTATCTACTAAAGTGGTTTTTCCATGGTCTACATGAGCAATTATGGCAATATTTCTAAGATCGTCTCTTGTAATATTCATAAATAATAATCACTTCCTATAAAAATTAATTGTTTGTTGGCAGAATTAATTTTATCACAAGTATTGAAAAAATGATAGTCTAAATACTATGGCAGGGTTAAAAAACCCTGCCATAGTATTTATTTAGTATAAAAATTTATCTAATAAATATACTTCACTACTTCTACACAGTTTTTATTTATATAGACCTCATCAGATAGTCCATCTACCAATACAAGGCCTCTTCCGCAGCATTTTAACTCCATAGGATTATAGGAGGATATATCAAAGTCAATCCCCTGTCCCTCATCCCTAACTTCTATTCTAATAGCATCTCCTATAATCTCCAAATATAGATGTACACATTTTTCCTTATTACATTTATTTCCATGGATAACGCTATTTATGATTAACTCATTTAATATTAATTTTAAATCAAATAATAGATTTTCATCATCTACTATACTTTCAAGTCTCTTTAGTATATTATCTATGAATATTTTAATATCATCCAAATCGCTACAGACAGAACCTTGATATCTAAAATACACTTGAATCACGCCCATCTAACATATATTATTAGTTATATTATAAACTATATTTATTTTACCCATAAATAGTCTAGTTTAATCTATAACAAATCCAATAATATTTATTATATATTAGTTTAAACTAAATAATTAATGGGTAATATTTGTATTGACTACATAATGAAAGGAGAATTTATTATGGACAGATATGTATGTGAACCATGCGGTTATATTTATGATCCAGCTGAAGGAGATCCAGACAATGGTATAGAACCTGGTACTCCCTTTGAACAATTGCCTGATGACTGGGTATGCCCAGTTTGTGGTGCTACAAAGGATATGTTTGTAAAAGAAGAATAGTTTTTAAAGACGGCAACTCTAGAGTTGCCGTCTTTAATTATTCTGTAGTATTTTCTCTAATCTTTCCCATACTAATTCCTTATTTATCATCTTAGTAGAAGAATAGGGTAGTATCAGGTTTTCATCCTCTATTCCTAATTTATTTTTTAACATATTAATATGGGATTGATATTTTCCCCTAGTTATCTTATCTGCTTTTGTAGCTATTACCAATCCAGTAAATCCAAAGGATTTAATCCAATTATACATCATCAAATCCAATTCTGTAGGTTCGTGCCTTATATCTAATAATAATATCACATCTACTAGATTTTCCCTATAGTTTAGATATTCATCTATTATATAACCCCATTTTTCCTTTTCAGATTTAGATACTTGTGCATATCCATAGCCTGGAAGATCTACAAATCTAAATTGATCATTTATATTGTAAAAATTGATAGTTCTAGTCTTTCCTGGTTTGCCACTAGTTCTAGCTAGATTTTTCCTATTTACCATGGAGTTTATAAAAGAAGATTTTCCCACATTGGATCTACCAGCAAAGGCTATTTCTGGCAAATGGGGTTTAGGATATTGGGTTTTGTTTACTGCTATTCTTTCTAATTCAACTTTATTTATCTTCATAAGCCTCTTCCTCTTTTAATAGAGTATGCTCTAAAACCTCTTCCATATTTTTAACCAATACAAATTCCATGCTTTTTCTAACTTTGTCTGGTATTTCTTCTAAATCTTTTTTGTTCTCATAGGGAATTAATACCTTCTTGATACCAATCCTATTAGCTGCTAATACCTTTTCTTTGATGCCTCCTACTGGTAAAACTCTACCCCTTAGGGTTATCTCTCCAGTCATAGCTACATCCTTGTTTACAGGCCTATTGGTGAGTGCAGATATGGCAGCAGTAGTCATAGTTATCCCAGCAGATGGTCCATCCTTTGGAATAGCACCTTCTGGTACATGAATATGAATATCCATTGTCTTATAGAAATTGTCATCTATGCCTAATTTGTCAGCATTTGCTCTAATATAACTAATACCTGCCATAGCAGATTCTTTCATTACCTCTCCTAATTGACCTGTTAATTGTAGTTTCCCTGTACCCTTCATACAGTTTACTTCAACAGATAGAGTTTCTCCTCCAAAAGCAGTCCAAGCTAATCCTGTGGCAACTCCAACTTGATCCTCTCTTTCTCCCATATCTATTCTGTACTTTTCTATGCCTAAATATTTATGAAGATTCCCCTTATTTACTCTGACAGTTTTAGTATTGGTCTCTACTATCCTTTTTGCAGCTTTTCTACATATACTAGCTATATTTCTCTCCAACTCTCTTACTCCTGCTTCTCTAGTATAGTTATTGATTATACTCCTTAAAGCAGCTTCTGATATTTTAAGATTTTCTTCTTTCAATCCATGTTCCTTAAACTGCTTTGGTAGTAGATGATTAGTTGCAATCTTCAATTTTTCTTCTTCTGTATAGCCACTTATCCTGATTATCTCCATCCTATCTAGTAAAGGTGGTGGTATAGATGCAACTGTATTAGCCGTTGTGATAAAAAACACCTTAGATAGGTCAAAGGGAACTTCTAAATAGTGGTCCGTAAAGGTATGATTTTGTTCTGGATCTAGTACTTCTAGTAATGCACTAGCTGGGTCTCCTCTAAAATCACTAGCTAGCTTGTCTATCTCATCAAATAGGAATACTGGATTTTTAGAACCTGCCTTTTTTATGGAGCTAATAACCCTTCCAGGCATAGCACCTACATAGGTTCTTCTATGTCCTCTAATCTCAGCTTCATCCCTTACTCCTCCTAGGGACATACGTACAAATTTTCTATTTAAGGACTTGGCTATAGATTTAGCTATAGAAGTCTTTCCTACCCCAGGTGGACCCACTAAACAAAGTATAGGTCCTTTCATATTGGAAGTCAATTCCCTTACAGCAATAAATTCTAATATCCTTTCCTTTACATCTTCAAGTCCATAGTGATCTTCATTTAATATATCCCTGGCTTTTTTTATATCTACCTTATCCTTAGTCTCCTTATCCCAGGGAAGCTCTAATATCCAATCTAAATAGGTTCGAATAACTGCTGTCTCCGCAGAATGGGGGGACATTTTATTAAGTCTATCTACTTCTTTTAGAGCTTTTTCTTTCACTTCCTTTGGCATCTTTATTTTATCTAATTTTTGCTTATATTCTTCTATTTCTTCTAATAGATCGTCCTCTTCACCTAATTCTTTTTGTATGGCCCTCATCTGTTCCTTTAGATAATATTCTTTTTGGACTTTTGTAATCTGTTTTTTTACCCTTTGGTTAATCTTCTCTTCAATTTTTAATAATTCTATCTCTTCCTGTAATATCCCATGGAGTATTTCTAATCGTTTATAGAAATCAAAAGTTTCTAAAATCTTTTGATGATCTTCTATTTTAAAATTAATATAGGAAGCTATAACATCGGCTAATCTCCCTGGATCATCTATATCCATAATGGTTATAAGTATGTCTGGAGAAAGTCTGTTACTTAATGCTAAATATTCTTCAAAATCACTAATTACCAACCTCATAGCTGCTTCCAGTTCCTTGTCCAACTTTATATTGTCTGCATCATAGGTAAATTCTTCTACTTCCGCTTCCAAATACTCTTCGTCCTTAGTTATTTCAACTATTCTACCCCTGCTTATTCCTTCAACTAATACCCTTATAGTTCCACCAGGTAATTTTAACATTTGTTTAATCCTTGCAATGGTTCCTATATGGTAAAAATCATCTATTGTTGGTTCTTCCACCTTGGCATCTTTTTGACTACATAATAGTATTAGGGAGTCCTCTACCATAGCTTTTTCCAATGCCTTTACGGATTTATCTCTCCCTACATCAAAATGAATAACCATGTGAGGAAATACAGACATACCTCTTAAAGGTATAAGGGGCAATATTTTTTTCTGCACAACATAGGGTTCTTTGTACATAACCTCACTCCTTTATCTATATGTATTAGATTTTATCTTTTAAGACAGAATATAGAATGAAAAAAGCTCACGAAATTGTGAGCTTTTTTATTTTATGATGCAGATTCCTTTTTGTCTCCTTTGTTAGCTCTATTATTGGTACTTCTTTCAGATAGTACTAGTGTTGGTTTTCCATTGCCTAATATAGTTTCTTTTTTGATTAAACATTTTTCTATATTATCTCTAGATGGAATTTCGTACATTATATCCAATAAAGTTTCCTCTATTATACTACGTAATCCTCTAGCTCCAGTTTTTCTTGCTATAGCTTTTTGTGCTATGGCCTTTAAAGCTTCTTCTTCAAATTCCAATTCTACTCCATCCATCTTGAATAATTCCTTGTATTGTTTAACTAGAGCATTTTTAGGTTCTGTTAATATTTTTACCAAAGCTTCCTCATCCAATTCCTCTAGAGTTACAATTACTGGTAATCTACCTACAAATTCAGGTATTAGACCATATTTTAGTAAATCCTCAGGCTGAATTTCCTTTAGCAATTTTCCAATCTCAATGTCTTTTTTACTCTTTATATCAGCACCAAATCCCATAGATTTGGTATCTATCCTATTTTGAATTATTTTGTCAATACCATCAAAAGCTCCACCAACTATAAATAATATATTTGTAGTATCCACTTGTATGAACTCTTGGTGAGGATGTTTTCTACCTCCTTGAGGTGGGACATTAGCTACAGTACCTTCTAATATTTTCAATAGAGCTTGCTGTACCCCTTCTCCACTTACATCTCTAGTGATAGAAGGATTTTCTGTCTTTCGAGCAATCTTATCTATTTCGTCAATATATACTATACCTTGTTCAGCTCTTTCAATATCATAGTCTGCTGCTTGAATCAATTTTAGTATTATATTCTCAACATCTTCACCTACATATCCAGCTTCTGTTAAAGAAGTAGCATCTGCTATAGCAAAGGGTACATTTAATATCTTAGCTAGTGTTTGAGCTAATAATGTCTTACCAGAGCCTGTAGGACCTATCATAACAATATTGGATTTTTGCAATTCCACCTCATTGTTCTTTGATGGTCTTTTGTTTATTCTTTTGTAATGATTATATACTGCAACAGCTAAGGCTCTTTTTGCTCTTTCTTGTTTTATTACATACTCATCAAGAGTTGATTTTATTTCCGCTGGTTTTGGTAAGTCTCTAACTTCATAGTCAAAGGCATCTACAAACTCTTCATCTATTATTTCTTGACATAACTCTATACATTCATCGCAGATGAATACATTAGGACCAGCTATAAGTCTTCTAACTTGATCTTGTGGTTTTCCACAAAAAGAGCATCGAAGCTGTTTATCATCATATTTCGCCATTATGACACCTCACTTAATCTTATTTCTTTGATTCTATTACCTCATCTATTATACCATATTCTTTAGCTTCTAAGGGAGTCATAAAGAAATCTCTATCTGTATCTCTAGAAATCTTATCTAGAGGTTGACCTGTTCTTTCACTTAATATTTTATTGATAGTTTCTCTAGTTCGAATAATCCTCTCTGCATGGATTCTAATATCCTCAGCTTGCCCTTGGGTACCTCCTAAAGGCTGATGAAGCATGATTTCTGCATTAGGTAGAGAAAACCTCTTACCCTTTGCACCAGCTGCTAGTAAAAAAGCTCCCATGCTTGCTGCCATGCCTATACATATGGTTGATACATCAGGTTTTATATATTGCATAGTATCGTATATTGCAAACCCAGCACTTATTGAACCGCCAGGACTATTTATATAAAGTTGTATGTCTTTATCTGGATCTTCAGCTTCTAAGAATAATAATTGGGCTACTATTAAATCTGCAGTTACATCGTTTATTTCTCCTCCAAGAAATATTATTCTTTCTTTTAGAAGTCTAGAATAAATATCGTAGGATCTTTCCCCTCTGTTGGTTTGTTCTACAACTACGGGAACTAATGCCATATTATCCCTCCTAGTTTAAATAAATTTGGTATTAGAAACCAATAATTCTATAGTCTTATCTCTAATTATACCCGCCTTCAAGTATTCTAAATCGCCTTTTTTCATATCTTCTTTAAACTTTTCTACATCCTCTAAATTGTATTCTTTAGCCAATCTTTCCAATTCCCTATCTACATCTTCATCAGTAGCTTCTAATTTTTCTACTTTTGCTACGGCTTCTAAAACCAAATCTGCTTTTACCTTCTTCTCCACTACAGGTCTTACCTGCTCTTTGAAATCATCTAATGTAGAGTTAGTATATTGGAGATATTGCTCTATATTTAAGCCTTGCATACTTAATCTATAGTTAAATTCATCCACTTCATTTTCTATTTGATTTTCTATCATAACCTCTGGTACATCCATCTCCGATAATTCTACTAATTTTTCTACTATTTTGTTTTCAATCTCTACTTGTTCTTTTTCTTTTGCTTCCTTTTCAAGTTTTTCTCTAATACTTTGTTTATATTCCTCTAAAGTATCAAATTCGGATACATCCTTTGCAAATTCATCATCTAATATAGGTAGTTCTTTTTCCTTTATTTCATTTACCGTTACCTTAAATAAAGCTTCCTTACCTCTTAGACTTTCTTCAAAATAGTCCTCAGGGAAAGTTATCTTTACATCTACCTTTTCACCTTTTTTCTTACCAATAAGTTGTTCTTCAAAGCCTTCTATGAATGTATTTTCTCCCAAGGTTAACTCTTGGTTTTCAGCTGTTCCACCTTCAAATTGCTCTCCATCTATATACCCTTCAAAATCTATATTTACTATATCTCCTTCTTTAGTTTCTCTATCACCAACATCAACAATTCTAGCATTCATTTCCTGTATAGTTTTAAGTTCCTTTTCTACATCCTCATCTGTAACATTATACTCTACTTTTTCAATTTCTATACTTTTATAATCTCCTAATATTACTTCTGGTTTTACTGTAACATCTACCTTTATAATTACAGGCTTCCCTTTTTCTAGTTGCTCTATATCTACTTCAGGAGTATCTACTGGTTCAAGCTCTAAACTTTCTATAGCTTGGTCATAAGCCTCAGGTAAAAGATTATTTAATGCTTCTTCGTAGAATACACCTTCCCCATAGTTCATTTCAATTATTTTTCTTGGTACTTTCCCTTTACGGAAGCCTGGTATGTTAAATATATGTCTGTTTTTAATATATGCTTTTTGTATGGCTTCTTCGAATTTATCTTCGCCGATTTCTATGGTAAAAGTGGCTTTGTTATTTTCCTTTTTTTCCAAAACAGGGTTCATTATATATTTCCTCCTTAATTTCATTATTTGTTCCAAATTTGACACTGAAATGCAATATACTGTACCTTAAAATTATATCATAAAACTAATATTTATCCAATTTTTATGTACAATAAAAAACCAATGGGCTTCCATTGGTTCGAATGGTGCGGGAGAGAGGACTTGAACCCCCACGTCAAAGACACTAGATCCTAAGTCTAGCGCGTCTGCCAGTTCCGCCACTCCCGCTTAGGAAAAATTCTTACCTTTATTATTATAGCATGTAATATATTTATGTCAATAATTTTTGTGAAATTTTTTTTCTGTTATTTAAATTATAAGTTTAAGCTTAACTATAGAAATTCTATCTCCATATATTATCCCCATGAATTATTGAGTTCAAATATTGCCAATCGTCTGAATTATTGATATAATCTCTTTAGGGGTGATAAGGTGAAAGATGCTAAATATGTTTTCATAGAAGCTTTTTTGTTCTTCTTAAGTTTACGCTTTATATATTTTATTCTAGAAAATATAAAATTACAGTTTAATCCTATAATAGTAGCTGTAGTGTTCATGATAATTTGGGCCTTAGGAAGGATGACCATAAGTAGAAAGTTGCTAAGTAAAAATGATTAAATGAGTCAGGTTTAAACCTGACTCATTTTTATAATTTAATTTATATACTTTTTTATTCAGTTACAAATGCATAAAGGATTGTATCTGTTATACGTGCTAAGTCAGTTCTTTGATAGTTGTGGATCCTATCACTATAGAAGTCATGATATATATTGGAGTACAGTGGTAAGTCAGGTAGTAATTCATTCCATCTTACGATGAAATCAACAAATCCAGCCTTAAATCCTTCTCTATCTTCTGGATCCTTTCTAACCATGTCTTGTGCAAGCTTTTCTAGTTCTTCATCTAGTATACGGTTAACATTTGCACCTTGTTTTACTAGATCAGGATCTGTAGTGTATGTTGTAGATAAATCATAAGTTGGACTAAAGTTTGTAGCCAAGTTGAACATATGGTATGTTGGCACTCCATATTTTTCTCCTTGGGAACCATCTCTATACATGTATAGAACTAATTCGTCAAAAGTCATAACAGTTTGATTTATCTTCATACCTGCTGCTGCCACATCTGGGTTTTCCTGTAGTTTTACTACTAGTAAATCTGATACTGCGTTGTTCTCACTGGAAGCCCATTCTATTACTAGGGGCATTAATTCTCCATCTTCTGTCTTCTTGTAACGGATTCCTTCTTTATATTCTCCTCCATTTTCATCATATATCCATCCATCTTCCTCTAGTAGTTCAATTGCACTTTCTAGACTATATGGATATTGATTTACCTTGTCATTTAATTCAGCTTTTGTCTCTTGGTAGAACCACATTGCTTCACCATAAGGTCCATTTACTACTGAACCAAATCCTCCAGTAAAGGCTTTAGCAAAGTCGTTTCTATCTAGTAAATGAGCTATAGCTTGTCGTACCTTTGCTGATTCAGTTGGTCCAAAATCACAAGAGAAAACTAGTTTACCATATCCAGAACGTGGATAGTCGTGGTAGTCAAATCCACCTTTATCTACTAAGTCTAGGCCTGCGTTTATTACGTCTCCTTCGTTTATTCCAAATAGTATATCTACTCCACCAGTAGATAATTCATCTATTGCAGTTTCATTGGTAATCTTCTTATATATTACTGTCTCAATTAAAGGCTTTCTTCCTTCATAGTTTCCAAGGAATTTGTCGTTTACCTTTAGAACTGCTGTCTTAGTGGATTCATCATAACTTTCTAGTACATAAGGTCCACTGGAAGGATAAATTCCAAATCTTGCTTCTTCTATTTTAGCTTGATAGTTTTCAGTAGTGAAGTTGTCTGAGAAGTAGCATCCTTCTCCGTCATCTAATATTTCTACATCATCTCCTAACCAATAATCTAACTTTGTAGGTGCAGCACTTGCAGCATTTAGCTCATAAAAATATGGTACATATTCTTCTGATATAGTTAAAGCGAAAGTTTTGTCGTCAATTAGATTAACTCCTGTAAATACTTTTGATTCGCCCTTTGCAAATTCACTCCATCCTTTTAGATAGTAGCCATAAGTATTTTCTGCTCCCATTTCCCCTACCACTGGTGATGACCATAGCATTACAGATGCAACATAGTCATATGCAGTAATAGGAGTTCCGTCGTCATAAGTTAGCCCGTCTTTGATCGTCCAGGTATAGGTTTTGCTTCCGTCTTCGTTTTCTGTGGCTTCATATTTTTCCACTGCAGTTTCGTTTATCACATATTCACCTTCAAAGGTTGTCTCTACTGTACCATAGCCAGTAATGAAATTGTATATATCATAGTCTGATGCTAAATTAGTCCAGTAGGGTATCCAATCACCGCTTAGTTCTGTAGAGTTACCAACGATCACTTCTCCAATTGGTTCTGAAGGTTCTTCTACTACATCTTCTTCTGGTTCGTCTACTGCTTCAGTATCCTCTTCTACCACATCTGCTGGTTCTTCCTTATTTCCACAGGCAGATATAAACACTGTTAATAAAAGTACCAGCGCTAGTAATAGGGATAGCTTTCTTTTCACAATCAATTCCCCCTTTTTGAATATTTTAAATCTTTTCAATTTATTGTATTATACCATTGTTTAATATATTCTGTCAATTAAAATTAATATATTACTATATCAATAACCAGTAATATTCTATAAAAGTAAGAAAAGGATAAGGGTCTCCCCTAACCCTTCTCTATACTTTTATTCACTTACATATACATATAGAACAGTTTCAGTAATACATTCTAAATGGATTCCCTAATAATTGTATATCCTGTCGTAAGGCCAAGTTTTATCCTGACCATCAATTATCTTGCAAGACTCCTTATGTTTTCTACTGGATATTTTTCTATAATACTCCTAGTTGGCATATAGTATATAAGTACTGTCAATACAAAATAGATTATACATGTGACAATATGAATAGTCCAAGGATATAGCCATAGTCTATATGTGAATATATCCCTCATATGTTCTGAAAAGTTTAATGAAAATCCTCCCAAATCCCCTAATCCTAATGAAGTAAAGTATAGCACCAATAATAACAATATATGGGCAATCAATAGGGTTAAAATTCCTACCAATACTCCTGTCATCAAATAGTAACGAGAAAATTGCTCTTTTGTCACTCCTAAGGATTGGAGTATTCCTATTCGATTTCTATCCTGTTCCATCTTGGATATTGTGGTATTATACAATATCATCAAGGCAATAGCTGCTGCAGTTACCCCTAATAATGATATTATGATAGTATTGTTAAAAGCTTCATAGTATAGTTCTGCATTGCTGTTTTTATAATTATATATGGTATATCCTTTATTATTTGCATAACTTAATAGTTCTGCATCTAAAATCACATCTCTTTGTTTAGAATCGGTATCAATATATATTAAGGTACGTCCATAACTATAAGGATATATTAAATTAATCATATCTTCCAAATATTCTACACTATCTAAACTTCCCAATCCAAATCTAGATCTAGGATATAAATATTCCATCCCATTTATAGAACTTATAACTACATAAGGAGGTACACTATAAGAAAAAGGCCAAAGTCCTTCCTTTGGTAGGTAATGAATAATACCTCCTACCTTAACCTTTTTGCTCACATAGGTAGAGCCATATACATCCCCTTCTACTGCTTCCTTATCTGCTGATAAATATATTGTATCCCCTGGTTTAATATAATCTTGCTTTAAATAGTAGTCCTTATAACGAATATTGTAGGTAATATCATAGGTACCACTATTCTCAAATAGCCATTTCATCCTATTATTCTCATTAGTAGCTGCAATCACTTGTTTTTCTGAAAAAGGATTTATAATTGTACCTGTATTTCCTGGTAAATACATAGGAACTAATAGTATAATCTCTTCCCCAGCAATAAATTTTTTCCTATCTATTTGACCTTCTGTTATCATGGAATTGTACTTGTTAAATTGACTTCCTTTGCCATCAATTGCATATATCTTTGTGTAAAATGCATTGCTTAAATACTCTGGTTCTTTTTCTAAGTTTTTATTATATTTACTAAAATGGCTGATTAAAAGCCTACTTGGCAACAAATTTTCAAAAGCATTGAATAGCTTATTGTCTTCAATACCATCATACCAAAGAAGAAGCTGTTTACCTACTTTATATGTTTCAGTGGACTTTACCCCATCTATTGCTTTTAACTCTTTTTCCATTACGGGAATAATTTTTTCTCTTTCTCCAAATATAGCTTCCATTGCATAATCAGGTCGATTGTTGGCTACTACTGTTTCCTTATAGTTATCAAATGAGGAAAAACTAAGGAATATAGTCGATAATAATATGATTATAGCAATTAAAGATATTCCAAAGGATATTAATGCTTTTCCTTTGTTTAGTTTAAAATACCTTTTATTTATATAGCTAAAAGTTTGTCGTTTAATATCTCTATCCTTTTTTTTCTTAATCTTCTTATGTTTAGGAGGTTTTTCCATTGTCCCCACTAATGGAATATTCACCGCGTATATGGTAGGTATAACCATCCCTATAAAAAGGGCTAATATGCCAGATATTATACCTAATATAAAAAGGGGAGGTGAGATATAAAATCTAAGATTTCTTCCACCAAATTTGTTCATGAAAAATATTATTAGAGCTGAAGCACCAAATCCTACTGGTACTCCTATAAATAAGCCAGATCTTAAAAAATACAATCCTTCATATAATAACATCTCTACTATTTGGGATTTTGTAGCTCCAATGGATTTTAATAATACAATTTTCCTAGATCTTCTTTTCATTTGAGTCAAAAATATTTGAAATATAGCCAAAGCAGTAGCTATAAATATTATAGCTATAACAGTTAAAGCTAACACATATTCCGTTGTACCTTTAGTATCTGGATAAGAAAAGGTATTTTTTCTAAAATTAGAAGTATCCACTTCCATTTTAGTTCCAGTGATATCTGAACCTTCTAGGGATTTGTCCTCCCATTCTTCAGGTTTCCTCTCTGCAAACCATTTCTCACTAGCTTCCAATGCTTTTTCTACTTCCTCATCGGTAGCACCATATAGGGACATCCAAAACCAGAAATTTATCCCTTCCACTCTTTCCTCTTCATCCTTAACCCTATTAGGATAATCTGAAGCCAATTGGGAATATAGGTTTTCCTGTAATGAATTCGATTGTAAAAATATATTGTAGTCAAATTCATAGTCTGAAAAGTCTTCTATAGTGGTTTCATATAAGGCATCTTTAAACATGTTCCCTGCTTCTTCCGTTATAAATGCATTGGCTGCAACATGTCCATCCAAATCCCATTTATCTGTATAGGATTCCAATATACCTGTAACAGTAAACTCCTTTTTTAAAATAACTTTTTGATTATGTAAACAGCCTTTTTCCCTTATTAGTTCTGGACTTATATCTTGATCTTGAATTGGATAATAGAAAAAGTAATCATTTGAAACCACTACTACTATATCCCCTATATTTTCAAAAGGAGTTTCATGGTGTTGGAGATAATCTGGATATAATCCTTTTTCATAATACTCCTTATTTAATTCCATAATATATGGACCAACATCCTTATCTATGGTAGTAATCTCTATATTTACATTTATCTTTTGTCCCACTTCCAAGTCCAAATTCATATTGCTCATCTGATTAAGTTCTAACATTATCTCATCAGGTTTTTCTGGATAACGACCTTTATAAAGAGAAAATCTTCCCATATCTATTAACTCTTGATTAAAGGTCCCTACCACACCACATGAATTCGATTCTCCTACAATTAAACTTAAACCTATATCATCTACTTCAGGCTCTTTTCTTAGCTTTTCTAATACCTGTTCATTTCCTCCTAGATATGCTGCATGCCATTGACCATATAGATCCAATTGTTGCTCTATCTTAGTCTTTTCCATGCTAGATTGATATATAGTAGAGGTAACTATGAATATAAAGGCTAATATTACTACTATTTTAATAAGGAATGTATCTTTTTTTCTTCCTTTTAGACCACTTTTAGCAATATCTTTCATTTTCATAACATTACCTCCTAGATTGCTTTATCTTCGATAGAGGAGATAGTTCCATTGGTTATGGTTATAATTCTATCAGCCTCTTTAGCTATTTCTAAATCATGGGTAACTAGTACTATAGTTTGGTTAAATTTCTTTGCTAATTCCTTCATTAATCTTATAACTTCACGGCCAGTGTTTTCATCTAAATTACCAGTAGGTTCGTCAGCTAATACTATGGCTGGTTTAGATGCTAATGCTCGAGCAATAGCTACTCTTTGCTTTTCACCTCCAGAAAGTTCATCAGGATAATAATCTAATTTATCTTCAATATCTAAGGTTTTTATTACTTCATTAATGTGTTCCATATCTGGATCCTTATCATCTAGATGTATAGGCATAAGTATATTTTCCATAACTGTATGCTCTTGTAATAAATTATAGGATTGAAATACAAATCCAATTCTCCTTCGTCTTAATATTGCTAGTTCCTTATCCTTTAAATCAAATACTGATTCCCCTTCTAAGTATAGTTTTCCTCCTGTTGGTTTGTCTAATCCCCCTAGTATATGTAGTAATGTAGATTTCCCTGAACCACTTTTACCTATAATGGCATAGAAAAAACCTTCTTCAATCTCTAGATTTGAAGGTTTTAAGGCTTTTACTTGAAGTGGTCCTTTCCCATAGGTTTTTTCAATATTCTCAGCTTTTAGAATAATCCCCATAAACTCCCTCCTCTAATATAGCACTTATAGTTTTAAAAAACGGCACTTTAAAGTGCCGTTATAAAGCTAATAATTAAATGTCAATAATAATAATCCTATTAAAATTAGAAAAATAGGTCCAAATACTAGTATTGCTGAAATAAATATAGCTAATCTATCTCCTTTTTCTAATTCTATATAATCCTCTTGATACTTTTCTTCAATTTCATTAGTTGTATTCTTTTCCTTAAGCCAATCCATTGCTCTATCTATTTTCTTTTGAAACATCATAACTAATCAGAGCCTTTCTATTATTTAATCTTCTAGATTATTTAGCTTATGATGACAAGCTACAAAATGACCTGGTCGTGCCTCTTCCCATTCTGGCACTACATTCTTGCATATATCTGTAGCATATTTACAACGGGTATGGAATTTACATCCTGAAGGTGGATTTACAGGACTTGGTACATCCCCTTCAAGGGGCTTCATCTCCCATTCACTATCTACATCTGTAGTAGGTATTGCTGATAATAAAGCCTCAGTATAAGGATGTAGAGGATGGGAGTATAACTCTTCTGTTTCAGCCAACTCTACTATACTTCCTAGATACATAACTCCAACCCTATCGCTTATATACTTAATAACGCTTAAATCATGAGATATAAACAAATAAGTTAAGTTTTCACTTTCCTTTAAATCCAATAGTAGATTTATAATCTGAGACTGTATGGATACGTCTAATGCAGATACAGGCTCATCAGCCACTATGAATTTAGGTCTTAAAGCTACAGCACGAGCAATACCTATACGCTGCCTTTGTCCACCTGAGAACTGGTGGGGATATCTATGAACAAAATAGGAAGCAAGACCACATTCGTTCATCGTAGCTAATATATAATCCTGTATATTTTTGTCACCTTTTGCAAACAATTTATGAGCATATAATCCTTCGGATATTATCTGTCCTACAGTATGCCTAGGATTTAGTGATGAATAAGGGTCTTGGAATATTATCTGCAAATCCTTTCTTAAAATCCTTATCTCTTCTGTTGTTAGTTTTGCCAGATTTATGCCCTTATCCTTATAGGCTTCATGTTTGTCAAAGTCTGGATGATCTCTATATTGGTCTAACATCTTTTCTACTTCCGCTTCCACTATTTGAAGATCCTTTTCTAGTCTGTCTAGTTCCTTTCTGCTTTTTTCGATTCTTTCCCTTTCACTTTTTGTAGCCCTATCTATATCCTCCCTACTCTTTCCCTGTTCTTCCTGCAAAGATATGATACCCTCTAACTTTACCTGCTCTTCTTCAATTTTTCTTCTAATCTTATGAGCTTCTACAGCTATATTATACCGTTTTAATAATATCTTGGATACTGATTCTAAATTATCTGCTACCATAAATCCACCAATCAATTGAGCCAAATCTAAATATAATAATCTAGCATTTTTTTCTAGTTCTCTATATATCTCTAAAGCATTATACTTTTCATCCCCTTCAGGTAATGATTCATAGGTATTGTAAGCTTTTTCTAATTCTTTTTCCATTTCCCTTAACTCATGACGTTTAGATTCTAAATCTTTTAATATATCTGAAACATATTTAGGAGGAAATTCTTCTATATCTCGCCCATAGTATATGGTACGCCCATCGGTTTGTTCATATAGTTGTAAAAGAGTTCGACCCAAAGTAGACTTACCACAGCCACTTTCACCTACTAAGCCTAAAGTCTCTCCTTCGTATATATCTAAAGTTATATCATCATTAGCTCTAACATATAACTGTTCTTTGTCAAATATGGACTTTTTCTTTAAAGGAAAATACTTCTTTAAATTTTCAATTCGAATTAATACTTTTTTATCTGTGGTATTTTTAGCCATTGGATCTCACTCCTTTCTCTGGATAGAAACAAAGTATTTCATGGCCTTTGGTTACTTCTATTGGTTCTGGTTCCTCATTGTGACATCTATCTGTAGCATATTTACATCTAGGTGCAAATTTACATCCTTTTGGTAAATTTAAAGGATGAGGTACAGAGCCTGGTATAGCTTCTAGACGAACTCCCGGTGGCGTATCCAATCTTGGGATAGACACCAATAAACCTTCTGTATAAGGATGAGAATAGGTAGTTTTAGGATTAAATATGGTCCTTGCCGATGCTTTTTCCACTATTTGTCCACAATACATAACCACCACATCATCTGCCATTTGATTGATAACTCCCAAATCATGAGTAATAAATAGTATGGAAGTATTTATATTTTCCTTTAGTTCATTCATCAATTTTAATATTTGTGCTTGTATTGTAACATCTAAAGCTGTAGTAGGTTCGTCTGCAATCAAAAGCTTTGGTACACATGCTAGAGCCATGGCTATCATAACCCTTTGTCTCATACCTCCTGAAAGCTGATGGGGATATTGTCTTGTAACTTCCTCAGGATTAGGTATTTTAACAAGGGATAGCATCTCTATTACTTTATCTGCAGCTTCAGCCTCTGTCATACCTTGGTGTACGATGAAAGGTTCTGAGACTTGTCTCTCCACTGTAAAAACAGGATTTAATGAAGTCATAGGTTCTTGAAATATAACAGATATATCATTGCCCCTAATATGGGTCATATCTTTAATTGGCACATCTACTAGATTCCTTCCATCAAACATTATTTCACCATCGGCTATATATCCATTTTTATCTAAAAGCTTTATAATACTCATAGCGGAAACGGTCTTACCACTACCACTTTCTCCAACTATCCCAAGGGTCTTGCCCGCTTCTACAGAGTAAGAAGCACCATTTACAGCTTTTACGGTTCCCCTTTTTGTCTTAAAATAAGTATGCAAATTATTGACTTCTAACAATGCCATAACTCTTCCTCCTAACGTTCTTGAGTTTTTGGGTCTACTGCATCACGTAATCCGTCACCTATCGTATTAATAGAAACAACACTAATGCTTAATATAATGGAAGCAAAAACCCATCTCCACCAGTAGTTTTGAATAACTACACTGTTATTTGCTCCATAAAGCATATTACCCCAAGTTGGATAGGGAGCTTGTACTCCAAATCCTAGATAGGATAAACTAGCTTCAGTTAATATACTACTTGCAAAGGACAGGGTTGTAGATACTATAATAGCAGAAAATACATTAGGTAAAATATGCCTAAATATAATCTTTCCTTCTTTTACTCCAAGAGCTCTAGCTGCTAATACATATTCCTGCTCTCGTATTGATAGTATCTGCGCCCGAACCAGCCTTTGTAAACCTGGCCAAGATAATATTCCTAATATAAACATGATTAAGAAAATTCTTTGTCGTGGTGACATAGAATGCCCTATTAATGCAGATAAAATCATTGCTAATGGTAAAAATGGCAAAGAGGCTACCATCTCTGCAATTCTTTGCAATACTATATCCACTTTTCCACCAAAATATCCTGATATTCCTCCAACGATTATTCCAATAAAAGTAGAGATAATTACAGCAATAGCACCAATAAATAGGGATAATCTTGCACCATTTAACAATCTATTAAATATATCCCTTCCTAATTCGTCGCTACCTAATAGATAACCTTTTAATCCCCAAGTTAGGATATCTCCTTGACTTGTTACAGCATAATTTTGGTAAAATCCAGTATAATAATTTTCAATATCAGCAGAAACTACTGAACTTGGTACAGTAGCTTGTTTATAGGTGTTGTCTCCCCAGGATACAATCTGACCATCTTCTGTCATTGCAGTATAATGGTATCTACCACCTTGAAGGGATACTATTTTACTATCAGTTTCTGGTATTTTCCCTTCTCCTTTTTTAGCTGAAATGTTTCCCCAAACGAATACCTGTCCTTCATCATTTACTGCACCCACTGTAGCAGCTGTTGCTGCTAAATCTACTATATTACCCATATCTTCAGGTATTCTTGAATAAGCAGTACTTTGACTCCCAAGATAAACCACTTCTCCATCAAAAGTTAGTCCTAATACTGCATCTGAAGTAACTACTACTTTTTTTAATTGGCCTTGATAAGGATGGAATAGATCTATATCATTATTCATAGTATTCCCAAAATAATACATATGACCATCCTCTGTTAATACTATGGAATTTTGATATCCTGCTACTATATCTGATATATTGGTTAATCTTGTTACTTCATCAGGTATATCTGTCTGCCTTTGACGACCATTTCCCCATGCAAACAATTGCCCCTCATCATTTAATGCTAATATGTGGTCATATCCAGCAGCTAGTTTCACTATATTTCCCATATCTTTAGGAACTCTTCTTAAGTCTATGGTATCGGTAATCTTAGTCTTCCCCCATATATATAGTTTTCCATCGGTAGAAGCAGCTACACTATACTTAGGTCCTGTAGATATGTCTTGAACTTTTCCCTCTAATGCACTAGGATATTTCATTAAGTTTCGACCTGGAGGTATATGTTGCTGACTTACTTCTGAGAAGGATAAATCTATCGGGTTAACCAATGGGCCAATTACGGAAACAATTACTATTATTATAAATATTATTAAAGCTGTCATAGCAACCTTATCGCTTTTAAAAGAAGACCATATAATCTGTCCTGGACTTTCAATCTCTTCTTCTACTCCCTCATTTTGTAACATCTCTTCTTCCATAATAGTCATCTTTTTCTTGCCACCAAATAGATTAATAAAGAGAAGGTGTAGAAAAGATTTTTTCTTTTTCTCGTTTTGAGTTTTGTTATTATCATTTTTATTTTTAT
>Ga0208938_1000827_pt1 | contig 20285 bp, 16 predicted proteins | sample AD_UKC125_MetaG_FD_184434 | JGI IMG/M metagenome (GOLD analysis project Ga0208938, IMG submission 184434) | Active sludge microbial communities of municipal wastewater-treating anaerobic digesters from USA - AD_UKC125_MetaG (SPAdes) (version 2) | ecosystem: Engineered > Bioreactor > Anaerobic >...
AAGTTGATTTTGATTTCAAGAAACTAATAACAGCAGATGATGGAGTCTGGCCAAGATTTGTTATATTGAAGAAAGAATCTGAAAAAAGCGGCTGGAGGATTGACGGTGTTGGTACGGGACCGTGATTGGGGAGTATGTGATATAAAGTACATGCCTTTATAGCGTGCGCTTTATTTATATAATCTATCAAAATAAAAAGGATTCTATTTACATTTGTCGAATAAAAAAGTATATAAGGTATCTTCGACATTATTGATTATTGTACAAGAAAAATGTAATTGTTTAAAATTTTATTTTAAAAGTGATAGGAATTGAGGAGTTACAATGGAAAATGTAATTAAGATTGGCAAATATACGCTGGAGTCACTTACAACAGGAATGTATACTGACCCTAAAATAATTTATAGGGAATATATTCAAAATTCTGTAGATGCTATAGAAGAAGCAGTAAATAATAGATACATGGAAATATCCGATGCAAAAATCGAAATTATAATAGACCAAGATGAATATAAAGTTACTATTTATGACAATGGTGCAGGAGTAAAAGCAAATGAGGCATACAATACACTAACTGATATAGGTAACTCTAAGAAAAAACATACAAATAATAGAGGATTTAGGGGTATAGGTAGATTAGGTGGATTAAGTTACTGTGATAAACTAATTTTTACTACTTCATATAAAGGTGAAAATACGAAAGCAATTGTAGTTTTTAACTGTAAAAGGCTCAAAGAACTTTTGATACCAGGGGAATATGACCAGTATGATTTAACAAGCGTGATAAAGGAAGTTACGTCTTTTTATACAGAACATGAAAGTGAAGACCTGCATTATTTTGTTGTTGAAATGGAGGGTATAGACGAATTTTCTGTATTATTGGATGTTGATAGGATTGAATCCTATATTCGACAGGTAGGTCCTGTGCCGTATAGCAAAATATTTTCTTGGGCGTCCCAAATCAAAGACGCTTTTAATGATTATGGATTAAATTTAAGTGAGTTCCCTATATTTATTGGTACTAAACAAAATGAATTACATCAAATATTTAAGCCTAATAAAGATAGTTTTGTTTCAGATATGACAAAGAAACTCCATGATAGAATATCAGATATAAATATTTTTGAAGTTAAAGATGAATACAATGATTCAATGGCTATTGGTTGGTATGCAGAATGTTCCTGGTTGGGTGGAATTGTAGATAAGGAAATCTCAGGTTTGCGAATGAGAAAAGGAAATATTCTTATAGGTGATTCAAAAACTTTGAGTCCAATATTTAAAGAAGAACGGTTTAACGGTTGGACACAAGGTGAGATTTTTATATTGACTGATAAACTTATACCAAATGCAAGAAGAGATGATTTTGAGCAAAATGATGCGTACTATTATTTCATAGAACAGTTGACTCAAGGGGTTGGCACAGATATATCAAGAAAAATTAGGGAAGCGTCTAAACAAAGAAACAATCCTGTTGATAAGAAGATTAAGGAAGCCAAAATGGTTGTATCCAATGCTGTTACTATTAATCAGCAGGGATTTAATTCGGATTTAGAGAAAAGTTTAGTTGAAAAAGAGATAAAACAAAACCTTGATATAATTTCAAACCTAAAAACAGCCATCCCAGAGCAGGAAAAGATGAAAGAAGAAACAATCGAAGAATTAACGAAGGTATTAGATATAACACAGAAAAATGACCATTTAAAGGTTTATAATATTAAAAATCTAGGAAAAAGAGAAATGGAAGTATTAAGGGTAGTCAGTAATGTGCTTACTAAAAACCTTACAAAAGAATGTGTTGATATGCTTTTAGATGAAATTATTGAAGAACTAGAAAGTGAGGGATAACCGTTGATAATTTTACCACAAGAATATCAAGACCTGGAATTAGCAAAGCCTGAAAAAGTGTTTATAAGTCTTATAAAGAACAAGTTAGATTCGAATAGTTATATGATGCTAAAAGTGAACCCTGTAGGCGAGAACAGTGTTAATGTATTGATTCTGCCCAGAGGTGTATGCTTTTTGGAGACAGTACTTTTTGAAGATATTTCGGGTGTTAAAAGTATGATTTCCCTCCTTATGATGATGAAACAAAAGGTTGAAGGGAAATTATATAATAAGTTACTAACCCACAGATATTTTAATATAAAAAGCAATGGAAACATTTTATTAAAGTTTCCTTTTAGTTATAAATTTTATCTACCAGCCATTAGTAAAGATGCATTATTCAATGTACTTACGAGTTCAAATGAGAGAGAGTTTGCTGAAAAATATTGCTTATTTAGTGAATGCAAAACTATGCTTTCCTCAGGTGTAGAGGATTTCGTCAATTTTTTAATTGCCAACCCGTCTTACCCATATAGTACAGACTGGCAAGGTTTTGATAATGAGAGTATAAATATACTTATTCATCTCATTGCTCCAGAGTACACTATCCCGAGAATTGCTGAATACAAATATGACACTGTGGTTGAAGGTGAAACTACAAGTAAATTTTCTAATCAGGACTATGCAATAAAGCCTGGAGACTTAACAGTTGATGTACTTCGATTAGATGATGACCAAATTAATATCATAAACAATATCAAGAAAGGGCATCAACTCATATTAGCATGTGCAGGTAGTGGGAAGAGTGTACTACTGATATCGAAATGCTTTAAAGTTGCCAGTTTACATCCAGATAAACAATTTTTGATAACTTGTAAGAATAGAAATTTAAGCAACTTATATGATTGGAGAATTAATGTCGCTGGATTCAGGAACAGAAATGTTAAGTGCTGTACTTTTGATAAACTATGTCAAGATTTGCTGGCTGAAGTGGGAATACCGTTTCAAATGTCTGACTTTGAGGGAACTTTTCAAAAGGCAAGGGAAGCATTAATAAAGGGAAAAATAACAAGACGCTTTTATGGTATTTTTATTGACGAGATACAAATATTCAAAAGTGAATGGTATGAATTTTGTTATAACTTATTAGAGAGTCATGTACCAGAGAATTATTTCTTTACAATATGTGGAGATAAATCGCAGGATATTGTTGCAAACATTAAGCAAGGTAATGCCCCATGGCAAGGTAATCCTAATCTACCCAAGTATACTGGTAGAAGCATAAGAATAGAAAAAAATTACAGAAACACAGTGCAAATTAATTCTTTTGTAGATAGGTTTACACAGAATGCTAAAGTATATTTTAGAAAGTTAGGAATTGACATGGAAATGAATGAAGATTTATTTTTGCGTGGTAAAGCATTTAGAAATGGACCTAAACCTGAAGTAATACTAACTGATAGATTTAATGAAGCCCAAGAAGTAATAAATAAAGTATTATACTTAAAAGAGGAAAAAAATATACCTTTATCAGAAATAGCAGTATTGTTTTATTATAGACATTATGTGCCAGAAAGTTACTATATTTATAAATGGTTAAAGGATAAGTTGAATATTTATTACTTAGAATACAGTGAACTTATTTCAACTGATGAATCATATGGAGTTTTATATGGAGATAGAAGAGGTCTTTCACTTTGCACAATAGAATCATCTCTTGGCTTGGATTTTCAGGCTATAATTATTTGTGGTTTAAAGCCGTTAGGAGCCTATTACAAAACAAAAAATATAAGTACTTTTTCTGGTAATACACAAGAGTTAGAGCAATATAAAGAGGATTTTTATAAAAATATAAATACATTATATACTGCGTGTACAAGGGCACGTGACTATTTATATATTGTATTAACAGAGGACAGGAATGAGTCTGTTTATTCAAGGCTTTTACTGGATTCTATAGACGAGTGAGGTGACATTTAATGATAGAATTGGATTTTACAAATGCAGATACAATGACAGAAGACAAATTAGTATTCTATAAAACAGTTAATAAGACGGATAATATTAAGATAGATAGTTCTGCAATTATGATGCAGGATATAATAACTACAGGAAATATTAACGCAAATTATTCACTGATTGTTTTCGGAAATATTGAAGCATCCAATATAAAGGTTTCAAAGGATTTAATTTGCTTTGGGACTATAAAATGCGATTCTCTTAATGTGACAGGTAGTTTAAAATGTTTTAAAAATATTGTTATAAAAGAAATTAATGTTGCTGATGACGCCTTTATCAATTCAGGCATGATAGGTAGTGGTATTATAGACGGTAATTTATTTGTAGGACAAACTATAGAGGTTGAGGAAGTTTTAAATGTAAGTAAAAATGTGTTTTGTAATGAGGGTGCAGTAGGCAATGGATGTATAAAGTGCAATAATATTATCTGTTATGAATACATGGAAATTGATGTAGAAAGTATAGGTAGCAGTTTACTCTTGGAAGAAATTAAAGAGCACATTAAAACCAATAATGCAAAATCAATTGATATAAAGGAACCTAATACTGATGTCTTATTGAAAAAAATTGATAAATTATTAAGGGACTTAAAGGGAAGAATGATTGAGATTAATGACGTAATTAATGATAATGAGTTGATAAACCTGATTAATAAGGCAAAAAATATAAGTGTTTCATTATGCAAAGGCCTTGAAGAATTAATTTATTTATCCGAAAATGACTTAGAGTTTGACAAAATTTGCGATTTAATGTTAGCGGCAAGTCGCTTTAATCCAGTATTTAAGGAGCATCATCGGCTGTTTAAGGAGATACTTGATTATTCAGAGACACATCCAGAAAATGATGTGATGTCTTTTCTAAAATTCGTAGATATGAAAAGAAATGTGCCAGAGTATATGTTAAAAATGAGTATTTGCCAAGATTTCTTCGAAGTCTTTGTGGACCGTCAAAAAAAACATATAAAGGATATGCGTAATGATAGTATTAGGAACCAAAGTCAGTTTATTTTCTGTTTATCAGTGTTGGAGAAAAACAGGGACCAGTTTACAGATGATGAAAATTTAATGTTAACCGAAAAGTTATATGGGGTTATTGGTATAAAACCAACTATGGTTCAAAAGTTTATCAGCATAGGAGGTTAGATGTATGGTTAATAAGGAAAATGCAAACAAGGCGATATTTTTATCTAAGGTTATTGATGAATATATATCCAAAATAACTGGTCAAAATGAGGTTCGTGTTGTTGATATTGATGGAAAAAAGAGTCCAGAGGATAGATTCTATGTCGGGAAACTATCTCCCAAAGGTGTTAATAATAATGAACGTTCTTCAAAGACAAATATAAATCAAATAGGTGTTGACTTTATTATTAGACAATCTGATTTAAGCAATACAACAATTAAGGTTTCGCCTAGGGGAGAGTTCTATTATAGAGTTTTTCCGACATTGGAAGAACAAAAAAATGCGATTGAGGAAAGAGATAAAATTATTCAAAGCAAAAGAGAAAATAAGTTTGAAGACATACAAGACACTGAAGATGATTTGGATTTTGAACAATATGACTCACTTGAACAAAAAGCAAAAGAAAACATAGATATTGTTCCTGTATATGAGAAAACGTCTATAGGAGATGGTAGATACGATATTGAAGTAAAATTGTCGGATATTTTTAATTATTCAAAAGGCATTGGTTATATAAAGTATCATGATAAATTTATAAAGATTATCGATGAAACAAGAAACGAAATAACGAAAAAACCGAGTACTTATAGAGTAATAAGAGAGAAAATTAGTGTTAATGCATTACAAAATGAAGAAACTTGGAGTGAGTATTTAAATAAGAAATCGGAACCAACTCCTGTTATTCCAAAGTGGGAGTTTTCTATTGAAATAGAAGTAAAGCCGTTTACTAATGATTTATTGAAAGTTTCTGTACATCTTATTAATGAAACTAAGCCAGAAAGTTACGGGAAAAAAGCAGGGAAAGCAAATCTAGATATTTTGTTTAATTCTGGTTTAAAGATAGAAATACGTGGCTCAGACTATCAGCCAATAAATTTGGAATATTTTAATGATGACTATAAATATGATAAGACCCAGAGAGGAATTGGACATAACTGTGGTATTATTTGGGATGAAAAAAATCCTAAAATATTGGAAACTACTCATTTGCCTCTTTTTATACAATACAGACTAAAGACAAGAGAAGACTTGGTAGTTAAGTTTAAAGATTTAATCAATGAGCCTGTAAAAACATTAAAAAATATATATAATAAGATGCTTCAGGAATTAGACAATTGGAGGAAAGATTATAACAACAGGAAGCATTGTTTGGCTTCTGATGCTGAAAGTAATAGTAAGGCATGTAAACAGTTTGAGGAAGAAATTAAAGCATTTGAATTTGAGATTAATAGATTTAAATATGGCATTAGTATGATAGAGGACTATGATTACATAAAAAATGCCTTTATACTAATGAACAAAGCCTTTGCAAGAAGTACGAAAAATTATGATAGTTGGCGATTGTTCCAGATTGTTTTTATAGTGTCACTCATACCTGATGTTAGCGTGTGCGAATACGGCGAAGAAAAGATAGATAAATCATTTATTGATAAGGTAGATTTGCTATACTTTCCTACTGGAGGGGGTAAGACAGAAGCCTTTTTAGGAATTATTGTTTTTACATTATTTTTTGATAGACTTAGAGGGAAAACATCTGGCAATACAGCAATAGTTAAATACCCGTTAAGACTTTTATCAGTTCAGCAGGTAGGAAGAATGGCTGATATATTAGCGGCAGCAGAGATAGAGAGAAGGAATTGCCAAGAAATTAAAAATTCTGATGTTTTTTCTTTAGGTTATTATGTAGGCGATGTGAATACTCCTAATTCTCTGAACAAAGAAGTATTGGAGGAGATGGCAAAAAAGAGTCAAGAAGAACTAAATGAAGATTATAAAATTATAGATAAATGTCCTTTTTGTCAGAATAAGAGTATCAATGTAATGTTGGATACAGAAGGTTTGAGATTATTACATGTTTGTAGTAATAAAAATTGTCCTTCTGGAGGCGTTTTATCCCTTTACATTGTTGATAGAGAAATATATAGATATATACCTTCTGTCATAATAAGTACAATAGATAAACTGGCTGCTGTTGGATATCAGTCTGATTTCAGAAATATCTTTGGTGAAGTGACACATAAGTGTCCTATACATGGATATACAAGCAAAACAAGGTGTACTGAAAAAGAAGTATGCAAAGTAGACGTAGTTGAGTATAAGAATGTAGATTTGTACGACCCTGCTCCTACATTACTTATACAAGATGAACTGCATTTAATTAGGGAATCTTTAGGAGCGTTTGACGCTCATTATGAAACCTTTTTTCAGTATATGATTGCTAATTTGACTAAATCAAAAAAGAAGATAAAAATTATAGGAGCAACAGCAACTATATCATTTTTTGAATCACAATTGTATCATTTATATTTAAAAGATGGAATAAGATTTCCGTGTCAGTCGCCATATTTAAATAGAAATTTTTATTCTTATGTGGATAAAACTGAAATTAACAGATTTATATTAGGGTATGCACCCTATGGAAAAGCGATAATCAATAGCGTCGTATATTCAATGAAATATTTAAAACAAATTATTTGGGATTATTATAAGAATCCATCTAAAATGATGGATATTGAGGGAATAGATATTAAGAATGAAGAGGAAGTATATGATATTTTAAAAGATTACTGGATATTCCTGGAATATAACAATGTAAAATTGGACGGTAACAGGGTGCTAAGTGCCTTGGATGACCCTATTAATACTGAACTTGACGCTGAAGGGATACAGCCATTTGATGAGAGAAAAATGACAGGTGATGATACTTTTCAGGATGTACGGAGAATTTTAGCAGAAGTCGAAACAACAAAGAACGTGTTTGAGGGATTCAATTTAATTGCAGCGACAAGTATGATATCTCATGGAGTTGATGCAGATAAATTTAATCTTATGTTTTTCTTTGGAATGCCTGGGAATACGGCTGAATACATTCAAGCATATAGTAGATGTGGCAGGAAATATCCAGGTCTGATAATTATGATTATGCGTCCTGCAAGAGAAAAAGACCAAAGTTATTTGAAAAATTTTGTAAAATTTCATGAATATAAGGATATTTTAGTTGAGCCTGTACCAATAAATCGTTGGGCAACAAAGGCAGTGGAAAAAACCTTGCCAGGAATTTTTGCTGGAATTATAATAAATCACTATGATAAGCACTTGCAGTACGAGTTTGGTAATATCTATCAAATGAAGAATTTGAAAGAGGCTATTAAGAACGGCAGAGTCAATAAAGAAGAGGTAATTAACCATATTTTAAGAGCCTATGGATGTATAAGGGAAAACGGTACTGTTGAAGAATTGGGAAATCAGTATCGTGAATATATTATCGAAAAAATAAATTATATATTTAATGAGATACTTGCTAAATCTTATGAAGCACAGGATTATTATATTATTGATGGTATTGAAAAGTTAGGAAATGGATTGTATAGTCCAATGACAAGCCTGCGTGACACCGATAAGCCTGTAAAGATTAAATTGGAATAGGGGTGAATATTATGGAAGTTAAGGATAACGAAATGCAGAGAGGACTTAACCAAGCATTATACAAATACTTGCCAGATTCATGGATAGATTTTTATATTAAAAAGACAAGAACTGCTTACACTGCGAAGGTAAAGAATTGGAATAGTGGAGAGTTGCAGGAGATAAACAAAAAAAGGCTCATTGAACAAGTAAGGTTGTTAACTGAATCATTTGTTAACAATGGAGGCAATATAAGTAACTTTGGTTCTGAGATATCAGATAAAACCTATGATGTTCTGACTCCAAGAGGAGGAATAAATCCAGATATAATTGCAGAAGTAAATCCTTTAACTTTTTTCTGTAGTGGTTGTAGAAAGGTGTATATGTTTAAATCAAGTGATACTTTTTTAAAATTTGGTAACGGTTTAAGTCAGTGTTGCCAAAAATCACTCAAACAAATAAGTCTTGTTTATGCGTGTGAATGTGGTTGGGCAGGGCCTGTAACACCACGACCATGTCCAAATCAAGTACATAGTTTTGATTTTCTAAAATATACAGGCAGATTTGCGTTCATTTGCAGTAAAGATGGTATAACTTTGGAAATGAGAAAAAAATGTCCCAATTGTGGAAAATTGTTATTCCCTAAAAATGCTTTAGACCAATCTAACTATATACCTTTTTCTTTTTCTTTAATTGATTTACTGGATATGGATGAAGAAGAGTTTCTATCTAACGAAGAATTAGGTGCAAAGGTTATACTGGCTTACTGGTTAGGACAAATAGATGAACTTAACTATAAAAACTTAATTAAAAATGGAATTCCAAAAGAAAGTGATGAAACAAAAAATGTGCAATATCAGTTAATGGTTAAACAGTTTATGAATAATGGGCTTTCCAAAGAACAGGCCGAAAATTTTGCAAAAATGGCTGTTAGCGGTCTTTCTTCTACTTCGGAAGTTGATAAAATTAAGGATTATATAGATATAAATATTGTAATTCAGGACGCAAATAAGTTGAATAAACAAGCAATTGAAATACTTGAATTTAAAAGAATCTTAAATACAGGTAGTGTGTCAACTTTAGAGGATGCCAAAAGGATTTCCAAAATTTTGAACACACACTCCAGACCAGAAAACTATGACAAAACTGCTGAGAAGTTTGGAATAAAAACTGTACAAGCCAGTGGAAATGTACCTTTTGTATTTTGTTCATATGGATATACAAGAAAGAATAGCGACCCAGTGGAGGCGGCAAAAACAAAGAAACCTATAACATTAACTGCTTTTCCACAAGAACGTAATGAAAAGAAAAATGTTTATGCTACTAAATTAAATACTGAGGGTATTTTGTTTGAGATTGATAGAAAAAGGATTGTAGAGTGGATGCTATTAAATGGGTTTTTGTCCCCAAATGTTGCTCCTGACATATCAGATGACATTGAATTAAAAAAATGGTTTATAAATTATATTAATACAGATAAAATATCAACTTTTTCTAATATTAATAGAATGGAAGATAATATAACTTATTATGTGTATAATCTATTGCATTCCATGTCTCATGCATTTTTGAAGCAAGCAGCCTATTTATGTGGGTTGGATAAAAATTCGTTATCAGAATATATTTTGCCTAATATACCTGCCATATTTATATATTGCCAAAACTCACAAGGGTTTAGTTTAGGGGCTTTGTTTAATTTATTTGAAGCATATTTTGACAAATGGCTTACATCAATGAGAAGTGAATTAGAAAAGTGTATATTTGACCCTATATGCATTGAAAGGGATAGGGCTTGCGCTGGATGCTTGTATCTAAATGAAGTATCTTGTATACATTTCAATAAGGACCTTGATAGAAGATTCTTGATAGGATGGTATGATAAAGATTCAGGGGAGAAAATTCATGGATTTTGGGAGGACGCTTTGAATGGCTAATATGTATCCTAAGAATATAGAAAATTACAACTATACTGAATCTGAAAAAGTTTTTTATGAAGCACTGAAAAATAAACTTTCAGATAAATTTTCGGTGTTTTACTCAATAAAGTGGTTTACATTGATAGATGGGATAAAAAAACACAGTGAGTGTGATTTTCTTATATTTCATCCCAGTTATGGATATTTGACTATTGAGGTAAAAGGTGGAAAAGAAATTAAAAAAGTTGGTGATGAATGGAGATTATTAAATAGTGAATCTGATGAGGATTATAGAGTTCTTAAAAGAAGCCCATTTAAGCAAGCAGAAGAGAGTATGTATTATTTTAAAAATTACTATGAAGAACAATTTGGTTATTTTTATAAAGGTGTATATGGGTTTGCGGTAGCATTCCCATTTTATTCTATTAATGAAGATTTCGGACCAGAGGGTCCCAAAAACTTAATAATTGATTATAATGACCTTAATAATTTAGAACAAAAAGTTTATGATATATTCAATTACTGGAGAGGGAAAAATCATAACTTTATTTCATTTTCTTCCGACCAACAGGTTAAATTTATAAATATGATAAATAAACGAATTGCTTTATCGGCTGCTGCTGGTTCGCTTATAGAGATTAGGAGTCGTCAACTTGAAGAAGTAAATAGAATCCAAGATAATTATATAGTTTTTTTACATAACTATAAGCAGGCATTTATCATAGGTGGGGCTGGAACAGGAAAAACATGGATAGGCATCAAAAAGGCAAAACAAGAGGCAGAACAAAACAAGAAAGTTTTGTTTTTATGTTTTAATAAACAATTAAATGAATTTGTAAGTAGTATTGTTGAACCATATGGTGTAGACTGCTACACATTTCATTCATTTATTATCTCAATATTCGGGTATAATCAATATAATAACTTATTTGATAAAAGTAGAGAATTAAGTGGCGTAGCAGACCTTTTCGATAATTATTTAAATCTTCCCCAATATGACTGTATTATTGTTGATGAAGCACAGGATTTTAACGAGGAGTGGGCATATTGTGTAAGATTACTCCTAAAAGACCAAAAACAGTCACATTTATATGTATTTTATGATGAAAATCAGAATATTTTTAAAAGAAATTTTGGCAATGCATTTATGATAGATTATCCACCCTTTATATTGACAGAAAATATTAGAAATACAGCAGGTATATATAAATGGGTTGTAAATGAAACTAATCTTGGAACTTCTATAAGACCTAATACGATAGAAGGTGTTGAACCTGAAAAAATACAGTTCAAGCACAGTAAACATGCTATACGAAAATTAGAGGAACTGCTGAATACATTAATAAAAAAAGAATGTGTAAGTAATAAATCTATAGTTGTATTATCGAATAGAAATATAGAAAATTCTATTCTTAATGGTAAAAAAGATTTAGCGAATTTTCAATTTGTCACTGAAAACAGGGAATTATTAGATAATGAAATAATGTTTAGAACTATACAAGGGTTTAAAGGGTTAGAGGCTGATGTGGTTATTCTTCTTAATCACTTAAAGGAAGAAACGTTAGACAATAAACAATTATATGTAGGTTATACGAGAGCCAGATTTTATCTTTATGTAATCGAAATATTGCAAGCATAGAGATATTTATCATGTATAAATTTTTATAGTGTCGAAGCATCGACATTTAACTCCTAGTGTGATATAATAAATTCACATTTTATTTTGGAAAGGTGAAATAAATGGCGAATATATTATTAATAGAACCAGAATATCAATGCAAATATCCGCCTTTAGGGTTAATGAAAATAGCATATTATCATAAAGAAATAAGAAAGGATTTTGTATGGTTTTCAAAAGGTAAGGTGCCAGCGAATGTTAGTGATAAAGTAAAAGAAAGGTTATATAAGTCGAAATATTATATAGATAAATACGGGAATAATCTAAAAGATTTTATTAAAAGTGTAGATAATATTATTTCGCAAAAAAAATGGGATAGGGTATACGTATCTACACTTTTTACATACGAATGGAAAATTACCATAGATACGATTGAATATGCCAAAACATTGGTTGCTGATAAATCGAATGTTTACTCAGGGGGAATACTTGCAACCTTAATGGGTGATGAATTTGAAAAAACCACTGGAATTAAACCTGTAAAAGGTCAATTGTTCGATTCAATGTTAATTGGTTATGATGATGGAGTTAATATTGATACATTGACTCCAGACTATAGCATACTTGATAATACAGAATATGTTTACCCAAGCAATAATGCTTATTTTGCTTATGCAACTCGCGGTTGCGGAATGAATTGTGAATTTTGTGCTGTTAAAACCTTGGAACCTGAGTACATCTCATATATTTCTATTAAAGACCAGATAAATGAAATAAAAGAAAGATATGGCGAAAAGAAGGATTTACTATTAATGGATAATAATGTACTTAAATCAAAGGATTTTAAAAAAATTATTGATGAAATCATTGAACTTGGCTTTGAGAAAGGAGCCACCTATATTAACCCTATAACAGGTAAGAAAAATAATCGGTATGTAGATTTCAACCAAGGGTTGGACGCATTACTATTTAGTGAGGAAAAGGTTAAACTACTAAGTAAAATTGCTTTAAGGCCTGCAAGAATAGCATTTGACCATATAGCAGATAAAGAAAATTACTTGAAAGCATTAGACCTGGCTGTAAAGTATGATATTACTCACTTATCTAATTATTTGTTATATAATGCAGATGAATTTGTATGTAAAGGCATTAAATATGAAGCGGACAAGCCAGAAGATTTATATAATAGACTTCGAATTAATGTAGATTATCAAGACATGGTTAACAAAAGAAGAAAAAAAGAAAAAAAAGAACGCATACATATATTTTCTTTCCCAATGCGTTATATACCATTAGACGCTAAAGAAAGAGGATATGTTAGCGAAAAACACTGGAATATGAAATATTTAAGAGCAATACAGAGAATTTTAATCCCTACACAGGGTAAGGGGGTTTCAAGTAAATCATTTTTTGAAGCGGCTTTTGGTAGAAATGTGGATGAATATATGATGGTATTACTTATGCCTGAAGACTATATTGCCACCAGGGGCAAACCCGAAAAAATTAGTCGTATATCAGAAGATGAAAGGTTAAAGAAAAAAGAGGAATTTGAAATATGGGAAGGGCTAAGAAAAGAGTGGATAAAATTATATAATAATTTGACTAAGGAACAAAAAATTAAATTTAAAGAAATTATTAGCAAAAATGTGTTTACTACGGAGATACTAAAAAGTATTGATTATAAGGAAATAAGAAAGATATTTATACATTACTTTAGCGAGTTTAGAATAATTACAGTTCTTGAGGAACTTGAGGTACAAATGGAAGATGAACTGATGGAGGAGATTATTTGCTATATAACTAGCGAATGTAAACTTATGATGAAGCATCTTGCTAAATATATAATTAAATTTAAACTTAATTCAACTCAAATTAAATCTTTTTTTAGGTTTTTCGGTCAGGATGCTGTCAATGAGTTAATTGATATATGGGCTCATGATAATTATGAAAATGAACGTGTGATTGAATTATTAGGTTATACTAATTCTGCTTATGTTAACCCTTATTATCTTACACTAATGAAGTGGTGCAGTAAACTAAATTTGCTTACTGTAAGTGAATGTAATAGGCTTATTATGGCTTTAAAACAAAATGACAAATCAACTATTAACGAATTATTGGCAGATAAATACGAGAAGATATTTGAAACATTAACGGCAAATTATAGTAGTATTATGGATAAAGAACAACTAGATTCCTTGTTACTAGAAGTAAAGAATAAATTGGTATATCAATTGTCATTATTTGATTAATGGTTTTGGAGGGGATATTATGGAAAATAATGTAGTTATAGGAAAATATACTCTTGAATCATTGACTATGGGTATGTACACAAATCCGTTTATAATATACAGAGAATACATTCAAAATTCAGCAGATGCTATAGACGAAGCAGTTAGAAAGGGAATTATTAACTATGAGAATACTTATATTAATATCATTATAAATAAAACTGAATCTTCAATTATTATTGAAGATAATGGTATTGGTGTTAGTTTAAAAGACGCTCCTGAAGTCCTTTTAAACATTGGAAAATCTAACAAAAACCCTGGTATAAATAAGGGGTTTAGAGGTATTGGTAGATTGGGTGGATTGAGTTACTGTGACAGTGTCATTTTTGAGACATCATATTACGGTGAGGATACAAGTTCCATAATTACTTTTGATGCAGTGAGGTTAAATAGACTTTTAATACCAGGGGAATTTGAGTCATATACTCTTTCAGATGTGATTAAAGAAGTTACTAATATACAATACAGAAAGGAAAGTCCAGAAAAACATTATTTTAGAGTGATATTAAAAAATGTGGATAAGAAATATAATCTATTAGAATTTGATAAGGCTTATAGTTACATAAAACAAGTTGCTCCAGTACCTTTTGATACTAATAAATTTAAATATGCCGATGATATAGATAAAAAACTTTCTGAACTGAAAGTTAACTGGGTGAATTATAATATTTTCTTAGGGAAAAGCAGGGATAGTTTAAAACAAATTTATAAGCCTTACAAGACCAGATTTTATACAGACGTCAGCCGTAAAGTAATAGATAGTTTTGAAGGAGTACATTTTTATCCAATTACAGATGATTACAATGAGAAATTAATTGCATTAGTTTGGTATGGAAAGTGTAAACTTTTAGGAACTGTGTTGGATGAAGAAGTTAAAGGTTTAAGGGTAAGAAAATCTGGCATAATGATTGGTGACAGATTTCTATTAAATCCAATTTTTAAAGAGGAAAGATTCAATGGTTGGGTTCAGGGAGAAGTGTTAGTTTTTGATGATAACATTATTCCGAATGCAAGAAGGGACGACTTTGAGAAAAATGATGCGTATATATTATTAATAGAAAAATTAAAAAACATAGCAGAATGCATTTCTAATGACATTAGAAATGCGTCAAAGCAAAGGAGTAAGCAAGTAAACAATATGTCTGAAAATAAGAATGTTACATCAAATGACAATATAACTAAAGAAATTATTAGTAAATTGGACTTCATTATCCAAAAAGCAACAATGAAAGACTCTAAGTTATTAGAGCAAATAGGAAAGGTCTTAAAGGTGGAGTTGGATGCAAATAAGGCGGAAAGGATTCTTAAAAAGATAGAAAACATTGTTTGATTCAAAAATCGAGGTGAATTATATGACGAATTTAGATGCCTTTAAATCGAATGATAAGTTTAAAGAACTTTCTTCTATTGTTGTCGATATAGTTCAAAAGTTGGATATTGTACTACATAACAAAGGATATTTATATAAAAGCATATGGAGAAATGATAGAGAGCCAGGAGGAAATGTCTTTATATTTGAAGTTGAACGAAGAAAAGGAAGGAGGAAAAATTTAATAACATTAAGGCCACAACAATCTTTTTTAAGAGTTGAAGTGTATTGGAGGCAGGATGATAAGCACTATTTTGATTTATATAGTGCAGATGATTTATCAGATAAATTACTTGATGAAATTGATAAAATGTATAATATAATTGCTTTATAATATATGAATAATATTAATCTTACAATATGCAGATATTGATATAAAGAAAAATTATTTGAAAGATGAGATAACTGTATGATTTCTGCTTCTATAGAATATTTTATCAAGGAAGGACAGTTATAAAAAAAGGAAATGTTCCATATGCAGAAGGATACTTCAGGTGCGGAATGTACTTAGGACCTGAAACTACATGTTTTACACAGATTTTTATGGATGATACTGTAGAAGATGTATTCAGTTATATTCCATCAATAGAAGGAAGTATATTAAAAGAGTCTGATGAAAGCATTTGGATAGTTCAAGATGTGGAAGATTATTTAAAAAAATATGATATTTCTAATAAAATAGAGGAAATGGCATATTATAGGATGTTTTTCTAATAGAAATAAGAAACACGGATGGAGGGCGTATCTCCTTTACGGCCAGTTGCAACTGGAATGAGGCGTAAGGAAGATATGCCTTTTTTGTATTTGGTGGATAATATTAGGAAGGTAAAGGGGTAGAGTCAAATATAGGGGTTATGGAAGATTTGATTTTAGTGGTTAACAGGCAATTAATGGTGGAGTATTGCAGCGATAGTAGTATCAATGAAAACAGTGAGTTTTTGAAACAGATAAATTTATTTACGTATATCAAACGCTTTGGGAAAGGTGTTTTCAGAAATTGTAGGTATCAAATTGTTATTGACGAGGCTATGATTGACTGGGGAATTTACTACATTGTTAGAATTAAGTGTCAGATATAATTAAAATGCTTTGATATTATAGTAACATGTAAACTGTTTTAAGGGGATGAAAGGATGCTTACTGTTGATGAATTTACAGAAAAAATTTCATATGATTTTAAGAAAGTATTTCCAGAAGTAAAAGTAGGAGAAAACTTAATTCATCTCGGCTCTGGAGTAACCTATGTAGAACTTCCGCTCGGCAGTATGTATAGAGAGTATCAAATGACTGACTACTGTAACACAAAGGAATTATATTTAAAAATTGCTTCTGAAATATTGAATAAATATAAATTTAAAGTAGATTATGCTAATGTATACCCGATATTAAAAAGGCATGATTTTGGAATAAATTCAAAAGTCCAGTTTTACAGGGAAAAAGCCTTTTTAGATATTGATGTGCTATATGTTTCAGATATGGGAGAAACATTCCGTTTCTTTACTATTGATGACGATGTAGAATTTTCGCTACTAAAGAAAAAGGCTATTGAGAACATAAACAGAATTACTGCTGCTTTAGTACCTTTAGATGATGGATTACAAGTGTATACATTAAGGTATACTACCGATTATGCTAGTTCGTTGCTTTTATCCAAGGTATTTAACAAACAAATACAAATTAAAGTAGGAGATGATATCTTAATTGCAGTTCCTGGCAATTCATCTATCTTTATTGCAAAGTTTAGTTATTATAATCAGGAATTACTTAAATATTTGATAGAAACAGATTCAGACGCAAATAAGGTTTCAGATTCAGTATACAGGCGTAAGAATGGAATATATATGAAGGTGTGTTAAGGGGTGATAGGGATAAGAGATAAGGAAGCATTTATACTTAAATGCAACATTATAAAAGTTTATAAAAGGAAAGGAGCGAAGAATTTATGAATAAGGTTTTAATAGGATGTAGTGAACTTATTGATAAATATGAATTAAATAGGGATAGCATTTTGAAACAGTTGCAATCTATGGAAGTAGATAAAGGAACAGAGGAGTTTGTCATTGTCTACAATAACAACCCACATTACACCCTGATTGGCGAAATTACGAATAATCAGGTGGTTCTAACAAATATTGAAAAGGCTATCGCATTTAGAAAAATGGATAATTCAGACCTGTTCGAATTTATAAAGAGACAAGGCTAATAGGAATATGAAATAAGGCTTTGGGGATAGGGTTGTCTATCCTGCAAAGCCTAATATTGTTAGCATTTAGGTATTTCAGTTTTTACTTTTTCCATAAAAATCCTTATGGTGGGGATATTGTTCATGAGGAGTTTATATTCATAAGGTTCAAATTCTTTCTGAATCTGATTTATGTACTGTTCAATCGTTTGAATGTAAGAAAAAAGCGAGGAATCATAGGTACTAGGATTAAGGAAACAAGTGACTAATGCTGTGATTGCTTCACTTATTTCCCTTGAAACCTTATCTCCTATAATGCTCTTAATAACCTGTTGCAGGTAATTTAGTTCTATTCTGAAAACTTCCAAATTTATCACATCGACCACTCCCTCACGAAAATTTGAAATATTATAGTAACAGGTGTATGGGAAGTCAAATTAATATAGGCAAAAGTTTTAAATAGGGTAGAAGGATTACAAGGTTAAGATAAATTGGGTAGTTTACCAATAATAATTACAATATGATTGTTTTCTTTATATATATGCGCTACAATAGCGTTAGCGACACAGATGGAGAGCATATTCTCTTTATACAGCCAGATTAATGCTGGCAGTAATTAAGGAGGATGTGCTTTTTATTTTTTACAAAAAAGTTTGGGCAATTAGGTTCAAGGTTAGAGGTGATGGATATGAGAGCAACTTTTCAGGAAGAAAGTTTTATCGAAAAATGCTTAAATAGGATATTCCAAGGGCTGTCCTTTATGGGGATAGGGTTAGAGTTAGGAAGGGTTAAGGAAATAGTGGAAGTGGAAAGGATAGAGAATTATAAACTACCATTATTGATGTTTTTACTTGAAGATGATACATTACTTCACATGGAAATTATGAATGATGAAATAAAACCCGACCTCCAGAGCATGTTGACCTATGACATGAGCATAGTATTAAGATATAGGATGCAGGTAAAGACTTTTATTCTGAATTTTGGAAACGCGCAAAATGGCGAAAGGGATAAGTGCTTTGGTTCAGTACGCTATGAGGCTCAGATAGTAGATTTGTCTGGTATTGATGCGGGAAAAGTGTATGAGGAACTAAGTCAAAAAATTAGTTCAGGCTATCTGCTTAATGAGAGAGATAAATTGAATCTGGTATTTCTGGCATTCATGCAGCATTATTTACCTTTCAACGAAGTACTGCTGAAAGTTATGTCCCTCATAGAGAAAATAAAGGATGAAGAAGAGCGGATGGCGTACTTAACAGTAATTTCAGAAATTGTATCAAAGTTGACAGGTAAACAAGGGGTTAAGGTTTTAAAAGAATGGATGATGGATAGTGAGGTGGGAGTAAGGATTAAGGATGAAGGGAAGAAGGAAGGAATGCGGGACTCATTGCTAGTAATTCTTTTACATAAGTTTGATTCCTTACCTGACTATATTAACCATGCAATTATGAACCAACAAGATGAAAGCATATTAATGGATTGGCTTGGAAAGGCTACAGGCATCAATACCATAGATGAACTTGAGAAAATGATATTTAACATAGAATAAAGAAATTTCTATTAGATTCTATTGGTTCTAAAAGCCATATTACTCCTGTTCTCCTTTGATACCTTCTATCCTGAACGCTATAAATTATATATGTATATTAGTTAAGTTGGAAAAAGGCTTAAGATGTAAGGATTATGGGTAATTTTCATGCGACAAAATTTTATCAGAATTATTACAAATTAACGTTATTTTTAATTTTGGACCTGACAAGTATCTCTATGTGCGCTACTATATTGGAAGAAAGGAGTTGATTATTAATGAAAAAGAAATTAATTATATATAATATTGCAGTACCTACAGCAATTGGATATGCAACATTTTTTCTTCTATTTTACTTATATCAGAAACTATTCTTCGAGTATAGATGGTTTGCGATAATACCTTTTACTATAGTAACGGCATTTTTTATAAAAGACAATATAAGAGAGTGGAAGGTAATAAAACAGCAGGTATAGAGAATTAAAGCAAGGGAATATAGGGGTAAGGAGATAAGGTCAAACTTGCTACTTACCCCTAAATACTTTACATATGGTAAAGAAAGTATGAAAGCAGGTTATAAGTTATGAAATATGTAATAATTAGTCTTTTAGTCTGCATTACGATTGTAACCATTGTTTCAATAATAGGCATAGGCATTATGAAAAGAAAATAGAGAGTAGATATAGATATCGAAAACAGGCAAATGATGCCTGTTTTTTAGTCTGAAACTAAAGATAAATGTTAATGTTATTCTAATATTGTACCACATACCGGTAAAAAAATAGGCCACCTTAATCAAATTTCCTGTATGATTATGTTGAAGAATCATTATCGTACAGGAGGAAAGGATATGATTAAGATGGCACAATTAGAGGATATCAGAAAAATGTACTTTATAGAAGACCTAAGTATAAGAGAAATAAGTAGAAGAACTGGAATGCATAGGGATAC
>Ga0208938_1000828_pt1 | contig 20284 bp, 14 predicted proteins | sample AD_UKC125_MetaG_FD_184434 | JGI IMG/M metagenome (GOLD analysis project Ga0208938, IMG submission 184434) | Active sludge microbial communities of municipal wastewater-treating anaerobic digesters from USA - AD_UKC125_MetaG (SPAdes) (version 2) | ecosystem: Engineered > Bioreactor > Anaerobic >...
TCATACTTACAAGACTTTGCTTAAATTCTTTAGTATACCTCTTTCGTCTTTTTGCCAACTGTTACACGCCCTTTCTAGTATTATTATACCAACTTAACTGCGTGTCCAGCAAACCGGGTACAGGCCACTATTTTAGTCACTTTTTGTCGTTTCTTGACCAACTATTTCACTTGTCAACAAAGAGGTACATGTTTTATATGTTTTATATGTTTTATATTTTTTATATATTGATTATTCTAAAATCAAAAGAAAAAATATAAAAATACCACTGCAAGACTTGAAACATTTAAAAATATTAAAAGGAATTAATTAATTTACAGGTGAACCCGGAACGGAAAAACATTAGCCTTAAGATATTTTTTAAATCTGTTTTTTATTGCTTTAATAAGTGATTTTGATTAACTTTCTCTTTTACTTTGTTTTTCTATATTGTAGCATGCTATTGTAATAATAGTTGAAATCATTGTAATAATACATGCAACTCCAACTGTCGGCAACTTAAAAGCCAAGAAATTAATTCCGCTCACAACAACACCTATAATAGATATAAAAATCAAATATCCATAAGCTTTTCTTTTTTGTTCTGTCATATTATTTTCTCCCTCTCCTTTTATAAAAGCATAAAATCAGAATTGATTATTTTTTGTGTAACTTTCTCTTTGTTTATTAATCAATAATTTATAAACCTGTCTATTAATATGTATAGCTCTTATTAAAAGCATGTATATCATTAGAAAGAAAAAAAATTTAATGCAATCTAAAAAATAATTATATTTTCCTATAAACACTAAATGTTCTTTAAAAAAATCAATTTCATAACCTGTTCCTAACAAGTAAATTGGAAATGAAATTAAAATGGCTAATAATACTTCCACCAACATATAAACAAAAACTATCACTATTAAAATTTTGCTGATTATTAACAAGTATTTTGGCAATTTTCTTTCTTCAATGTTTCTATAAACATTTTTATAAACATCTTTTAATCCTGATTTCTTAGCTAAAAAATCATTCCTTTTCTTTACAAATATGCATATAATAAGCAAAATATATGCTATTACAACCAGTATTTCCCACACTAAATCCATAATTCATACACCCCTTTTTTAAAGATAACCGGTGCTTCTCCTTGTTTTTATGCAATTTCCAAAATTAATTTAGTTCTTCGTTTCTTACATGGTAATATATCTTTCAGTGTTGCACAAGTGCCATTAGTCACTTTTTTAGTCACTTTTTTTCGTGACTAAAGTCACGAAAAGGTCACGTTACCACCTAAACTTAATACATCAAAACCTTTGAGACAGTGGCTTTAAAAAATTAAATATAATAAAAAAGGCGAAACAGAGTGTACTTTTCCCTGCATCACCTATATATCTTAATCTTTAAATAATAATCCCATGTAAATGTGCATCCTTTTTAAATAACCATCATTAATTAAATTTCCCTTTTTTACTTCCTACAATATAGTAAATAACTGAAATAACAGACGCAATTACTACTACAAAAAACAATATCTTTTGTATTGGATTTTTAAAAATTGCGTAACTCAAACCTACTAAAATTACACATACAATGCTTAATAAAACTGAATTCAAAGCCTTTTCTTTTGACATTGCCGTTCCCCCCTAATTTGTTTTTATATAAAACTATATATTATTTTCCACTGCTTTAATATCTTTAGCCTGCATTAATTTTTCTATGTATTCATGTGCTTCCTTTAAACCCCCACCTGCAATTTCTCTATACCTTTTGACGCCCTCTACCTTTTTTCCTTCTGCTACAAATGTTTTTATTATACTGTCTTCACAAGGCTCGGGAACACCTAGTTTTTTTGCAATTTTATTTAGCAAAATATTTGTCTTCTTAATCTCTTGAGCTATATTATTCATAATAATAATGACAAAAATCAGTACTATTCCTATTCCTGCATAAATAATTTCTTCAAAGATGATAAATCCCTCCTTGTTCATTAATATATTAATCGTACCTAATATTATCATACCTAATATTATATTATAAATCATCTAAAAAATCCCTTGATTTATCGAAAAAAAGACAAGGGCATAAATTCCCCTGTCTTATACTTTTATTTTTAACCCATAATTACTTCTACAGTATGCTCCTTGCCGTCATTAAATACAGGAAGTGTATTGCCTTCTATTTCTTTTCCGTCTACAATTACCTTCTTAACACCTTTTGAAACATGGTCAGGGTTTTTCACTGTAATTACATAAGTTGATCCCCTGTACCATCTTGTCACTTTATATTCATCCCAATCCTTTGGAATACATGGATCAATTACAAGCCCGTCGAATCCCGGTTTTATTCCAAGTATCCACTGGGATATTGCTACAAAGTTCCATGCCGCCGTTCCTGTAAGCCATGAGTTCTTTGCTTCTCCATGGCGCTTGGAATCTTTACCTGCTATCATCTGTGCATATACATATGGCTCAAGCCTGTGTATTTCACTGAATTCTTCAGTGTATGCAGGAGCAATCTTTGAATAATATTCAAATGCTCTGTCCCCTCTGCCTACAACAGTTTCTGCACAAATAATCCATGCATTGTTGTGACAGAAAATTCCTGCATTTTCTTTATATCCAGGTGGATACGTAGATATTTCACCATACTCCAAATAGTATTTTGTATATGCCGGATTTTGAAGAACCAAGCCATAAGGCGTATCTAAGTATTTTTTAACTGAATCCAATGCCTTTATTGCTTTTCCGTCTTCAAGTCCAAGTCCTGCCATTACGCAGAAACCTTGAGATTCAATAAAAATCTTACCTTCTTCGTTTTCCTTGCTTCCCACTTTTCTTCCAAAGTCGTCATATGCCCTTAAGAACCATTCTCCATCATATCCATGTTCCATTATAGCCTTCTTCATGTTTTCAATATGGCCTCTTGCTGCTTCAGCTTCATCTTCAAGACCTTTGTGTTTACATAATCTGATGAAGTCGTCCCCAACGAACACAAACATACCTGCAATCATAACAGACTCTGCAACCTTACCATCTTTGCTTGTGGTAGTCTGGAAAGACTCATCTGGCTCAGTTGAGAAGCAGTTTAAGTTCAGGCAGTCGTTCCAGTCTGCCCTTCCTATGAGAGGAAGTCCGTGAGGTCCTAAGTTGTTTACAACGTGATAGAACGCCCTCTTCAGGTGTTCAAACATTGTATCTGCTTTGCTTTCATCGTTGTCAAATGGAACCATTTCATCTAATATTGAATAATCCCCGGTTTCCTTAATGTATGCAGCAACTGCCATAATCAGCCATAGCGGGTCATCATTGAAGTTTCCGCCAATTTCATTATTACCTTTCTTGGTAAGAGGCTGGTACTGATGGTATGCACCACCATCTTCAAGCTGTGTAGCTGCAAGGTCTAAAAGTCTTTCCCTTGCTCTTTCAGGTATCTGATGAACAAAGCCTAAAAGGTCCTGGTTTGAGTCTCTAAAGCCCATTCCTCTTCCTATACCTGACTCAAAATATGATGCACTTCTTGACATGTTAAAAGTAACCATGCACTGGTACTGATTCCATATATTAACCATACGGTTTAGTTTTTCATCATGGCTTTCAAGTCTGTATTTTGAAAGAAGGTCGTCCCAATATTTATTCAATTCTTCTAAAGACTTGTCCACATCCTCTGATGTCTTAAACTTATCTATCATTTCAATAGCTTTCTTTTTGTTTATTACGCCTTTTGACTCCCACTTCTCGTCCTGTTCATTTTCAACATAGCCCAGTATAAATACAAGGTCTTTTTGTTCACCTGGCTTTAACTCAATGTCAATGCTGTGGGATGCTATAGGTGACCATCCGTCAGCAACGGAATTTTTAGATTTTCCGTTTACTACTGCGTCAGGTGCATCAAAACCGTTATAAAGACCTATAAAGCTTTCCCTGTCACTGTCAAACCCGGTTATCTTTTCATTTACAGAGTAGAATGCATAGTGGTTTCTACGCTCCCTGTACTCAGTCTTGTGGTATATAACAGAGTCTTTAACTTCCACCTCACCAGTACTTAAGTTTCTCTGGAAGTTGGTCATATCATCTAATGCATTCCACAAGCAAAACTCAATAAATGAAAACAGTGTTATCTTTTTGTTTTCTGAAGACTCATTTTTTAACACTACTTTTTGTACTTCTCCATTGTAATTCAAAGGAACAAAGAATGTAACTTCTGCACTTATCCCATTTCTCTTTCCTTTAATTTTTGTGTAGCCTAGCCCGTGCCTGCATTCATAGCTTTCAAGTTCTTTCTTAACAGGTGACCATCCAGGAGACCAGAAATCGCCGTCATCATATATGTAAAAATAACGTCCTCCCATGTCTAATGGCACATTGTTATACCTGTACCTTGTGATACGTCTTAGCCTTGCATCCCTGTAGAATGAATATCCGCCGGCGGTATTTGAAATCAGTGAAAAGAAGTTTTCTGTTCCTAAATAGTTAATCCACGGGTATGGCGTGTCAGGCTGAGTAATCACATACTCTTTGTTCACATCGTCAAAATAACCAAATTTCATATCAAATCCTCCTGTTTATTTTATAAAATAAATTGTGTTCAACCATTTAAAATCTTACAAGAACAGTATTGTACATTTTTTTACAAAACATTCCCTTGCGCTTCTTAAATTATATAGGTGTTTTGCCAATAATTCAAGACTGTATTCGCTAAATTTTAATATTCCCTTATTTAATAAAGATAATTCCTTTTAAAACGTTTATATGAAATGGAATCCCACCTTAAACTTGCATACCCGTTTTCTTTATTTTTGTAATTATCACAATTGCAAAAATAATTAATACCAGGGGTAATACTACAAGAAGGACAGATGCTTTTCTCATTTTTATTTTTCTTTCCACTCTCATTTTATGTTCTTCTACCAAATCAGTCATCTTATTATATAAATCCAATTCAATTGCCTTGTCAAAAGCAACAAGAGCTTCTTCTAATTCTCCTGATTTTTCCAGCACCAATCCTTTACCGTTGTAAGCCAAAAAACTATCCGGCTTTATTTCTATAGCTTTTAAAATAGTTTCCATAGCCTCTTCCTTTTTACCGGCCTCCAGCAAAGCCTCAGCTTTTACAACATATGGCTTATCATCCTTCCCATTTAATTCAATTGCAATATCTGCAAATCTTATTGCTTCATCAAAATTATTCTTTTCTAAAAAAGCTTTGCCCATATTTGAATTTATTTCACTTAGCAATCTGTCATTCACATTGTATTCAGCGGCTTTTTGATACATTTCTATTGCCTTGTCATATTGATGTTTTCCTACATAGGCATTTCCGATACTTATATATCCTTTAGAAATAATGTCTTCATCATTTTCATTCTTTGCCAATTGAATTGCTGTTTCTCCATCCTCAATTGCTTTTTCATAGTCTTCCGTATTAAAAAAAGCAATTGATCTGTTTAAATATGCCAATGACTTATCAGGATCTAACTCTATAGCAATATTTCCTGCTTCCACCGCCTCTTTATACTTCCCCATTCCTAATAATGCAAAGCATCTGTTTACATATGCTTCATAGTTGGTTTCATCCATACCGATTATTTTGTCTGTCACTTCAAAAGAAACAGCATTTGCAGAGTCCAACTCAGTTGCCTTATGGGACTGTTCAAGAGCTTCTTCAATTTTTCCTATGCTTAACAAAACTCTTATTCACCTTTATATAGTAAAAATGAACTTACTTAAATAAAGTATACTTAAGTAAGTTCATTCCTGTAAAGTTTATTATATTCAGCTTATTCCAAACTTTTTTACTTTTTTATTTTAAGAACATCTTTAACATTTGCTACAATATCTCCGGCAGTAAGTCCAAACATTTTCATAAGATCTGCAGGTTTACCGGATTTACCGAACTTGTCCTGAACCCCGACCATTCTTAAAGGAACCGGACAATTTTGAACCAGCACTTCAGCCACTGCACTGCCAAACCCGCCCATTATATTATGCTCCTCGCATGTTACAATGGCTCCGGTTTCCCTTGCTGCCTTTATTATAATATCTTTATCTATAGGCTTTATTGTGTGAATGTTAACAAGCCTTGCACTTATACCTTCTTCTTTTAAGATATCCACAGCCTTTAGGGCCTCTGAAACCATTACACCTGTTGCCATTATTGTGACATCAGAACCTTCTCTTACAGTAACACCTTTACCCAGCTCAAATTTGTAGGTACTTTCATCAAATATAACCGGGGTTGCAAGCCTTGCCAGCCTTATGTAAAAAGGTCCTTCCGTCTTATATGCTGCAATAACTGCATGTCTTGTCTCAACTGCATCTGCAGGAGAGAGCACAGTCATATTAGGTATAGCCCTCATAACAGCAATGTCCTCTATACACTGGTGAGAAGCCCCGTCTTCTCCGACAGTAATTCCTGCATGAGTTGCCCCTATTTTAACATTTAAACTCGGGTACGCTATTGAGTTTCTTACCTGCTCAAAAGCCCTGCCTGAAGCAAACATTGCAAAAGTACTTGCAAATACTGTCTTACCACATGTTGCAATACCGGCAGCAGTAGCCATCATATTTCCTTCTGCAATTCCCATATTAAAAAACCTTTCAGGGTATTTATTCTTAAACAAATCAGTTTTTGTGGATTTAGAAAGATCCGCATCCAAAACCACTATCTTTTCATCTGCACCTATTTCTGCTAAAGCTTTACCGTAAGCCTCCCTTGTTGCTACCTGCATATTACTCCACCTCCAATTTCTTTAAGAACTCATCCAATTGGGCAATAGCCTCATCCCTTTGCTCAGCGTTAGGAGCAGAACCATGCCAGCCTGCTTCATTTTCCATAAAGGAAACACCTTTTCCTTTAATGGACTTTGCAACAATCATTGTAGGCTTACCCTTTGTTTTCTTTCCTTCTTCTATGGCTTCTTTTATCTCTTTATAGTCATGAGCATCAATAACAATAACATTCCATCCAAAAGCCTCAAACTTGTCTATCACAGGCTCCGGTGACATAACGTCTGTAATTTTCCCGTCTATCTGAAGCCCATTGTAGTCTAAAAATGCAATTAAATTGTCCAGCTTGTAATGGGATGCACACATTAGGGCTTCCCAAACCTGCCCCTCTTGTATTTCTCCATCTCCTAAGAGGGCATATACATAATAGTCTTTTTTATCAAGCTTACCGGCCAAAGCCATTCCCACCGCCGCTGATATTCCTTGACCCAACGACCCGGTGGACATATCAACACCCGGTACATACCTCATACTTGGATGCCCTTCGAGGAAACTGTCTGCCTGCCTGAATTTTTTTATTTCCTCAACAGGGAAAAATCCTTTTTCAGCCAAAGTACCGTACAATACAGGGGAACAGTGACCTTTTGACAGTACAAACCTGTCCCTGTCTTCCCATTGGGGGTTGTTAGCATCTACACGCATTACGTCAAAATATAATACTGTAAGTATATCAGCACTGGAGAGTGAACCACCCGGATGTCCGGAATTTGCATTATAAACCGCTTCAATTACATGTTTTCTTATAATTGTAGCCTGTTTTTTAAGCTCTTTTATTCTTTTCTCGTCCATTATAACAACTCCTAGCCTTTTATTTCATTACTTTTTCCTACATAAGTATACTATATTAAATTACTTTCGTCTAGTGAAAGCTGGAAACATATTCAGTAAATTCTTTTAAATCCTTCCCCTAATACTTCCCTTACATCCGTCAAAATTATAAATGCCTTTTCATCTATCTGGCTAACAATTGTTTTAAGCCTTACAATCTGTCCCCTGTGAACAACACACAACAAAACCTGTTTGTCACTTCCTGTGTACATACCTATGCCACTTAATGCCGTCACCCCCCTGTCAAGCTCTTTCAAAATCCTGGGGGCTATTTTGTCCGACATATCTGATATTATAAATAAAGCTTTGGCAAAGCCAACTCCTTCTAATATAACGTCTATTACCTTTGAACTTATATAAAGGGAAACGATGGCATACAGTGCAATACGGAAACTTTGAAAAGCAACGGCTGCAAATAAAATAACACCAAAGTCAATTAAAAGCAAGGTCTGCCCCATTGTTAATGAAGGTACAAATTCATTTACTATTTTAGCTGCAAGGTCAGTACCTCCTGTAGTGGCTCCGGACTTTAATACCAACCCCAGCCCCAACCCCAAGAGAAATCCTCCAAACATTGAATACAGGAGAATATCAGGATTAAAGTCCCCTGCCTGGGGATTTAGAAGAAACCTTTCCACCAAATTAGCGCCAATTGTACTTGTAGTATCTATAATTACAGAAAGAAGTACAGTCCCAAAAAAAGTCTTTATAATGAACTTCTTTCCAATAAACCGATATCCCAATATAAACAAAGGAATATTAAGGGCAAGCATAGTAGTACCTACCGGCAGCTTCCCCCCACTTAAATGGTATAACACCGTTGCTATTCCGCTGACTCCTCCAGGAGCAATTTTGTAGGGAACTATAAAAATATTAATTCCGGCTGCTGCAACAACTGCCCCGATTACTATCCACAAATAGTCTTTCCACTTTTCAAAAGCATCCCTAATGCTCATTTTTTACCCCTGTTATAAGCTTTCATTGTAATTATATTTATTTGCATTTAGGGACTTAGTTATACTTTTGCCATTAAAAACAGCTGTATTTTGTCCTTAAAAAACAGAAAATACCCCGTGAAAATAAAAAAAAGCCCCGTGCATTCCAAGAAGAGACGGGAGAATGCCACGGGTTTAGGGGAGTAACTTTTTTCACTAATCACATATCTTAATATACACTATAATTATTTAGAATAAAAGTTAACTTCAACACTTCTTGAATTTCGACAAAAAATACTATTAAAAGCAACGGGCTATTTACTTTTGCCGGTGTATTTTCTTGCATAACATTAATATAATGGCGGGACATGAGAAATATCCCATGTCCCGGTAAATTTTTCTTTAGCTTAAATTTATCTAAATCAGTCATTTTACGCTATATATTTCTAAACTAAAGGGGGTCATATCCGACTACAGTCCATATTCCTGTACTATCCTGCCTTATCAATTTCTTTAAATATACCTTGCTTATATTTGACACGTCCCCGCTTACTTCTAAAACAGCCTCTATTCCGTTATTTTTTATAACCTTTATGTCCTCATAATTAACAGGATAATTTCCCACAATGCCTTCAGGAGAAATTTCAAGGCTTACAAATACTTGTGCCACATAAACGGGATCAAGTTTCCAGGGGGAATGTCCGGCATCCACGCTTTTTTGCTCATTTTCTTCTATATTTAAATCAACAGGAACTTCAATCTGAGGCTTATCCAAAAATTCTTCATCCTCTGGAAGAAGTACAACTGTGCCATCCCATAAGTTTTTTACAAAGGAAGCCAGATCATTCAATGAAAGGTTTCCGACCACGGCAAATTCAAGCCCGTCTTCCTGCCAGCGTATAGAGGTAATATCTGTTATACCTGAATATATTCCCCCGCCTGAAATAATTCCATACTCCTCCCTGACAGGTGACTGAATTTCAGCAATATTCCCGCCAATTTCACCTAAAATAGCGCTTGATGCAGGATTAAATTCGCCTTCTGCCTTACCTTGAAAAACAATCACCCTGTTTTCTTTATCCTGGGAAATATAGTTGAGTTTAGCTGATTTTCCATCTTTTATAACTGATACACTGTCTAATTTATACCCCTTTAATATTTCATTTGGTATTTTAAAAGAAAATCCAAGCATCTCTTCCGCTTCTTCCATATTGCTTACCAGCTGCTCAGGGTTTTTGTCTATTTCTTCAAAGCCTTCCGGGATGTTGTAAGCAATTAGTTCTTCAGGTAAAACATCATGATAGTCAATGCTTGTATAAACAGCTACATACTGGATTGCGTTTAGCATCGCACTTTCTCTTTTCAGTGGAAGTTTAGTTTCTTTATCAACCCATATGCGGTAGGGCTCCCCACCTTCGGGAGTTACCTCAAGAACTGCAGCTTCCCTGTATGAAACCCTGTCCTCTCCAATGGTCTTAACTTCAGCGGCATTTTTAATCCTGTCTATTTCATTGCCCAACTCAAATGTAAATTGATAGGGGTCCGGAAATGACGGAAAAATAAATACCTTTCCTTCATCAAAACGCATCTGCCATTTTTTCTCGCCGTTGTTTGCAGTTATCATAACCGTCTCTGAACCTTCCAACTCCTTTACATAATAGCGGCCATTCTTATCCGCCCATACTTCCCGGACTTTTTGTACAGTTTCTTTTCCTTCTGCATTTTTTTCAATGATTTCAATAATTCCATGATATGCCTTTATTTCCTTAAATGCCTGTTCCATAGCAAATACAATATCGGTATTTTTAGGATATAGTGCAAAGTTTAATAAAAGTGCCAAAATAACAACCGCCGCCGCTGCAGCAGCCCATATTCCCCTTTTCTTTCTGCCGGGCTTTTTATCTGATAATTGTCCTAAAACCTTTCCAGCCAGCTTTTTAGAATAGTCCCCCTCCGGAAAAACAGGCTCTTTTAAACTGCGGACTTTTCTTACAGTATCCATAAGTTTTTCTATTTCTGGTGACTCATTAAAATTTTTATGGGCTTTAGGTTTTTTTCATCATTTAAAGAGTCAATATAACTGGATAATTTGTCTATATCCCTCTTCTTTTTTTACCTCCTTTATAGTTGGCCTTCCATTTCATCAAGGATTTCAGAAAGTTTTTTTAGGGCTCTGTATTGCAGCACACGGATTGCCCCTTCTTTTTTGTTCAAAATCCTTGCAGTTTCTTTCGTGGAATAGCCTTTAAGTATCCTAAGTTCAATAACCTTACGCTGATGGGCGCTAAGTTTATTTAATGCTTCCTGCACAATGGCCCTTTGGGCATACAATCCGGCATCATCATCCACCGCTGTTTCTTTAGGGTTTACTGCTTCTAAATCTACATTCAGGAAATTACGTTTTTTTCTTCCGCCACCTGTCGCGTAAAATATTTAGTGCAGTGGTCTTTAAGAAGCTTATGTGTTTTTCCACTTCTACATTGTTTCTTTTTAGATACGAAAGTGCTTTTACATAGGCTTCCTGTGTAATATCTTCAGCTTCCTGGCGGTTTTGTACTTTAAAGTATATAAAGCGGTATACAGCCTTCCATGTTAAAGAGCATATTTCTTCTATTGTATCCCTGGCTTCTTTATCTGAGGCTTTATTATCTGCGTTTTTTGTACTTAAGGCTCTTGTATCTGCATCTTTTCCTTGTAGTTTTTGTAAACTTTTTTCTACAAACATATTCATAGCTCCTTTTTTTGACCGGTCAATTGTGTGGACAATTATATTGTGTGTACAATAATTTTATTTGTACAATAATAATGACGTTAAAAGTACACTAAACGTTACATCTTGCTTTTTAAATTTTATTCTTTCTTAAAAGCCCTTTGTAAATTCTGATTTCAGCATGAACTTAAGAAATAATGAAATGAAAAACCATAAAAGGAGTGAATAAAAAAAGCACCCGTGCATTCCAAGAAGAGACGGGAGAATGCCACGGGATTTATATAGGGGAGTAACTTTTTTTAATCACCATAAACTAATATACATTAAACCTTTTAAAAATAAAAGCATACTTCAACACTTCTCAAAATTCGACAAAGTTCTCTTTAAAAAGCAACAGGTCATGGACACCCAATAAAAAACAGGAAATATTTTCATCTATAAAAAAAACATAAACCACATCTATATATTATTGCTACTTAAATAACAATGTGTTATAATATATTCGTGAAACTAGTGACTTCTAACGCTTATTATACCAACACTTCACATAATTTCAAAAGCTTTTTCAAATTTGTGTCTTAATTTTTTAATATTGTAGTACAAACTCAAGAATGGAGAATTTATATGAACTTAATAAACAATAGGTACAAAATATTGTCAAATATTAAAGATAGTGCCAATAATTTATTCTTTCTTGTATCGGATTTATATAATGATGATAGAAAGTTAGCTTTGCGCATTATAAATTCTGATTTGCTTTCTTCAAAAGCTATTGATTTTATAAAAAAGGATTTTATATCCTTTTCATCCCTATATCACCCTAATATTGCATATATATACGGTATAGGGATAGTTGATAATATTGATGGTAATTATATCAGTAAAAAACAATATTTTTGTACGTTTGAATATGTAGAGGGTAAAGATTTATTCAATTTTTCTAAAAATTTAAGTTTTAATGACATTATAAATATTCTTATGCAAATATGCAGCGGGCTCTATTATCTTCACAAAAGAGGCTACCATCATGGAAACCTTGATCTTAAAAATATAATTGTTTCAAAATCAATAAACCCCTTTTTGGTAAAAATACTGCCTGGGCTGTCAGGATGCCCGGATTTTGATAAACTAGTCCTTAACTTAAAGAGAAACAGCCTCCAGTTTAGGGCACCTGAGGTTTTAAAATATAATAAAATTACTTATCTTTCTGATTTGTACTCTTTAGGTGTAATTATTTTTTATCTTTTTTCAAGGCAAAATCCTGATAAAAATAATTTTTTAAACCTTTGGGAATCTTACAAAAAAAATCCCTTTGATTTAGATTGTATTCCAACAGATATGAAAAACTCTTTTATAAACCTAATTGATAAGCTAACAAGTGAAAATCCATACAAAAGATACCAAAGCGTACTTGATATAGTTAAAGAACTGGAGAAAATTTGTCGTACCACTTTTGCCCTAAATATTAAACCTTTGGAAAGAATAATAACAAATACTAAACTTATTGGAAGAAAAGAAAATATTTTGCAGCTGTATAATTGGAAAAACAAAATTATAAACAACAGTACAAAAAACAGGATTTTTTGCATACACGGGGATGCAGGTATTGGAAAAACTAGGCTTTTGAAGGAATTTTCCTTCCACATGAATATGGATAAACTACTGGTTTTATCAGGCGTGTCATTGGATAATGATAAAATTAATTACGAGCCTTTTATACAAATTTTAAAAAAAATTATTCCTTTAGCACACAACGATATTTTGGAAAAGTACGGTCCTGAATTGGTTAAAGTACTACCTGATGAAAAACTTTTAAAGGACATAATTCCGTCCCCTCCTTTATCTCCTGAAAAGGAGAAACTACGTTTAAAAATAGCTATAACCGCTTTTATTTCAAATGTACTGGAAAAAAGACCTACCATAATGATGTTTGATAATGCACATTTACTGGACGAGGCTAGTTTTGAAGTTATAGATTATCTTGCAAATATTAACAAGACAATACCCCTTTGCATAATACTTTCTTATAGAAAAAAGGAACTGGAAAAAAATAAATTTGCAAATGATTATATTAAAAAATTTCTAAAAGCCCAAATTGCCATAGATATGCCGTTAGGTAAATTTGGATTTGAAGAGACAAATAAGTTTATCCAAAAGCTTTTAGGCATTAAATATTCCCCTACTGCCTTTTCCACAGAAATTTTTAAATATACTGAAGGAAACCCGGGCTTTATAATTGATGTTATTGCAGCTCTATATAAAGACGGTAAATTATACATGGACTCTTATGGCGACTGGTGTACTGACTTTGATGATAATGCAGACTACTCCATGCTTTATATACCTTCAAGCAAAAAAGAAGCAGTACAAAAATATATTGGCAATTTGAAAGAAGACTCTTATAAAGTTTTAGAGCTAATTTCTGTTTTTAATACACCTGTATATTTTCATGTCCTTGAAAAGGTTTCTAAAATTGAACAAAATACATTAAAATCCATCCTTGAAGAATTAATATCTTACCAGCTAATTGAAAAAAGACTGGCGGACTTAGGGTATACCTATACTTTTCATTCTAAAAGCCTTAAAACTGAAATATACATAAAGATAGATTCAAAAAGGAAAAAGGAACTTCACCGGCAGTACGCAATGATTTTGGAAAGTATTTATTCTATAGAAGAAAAAATTAATACAGATGAACTAATCTATCACTATACACAGGCGGACAGCAATGAAAAAGCTTTAGAACTAATTATAAAAGCTGCGGAAAAAATGTTAAAGCTTCACATCAGTGCCCAGACAATGGCATACCTTAAAAGGGGTATTGAGCTGTCAAAAAAAATTTCCTCTGTAGAACACACCATTAAAATTCTTCTGATGATGGGGGAATTATACCGTAAAAACGGTGAAAACCAAAAGGCTTTTGACTGCTATAATGAGGCTTTAGAATATGCAACAAATATTGACGATAAAATCACCATTGCAAAAGTAAAAGAAATGATAGGGGCACTGTACACCAGGAAAAATGATTTTAACAAAGCCCTTGACCTTTTAAATGAATCCCTTTCACTTTCAAAAGAAATCGGGTATGTGGAAGGATACTTAGAATCCCTTAGAAGAATATGCTGGATATATATTTTTAAAAGAAAAAATTCTGAGGCAATTGATATAATTAATAATGTCCTCAATGAATATCCTGATGAAAAATACTCATATTATCATGCATCTTTATATAATGTATTAGGAACTCACTATTTAGAAATTGGAAATATTGACAAGGCTATTTACTGTTATAACAAAAGTATAGAACTTTTCAAAAAGTCCGGTAACAATGTTGAAATTGCATATCCTTTAAACAATATTGCCACTGTATTTGCTGAGTTTTTAAATGATAATGAAAAGGCACGGGAATACTTTCAAAAATCCCTTCAAATAAATATAGACAATAATTTGGTTGAAGGCATCTCAGGCTGCTACGACAATTTAGGCGAAATATGCAGGTTAGAAGATGATTATAAGAATGCGTTAAAATACTATTTTAAATGTGAAGAAATTTCCAAAGAAAGTGATTTGAACTCAATTCTCTTTGGAGTATATAAAAATATTCTTCTTGCGTTTTTGGAACTGGATGAGTATGAAAAATCCCATGACTATCTACTAAAGGCTAAGGCTGAAATAAAATCAAATGCTGACAGGGGCTTGGATTTACAAATTTTTTATGAATACGCCACCAGGTTTTACTATGAAATTGGAAGCTTCAAAGAAGCAAGAGACCATGCTTCTTTGGGAATAGAAATATTTAAAAACTCAGGGGCGTTAGAAAGCATATCTATTTATAGCATTAAAATGTTGTCAGAGTATTTTATGTCCCCTGACAGCGGTATAGACAGTCTTTTTACTGAATTTTATAATTTTCTTCCTAAGTACAACAGCTTCCCTTCCCTAAAAGAAAAAAGAGAAACCCTGCACAGGGTTGCAAATGTTTTTATTGAAGAAAAAAAATATGAAAATGCTGTTTTGCTCCTCAATGAAAGTAAAAACTTAAGTGATAAAATAGATACAAAACGGCTTAAAATAGAATATTTAATTGCCCTTGGCGCTGCAACAAGAGGCAGGGAAGGAGTTGAATATATTAATGAAGCCCTCAATTTAAATGAGGAATATAAATCCCTGCGCATGGAGTGGAGAGGATACAAAGCACTAGGTGACATCTTTTTTGAAGAAAAAAACAATAAATCCGCATACTTTTATTACATGAAAGCTTTAAATACATTGTATTCTCTTGTACAGCATGTTCCTGAAAAATATAAGGAAGCTTTCCTGTACTCCCATTACAGATATATTCCACGTGAAAAGCTTTTGTCTATACGTTTAAATTGGCTATCAGAATATAAGGATTATGTAAATAACCAGATGAATAAAAAATTATGCAGCAATTTTAATGAAATTGAATCTTTCTTTGAAATTGTAAACTCCGGATTTTCATTACTTCCTGAGGAAATGCATTTTAAAAATTATTTAGACAATAAAGGCTTAGGCAGAATTAAAGATATTTTTGCTAATTTTTCAAATAACCATATGCAAAACTTAAAACAAATCCTGGAATTCTCTTATGAATTGACACAAGCAGATACGGGGTGCATACTTAAATACAATGACAATATGGAACTGGATGTATTTGTAAAGCACTATAGTGGCAACACTTTTCATTACTATCAATATGTAATTGAACAAGCTGCCGGAAATCCCAAAGGTATCTTTGTATCAGACGTTTTAAACAAAAAAATCGGAAACACTGATATCGCTCTTCCCGGGAAAATAAAAGCAGTTATTTGCATACCTTTACATATCTCTGATACAGAGAAAAAACATTTTAAAGAAAAAAGAAAATACGCCCAAAACTCAAATCTGGATGTGAAAGGATATATTTACCTTTCAACTAATAATATATTTAACAGATTTACATGGGATAATTTTGATATTATTAATATTCTCTCAAAACAAGCAGCTATAATTATTGACAACTATAATTTAAAACTTGCCTCATCCATTGACAAATTAACGGGGGCTTATACAAGAAAACATTTTGAAAATAATATTGATGCCTATCTAAATAAAGCTTACAAAAGCAAACAGCCTTTGACATTTATAATGGCTGATATTGATAAGTTTAAAAATGTAAATGACAACTTTGGCCATCAAAAAGGCGATGAGATATTGGCAAAGGTAGGGGGCATCATTTTAAACAATATCAGGTCAACAGATATGTGCTGTAGGTATGGGGGGGAAGAATTTATAATTGTTCTCCCAAATACCGGTTTGAAGGATGCAGAAATGATGGCAGAAAAGTTAAGAAGTGCGGTGGAAAATGCACACCTTATGGGGAAGACAAACAGCCTTACTATAAGCCTTGGAATATCATCCTACCCTAAACACAGCCAGTTAAAGGAGGAACTTATAGCCAAAGCTGACCAGGCACTATACCATGCAAAGGAATCCGGAAGAAACCAGTATTCTGTCTGGACTCCTAAAATGCAAAAAACAAGCAAAAGAATGGACACCCTTGCAGGGATTATTACCGGAAATGTGGTACAGGATCAGCGAAATGTTCTTGCAATGTTGGAAATAAATAATATAATAAATAGTGAAGTAAGTACCGATATAAAAATATATAATATTCTTAAAAAGCTAATGGATATATTTGAGGCAGAATACTGTGCTTTTATAAAAATTTTAAGTTCAGGTTCAAGAAAATTTAAAACATATGTACATCATAAAGGAACGCCCCAATCAGATGACGGGGAGAGCTATAATGAAAAAATCGTAGAAAAAGCAATTAAAACCCAGACCGGAACATATATGCTTGATTGGGAAAATGTAAATATAATTGACTCAGAATCCGGGGAACCAATATTAAACTCTGTACTTGTTGAACCTATAATAAAAAACGAAAGTGTAAAAGCTGTATTGTACTTGTCCTGTCCTATGACACGAAAGGAATATGGATTTAACGAGCTGAATTTTCTCAGCGCTTTAGCCAGCTTCATTTATCCAATAATATAAAAGTGTTTTATACTTAAAAGCCCTCTTATGTTTATATAGATAAAAAATATGCTCCTCTTTGAAACCTTATAAAAAGAGGAGCATATTACTTTTCTTAATTTTTTTAAAAACGCAAATAGTCTATATAAAAATCAGTTTGGCCTATGCTTCCTGACGGATAATAGAACTTAACTCCAATTTCACTTACATCATATAGATCTGGTATGCCATTTAAATTTAAAATCAGAGTGTGTTTACTGCCCGGCTGGATTGTTGTTTTACCTGTAGAATATTCTTTATCAGTTACTATATATAGAACTGCTTGTACTTCACCTCCAAAGCTGCCTCTGTCAGAAATATATACATCCACCTGCAGCTTGCTTTTTTGGCTAATATTAAGTCCTGTATAATCCCTTCTGTACATATGAATCATTCCGCCGTCACCTGACAGTGAAATATTAGGACTTGCCAGGGACTTATTCCCGCTGGAGGCCCAGGCATCTGATGTATGCGGGTTTGGGGCTTTCCATCCGTTTTCACCGTTCTCCCAATCTTCCAATACACTTCCTGTTACCGGCTCTGGCGTAGGTTTTTGCACTTGTGTTGGAGTTGATGTTGGTACAGGTGTTGGTGTTGGTGATGGCACAAGTGTTGGTGTTGATGTTACTGTTGGCACCGGTGTTGGCGTTTGTATTGGAGTAGATGTTGGTGATGGTTTTGGTGTTGGTGTAGGTGTTGGCGTTGGCACTAAAGTAGGTGATGGTGTTGGTGTCACTGTTGGCACTGGTGTTGGCGTTTGTATTGGCACTAATGTTGGTGTTAGCGTTGTTACCAACGTAGGTGATGGTGTTGGCGTCACCGTTGGCACCGGTGTTGGTGTTGGTACAGGTGTTGGCGTTGGCACCGGCGTTAGGGTTGGTGTTGATGTTGATGTTAATGTTGGTGCTGATATTGGTATAGTGGTTGATGCCGGGGTTGGTGTTGGAGTTGGTATTACTTCCGGTGATGATATTGTCGTTGGCTCCGGTGCTGGTGTTGATACTGAAGTTGGCATTGGTACCACATCCGGCACCGGTGTTGATGTTATCACCAGCGTTGATATTGGTGATGGGGCTGGTACTGAGCTTGTATCAATTATAATTTTTGATTCTAAATCAATTTCCTGTTTGTCAATAATTTCAAATAATTCATGTACGGTTTTTTCTGCAATTAAATCCAATGGCATATCAAACTGTTTATTAACTTCTAAATAAACAGCATATCTTCCCATTGAAACATTGTGTTCTAATGCCTTTTCCCTTATACTTTTATCCACTATAATGCCTTTTACACTAATATTTTCTCCAAATGTAGCTAAAGAATCTTTGGCGTCTAATAACTGGTTAATAATCTTTTCTTCATTGGCGGCATTGTTTTCTGCATTAAGTGACGCAGATATAAATACAGCCATTTTTTCTCCTAAATCTCTTTCATCTTTTAGCTTTCCTACCACCATTTCAAGGGCATTGGCAAAATATATCCCGTCTAATTCCATGTCTTCAATTGCAAAGTCATCATTATCATTTAATAACGTTACCTCATTTACTGCACCATTCTCATCTAAAGTAAATGTAATGCTCGGGTTAATATCCACATCCACGTATGCGAATTCTCCCAATCCTTTTTGCTTTCCTTCCCCGGTATAGAAAAACTCTACAAATGCAAAAATCATTATAAAAGCTGCTGCTACTCCTGCTATTCTTGTAAAATTCTTTATTATTTTTTTCCTGTTGCTTATACGGGTAAAACCTTTTACCTTATCCTCTTTTGGCAATTCACCTGATATGCGTGTAAACCCTTTTATTTTATCATCTTTTGACGGCTTTTTGCTTTTGGAACCAGGCATAGTTGAATAATTAGAAATAATATCTTCTGTTGAAAACTCAATCTCCTCACCAACAGCCATACCGTCACGCTTTTTTATACGTACAAATTCGTACTCTTTTATCATTACAATTACTTCATTATTTATTATTTTTACTATTTTTCCTTTATACATAATAAGTATACACCTCTTATTTAATATATCGACAAATAATAAACTATCAGTTATAACAATTAAAAGTTTCTCTTTTCCACCATACTGCAGTTTTTGATTGAAAGATTATGTCGCTAATTAAGTCCTTCTGCTTTACATAAAAAATACAAAAGTCTGCTCCTTTTATAGCAAATCCTTGCTTACAAAGAGGAGCAGACTACTTTCCATAATGTATTTAATACAATACAGTTAATGAATATAAAGCCTTAAATTAATCAATACAACGCAAGTAATCTATATAAATATCAGCATAATCAGTGCTGTCATTATTATCTATTATGCCATTAAATGTTAATTTAATCCAATGCACTTTCAATATTGTCAACTCCGGTGGTATTTTTTCATTGTTAACTGTTTTTACAGTCTCTAAATCGAAAGTCAATGTGACTTTTTCACCTTCCGGTACAGTTATTTTATCTGAATAAAACAAATTTTGTCCTATATCTGGCTGTATTTCAAGCTGTACTTCTATTCCGCTAAACTTTTCACTGTCAGAAACATATACATCTACCATCAGTTTTGCTTTAGCACTAATATTAAGTTCAAGACTTTTACCTTCATCTTTATGCGACCAATTCAAAAACGTATTGCTATAAAGAGGAGGAAGTTTAAGAGATTTGCTTTCATGGGAATACCATTCATCCGTTGTATATATAGGTTGAGTACTTCCCCATTTATATTCACCACTTACCCAACCATCTCCACTCCACACACCCTCTTCCTCCCAATCTTCTAATACATATAATCCTGGTGTTGGAGTCGGTGTCGGTTCCGGGCTCGGTTCAGGACTCGGTTCTGGCGTTGGTTCAGGACTCGGCTCTGGACTCGGTTCCGGGCTCGGTTCAGGACTCGGTTCTGGCGTTGGTTCAGGACTCGGCTCTGGACTCGGTTCCGGGCTCGGTTCAGGACTCGGCTCCGGACTCGGTTC
>Ga0208938_1000829_pt1 | contig 20261 bp, 11 predicted proteins | sample AD_UKC125_MetaG_FD_184434 | JGI IMG/M metagenome (GOLD analysis project Ga0208938, IMG submission 184434) | Active sludge microbial communities of municipal wastewater-treating anaerobic digesters from USA - AD_UKC125_MetaG (SPAdes) (version 2) | ecosystem: Engineered > Bioreactor > Anaerobic >...
GCGGCAGCAGGTAGTCGGTCTTGCGGTCGGTGACGATGAACTTGGACATGCCAGACCTCGGTCGCTTGAATAGCTATGATTATAGCATATCCGGCAGCGGCAGGCCTATAGTCCGACAGGCTGCTAGTCCAGTTTCGCCAGGATCGACTTGGCCAGTGGCGGATTCTTGGCCAGATACTTCTTTATTCCCGAGAAGATCGCCTCGGCCATCTTGTCCTGATAGGCGTCGTCGTTGAGCCGCTTCTCCTCCTCGGGATTCGAGATGAACGCCGTCTCGACGAGAATCGACGGAATGTCGGGCGCCTTGAGAACGGCAAACCCCGCCTGCTCGACGCTGGCCTTGTGCAGGCGGTTGATGCCGCCGAGTTCACCGAGCACCGCCTTGCCAAGCTTCAGACTGTCGTTGATCGTCGCGGTTTGCGACAGATCAAGCAGCGTACGCGCCAGGATGGGGTCCTTGACATCGAGGTTCACCCCGCCGATCAGATCGGCGGCATTCTCCTTTTGTGCCAGATAGCGTGCGGCGGAACTCGACGCCCCGCTTTCGGAGAGCACAAAGACCGAAGATCCGTTGGCGTCGGGTCTGACAAATGCATCGGCATGGATCGAGACGAAAAGATCCGACTGGATGCGTCGGGCCTTCTGCACCCTTGCGTGCAGGGGTACGAAAAAATCGGAATCGCGCGTCAGGACCGCGCGCATGTTGGGTTCGGCCTCGATCTTCGCGCGCAATCTTTTGGCAACCGCCAGGGTGACGTTTTTCTCGTAGCTGCCACCACTGCCGACAGCGCCCGGGTCCTCGCCGCCGTGCCCCGGATCGAGGGTGATGGTCACCAGGCGATCGACCATTGGCCGACCCTGGCGTTTGACCACTTTCTGTTCAGCGACCTGCGGCGGCGCCTCGGGTCTCGGCTCTGTCTTCGCTTCGGCGGGCGGTTCCGGGCGGCTGTCGGGCCTGCTGCCGGCTCGACTCTCGACGGCCGCGGTTCGCGGCTCCTTGCTGTCCAGCAGCGACAACAGCGGGTCGGGCGGATTCAGGGGATAGACATCAAGAACCAGTCGGTGCCCGTAACCACCCACCGGCGGCAGGACAAACACCTGCGGATTGACTTCACCCTTCAGTTCCATGACCAGGCGTACGACGCCCGGCTTGTAACGTCCCGCACGCAACAGCCTGATGTTCGGGTCGTCCGAAGCGACCTTGTTGGCCAGACTCTCAAGCACATTGTTCAATTCAATGCCCTCGAGGTCGACCACCAGGCGCTCCGGATTCTTCACCGTGAAGTGCGTATATTTCAGGGGCGCAGCGTATTCGATGGCCACCCGCGTGTAGTCGGCTGCCGGCCAGATGCGAACGGCGAGAACGCCGGAGTTGCGATTGGTCGCCGCCGGCGCAAGCGGGCTGACCGTAAGGAGCAGCGAGGCACCGGTGAACTTGATCAGCTTGCGGCGTTCAGCCAGCCGCCGTTGAGCGCTTTCAGACATGTTCTCCCCTCCTCGCTGCGGGCGACGACATCCAGCGTTCGCCCCGGTTCGGCAAATTCGAAGCGAACCACGAGGTCTGGTGGCGGCGCGTACTTCGCCGCCTTCTCGGGCCACTCGACAAGGCACACCGCATCGTCACGGAAGTATTCGGCAAGCCCGGCATCCAAAAACTCTTCTGGAAAGTTGAAACGATAGAAATCAAAGTGATACCAGTATATCCTCGAAATCACATAAATTTCAACCAGTGTGTAGGTAGGGCTTCTTACCGGTCCGACATGATTGCAGGCACGCAACATCCCGCGCACCAGCGTGGTCTTGCCGGCCCCCAGATCACCGTCGAGCCAGACGACCATGCCGGGACGCAGCAGGGGCGCCAGTCGCCGGCCAAAACTGGCGGTCGCCGTCTCGTCGGGCAGGTGCAGGCTTAACGTGAAGTGGTTATCATCCGGGCTATGCACGCAGGTAACTCCAAAACAGGCGCTGAACTCGGGCCAGGGCAAGGCCCGACCGATTATGCGCAGGTGGTCAGCAGGATCAAGGCTTGGGGACAGGAACTCGGCTTAGCGGCGATCGGCATTGCCACCGCCGACGTGACCGCAGCCAGGTCAAGGCTGATGCGCTGGCTGGAACTGGGGCGGCACGGCGAAATGGATTATATGGCCAAACACGCAACCCTGCGCGCGACGCCTCAAGGCCTGCTGCCGGACACCCTGTCAGTCATCTCCACCCGCCTGCCTTACTGGCCTGCGGCGGCCGAAGCCCGGCAACTTCTCGCTGCCCGCGAGCGAGCTTACGTCTCCCGCTATGCCCTGGGGCGCGACTATCACAAGACGATGCGTCGGCGACTCCAGCAACTCATCGACCGCCTGCATCGGGAAGCAGCAGGGCTACACTTGACCGAACCCTTTGCCTGCCGTGCGTTTTCCGATTCGGCACCGGTGCTGGAAACCGAGTTTGCGGTGCAATCGGGCGTTGCCTGGCGCGGCAAGCACACGCTGACCCTGACGCGCGCAGGATCGTGGCATTTTCTCGGCGAGATCTATACCACCTTGCCGCTGCCCCCCGACAGACCGATCGGAGATCACTGCGGTGACTGCCGTCGTTGCCTCGACTGCTGTCCCACCCAGGCCATCGTGGCGCCCTACGAGGTCGACGCCCGCTTGTGCATTTCCTACCTGACCATCGAACTGCAGGGCGCCATCCCGGAAGCGCTGCGCCCCTTGATCGGCAATCGCATCTACGGTTGCGACGATTGCCAGTTGTGTTGCCCCTGGAACCGCTTTGCCGACATCGGCGATCCAGATTTCGGCGTGCGCAACGGACTCGATGCGGCGCCTCTGGCAACCCTCTTCGCCTGGAGCGAGGACGCCTTCAATACGCACCTGGCTGGCAGTGCGATCCGCCGCATCGGCCACCAGCGCTGGCTGCGCAACATCGCCGTCGCACTCGGTAACGCCGAAAGCTCGCCGACAAACCTCGCGGCGCTGGCTTCGCGGCAGGACGACCCCTCGCCTTTGCTGCGCGAGCACGTCGGCTGGGCGCTGGCCCGGCATGCAGGGAAATGCGCACGCCCAGGCGAAGGCAGGCGCTGAGCGATCGGCCCGTCCGCAGGAGCCAGGGCCCGCGCCTACGAGCCGCCGGGAATGACGCGCTCACATGTTCGGGTAGTTTGGCCCACCGCCGCCTTCGGGCGCTACCCAGCGGATGTTCTGCGTCGGATCCTTGATGTCGCACGTCTTGCAGTGCAGACAATTCGAGGCATTGATCTGCAGACGCGGCCCGCTCGCATCCTCGACGATCTCATAGACGCCCGCCGGGCAGTAACGCTGCTCGGGCGAGGCATATTCCTTGAAATTGACCGCGATGGCCTTGCTGCAGTCGAGCAACTGCAGATGCACGGGTTGCTCCTCTTCGTGCGCGGTATTCGAGACAAATACCGACGACAGCCGATCGAAAGTCAGTTGCCCGTCGGGCTTGGCGTAGTCAATGGGCTGACAGTGTGCCGCCGGGACAAGCTGCGCGTGGTCGTTGCTGCGGTCCTTCAGCGTGAAGAACATGTGGCCACCGAACAGATTCTGCTGGATCCAGTTGAAGGCCCCGCCCAGAAAGGTGCCAAACTTGTGCAGCGCCGGCCCGAAATTGCGCGCCCGATAGAGTTCCGCATGCAGCCAGGAAGACTCGAAGGCGCTGGCGTAGGCCACTAGGTCGCTGCGCCCCTCGTCTCCGGCCTTTAGCGCCGCATGGACCGTCTCGGCCGCCAGCATGCCGGACTTCATGGCCGTGTGAATACCTTTGATCTTGGCGAAATTGAGGGTCCCGGCATCACAGCCAATCAGCAGTCCGCCGGGGAAAGTCTGTTTCGGCAGACTGTTCAGTCCGCCCTTGGTAATCGCGCGCGCGCCATAACACAGGCGCTTGCCGCCTTCGAGAGTCTTCCGGATTTCGACCTGCAACTTGAAGCGCTGAAATTCCTCGAAAGGCGAAAGATACGGATTGGCATAATTGAGATCGGCGATCAGGCCCACCGCGACCTGATTATCCTCCAGGTGATAGAGGAAGGAACCGCCGGTGGCACCGTGCTCGCTGAGCGGCCAGCCAGCACCATGCACCACCAGCCCCGGTCGATGCTTTGCGGGATCGATCTGCCAGAGTTCCTTGATCCCGAGGCCATAGTGCTGCGCCGTCGCGCCGGCAGCAAGATCATAGCGCGCGATCAGTTCCTTGCCGAGCTGGCCACGTGAGCCCTCGGCAAGCAACGTGTACTTGGCGTGCAATTCCAGGCCGGGCTGGAAACTGTCCTTCGGCTTGCCTTCCTTGTCGCGCCCCATATCGCCAGTGGCCACGCCCTTCACCGAACCGTCGTCGTGATAGAGGAGTTCGACGGCGGCGAAACCAGGGAAGATCTCCACGCCAACGCCTTCCGCCTGTGCGGCCAGCCAACGACAGAGGCTGCCCAGGCTGATCAGGTAATTTCCTGCGTTATGCATCGGTGCCGGAACGGCAAATCCCGGCAACTTGACCGCCGCGGTCTCGCTGCGATAGAGGTAGACCTGGTCTTCAGTGACCGGGGTGTTCAGCGGTGCTCCCAGCGCCTGCCAGTCTGGCAGCAGTTCATCGAGTGCCCGACTCTCGAAGAGCGCCCCAGAAAGAATGTGTGCCCCGACCTCCGAACCCTTTTCCAGAACCATGACCGCCAGTTCGGGATCGAGCTGTTTGAGGCGTATCGCCGCGCTCAAACCCGCCGGACCCGCACCGACAATCACTACGTCATACGCCATCGCTTCCCGTTCCATCACTGCTCCTCAAGGTATCTCAATCGATCCGGTCCCGACCGGAGGCCCGCCGACAGCAGGCAAGGCTGCTTCGCTCGACCTCGATCAGTCGGCATACGTCCCGCGATATACCCGAGTCCGCGGGCCTGGTCAACGACTGTTTGGCAGGCGATAATCCCTGAACATTTCGCGGAGCCTGAGCTTGTGCAGTTTGCCGGTGGCGGTATGCGGCAGTTCGTCGACGAAAGCGACGTCGTCGGGAAGCCACCAGTGGCTCACCTTGCCCGCCAGGAACTGCAGCATCGACTCGCGGTCCAGTGCCTGACCGGGTTTCCTGACCACGATCAGCAACGGCCGCTCCTGCCACTTGGGATGTGGTGCACCGATCACCGCGGCTTCGGCAACCGCCGGGTGGCCAATCGCCGCGTTCTCGAGGGCAATCGACGAAATCCACTCGCCACCCGACTTGATGACGTCTTTCGAGCGGTCGGTGATCTGCATGTAACCGTCGGCGTCGATGGTCGCCACGTCACCGGTGTCGAAAAACCCCGCTTCGTCGAGAGGGGAAGAACCCTCATCACGGTAGTAGCCGCAGGTAATCCAGGGTCCCCGCACCAGCAGGTGACCAGAGGCCATGCCATCATGGGGCAGACTGGCGCCGTCGTCATCGACAATCTTCATCTCGACGCCATAGACCGCCCGGCCCTGCTTCTCCTGGACGGCCAGACGCTGCTCGAGCGTATAACCGCCGTGCTTCGGCAGCAGATTGCAGACCGTCCCCAGCGGCGACATTTCGGTCATCCCCCAGGCGTGCACGACGAACGCACCGAAAGTCGTCTCGAAGCGTTCGCTCATCGCCCTCGGCGCCGACGAACCGCCGATCACGACGCGCCGCAGACAGAGTTCGTCCTTCGGCGTCAGCCGTTCGGTATCGACGTATTGCAGCAGCATCAACCAGACCGTGGGCACCCCGAGGGCGAGGGTCACCTTCTCGTCGCGCAGCAATTGGTAAACACTCTTGCCGTCGAGAGCTGGACCAGGCATGACCAGTCTGGCACCGCACATCGCACCGGCATAAGGCATGCCCCAGGCGTTGACGTGAAACATCGGAACCACCAGCAGAGCGGTCTCGCCAGCGCCGATGGCCAGACCGTCGGTCGCACAGGCGGCCCAGGAGTGGAGCACCGAGGAGCGGTGGGAATAGAGCACGCCTTTGGGATTGCCGGTGGTACCGGACGTGTAGCACAGCGATGACGCCGTCGTTTCGTCGAACTGCGGCCATTGATAGTCACTCGTCTGCGCATCGAGCAGATCTTCGTAGCACAACAGGCGGGGAATGCTGCACTCCGGCAGGTGTTCGCGGTCGGTCATCACGACGAAGCCACGGACCGTCGGCAACGCCTTTGCCAGCCTTTCGACCAGCGGCACGAAGCTCAGGTCGAAAAACAGAAACTGATCTTCGGCATGGTTGACGATGTACTCGATCTGCTCGGGGAACAGACGCGGGTTGATCGTGTGCAGAACCGCTCCCATCCCTGAAACGCCGTAATACAGTTCCATGTGCCGATAACCATTCCAGGCCAGCGTCGCGATACGATCGCCGGGCCCGACCCCACGAACCTCCAGGGCATTGGCCAGTTGCTTGGCGCGGCAATGGACGTCGGCATAAGTACAGCGATGGATCGGGCCCTCGGTCGTGCGTGAAACGATCTCCGCCTGCGGATGAAAACGGGCCGCGTGTTCGATCAGCGACGAGATCAACAGCGGTCGGTCCTGCATGAGTCCTCTTGGCATCGGTTTTCCTCCTGTGTTGGTCCTGCGTTACAGAGACTTCAGCGCGCGCCGAAGCTCGTCAGTGTAGGCGGGGAACTGGTGAACGTCAGCGTGCGCCGCACCGGCAACTCGCAGCAGCCGGGCCTGCGGCGCGACCGACAACAGTTGCTCACTGTGCCGTATCGGAATCAGTGTATCCGTCTCGCCATGCACGATCAGCAGGGCCATGCGCAAACGGACAACGTCACGGCAGGTCTCCAGAGGATAACGCAGGAGTAGGGTCGGCAAGAGCGGGTAGTGGTAGGCCATCAACTGGGCCATGTCACAATACGGCGAGACAAGTATGGTCAGGTCCGGCTGAACCTCTGCGGCCAGGCCGGCGGCGAGCGCCGTGCCCAGGGAACGGCCGTAAATCACCTTCCGTTTGCCGACGTATTGCGCTTCCACCGTCCGCCAGGCGGCCAGCACATCGGCACGCAACTGGGCTTCGCTCTCGATACGACCACTGCTCTTGCCATAGCCGCGGTAGTCGAGCATGAATAGATCATAGTTGACGGCGCGGTAGAAGTCGCTGTGGGTAAACCAGGTCGCCAGGTTGCCGGTGTTACCGTGCAGGAAGAAGACGACACCTTGCGGATTCGGCAACTGCAGATGCAGCGCCGAGAGCGTCTCGCCACCCACGTCGATGCTGACCTCATGGACATCGTCGAGAACGAAACGGTGCGCCAATGGCAACGGCTCCGGACGAAAGATCAGACGCTCCTGACAGCAATAGACCCAGGCCAGCAACGCCAGATAGGCGCCACCGGCAATCACTGCCGCGAGCAGCGCGGCACGCCGCCACGCCCGCCGCCAGCCAGACCCTCCGTTGGCGTCGATGACCTCAGGCATGCGTGCCGCTCCCCAGCGTGCCGGCGAGCCCTGCCGGCGGCAACCAGGCGGCGATCAAGCGACTTCCCTAAAGCGGTGAATCAGCGGAGCTTGCGCCAGCAAGTCGCTGGCCAGCGTGATCGCCTTGGCCACATGTGGTGTCGCCAGGTGTGCCGCGGCCGCCTCCTGATCCCGCCAGTGCTCGACGGTCACGAACTCGAGCGGATTGTCCTCATTTTCGAACAAATCATAACTGACGCAGCCGCTCTCGCTCCGACTTGGACCCAGGAGATCCCGAAGCACCGAGCGCAGCGCCGTCTCATTCCCCGCGCGTGCGGTAATCCGTGCCATGACCCTGACCATCATTGCCTCCTTTCAATCGGCGATCTGCAAAGGGGCACACCGAGATCGGTGCCCCATCTTCATGATACGCACTACCCAACCCGTCGGATGCATTGCCTCGGCCCAAAGCAGGCGCGGGACGAAGGTCATCATCCGCGGCGCGGTCCTCGTCCCGGGAACCAGGTGGCGGTGGTCCGAGGGATTCGATGCGGTATCCCTGCGGATAGTCGGCACGCGGGATCTGCGTGCGCAGCTTCGGGCGCCGACGTTGTGGCAGCCAGCGTAGCGCCGATGCCCGCGCGCGCAAGGCACGCTCGGCGGCCCACGCCAGCCAGCGCGGCGCCGGCCGCAAGTCGAACGCCGTGAGCAGTGCCTGATCGAGCAAGGCGTGAATGCTGCGGCGGACGAGCGGGCGCAGCAGTACCGGAAACCAGCCGGCAAACAACTCGCGTGTGGCCAGCGCCACGCCCTGGCTAGCCGTCGTGAAGCGGAAGTTGGCCGCTTCGTAGGCGCTGCTGAAACGTTCGCAGTCGGCATGGCTGCCGGGCAGGTCGCGAATCAGCATGCGTTCGCCGACCTGCCGCCAGAACCAGAACCAGGCCAGCTTCTCCGACTCGGTCATGCACCGCCAGCCAAACCGCTGGTTCCAGCGGATCGGCTCAAGAACGAAGGTCGACAACACATACAGGAAATCCTCGTTGGCAATCCTGAAACGCCCGTGCAAGGCATTCATGCGCGCGATCGCCCGCGCTCCGCGCGGACTGTCAAAACCGTTCTCGATGATTTCACTGATGATCAGGTCGGTGTCGTCGTAACGCTTGCCGGTGCATGCTTCGAATTCGCCGGTTCCGTGCAGCAGGCCACCGATGCGTGCCGAGGCAAAGGTACGGAACAGCGCCAGTTCGAGCGCGCGCGTGGTATCCCAGGGAAAGACCACGGTGGCGAGATGCCGCGCAATTTCCTGACAATCGCGTCGCGGATCGCGTGTCGAGTGGGTGGTCATCGCTTCCCTTCTCCGTGGCTGGTGGTCTCTGGTCTACGCAGGGTTCAGGGTATTGGATGCAGAGGCATCGGCAGCGACCGACCGGCTCGTCCTTCCCGCGGATGTCCTCGCGCCCCAAGGCATGGTAATATATCCTATCCACCAGGTCAGGATATGAATACGAGGACCCGCCTGGCTCAAATGGGCCTCGAACGTGATCTTGATCCGACAGCGCAGGCACCGACAAGGCGGGCGACAGCATCCGCAAATCCAGGGCCCTTGACGGAGATCTGAAAGGAAGCCTCATGACTGAGTTTTCGACCCTGCTACAGCAGGGCAATGCGTGGCTATTCGTGCCCAGCGCCATCCTGCTCGGTGCCTTGCACGGCCTCGAGCCGGGCCACTCCAAGACGATGATGGCGGCCTTCATCGTCGCCATTCGCGGTACGGTGATACAGGCCGTCCTGCTCGGGCTGTCGGCAACGATCTCCCATACGGCGGTGGTCTGGGCGGTAGCCATGGCGGGCCTGTACTTCGGGCGCAACTGGAATGCCGAGGTGACCGAATCCTACTTCCAGGTGGTGTCGGGCGTGCTCATCGTTGGCGTAGCCGGCTGGATGATGTGGCGAACGTGGCGGCAGCAGCACGCCGAGCATGCTCATGAGCACGACGAACACGACCACCATCATGATGAGAGCAAGCGCATCGATACCGGTCACGGAGTCGTCCGGCTGGACGTCTTTGAAGAGGGGGTGCCGCCGCGCTTCCGGCTGTTTCGCGAAAGCCGGCACGGCCACTTGTGGACCGCCGAACAGGTGAGCGTTGAGACGGAACGGGCAGACGGCAGTCGCCAGAACTTCAGCTTCGTGCAACGCGATGGCTTTGTCGAGTCGGAGCAGGAGATTCCCGAGCCACATGAATTCGTTGCCCGCCTGCGCCTTGGCGATGAACACCACAGCCACGACTATGACGTCGAGTACGTGGAGCACGCGCTCCATCATCATGCGATCAGGGACTACGAGGGACTGGATGTGTCGGCGCCGGGCTACCAGGACCCGCATGAACTGGCCCACGCCAACGACATTCGGCGCCGCTTCGCCAACCGCGACGTGACCACCGGTCAGATTGTCATCTTCGGCCTGACTGGCGGGCTGATTCCTTGTCCCGCCTCCATCACCGTGTTGCTGCTCTGCCTGCAATTGAAGGAGATCGCGCTCGGTGCCGCCCTGGTCCTGTGTTTCAGTATGGGTTTGGCGCTGACAATGGTGGCGTCTGGCACTCTGGCTGCCCTGAGCGTGCGGCACGTCTCCAGTCGTTGGAGCGGCTTCGGTGAGTTCGCGCGCAAGGCGCCCTACTTTTCAGGCGGGTTGATCCTGCTGGTTGGTTTCTACGTCGGCTACCAGGGCGTGTCGGCCATGTTCCGATGACATCAATCCAGTGCGGACTTGAGCGATCTGGCCAGGCTCGGCCACAGAGAACGCGACAGCGAAAGCATCGGCACCGGCATCACAACGCAAAATGCCGCCAGTGCAATTGACCGACGTAGCGTCGGACTGTAGAATGCCCCCTTTCTCGGGGCGTAGCGCAGCCTGGTAGCGCATCTGCTTTGGGAGCAGAGGGTCGTGAGTTCGAATCCCACCGCCCCGACCAGTGGCACAGGCAGTCGTTGTTGAGGCATCAAGATGCGGTACCGGCGGCAGGCAGTAGCCAGGAAACGTCGCACTCGCGCCCGTAGCTCAACCGGATAGAGCACCGGCCTTCTAAGCCGGGGGTCGTGAGTTCGAGTCTCGCCGGGCGCGCCAGAGTAATGGCGGTGTTAGCTCAGTTGGTAGAGCACTGGATTGTGATTCCAGTGGTCACGGGTTCGAATCCCGTACATCGCCCCAACCCGCGAGAATGTCGGAAGTGTGCAGGAATTTGTCACTTGTCAGCAGCTTTCGCCTTCTTTCACGGCATAGAATCGATACTACCCGAAGCACAAGAGACCCTCGGCCCTTTGCGGTCGTTGATCTCTCGCAACACTGGCCAGGCCACGAGCAGACGGTTGTTTGACGAAGCGGTCGCGCGCCCTTGCTCGCAGCTCGACAGGGTTTCGCGACGGATTGCGACGTTCACCTGCTCAAAGCCAGGATCGCAGTCGTCGTTGATGGCAGTCGCCCAGCGCCGTTCCCCTCCGCCCCGTCGTCGCCACCGCGTCGGCCGCGCACGCTTGTCCTGCAAGACCGGCAATGAAGCGCCGGTTGCCCAGCGTCTGGGCAGACTGGCTGCGCTGCCGGTGAGTGAGCGCTTACCCAACAAGAAATCAGGAACCATGGAACCATGACCAGGCGAGTTGCCGTCACCGGTTATTCCTTCAGGTTGCCGGGGACGACTCCCGGACGCTATTGGCAAGACCTGCTCGAAGGTCGCAATCTGGTCAGCGAGGTCGATCCCCAGCGCTGGGAGCAGGACACCTTCCTGCATCCAAGCAGGAACCACCCGGGAACGAGCTACACCTTCGCGGCTGGATCGATCGGGGAGATTGCCACGTTCGATGCGGGCTTCTTCGGTATATCGCCACGCGAAGCGGCACTGATGGATCCGCAACAGCGCTTGCTGCTCGAGATGAGTTGGGAAGCCATCGAAAATTCCGGCAAGCCACCGTCCCGCCTGCGCGGTAGCCGCTGTGGCGTCTACATCGGCATTGCCAGCGCAGACTATTCCTATCGAATGGCTGACGACCTCGCTGTCGTAGACTCGGCGTCCGCCACCGGCAATACCGCCAGCATTGCCGCCAACCGGATTTCCTACACCTTCGACCTGCGCGGCCCGAGCATGGCGATCGACACTGCCTGCTCGTCGTCGCTGGTCGCCTTTCACCAGGCGTGTTGCTCGATTCTTTCCGGAGAAAGCACGCATGCCCTCGCCGGCGGCATCAGCCTGCATCTGCATCCGTATGGCTTTCTGGCTTTTTCCAAGGCGTCGATGCTCTCGCGGCGCGGTCGATGCAACGTCTTCGACGCCGCCGGCGACGGTTACGTCCGTTCCGAAGGCGGCGGCGTCTTCTTCCTGAAGGATCATGCCCAGGCACTGGCCGATGGCGACCCCATCCTGGCAGTCATCGCCGGCTCGGTGGTCAACACCGACGGCCGCAAGTCCGGGCTGACCGTGCCCAGTGCCGAGGTCCAGGCGGCCCTGCTCGAAGAGGCCTACGCACGGGCGGGCATCGATCCAGCGGCCATCGACTATCTCGAAGCGCATGGCACCGGCACGGCGGTAGGCGACCCGATTGAAACCTTCGCCATTGGGCAAGCGCTGGGCAAGCGCCGACCCGCCAGCGAGCCGCTACCGATCGGCTCGGTGAAGAGCAATATGGGGCACCTCGAAACGGCCTCCGGCGTCGCCGGACTGGTCAAGGCGCTGCATTGCATCCAGCACCGCGTCGTCCCGGCGACCATTGGTGTCAATATCGTCAATCCCAATATCAAGCTCGCCGACTGGAACCTGGACCTGGTGACCAGCAACCGCCAACTGCGGAAAGCCGGGAAGCTCATCATCGGCGTCAATTCGTTCGGTTTCGGCGGCGCCAACGCCCACGTCATCCTCGAAAGCCCTTGCCTCGCCCAGACGAGCGCGCGCGAACCAGCGTCCGCCACACCGCTGCCGCTCGTCGTCTCGGCGCGTGACAGCACCGCCCTGCAGGCGACAGCACGCGAGTTCGCCGACTTTCTGAGCGGGCAATCGGCAGATGCCTGCTACGACATCGCTTACAGCGCGGCCTTCCATCGCGAATGGCACGAGCAGCGGGCAGTCGTCTACGGGAGCGAGCCTCAGGTCATCGCCGAGGCGCTGCGCAACTTTGCCGACGGGAATTCCGAACAGGCGACCGTCGAGGCGGCAAGCGCCTTGCCTGCGCCTGCCGGACCCGCCTTCATCTATTCAGGGAACGGTTCGCAATGGGCAGGTATGGGTCAACGTCTGCTGGCAGAAGACCCGCTGTTCCGGGCAACGATCCGGGAAGTCGACGCACTCTTCCAGCGCCACGCCGATTTCTCGCTCGCGGACGAACTCGCCGGTAATAATGGCACTACGCGCTATGCGTTCACCGAGGTTGCACAGCCGGCCCTGTTCGCCGTGCAGGTCGGAATCACGCAAATGCTCAGGCAGTGTGGTATCACCCCTTCTGTCGTCGCCGGCCACAGCGTCGGCGAGATTGCCGCCGCATGGGCGTCGGGCGCGTTGAGCCTCGCCGAAGCCGTCGAGGTGATCTACCAGCGCAGCCGCCTGCAGGGAACGACCAAGGGACAGGGACAAATGACCGCAGTGGGATCGGGTGAAACCACCGTGCGCGCCCTCCTCGACGAGTTCGGGCTGGACTCCGTGTTGGCCATCGCCGGAATCAATAGTGCACGCGGAGTGACTGTCGCCGGTCACCCGCAGTCGCTCGCCCGCCTTGAGTCAGTACTCGCCGAGAGGCAGATCATCCACAAGCGGCTCGATCTGGACTACGCCTTCCACAGTCCGGCGATGGACAGCATCGAAGACGGGATCAGGCAGTCCCTGGCGCAACTCCGTCCGCAGATGACGTCGTTGCCTTTTCACTCCACGGTCAGAGCCGAAAAACTGAGCGGCACCGACCTCGGTGCCGGATACTGGTGGCACAACATTCGCCAGCCGGTGCGCTTCGAACAGACGATCGGCGGCATCATCGACAGCGGAATCAATCTGTTCATCGAAATCGGACCGAACCCGGTTCTGCGCGGCTATCTTAATGATTGCCTGAAGGATCGCTCGGTCGAGGGCCGCGTGCTGGCGACGGCGATCCGCGGAGATGATTCACCAGCACGCATTCGGGCGGCCGGCAGCCAGGCGCTGATCGCCGGCGGACGCGTCGATTGGCCGGTTTTCTTTCCCTGCCGCGGTCGATTCGTCCCGCTACCCAACTACCCCTGGCAGCGGGAGCGCCATTGGCACCCACGGACGGTGGAGTCGATGGGACTGATTTATCGGCGCAAACTGCACCCGCTGCTGGGCTACCCGCTGCCGCAACACGATCTGACCTGGGAAAACCAGTTCGACACCCAGCTCTATCCGCTGCTTGCCGACCATGTCGTTGGCGAGGCGACCGTCTTTCCGGGTGCGGGCTTTGCCGAGATGGCCCTGGCCGCCGCCCTGGCCACGCATCCTGTTGAAATCGCCGAGATCGAGGAACTTGAAATCCGTTCGCCGCTGCTGCTCGGCGATGAGCGCTCGATGGTAATCCGCTCGCATATCGACGCTCAGGACGGCAGCCTGACGATCCGCAGCCGGGAACAACTCGGCAGTGACCCATGGGCATTGCACAGCGTGGCGCGGGTACGGCGCGAAGCTCAACACACGCTGCTGCGCGAGTGCCCCCCGGTGCTACCCACCCGCGCACCGGACTTTGACGCCGCCAGCCACGCGACCCTGACCCGTGCCGTCGGCATCGCTTACGGGCCGGCGTTCCAGTGCATAGCGCATGGCTGGATCGACGGGAACTCGGTATTGGCGGAATATCGGATCCCGGATCCGGTGGCGAGCCAGCTCGCGCAGGTGCACCTGCATCCAGCCCTGCTCGATGGGGCATTCCAGTTGGTCTTCGAGTTGCTGCAGGACGCCGTTGCAACACACAACGGACTGGCCTTCGTACCGACGAGAATGGGACGTATCGCTTTTCGCAGCGGACTGGCGCGGCCCAGGTTTGCGCGGGCGACCCTGCTGAAGCGCAGTGCGCGCTCCCTGCATGCCGAGTTCTCGATCTTTGCCGCCGATGGCAGCGTCATTGCCGTGGTCAAGGACGCGCGTTTCCGCTGTATTCGCCTCAGCCGGGGTGCTGCCGATCGTCTGTGCTTCCTGGCCTACCAGGCGACGCCGACACCCCATCCCGAGGCAGCCATGGCCCGCACCAGCCTCGCCGCGGAGAGCGTCAGATCGGCGCTTTACGAACTGGTCAGACGTGCGGCGCTCAAGGGAACGCACCGTCGTTATTCCGAGGAAGTCGATCCGCTGCTCGACACCTTGTGCAGCCGGTTCACCCGACTGGCGCTGCTGGGATTGGCGGGCGGCAAGGAAATTCTCTCGCAGCAGGCCGTTGAAAGCTGCCGGGAAAGCAATCCGGGCTGTGAACCCTTTCTGGCACACCTGCTCTCGCTGGCTGCCGATGATCAGGCGATCACCGCCTGCGCTGGCGGCTGGGAAATCCTGCCTGAACAGCGTGATCACTCGTCGGCGCAGGACATCTGGAACAGCCTGGTCGCCGACGATCCGGATTATTTCCAGATTGTGCACTCGGTAGGACGCGTCGGCATGCATCTGCAGAAGCTGCTCGATGGCAGCGCCACCCTGACGGCGATCTGCCCGCAGGAATCCTCCCTGACCACCCTGCTGCGGCAGGTTCTGGGCGCAGCAGGCAGGCAGAAGCTTGGGCACGCCGTACGCGATCTGATCGCCCGGGGCCTGCGCGACCTGCCCGCAGGCAGGCGCCTGGCGGTCGCCGAGATCAGCGCCGGCCAGCCCTCGTTCGCCATGGACGCTTGCGTGGCGATGGACTTCAACCGCGGCGATTACCTTTTCGCCAGTCCCTCGGCGGCGACCCTGGAAGAGGCGGCCGGCAGACTCAAGGAGTCATTCCCGGGCATCAGCACGCATCTGCTCGGCAGCCAGCCGCCAGCGACCGGCAGTACCTCGGCCTGTGCCATGGCCATCGTCACACTCGATTTCGAAACGGTCGAGGACGCCATCCAGGCCCTGCAGCATGCACGCCGCTGCCTCGCTCCTGGCGGCTCGCTGCTCGTTGTCGGTCAGCACCCCTCGCGCTGGATCGACTTTGTGTTTGGTGCACGGCCTGAAGGCTGGCTGCGTACCGACGACGAACGCTGGATCTCCAATCAGCGTCCGAGTGGTTTCTGGCAAAAACAACTTGAAGAACTCGGTCTGGTGTGCGCCGAACCCTTCGAATTTTCTCCCGACGCCTTTTCCGGCCCTTATGTCCTGCTCGCCCAGCGAAAGGACGATGATGGCTCGCCGGTGCCGCCTCCCAGAGCGACCCTGCGGAGCTGGATCCTGTTGGCCGACCCGGAAGGCTACTCGGCGCAGCTTTCCGACCGTCTGACGAGCAAGCTGCAGGCGCGCGGCGACCTGGTCATCCAGGCCGTGCCGGGCAATGCCGCGCAGATCGAATCCCTGCTCGTTGAAACCACCGCTAACTACGGCGAACTCGACGGCCTGGTCTACCTGGCCGGGCTACTCGACGAATCGGACAAAGCCCGGCCAGACGTCGTCTTCGAGAACCAGGTCTGCCGCTGCGCGACGGCAGCGCAGATTGCCCAGGCTTGCGAAGCATCGCAGACCACAACCACCTGCTGGCTGATTACGACCAACCAGGCACGCCATCTGCTGCCGGCGGGAGGACCTGCGCTGGCAACACCATCGGCAAGCGGTGCCTCCGATCGTGCCCTCTGGGGGTTTGGCAGGACGATGCTCAACGAAGCCTCCCATTGCCGGGTCCGCCTCGTCGATCTGGAACGGCCTCTGGCCATCGAAGCGGTGGCGACGGTGCTGGACCGGGAGTTCGAGCAGCCCGATGACGAACAGGAGATCGTTCTCACCGGCAGCGGCGAACGCTATGCACTGCGGCTTCGCATCGAGCCGCGACCCAGCGGCGAGGAACTGGCGACGATCGAAACACCAACCCTGTCGCTCGGCTTCCAGTTCCCGGGACAACTGCGCAATCTGCGTTGGGAGACACACCCCCGGCAGGCACTGAGCACCGATCAGATCGAGGTCGATGTCCGGGCCACCGGCCTGAACTTCCGAGACGTCATGTACGCGTTGGGACTGCTTTCCGACGAGGCGATCGAGAACGGTTTTGCCGGACCGACGCTGGGCTTCGAGTTTGCCGGCATCGTCAGTCGTGTCGGGTACGAGGGTGGGCAATTCAGTGTCGGCGACGAGGTGGTCGGGTTCGGGCCGTCGAGCTTCGGCAACCGCGTCGTGACCGAAACCGGAGCGATTGCGCACATTCCCCCCGGCATGTCCTGTGAAGCAGCGGCGACGATCCCGAGCACCTTCTTTACCGTCTACTACGCGCTGCACTACCTGGCACGCCTGCAACCCGAAGAAAAGGTGCTGATTCATGGCGCTGCTGGCGGCGTCGGAATCGCCGCCATCCAGGTCGCCAAGTGGATCGGTGCCGAGATCTATGCCACCGCCGGATCGGACGAAAAACGCGACTTCCTGCGCCTGCTTGGTGTGGAACACATTTTTGACTCGCGCTCCCTGGCCTTTGCCGACCAGATCCTCGAGCAGACCGGCGGTCAGGGCGTGGATGTCGTCCTCAATTCGCTTGCCGGCGAAGCGATCAACCGGAATTTCCAGGTGCTGAAGCCGTTTGGCCGCTTTCTCGAACTTGGCAAGCGCGATTTCTACGAGAATACCAAGGTCGGCTTGCGTCCGTTCCGCAACAACATCAGTTATTTCGGCATCGACGCCGATCAGTTGATGCTGGTCCACCCCGAACTGACACGTCGCTTGTTCGCCGAGATCATGGCCCTGTTTGGAGAAGGGGCTCTGCATCCCCTGCCCTACCACACCTTCGAGGCGGAAGATATTGTCGACGCCTTTCGCTACATGCAACAGGCCCGCCAGATCGGCAAGATCGTCATCACCTATCATCACGGCATTACGCGCGCGCAGCCGCCGGTGGCCGTAGTGCGCAAGTCACTGCGGTTCCCGCCCGATGCTTCGTATCTGATCACCGGCGGCCTGCGCGGTTTCGGCCTGCGTACCGCTGAATGGCTGGCCGACAAGGGCGCGCGCCACCTGATCCTGATCAGCCGTAGCGGAACCGCATCCAGCGAAGCCAGGGCGGGCATCGAGCGCCTGCAGGAACGAGGCGTCAAGGTACATGCCGCCGCCTGCGACGTGACCAGCCGCGAAGCACTTGCCGGGTTGCTCACCGAAACGGCCAGGACCATGCCGCCGCTCAAGGGCATCGTGCATGCCGCGGCGGTGATCGACGACCGACTGGTACGCAACATCGATTCCCAACAGATACGCAGCGTGCTGGGCCCGAAAGTCCTCGGCGCCCGCCATCTGCACGACCTGACCCGCACGCAGGAACTCGATCTGTTCGTTCTCTTTTCGTCGGCAACCACGCCTTTCGGAAATCCTGGACAAGCCAGCTACGTCGCGGCCAACGCCTGCCTGGAAGCGCTGGCCGAGCATCGCCGCAGTATCGGCCTGTGTGCGACCTGTATCGGCTGGGGTCCGATCGACGACGTGGGTTTCCTGGCACGCCACGAGAAGACCAAGGAAGCGCTCGAAAGCCGCATGGGAGGATCGGCGATCAACTCGGCAATCGCCCTCGACGCCCTCGAAGGCATGCTGCTTGCCGACCGTAGCGGACTGGCAGTCCTGGAACTCGACTGGCAGGCGCTGAGCCGCTTTCTTCCCACGGCGGCGAGCCCGAAGTTTCGCGAACTCGCCTGGCACACCGGGAATGCCGATAGCCAGGAGGACCATTCGGAGGACATCCAGCGGCTGCTGGCGGAACTCCCCGACGATGAACTGCTGGCCGCCTTCATCGACCTCCTCAAGACTGAGATCGGAGAAATCCTGCGCGTCGCCCCGGACAAGATTGATCCCAACCGCTCGCTTTACGACATGGGTCTGGACTCGCTGATGGGAGTCGAACTGATGATCGCGCTCGAAACGCGTTTCGGAATCCGCTTGCCGGTGATGGCGCTGAGCCAGAGTCCGAGCATCGCGAAACTCGCCGAACGCGTCATTCAGCAACTAAGAGGTAACGAGGAAGGCAGCGAAGAAAGCAGCGACGCCCAGGCTCGTCGCGGCATCGTTGCGCAGGCTGAACAGGTCGCCAGGCAGCAGGGCGTCGAGGCCTCACTCGAGTCGATCGCCAGCCTCGCGGACGACCTCCAGTCGGCAACAAGCACTGCCGCCGCTGGCCGGAGGAGCGATTGACATGGCACGCAAGGGCTTACCCGGGCTGACCGCCCAGATCAAGGACAGACTCATCCAGCAAGCCCTCGAACGCCGGCTCCGTCAGGCCGAGCAGGGACAAGGGATGACGGCGCCAACGCGTTCGCCGAGCGGAAGTACCGACACCCCCGAGCAGCACTACCGCTTTGATCTGCATCCGGGCTACCAGCAGATTCGCATCATCAGCGAAGGCGCGCACCGCCTGGGCATCAACAGTCCCTTCTTCAAGCTTCACGAAGCTATCGCCGGGGCGACAACGCGCATCGACGGACGCGAATACGTCAACTACGCGAGCTATAACTACCTCGCACTTTCCGGCCACCCGGAGGTTGCCGCGGCGGCCCGACAGGCCATTGACCAATACGGCACCTCGGTTTCCGCAAGCCGCCTCGTTTCCGGCGAACGACCGGTACACCGGGAACTCGAACGGGCCATCGCCTCGGCCTATGGGGTTGACGATGCGATCACCTTCGTCAGTGGTCACGCAACCAATGTCACCACCATTGGCCACCTCTTCGGCCCCCAGGATCTGATTCTTCACGACGAACTGATCCACAACAGCGTCGTACAGGGAATCAGCCTTTCAGGTGCCCGCCGCCTGCCCTTCCCGCACAATGACTGGGCGGCACTCGACGCCATCCTCGGCCAGCAACGCCACCACTTTCAGCGGGTGCTGATCGTGCTGGAGGGGATCTACAGCATGGATGGCGATTATCCGCAACTGCCCCGCTTCGTTGAGCTCAAGCGCAAGTTCCGAGCCTTCCTGATGGTTGACGAAGCCCACTCGTTCGGCGTCATGGGGCGCAGCGGGCTCGGCATTCGGGAGCACTTCGGATTGCCCAGCGCCGACGTCGACATCTGGATGGGAACCCTGAGCAAGGCACTCGCGGGTTGCGGCGGTTATATCGCCGGCGAGGCGGCACTGGTCGAACATCTCAAGTTCCTGGCCCCGGGTTTCCTGTACAGCGTCGGCATGCCGCCGGCGATTGCCGCCGCCTCGCTGGCGGCCCTGCAATGCCTGCAGAGGGAACCCCAGCGCGTCGCCACACTGCAGGAGCGCGGGCGTCTTTTCCTCGCGCAAGCCCAGGCGGCCGGCGTCGACACCGGCACCAGTGCCGGATTCGCCGTGATCCCGGCAATTACCGGCAGTTCGATCAAGGCGGCGCGGCTGGCGTCGGCACTTTTCGAGCGTGGCATCAACGTGCAGCCGATCCTCTATCCGGCCGTGCCCGAGAAATCCGCGCGTCTGCGCTTCTTCGTCTCCTGCGAGCACAGCGAGATCCAGATACGGCAGACAGTCGCCGCACTGGCCGAGGAACTGGGTCAGCTATAGTCACTTATGACTCAGATCTTTACATTTCCTGAGCAGATCGGGTCACGGGGTAGCGTGGGCGAGAGCCGGAACGATGGCTTGTTCAGTGATTCGACAAGCGGCGGCGATGGTCGAGCGACCCAGGCGGGTGAGGTAGTAGCGATAGCCATGAACGACCTTCTTGATGAGGCCGAACTGGCGCAGGCGCCAAAGCTGGCGCGTGATG
>Ga0208938_1000830_pt1 | contig 20226 bp, 29 predicted proteins | sample AD_UKC125_MetaG_FD_184434 | JGI IMG/M metagenome (GOLD analysis project Ga0208938, IMG submission 184434) | Active sludge microbial communities of municipal wastewater-treating anaerobic digesters from USA - AD_UKC125_MetaG (SPAdes) (version 2) | ecosystem: Engineered > Bioreactor > Anaerobic >...
ACTCAATGTTGGGGGCTGGCATCTTCCCAAATGACATTGTTTTTATCAGGCAACAATCAAATCTTGAAAATGGAGAAATAGGAGCAATACTTATAGAAAATGAAGCAACTCTGAAAAAATTTTATAAAAAAGGAGAGACAATAATTTTACAAGCAGAAAACGATAAATACCAACCCATGATATTTACGAACGGCAACATAAAGATATTGGGTAAATTAGTAGCGGTATTGAGCATGAGAGAATAATAGAAGAAAGAGGGGTACAATGGCCAAGTACCTCTCTTTTTCCTATGAGGAGGGATAAAGTGCAATACAATATAACATACAGAAAAAAAGATGGAGGTTGGCAGTATATTATTTCATTTAAAGAAGATGGGAAATGGAAACAAAGGTCCAAGCAGGGGTTTAGGACCAGGGGATTGGCCAAGGCGGCAGCGGATAAAAGAGTAGAGAAGATGAAGAAAGATTTAAAAAACAAACAGAAACTAAATAAGGAATATGAGGGCATCACATATATAGAGTTCTTTAATATGATGATAGAACATGAAAAATTGTATAAGGAACAAAATACAATAATGAGATACGAAAGCGCCAACACTCATTTTAACGACATTTACAAGCTGCCTATGGACAAAATAACAGTCATTCATATCCAAGGTTGTGTGGACAAAATGATTCTTAAAGGCCTTGCTTATAGCACTATAGATACTTATGTCAGTACTATAAAGACTTTCTTCAACAATGCCATAGAGCCATATAAAATAATTACTGAAAATCCAGTAAATGATATAAAGCTACCGAAAATAAAAAAAGAAAAGAAGGTCATTAAGGCATTATCTAAGTCAGAGTTAGACAAACTACTCAAGGAGCTAGACGGCTATATAAGTGAGCCCGAATACATTGCTGTCCTTTTAGCTGCTACTTGCGGCCTTAGAGTAGGAGAGATATTAGGGTTGACATGGGACAATATAGACTTCAAAAATTCAACTTTAAAAGTAGAGAAACAATGGAAAAGACTAAAAGAAAATAATGGTACTAAAATGGGATTCGGAACTCTTAAAAGCGATGAATCCTATAGGACTGTGCCAATACCACCTTCAACATTGTCAAGATTAAGAAAGTATAAAAGGGGCTATCCTACCGACTTAAACAATAGGTTGATAATTTATAAAAACGTAGCTTCACTTAGCCGAGACCTACCACGTAAATTTGATATGGTTGGCTATGAAATAACTATGCACACTTTAAGACACACTTATGCCACGTTACTAATTGCAAATGGGACTGACTTTAAAACTGCTGCTAAACTTTTGGGCCATGATGTAGAGATGACGATTAAAACTTACTCCCATGTTACGGATGATATGTTGGAAAGGGCTAGCAAGACGGTAAATATTATTTTTAAATAATTTTTGACGAATTTTTGACGATTGACTTTCAAACTAGCAGTTTACAGAGGTATAGGGGTTTCCCCTCATCTCCCCTACCAATATTTTAAATAAATAATATATAAAACATTATTAATCATTTTTAATCAAATATAGCAAAATACAAGTCTATACAAGGATTATAAATAATTGATATACTTAAATATAATCACATTAATACATTTATTTTTGACGAATTTTTGACGGGGGGAGGAGAACGATAGGAGATATATGCAATTACAACTAGGCCTTCGGGCCTTTTTCTTTTGCATAAAAAAAGACTAGGTTTCCCTAGTCAAAAGCCTATTTTCTTATCCCAATTACTAGAAAATTATCTCTTCTTAAAATATTTATTCATCTTCCTTCAATCTTTCTGTCTCTTCTTCAGCTATCCATTCTTGGATAGCCAATTCATCATCCGCCCCAACCAAAGAGCTTGTAGATAGCGCGTCTAGCACATATTCTCTTGACTGTCCTTCAAAATAATCAGCCATGTTTTCGATTGTTTCTGGGAATCTCTCTGGTTCTTCGGCTAGTTTTTCACCTATGGAATTTAATAATTGTTCTTCGCTTAAAATCTCTAGACATTCAATGACGATCTTCTTCATATCGTTGACCTCCTCTAAATATTTTTGTAATAGTTCTTCTATAATTTCATTCACGTTCCTGCCTTCTTCTATTGCTCTTTTCTTGATACCTTTCAACACATCCTCATTTATGTTGGTTGTGAATTTCACCCTCTGGCTAGATAGGATTCTATCTATCTGCCACTCGATAGAATCCCAATCTAAATCTTCTGTTTCAAGGTAATACAGTAGTATTTCTTCTAGTCTTTCCTCTATACTATCTTCAATATATTCCTCCACATATTCCTCAGGAGATAGATACTCTCCATTGGCTACTCTAGTTTCAAAATCTAAAGCTTCATCTGGAGATAGCCAATCGTTGACATCATAGCCATTGTTGCCTAGGATGTTGGCTGGTATCTTGTAGAGGAATACTAGTTTATTGTCTTTTATTTCTTCATTAGGAGCTAGTGCTATGCTTTCTAGCTCTTTTGTTTCAATATTGAATACTGCATATCCATCTTTTTGCTCTCTACCTTGTAGCCATGCCTCCATAGCTGTTTTCACTATATCTGCTATGGAGATGTTTTCAATTTGATTGATAATCTCTTTTTTAGTCAATTTTTACTCCTCCTTTATACCCTTTATATCGGTCAGAGAAAACATAACAAGCTTCGTCTTCTCCTATAAAACTGGCTTCCTCTTCATTCAAATAACAAACTTCTTCCCAGGGAATTCTGTAAACATTGTGGTATTTATAAACATCATCTTCTTTTTTCAATTTTTTAAATATTTCTATCTTTATACTCCCTGGTATAGGTCGTATAGGTCTGTAAATTTTTTCAATTTCTTTTAGTGTAAAATCAGGGAAATACCAAACTCCCCTATTTTTTCTTCTTTGTATTTCTTCTTGTAAGGTTTTTTCGAATGGTATATCTTCAATATACCATTCATAACCAAAGGTTCTATTGAAAAAGCTTAGGACTTTTACCCCTGGAGCTATCACTATATCAAGGTTGATAGCTCTGTCACCTAAATGGTCTTTGTATAGCGAACAACAACCACTTGAGTGCCCATAAGTGTAATTACCTATTTTTTTGACGAAATTAACTTTACAATTCAATGAACTAACTTTTAACATTTTTCATTCCTCCTTATTATTTTTGTGGGAGAATAGGCTCCTCCCTAGCCTTTCTATGCTACTACTTCTACCTTTTCATTTTTCACAAACATTCCAATTGCTTCTTGCATGCGTCTTTCTACCATGTATTGTCCTTTTGCTACTACATTGATACTGCCATCTTTCAATACTTCGATATATCCTCCTATACCTTCTCCATTCATGTAGATTCTGCATTTGCCATATTTCTCCCATACATTGTATTCTATTTCTCTTTTGATTTTCATATCTTCGTCTTCTACAATTTCTGGAAGAACGAATGTGTCCCTGCTTGTTTCAATCTCGGTAAAACATTTCATGCTAACCCATTTGTCAGTAACTACATTAACTCTAGCCTCCTTAATCACTTCTTCCTCCTCCTTTTCCTCAAAGAGGTAGCTTAGGCATAAGCCAAACTGCGTTCTATAGTCTACCTCTGGGTAACGTTCTTTCAATTCCCTTGTCATTTCGTGAGCTTTCTTAAATAAGTTTTTCATTTTGCTACCTCCTTGAAATTTTTTTATTTCCTTATCTTCTTACTTATATTATACACGTGCGTACGTGCATTGTCAAGTCTTTTTATAAAATATTTTAAATTATTTTTATCTCTTGTAACCATTGATATTGCTACATTACAGCCTTTTATGTAAAATTAATTAAAAACTTTTTTAAAATTATTTCTCAAAAAATAAAAAAAGACCAGGCCTAAACCTGGTCAATAATAAAATCTATGCTTTTTTCAAAAATACTCCATGGCTTAACTTTCTACTAGAATGAATTCCTTTATTTCCTTTGTAATTCATTTGAGTAGATCCACCACCATCAAGGAATATTGCCTTGTCTAATTCTAGTTTTAATACTCTATTTCTAAATTCAGCCATGCTACAATGTGTTGATGTTACAATTAAATATATTCTATTCCCTTTGTAGCCAATTCCTGTATGATGTGTGAACCTATATATATCACTTGCAAATTTTTCTTCATCTATAATATTAGGAATTAAACTCCCTCCACCTATGCACCATTTAAATGGCTTGGTAATCTCTTTTATGTGATTAATCCTTTTTATTTCTAATGCACCATCTTCGTAGTATATGATTGTCCCTCTCTTATGGTCATTAGGGCTATTTGTATGAGAGTTAGGCCCTATAGCTTTATTGCCATTACCCGCAAGCCCCCAAATCGACCTAGGAAGATGAGCTTCAGGATTGTTTTGCCATGTTCCGTTTACACCATATATGCCAAATTCCCTCAAAGACTTCCCTGGCAAGACAGCAACATAAATATTATCGGGATCTGTTTCAATAATTTTCAATCCATATTTTTCGTAGTATTCACTCAAAGGCTTTGTAAGAGGTTTTTCTATTTCTTTTGGCTCCCCTGTGTTAGTTTCAGTTATAAACCCTTTAAACCCTGCTTTTTGTAACTCTTTTAACATTTTTTCTGCATTAGCTTTTACGGTATAAGCTCCAACTTGTACTCTGTATAAAATATCTTTCTTTTCCTCTGCAGGTATAGGCTCTTTTACTTCTCCAAAAGCCTTAGCTATAGCCCGGGCATATTTCTCGGGTGTCAGCTTTTCCATATCTGATTTATTATCAATGAACGCTCCCTCAATTATCATAGCTGGGGCTTTGCACAAAGAAACACTCCAATATGATGGCTTTTCTCGAACTCCTCTATTAGATAGATTCATGTCTTTTGAAATATTATCGGCAACCTTTTCCGCATAGGGACATGCCTTGCTTTTCTTTGAATATACCCATACTTCTACACCAGTGCCACCACCCGCATTTATGTGAATGTCTAGGAATATATCAGCCTTAAATGTATCTACTCTACTACACCGTAGTTCATGATGTGCCTTCGAACTTGCAAACCTTTCATTATAAGGGGTAACATCTATAACTTCATGCCCCTGGGCTCTTAACATAGGGATTAATATTGATACAGTTTCTTTAGTGATTTCAGCTTCTATATATGGGTTTCTAGTAGCTCCAGGGTCAAATATTCCATTGACATATACATTATGACCTGCCGATACCGCTATCCTCACTTGTATCATCTCCTTTTTCTTGTAACTGGACTAGGGCTTCTTTTAACTTTCTTGGAATTGGCACGTCCAGCTTAGCAGCATTTTCAATTATGCTTAATCCTTCCATGGCTACATAGAAATATATAACAAGTGTCCTAAATATCCATTCTTGTCCAATTAGTCTATCTAAAAGAACTGCTAAAATAAGTATAATTAAAATAGTAAACTTCCTTTTAAGCCCATTAAAACCTACTTTGCTATTCAATTCTTTACCTTTATAGCCACACATAAGTCCCATTATATAGTCTAAAATCATTGCTATAATAAGTATTTGTAGTCCCAATTCCCATCCTCCAAATAGCCATGTTAATAATGTTCCTACACTTGCAAATATAAATCCTATTTTTTCACTTAAACTATTCATATAGCACCTCCAAAATTGATATAAAAAAGCAGGGCATAAAAAATACACCCTGCTAGGTGTTGCATATAATTATCCTTATGTGTATTAATATAAATATTGTTCTTGTTTTATAAGTTCATTTATCATATTCTCTTTTTCTAGATTGTCATTAACTAACTCTGTAATTATCTTATTTTGTTTATTGATAGTTTCGGTTTGCATATTAAGCAATTCTAATAATTCTGTATAAACTTTTATATCATTCTGCATATTCCTCACCAGTTATTAGTTTGTATTCCTCTTTGGTAATTACTCCCCAGTATGCAGCTTCGTAAACATCCTCTTTAGTCAAATATCCCATACTATAAAACAAATTATAAAAATCAAACATTATTCATCAGCTCCTTTCAATTTAGCAATTTCAATATTTAGATTTGCTATAGTTTTAGCTATGTTCTGTATCGTTAAATCTTTTTTCTTGTCTTCAATATTTAACTCTGCTATAGCTTTAACTGTATTTTGCTCAACTGTTTTTTTGTTATCTCTTTCTTTAATCAGAGTAAAATTGATATACTTGCCCATACTTTCCCTCCTTTAGCTTATGGTATATGCAATTTTATCTATCTTTCCGTCTTTGCCCTCTATTTCTAAATCCACTGTATCTGTGTTTAGATTTTCTTTTTCATAAATTAACTTTTCTTTGTCAGTATACTTTAGGTTCAAAGGTGTCCCGTTTACTTTAGGATTAAACTTTACTTTTTCTATTTCTTCTCCAGAGTTAACAGTAATAGCTTTGTTGAGTGTTATGATGTGTGGTACTGCGAAGATTATATTGTAACAACCATCTTCATCAGGTAAAACAGATACCAAGATATCAGATTTCAGATTACAAAGCGGGCGAACGCCGAAGTAACCGTGAAACGCGAGGCTGCTGTTCCTAGAACCGTCGGAGTTCACGCCACGCACGACCCTCGAGTCGGAGGCGACCGGAGTTCTTAACCACCAATACCACCCATTACTTATAGAAGAAGGTTTGCTCCCAGACTTCGTATTATTAAAACATTGTTGGGTTACATACGCAATTTTACTCGCACCATCACTAAACAAAGGTAATAAACTTCCTTCTGCTATCCCATTTTCATTCTCAAAACCCACTTCTGTACTGCTAGCTAGGAATATTTTGTCCACTACCGTTTCACTACCACCACCGTCTGTAACTGTATTTCTAGCAACAGTTAAGGTAGTATCTAATATAATATTTAATTCATCTTCTGTAAAACTGCTTAAAAACCCTTCTTTATTATCATAACCAGTAGGCTGAGACATGCCATCATCAGTTGGAGGTTCGTCAGCAGTATGAGTTTTGACATACCAATTTAACCCTGCTTTGTTCAACCATTGTCTGATGTTACTGTCTCTATATCTGTTATTTCCATATTTCTGCCTATCAGAATCGCTATTGGAAGGTTCTTTAGCATCGAAACCTCTTAGGTCTATTATTTTTTCTGTAATTAGAGTTATAGAATTAGCAGGATATCCTATATGATTTTTTGCTGCAATTAACCATACAATTGGTTGATGCGGTTCTGATTCTACTTGATATCTTCCAAATTTGATTTTACTACCTATAGGTAAATTGCTAATAGGCTGTGCCATCTCTACCATCTCCTTCAAAAATATCATTGTATAGCTTATCCATACTTTGAATTAGACGGTAACAACTACCATGCCTAGCATGGCCTTTCCAACTCTCATAACTCCTATCTATCTCTTCTTTGCTAATTAATCCTAGCTCGTATTTAACTTTAAATGCCTTTAATTTTCTCTTCATCCTTTCTTTGCTATCTCTGCGAATTTTTCTTATAACTTTGCCTGTATCAGTTATATACAAGTGGAAACCTAGAAAATCAACTCCATTCTTTAAAGGAAATATTTGCGTTTTCTTGTTTGTTTCTAACCGTAACTCTTCCCATAAATACTCTTTCATCTTTTCTAATATATATTTAGCTTCTTCTTTTGTATCAACTAAGGCTATCCAATCATCCATATATCGAATATAATACTTTACCCTTAATTTTTCTTTAACATAATGGTCAAATCCACTTAAATAAAAATTAGCAAACCATTGGCTAGATTGGTTTCCTAGTGGTAAGCCTGGATTGTTTGCGCTATTTAAAATCTTGACTATTAACCACCAAACATCATATTCTTTTAAAAGTGGATATAAGTTTTTCTTTAATATTTCATGTGAGATAGAATAGAAATACTTTGATATATCTCCTTTTATAATCCAGCCACTCAATCCATTATGCCGCCAAAATTTCTTCATAAATTCTTCCGCTCTATCTAGTGCAGCATGAGTGCCTTTGCCTCTCCTGCAGGCATAAGTGTCATATATTAAGTGTCTTTCTATGGCAGGCTCTAATGCTTGTTCACATAAACACCTTTGAACAACTCTATCTCTGAATGGTGGAGCTTTGATTATTCTTTCTTTAGGCTCATATATCTTAAATTCATAATAATCTCCTAACTGATATGTTTTACTCTGTAATTTTTCTGCTAATATCATTGTCATTTCTAGTGCATTATTTTCATATCTCGCAACACATCTTTTGTCTCTTTTCCCTTTTCTTGTATATAAATAGGCATTGTATAAATTCTCAAATGTAAAAACCTCTGTCATAGCACCTTCGTCCTTCTTAAAATAAAAACCCTGCTGTATATAGCCTTTAGATTGTTTCCAAACTATCAGCATCAGCAGGCGTATTTTTACCCTTTCCTAGGGAAGGATATTTCCTCCTTTGTTGATGTTCTTCTGTTTTCAGCTTATAAAGCCTACTCAGTCCGAGTGCTACACCAAAGCGGGCGAACGCCGTTGTTACCGTTATACGCGTTGTTGTTGTTCCTAGAACCGTCGGAGTTCACGTTACGCACGTTCCTCGAGTTGGAGGCGTTCGGAGCTTGCAGAAAATACCCTTAGAAACTATTTAGTTTTCTTCATCCATGCAGCAGTTAAATATTTTACATCTAATGCCTTTTTAGTCCATATTTCACATTGTCTTTCGCTAATATAATTTCTTTTTAGGCTTAATTCAATTAAAAACAATAGCACATTAATATCGCTTAATATATCTATTTGCATTGATTTCCTTTTATTTATAGGTAATTCATTCGTTTTGGATATATTCTTATATATATTTAAAACCAAGTCTTGTATTCTATTTACAAATGTAAATCTTACTTTCTTTGGATAACGTTTTGTGTTATCTGTCATGGTTAATGAATAATCTATCAAATCTTTTGTCTTGATGAGTACCATAAGCTCATTATCAGTATTGTTCATATTATGCCTCACTAACTCCTGTTACTTCGTAAACTTCACCATTGTAAAAATATTTATCGCCGATACTTATTCTACCTGGCTGAATTGTAATCTGTATTTGAGTGCTATTGCTAACTGAATTATCTACTTCAAAGTTTTCCCTCTCAATATCATATATAGCAAGTTCGATATTGTTAAAATTTTCATCAAATTTCTGCGGTAACATTTTTAAGGATTCTTGCCCCGTAAAAATTACATCTGCTGATGCAGTATCTACTGTTGCTGTAGTGTTTGATATGTCAATGTACTCAATATTCTCAAATAAATCATAAAAGCCTATACCTGTTTTATTAAGATAGTCTACTACTTTCATTTCATCTAGCTTTAATTTAATATCCATTATTTCACGTCTTGCTTGAACGTCATTAGTTCTTATGTTGCTTAGAGCATTTTCTAGATTTTCAAACTGCTGAACATTTTCTGCCTTATGTGCAGCAAGTTCTTGGGCAACTTCACCTACTTCTTGGTCTGTGTATTGTTTTGCTGAATTCAGTGCGGCATCTGCTTTTTCCTGCGCCCCCTGTGGAGTTTCTTTTGTTGCAAGGGCATCATCATGTGCTTTGAGCGCTTGATCGATTATGTCTGCATTATCATTAAAATCCTTGACATTATAAAAATCCTCTTCAGCTGGTTTCTTCAAGTTATAGTTTTGCGTATATTCAGCCATTAACTAATCACTTCCTCTCTTAACTGTTTGTGAGTGTATTGACTTAATTGTGCATGGGTGAATTTAGCTAAGGTTAAGTGTTGGTTGTATCTTAACTCTACAGTTATAACTAAATTTGCTGGTGCCATTTTTCTTACTAACTTATCTACTTCATCAAACATTCGTTTTTTAGTCAACTCTATCTTAATGTTAAGTGTGTAATCACCTAGATTCCTTGACATTACATAGCCATCTTCGCCACATAACTGATTTAATTTATTGATTAATACTTTATATGTGTAAGGCAGTTTGTCATTTTCTCTTGCTAACACCCTAAACCTTCTACTTTCCAAATCATCATCAGCAAAAGGTGTTATTTTGTATATTTTTTCTCGTCTTGCTATCCCTCTTTCTGTTGCTGTTTGGATGAATTGGTCGTCAATTAGATTTTCGATGGCATCTTGTAGACCTTCAAATTCAATATTTTCTGTATTAGCCATTTCTTGAAATTCCTCTATTTCCTGCAAAATAGATGGCCAGTATTCCTGTATTTGTTTCATATCACTGTCACCTCGCCAAGTACAGGTATTTCTATATCCTCTAGTACAAGGTTTTCAGCTAGTCCATTAATTTTAGTGTCTTGTATATCTAAGACGCCGGGTAAGCTTAATGCTCTAGTTTCAATATAGCTAATCCTCACCACTAAGTTATTTTCATCTTGCCAAGTTTTCTTCAATTCATGGAAGTAATCATTTATTGCAGCTTTAAAAGTATTCTTTATATCTGCCCATGTATAACCTTCTTGAAATGTTATATTTGTTCCTATGTTTATTGTGCGCTCGGTAACCCCTTCTACAGTTACAATATGGTCAATAGGAGCTATTCCTACTCCTTGTCCTTGGTTTTGAGTAGGGTCTATTTCAGTCTGCACATAGTCAATTAATTCTGTAGAAGGTTTATTGTAGTCGCTATCAATAATTACAAGCTTTACAGTACCTCCACCTGCCCAAACTGGATATACCTTTACACCACCCACACCATTTAATTCATTTGTTTTCTTTTTATAATCAGCTATATTTCCCCCAAATGCTTGACTTTCAAGGCTATCAAAATATCTCTTTCGTAAGCTCTCATCATCTTCTTCATCTTCCCCAGGAATTAAAATATCCGCCAATTCAGCGGATACTAAGTTTTCTATATATTCAACTGGTATAAGTGTACCTGTATACGTATTCCCTATTGCCCCAGGTTCTTCACATTCTAGTTTGAACTCTCCATCTGTGATTTTTTCTATAACTGTATAATTTAAATCTTCCCCAGTAAATCTACTGCCTATAGATACATTTAAAGGCAATCCATCGTTAGTTTTAAATATTCCTTTTCTTATTGATTTTGTAGCTGGATACCTATTTATTCCTCTTTCTGCTGCTCTTCTAGTCAAATCTTCCCCAGTAGCAGTATCGGCATAGGTTCTGTTTTCGATATCCTCCAGTTCGATATACATTTGGGCCAATTCAGCAGCGGCAGGGGCTAAGGCGTTCCAAATTATACCTCCTTGCCTTTTATCGTATTTATTGGGTACTCTATCCAACATCCTTTTTAGTATATTTTCAAAAGTCATATCTTCATACACCTATATATTCACCCCCCTAGAGGCTTCTGTATCTCCGAATACTGTGTGTACTGTGAATTTTGCTAATATAGTATTCCTATCTATAGATTCAAATTCAAAATTGGTTACATCAATTATTCTATTGTCAACTATTAAAGCTTCTCTTATCCTTCTTTTTAGTTCAGAATATACATAAGCCTTATCCTTACCAAATAGATCTGTTAGTTCTACACCGTAATCCCAGTCGTATATTTCATGTTTATATCTTTCTATATTAAGGATTAGATATATAGCTTGCTCCATAGCTTCTAATCCATCAGTATAGCCCACTATTCGGTTCCCTTCAATTTTCCATGTAAAAGTAGGCTCCTCTACTATTTCTATTTCATCACCAATATTTATATTTTCGATTTTAGGTATCATGCACTCACCAACCTATCTAGGACGATATATTTTTGTCCTCCTTGTACTCTTAATAATAAAACTCTTTCTCCTACCTTCAAACTTTTTTTATGAATATGTTTTTTTATGCCTTTGTACTCGTGAATATGTGGTCCTGTGCCACCTTCTTCTGTTTTATCATTTACCTCTACCTCTACCTCTTTATCAATCACATTAGAAGTAAGGAGTATCATGTCACCTTTTATATTCATACGTTGCTCTACATTGATTTCTAAGGGGTTTGCTTTAGTTACAGTACCATAAGCTATGCTCATTGGAGAACTTTGTTCTACAGCTTCAATGGCAGCTTGTTTTATAATTTGTATCATACTCACTATATATCCCCCCTTAAGTCTAATGTCATCCAATGCTCGTCATTGCTAAATACATGTTTAGCCTTTTCAATTAACATATACTGCTTTACACTTATATCCCCTATATCTCTCATGAGAATCATTGCACTTGTACCTGCTCTAGCTCTCGTGTCTCCTAAGGTATCTTTTAATTGTAATGTCCTCTTTTTCTTATTTTTAAGTTTTAGTATAGATTCAGCCTTAACTTTTGCATTGGTATCTTCATCAACCTTGTCAAAGTATTGCAATACTCCCCAGTTGTTCATATTTTTACCGTCCTGGGCAATGTAGATTTCTCTTTTTCCGGTATCTTCATTTTCTCTATATAACTTAACTTTGTTATACGTATCGCTGTCTATATCAGTTGTATAACTAAAGTTTTGGCTATTGTATTCACCTAAAACTAAATCAGGTATTTTCATCGTTTCCACATCTTTTAGAGTAAGTTTGCCAAAGTCGTCATATAGTACATATAACTTTCTTCTGTTTAGCAATGTCAAATCTAAAGCATCATAGATTATATCAAACAAGGTCATATTTTCCCTTATTCTACTAGGGATTACATACCCAGTATCGGCTATTTCTCCAGCATTTAGATTAAAGTCTTTGGCTATCATCTTCACAACATCACTAGCTTTTTTCTTTGTATATACGTAAGTGTCTTTATTTTTAAGATATCTTAATTGATCATAAGCAGTAACTTTTATTATTTGCTCTTTATCTCTACTTTTCGTAAACACAAATCCAAAGAATACATTTTTCTCTCCAGCTTTGAATATTACTGGATTGCCTTCCTGAAAATCCAGATCATCATCATTTACTACACTAAAGGTTAATTTCCCCGGCTGTCCTATTCTTGTAGTTTCCCAAGTAACACTTCCTTCCACTACAGGCTTTTGCACTCTTCCCTTATGCGTTATATATAGTTCATACATAATATCACTCCTATGGCAGCCTTAATACTTGTCCTGGTTTGATTACATTAGGATTCGATATGTTGTTTAGTTTAGCAATTTCATTATATTTACTACCATCATTCAGTTCTCTTTTAGCTATAGCCCATAAAGTGTCTCCTGATTTAACTGTGTACGATTTAGCTGGCGTTTTGGCTGGTCTTTGCTCTTTTACTGTAGCAGTGGCTTTTTTATTTTGAATATCTTGAATTGTAACTACTTGAGTCTTGTATTCTTTGTATTGTTTCAGTTTAATATCTACATACACATCTCCCACTTCTCCTGCTTTTTCTTCTACAGTATAATCCTCCAAAGCTACTAACATGTTCGTATCAAATAAAGGCTCTCCCCACGTTGCCACCCTACTAACTATGAAACGTACCGGCTTTTTTTCTACCTTATACTTTTCAAATCTTTCCAGGTAAAACTCGGGCGTTTGAAAGCCATTAGGATAGACTGCAAAAGGTAATTCTTGCCCGGGGAGTAGTATTTTGAAATTAAATTCACTCAATCCCGGATCTTTAAGTATGTTTACGTCACCTAAGTTTAGCAATTCTACTACTTTGTTTTTATTGTTTACTTTTAAAGTCAAGCTAGAAGGGGCTATAGGCAATTGCATGACTTCCCCTTCGTAATCAAAATAAAAAGAGTACATTATTCATGCACCCCCTCAGCAGCAATGTTTAATTGTTCAGTCAGTATATTCTCAATATGTTCTACTATACCATCTACATCAGCTGTTTCTCTTATATCTCCCTCAAATGCTATGTTTATCTCTGGTGCCAATGTTGCTGTAGTAAATCTATTTATTACTTCTTGTTCAGCTAAATCTCTCATCCATTTCAAGTCCTCGTTAGATTTATCTACACTATCCTTTATTTTCTTACCTGTATCGTTCAATTTGCCTAAGTTGTCGTTTTGTTTGCCTAAGTTGTCATTTTGCATAGAATTCCATATATCCTCCTGTTTGCCAAAATCGGATATAGCATTTTCTATGCTTCCTAATCCAGTAGCAAATTTATCTGGGATTTGCTTACCCCAGTTGTATGCTCCTTTGACTTCTGCTGCATAATCTTTGTATTCCATTCTAGTTGCTTGCCATACATTCTTGTCGCTTGTAGGTCTATTCTTTTCTAATGCAGATATAGCGTTATCCATGAATGTAACTTGTATTAACCCAATATCTGTCTTTAGAACATTGTTGATTTTCCCTATCAACCAGTTTAACCCGCTCACAATCCCTTGTATCATGCTGTTGAAAAAACTTAGCACATCCATGGCTAGGTTATAAAACAAATTCTTTATTGCATATACTGGATCTATAAACAGATTTACAAGGAATTCTGCAAATGTGGCGAATACGTTCCATACAAAAGCTACCCCATTATGCAAAGTAGTCCATAAAGTAGCAAATACCCCTGCAATAAACCCTGTTATTTGTCCTGCTGTAACTCCTGCTTGCATTAGGATTTTTATGAATATGAGTATTGCTCCAGCTACCAGCACAATAGGCAAGTGTGCAACCATCCATGCAGCTGCTTGTGCCAATATAGGCGGAATTGTAGCCCATAACTTAGATATTATGTTTACCAAGTAAACAGTAGCAATAATCGCTAGAATAGGTTGTATAATGTCCCAGCTATTTGAAATTGTTTCAGTTAGCCATATAACACCATTCACTAGCATTGTCACTCCTGCTGCAATTGCTCCAAAGAATTGGTCGGCACTAGCGGATTGTAACCATGTGTTTATCTTGTCAAATACCGGCTCTAACCTCATTAAGGCTTCTTCTCCTGCTCTTGCTAGATTAAATCTAATCCTGTCTATAGCTTTATTATATTTTTCAATAGGACTATCCTGGTATGCCTTTACTATTTCGTCAGTTAATCCTGCTGTATTCAATGCTTCATCAAAAGCTTCTATAATTCCTTCTAAGCTGCCTTTCTTTATCGCTTGTTTAAGCGGTTCAATCTGGTCGTCTGTAAAATGTAGAGTTCTTTGTAGCCTTGTGAAATTTCCTCTCATGGCTTCTTGCATAAGATTTTCAGCACTTCCAAGGTTTCTGGTTCTTAGTGATAACCTATTTGCAATATCGGTTAAACCCATTAGTTTGTCTGTATCCTTAGTTAATTGCATAAAGTTTCTTGTAACATTTGTTAAATCATCTATATCGTTTCTGGTTTCAATTGCATATAATTGTAATTTATTAAAATAGTGTCTCCCTATATCTGCATTTCCAAATGCAGCCTGCATTACTGCCACTCGTTGATTTAATTCTCCTGCTGCTCCTACTGTATCTCTTATTAGCCTTTTTACCCCTCTAAAGCTAATATAGGCCCCTGCAAGTTGTTTAATTCTTCTTGTGAGGTTACCTGATGTCTCAATATTGTTTTTCATTTGGTTATGTTGTTCTTCTAAATTTTTACCTGCCTTTTCAACTGCATCAGCCATCTTCATTTCCGCTAATTGTGCGTCTAATAATTTTCTTTCAATCTTTTCTGTAGCTTCATGGTATCTGCCTTTTACCTCAATAGATTTTAGATATTCTTGCCTTAACCTCTCCACCATTCTAACTTGATTAGCGTATTTAGCTCCTAAAGTTTCTAACACTTGCTCTTCTTTGCTTAGGTTTTTAGCAAAATCAGTCTTTTTGTTCATTGTTCTTTGTGCATTTTCAATCGTTTTATCCATTTTAGCAGCATTACCTGTTATTCTATTTAAAACATTAGACATATTGTCTATTAAGTTAATCGAACTTCGTATCCCAGCTATAATAATCACCTACTTTCAGGTATAAAAAACAGCACCCTTTTCAGGATGCTTAAAATAATGATTTCACTAAATGTTGATACATAATATCGTTCATTTCGATTAAACTTTCTTTGCCATCTTTAAATTTTATTGCTACTAAGTATGTTTTTTTCTTTTTAGCCGAAAGTCCTGCCAACAATCCTACAGGACCTAAAGCTAATGTTCCAACCATGCCTCTCCCTATAGCACTCATAGCTTTGGCTCTATGTTCTTCATCTACGATTTCATATGCTTCAACAGTTTCTTTGTTTATTGGTATATTTTTTCTAAAACCAGTCTTTATTGTTAAATATTTCATTGTAGAGCCAAGAGGTTTGTTTTTATAATCCCCTGCTATAACCATGTTTTTAGCCATAGAACACACCTCCTATAACTTATTATATTCATAATATCAAATTATAGGAGGTATTGCTATCTATTTCTTAATCTTATCTGCTTGTTTCTTTTCATTTTCTATTTTTATATCTATAGCAGCCATGATAAAGGCTTTTTCATATCTGTCTAATTCCACGAATTCTCTTGGTCTCATATTAAGCTTGTGAAGGGCATAGTAAGCATAATTAGCATCACTATCCCCTTCTTCTATTAGTTTTTTGCTTCTTCAACTAATTCTTCCATTCCCACATCAAAGCCATTGACAAGTTGTACTTTCTCAAGCAATACAGCATATTCACCACTTGTTAGCATTGTTTTAACAAGTTTATCTGCTCCAAGCACACCATATGACTCTTGTAATTCCTTGTCTTTTAAGTTAGGGAATACTACACATTCTACTACCATCTTGGCAATATATTCTTCATAATTTGTTTCTTGCGTTACTAATCCTTTGTTTCTGATTTTTCTAGTGCATAATTTCCTTAAAGCCTCGTCTTCCTCTGCAGTTAAAGCTCTAATCTCCCAAGGAATTGGATTCCCTTTTTCATCTACAAATCTTTCTGATATAACATGCTTTTCATTCTCTGCCTTAATAGCATTTTGACTTAAAAATGCTTTCAAACTCATTACAATTCCCCCTTATACCATTGGTCTAAATTTATTAGGCATATCAACGTCATTAAATGTAAATTCAATATCTTCATCTAATAATTCAGCTTCTATGTCCAATTTAGCCATAATTACACTATTGAAGTTTACTCCTTTTAAAATAGTCGTTTGTTTCCCTATATCACTAGTAGGGTCGTCGTTTTCAATTAGTATATCAAAATAGGTGTCTTTACCGGTTTTAATATATTCCAGCATTAACTCTCTAAACATGCTAGTGGCATAATAAACTGTAGCACTTCCTGTACCACTCCAGCCACCAGCTTTGTGTTGGTCGCCTGTCTTCCCTAAAACAGGTACTTCAACTTTTTTCTTTTCCACTTTAGCTTCAATGTTTTTCAGATACAACATTTCGTGTACTTCTCCATTTATAGTAGCAAATGCTTTACCTAACTTACCACTAATAGCATCTTCTGCTCTCATAAAAGGCATATAATCCTCTCCTTTCTATCTTACCTCAATAGACATATATAATTTTTCCATTGAGTCCGTCGGTTGGACAACTTCATTTACAATTACATCTTGCTTTTGTACCCCTGGAAGGACGATAATGTCTTCTTGGTTAAAGTTCTCTATAGCTCTAATATTTAGTAGCTGTTCATGATAATTAACTAATTCATTCTTAAATAACTCTCTACCAGTATCATCGTTAGTAACCTTTCCTAGATAATAATCGCTGAATATTCTAGCTGTATCATTTGCTATTTGGTCTAGTACCCTTATCACTCTATTGCTAGAGAAATCTTGATTTTTCTCTGGTGCAAAATTAGTGAATGTATTTATATCCTTCAATACTCTTACATCATTACCATCTTGGTAGAAGGCAAATTCTCCATTTTGGATAGCCTGTTCAAACTCTCTTTTCTTAAATTTAGTGTTTACCTCATATTCTCCGTCATAAACCTTGTTTGTAAGAGATTCGTTTACTGCCGCCCCTGCTGTTTGTCCTGCTACCCAATAGACAAGCTCTGGATTGTTTTTAACACTTATTACGCCTTCGTAATCAGCCTTTGCATAGTCAAATAATACAGTCGTTATCTTAACACCTTCATCATCTCTCATTCTTTTTGTAAAACTATCAAACAATGATTTAGTTACTTCATCTTCTCCAGCATATAGTAATGTTGTAAAATCTTCTGCCTCTATTTTGTCTAGGAAATTACTATAGCTTTCCCCTGTAGCTGCTCCATTCTCTCCACCAGTTAAAGGTACTCCAGCAGTTACTTCTAATGCTCCAGTTCCACTAAACTCTACAAAGTTGTTAGGCTTTAATTCGGATATTGCTGCTACTGTTTGTTTATCTACCATAGTTGTGTCAAGGTATGTTATTACATCAAATTTAGTTTCATCATCAATATTGGCTTGTACTACTATTTTAATGTCATTTCCTCTAGTGCCAGGATACTTCGCAGTTATGGTTAATCCTTCTGTTCCTACTGTTGCAGTTGCTTTCTTCCCTCCAGCTCCATTAATTCTGTATAACTTCACCATACTAGCACCTTTAAACACCTCTCTTAAAGGTTTCATTTCTTCGTCTGCAAAACTATATCCTAAAATATTCAAAGCTTCTTTCTGAAATTCTCCTGCATCTATGGTTATAACTTCATCTTCGGGACCCCAGTTCATTTCCAAAGGTAATGCCACTATTCCTCTTTCCCCCAAGCTCCCTAAAGCTCTAGCCATAGATACAAAGTTTATATATGCCCCAGGCAATACTTTATTTGGAACTGTAAACGTACCTCCACCTAAAGCCATACTATTCCACCTTCCTTTTTAGATAATCATTGATTATTTTCTCTACTTCTTTTAATGTGTACATTCTGTCATCTTCTAAAATTGCATTAATTAAGTCCTTGTTAGTAAATTGCTTACTTTCAAGGACCTGTGATTTAGTAAATTTATTTTCAGTTTTCTTTTTAGGCTTTTCTTTAGCCATCTTTCAAACCTCCTTGTTGCTCTAAATTCTCCATAACGGGAATAGGCTCTGTCTCTTTGTATAAATGAACTGGATATCTCACAAAGAAATGTAGTATCCCCTCTATAATTTCATGACTCATATCTAATCCCATAAGTGGCCTACCTTCCAACTCTATATATTCCATCTGGTCATATAAAATCTCTGCCATTTCTCTCATGTCTGCATTTTTAGTGCTACTATTTGGATTAGGGAAATAATGTATATCATATAAATGTCCTCTTTTATATCTACTCCCTAACCCTCTATCTTGATTGGACCTTAGTTCTTTGACATAAAAACAAGGCTCCTGGAAGTTTTGCTCTATTCCCTCACTATATATTTTAGTATCCTTATCCCTAAATGAATTTATTTTTCTTAATATCGCTTTTCTAATCTCATCTATCATTTGAAATACTCTCCTAGAAAATCGTTTAATTTCTTTTCTAATAATGCAGGTAATTCGTCTTGCATTTCATCCTCTGATATTTTCATGAAAAACTGCCCATCTACCCATCCTCTAGTTCCGTCTTTTTTCTCTCTTGTCCTGTGGCCATATTCAACATATGAAGCGTAATTTACTGGGTTAGATAAAATTATTATATATGTTCTACCTTTTTTGATTACGTCTATATCATTCAATATATAAGTATATGGATCTACATCTTTTCCACCTGTCCAACCTCTTCTTAAAGTCCCGCCCATTTTACCAGAACTAGGAGGATAATCACCTACAGGAGTTCGTGCTATCATTTTAGCCAATGTTCTTGCAGCTATCTCCTTTATAGTTTGTTCATTGAATTTCTCTATCTCTTCTTCGGTTAAACCCTTGATTTTATCAATCCACTCTTTAAGCTCTTTAGTATCCCACTTTCCAATAATACTCATGCTGTATCAATCCTTCGCAATGCTATTTCTTGGTGAGTATTGTATACGAAAGGTTCTCCGCTTCTTTTAAACTGTCTAGTAACTCCATGTTGGGTAATTACTATTTTGGATCCTGCTTTAATTTCTATATTTGGGCTTATAAATAGGACTGGCTCATACTTGATTGTATTTGCCACTTCTCCGCCCTCTGTTGCTGTTATAGTTTTCTTAGATAGCTTACAAGGTATGTTTTCATGTATAGGTACTGGCTCTGGGCTTACTATTGTCTCTCCTGTATCTGGGTCCTCTATCTCAACATACTCATATATAGTGCATAATCCTTCATAAGTGCTTTCTATTGCTTTTTTTGCTAGCAAGATGTCTGTATCCATAATTACCACCTTAGCTTTCTAAATGGGTCTAGTTGAGCCTTGTAATCCTTTAATAATTCCTTTGGTATGTCTGTTTTCTTATTAGTTTCAAATGTAGTAGTGGTATCGCCTACTTGAATTGATTTTATATCTTTTCCTTCTTCTTCACTTCCAAAGTTTTCAGCACGATATAATTCCATTGCCA
>Ga0208938_1000832_pt1 | contig 20181 bp, 21 predicted proteins | sample AD_UKC125_MetaG_FD_184434 | JGI IMG/M metagenome (GOLD analysis project Ga0208938, IMG submission 184434) | Active sludge microbial communities of municipal wastewater-treating anaerobic digesters from USA - AD_UKC125_MetaG (SPAdes) (version 2) | ecosystem: Engineered > Bioreactor > Anaerobic >...
GTGTCCAGCAAAGTCGACAGCCGCACCATTCTCGACCAAATGGGCGCCGAAAACCTGCTCGGGCAGGGCGATATGCTGTTTTTACCGCCCGGCATCGGCTATCCACAGCGCGTACACGGCGCATTTGCTTCCGATGACGAAGTGCACGGCGTGGTGGAATATCTCAAGCAATTCGGCGAACCGGCTTATATTGACGACATTCTCACCGCCGGCGTAGGCAGCGATGATATATTCAGCAATGCCAACAACGGACGCAACAACGATGGCGAGCTCGACCCGATGTATGATGATGCAGTAGCTTGCGTGGTGAAAACCCGCAAAGCCAGCATCTCATCAGTGCAGCGCCATTTGCGTATCGGCTATAACCGCGCCGCACGCCTGATTGATCAGATGGAAGCCGACGGCATCGTGTCCGCACCCGAAAGCAACGGCAACCGCACCGTGCTGGCACCGCCTGGCAATGAACATTTGGATTGATGGCTTGAGCAAGTGCCTAAATTATAGATTCTGATTTATGGCAGAAGGAAGACAGCTCTTTATCTATCTTGTTAAACCAAGGCCGTCTGAAGTTTTTTCAGACGGCCTTGGTTTAAGTGTATAAGAAAAAAGGAATAAATAAATGAGTGTAAATTACTTTAGCTACATGCACATTTGTCAGCACATAATTTCCATGTCAATAATTTAACATAATATGGATTATGTCAAATTGATACCATCAATTACTTAGGTGAGATTCAATTAGGTGCTTTAAATAGCTCAGAATTGAAGTGGACAATTGATAATTAATTGTAAATTGAGTAAGTAGTTTTTCGTGCTATTTGTTTAAAAGTATGCTTTTTTTTATAACCCCTGTCAAGCTGGTTTTTTCAGACGGCCTGAAATTAGAGATATTTTTTAAGATATTTGGCTTGCAGATAAATCAGGATACCTAATAAAGCAAGGGGTATTAACAACATCGCGGGATGCAAAGGGAAGGGGGAGCAAAAATATGTCAGGCATGTCAACCAAATAATGCCCATACGCCAGTATTTGGCACGGTGATAGATGGCTGCGGATTCTCGAGCTGCATTTGCCTGTCGAATCTTCCTTTGCGATAGGCCGTCTGTAAGTGAAACGGTCGCAATGACAAGAGCCAGCGGCATAAAGGCAACGATGTTTCCGATTCTTATAGCCAAGACTTTAAGCGTATCGTTCAGAGTATCCAAATGTGGCTCCAGCCCTGCAAGTACAAATTGCATCGTATTTTGCAAGGTGTTCGTTGATGATTCAAAAAGTGTATCCAATCCCGTAACATCAAAAAAAAGCCAATAAAGTGCCTGATAGCAGTAACGGCTCACCACAAAATGAAATGTGTTCCCGTTGTTGTCTCCTTGTGTAAACACATTTGCAGTCTGCTCCAATTCGTATGTCAAAAGTTCAGTCTGATGAAAATAGGTTTGGCTGATGATTGAGGCAGCAAATAAAATCAAGACCACCATCAAAACAACGATTGTCCATCTGAAAGGTGCGAGCAAAAATTTTATGCTCATAGATTGTTGTAGGAAGTTGTTCGGCTGCTGCTTAGCCATAATAGCACCCCTCCACAAAAGCCTCGTTTTCTTCTTTCATCTGATTCAATCGCACGATTTCACGCATTTTGTGTGCTGCTTCAGTAATATTTTTCGGAATATCAATACTGTTATCGGGAAGAGGCAGAGGCAGCCGGATTTTGTAAAGTTGCCCGCCTTCAAGCAGGGCAAAGGCCTGCCCTTTGGGCAGTTGCAGTAAGTCGGCGGTAGATAACATGGGTACGGTTTCAGGTGCCAGCCGATCTTCGTTTCGTGAGGTAAAATCCTCCATGTCGTCCGGAAAGGCAACGTCTCCGGCACCTGAAATGAGCGTTCCTGAGATTACTGTGACATCAGGCAGCTGCTTCGTCAGCATCTCGGCTGTGACGACATTTCGCACCCGCATCATGTAAATGGTGTTCAGGTTGCCGAAGATTTGTTCTGCTTTGGCCGTCGAACCGATTCTGGCTTCTACGTCTTGGCCGGTTTGTGTGTAAACCGTAACCTGGTAGCCTGCACCGCCTGCTTTGTTTAAAAGAGGAATGAATTCGTCACCAATCAATTCGTTGAATTCATCGGCATGAATGGATACTTTGCGCTTGGCCGTTTGACCGGATTGCCCATAACCTTGTCCGTGTTTATAGATTTGCCCGGATAGGGAGGTCAAATCTGCAAACATGGCATTGCCGACGGCTCCTGCCACTTCCCGGTCTGTCAGAGAATCGAGGCCGATATAGACAACGGCATTGGTTGCCATCACCTTACGCCAATCCATTAATGGACGCTCATCTTCGAGGTCATCCAGGTTGGGGCTGAGCAACTCGGCCACTTTGCCGCTGGTCAGTTTTTCCAAAAGCGGATAGAGCGATGAAATCAATTTTTCAAAATAGGTTCTGTCATTGCCAAGAATGCCGGTTACTGCATCGGTTAGCGGCTCTTGTACGTCCTTCGATTTCATGAAGAAGGCCATTTTGACAGCTCCTGCATCGCGGCCTGTTTTTCCGATTATTTTCTTTTGATCGCTGTCTAGCTCGAAGGCATCAAACTCTCTTTCCCAGCCTGCATGATCTATATTGAGGACTTGCTCAAAATACTGTTTGGCCAGATCGTCGATGTTAACTGCGCACCGATAGATATTGTTGTAAGACGGCTTGATTGAGAGCGCCTCCATGATTTTGGCCAACACGTTGACATAACGCCACACGAAGTCCCTAAATGCTGCCGACTGGCCATCAGAGGGTAATTGGTTGGCAATTCTTGTTGCCACCTCGGTGATACGGCTGTAATCGGCGATGGGGTTATAGCGGCATGAAATCTCCGGAAAGCCGAGATGAAACATGTAAAAAGGTCTGCCGGCCTTCATCGCCTGTGTGTACATCGACAGCATCAAATCTGCATCGCCTTTAGGGTCAAAAGTGATAACCACATCCCCCCGCTGAATATCTTGATTGATCAACACTTCAGCGAGCCGTGTTTTGCCTACCCGAGTCGTTCCAAAAACACCGGCATGACCGACACGTTCACCCAAGGGGGTATAGATGTCTTCCTCATCGGGTTCAACACCGTGAATCTCAGGCGATCCGCCCACCGGCGGCAACGGAGCCACCGGATTCCACCATCCTGGATTTGAGGTGAGTCGGGTCAGCCATGTTTCACCTTGTGTTACGATTTCGTGATTTCTTGCCGCCTTGTAAAGGCGGCTCGGATTGCGTAAATGGTCATTTTCAGGTTGCCGTACCATCATCAGGCGCTGTGTATGGGTTTGCGTCCAGCGAAAGCCTTTGCCGATAAATAACGCTTTGTCTGAAACAGGAATTTGATCCGGTGTCAGCGCATAGTAGGGCAGATTCCGGATATTTTTCCGGTATTTCCGAATGCGCAGGCCGCCTTTGGCGCGCAAACTGGCCAAACCGGCAAATGCAGGAATGGCAATTAATTGAGCCATGCCGGGCATCGGCAGGCTGGCTGCGGCAAAGGCCGCTGCTGAATAAGCCGCGACACCGACAAATTCATACGGGTAACGGTAAACGTTTTCAGGTAACTTGATGGTAAGGCTCATTTTTTACTCCTGCCGGGCTGTAACAGCGTCTGCGAGTCTGCCAAGGTAATTTCAATATTGTTCGGCGGGCGGGAATCTGCACGAATAACCAGGTGCAAATGCTTTTCCGGAATCAAATAACAGTGGAATAGAAATGTGTTGTTGGCTTTACTGCCCAATGCAGAAAAAATAGCCGAGCGTTTGTTCCGCTGATTCAGTTTCAGCGAAATAAATCCTTTTTGAGCCAACAAACCGGGGCAGGCGGGGTTGTTTTTGTCAAAAAAACCGCCTGCATAAGCGCGGAATATGGCCGGTGTGACCATAAGCATTCCTTCTTGTGCAAAATGCACAAAGGAATCGCTGCGGTTCACCGAAATCGTGCCATCACTCAACCCACTGGCCAACCAATTCCAAAACCGCTTGCCTTCGGCTTGCAAGTCAACCGGCTTGTTCGCGCCGGTCGGTTTGGCGGGGCGGGGGTCGGAAGTATCAGTGTCATCGTCGTCTGTTGGTTGCAGAAGAACGGCATCCGCCACAATATCTTCGAGACTGTCAGTTTGTTTGACTGTGATGGGGCGCGGTGAACTAACGGGGAGGGCATCGCGTTCAGCTTGAATTTCCTCCACCGCCACCGAAGCGCAATCTTCGGCTGGCAGTGGCGGTGCTTTTTCATTTGCAGAACCGGGATCGCTGAATAAATCCTTCAATAGTGAGAGGCTTTTGGAGGATTTGGCAGGTGCGCTCTTGCCAATCGGCTTAGGCTGGGGTGGATTGATTTCCGGCTCTGTCGGGGTGTCGGGGGGATTGTCTTGATCGACTGCTTGTTCCAGTAAACCACTACTGGCGAGTAAGGCATCAATGCCGCTCGGAACAGGTTGGGTAGAGGCGGCCGCCTGTGTTGGCCGGGCTTTGGGCGGCGGCGGTATGAATACAGCATCTGTTTCTGCTACAGTGGATACCTTTTCTGCTGGCTTCAAGTCTTCTGCGGTTGCCATAAATGAAGCTGCTACAGTTGCTACTGTTTGATTTTGAATGATTTCTTCAGTAGTGACTGGTTCAGAATTATCCGTTTGTGGCGATCTGGCTGGTGCAGCAGCCAGCGGTTCAAGCGTGCCTTGAAACTCAGCCGGATAATTGCCATCAGGATAAAGTGTGCCCAGCCGAAATTGGAGCATCGTAAACTGATGCGACTTGACAGCCTTATCCCCGCGTTCGAAAACGACAGATACAGCAGTAATGGCTTTATGTTCATCATACGGACTGGGTAACACTGCATCATATTCCAGCAAAGAATCGAAAATACGCTGATTGTCCGTCGGAAAACCTTTGGCCATATCCGGTTTGTGTTTTTTAAGGTAGTCTCGAATGAAATCGGGAACGTTTTTCGACATCAAATACACCACATCGCCTTTACGGAACACATCGCCGCCGGCGGTGATGGCAATACTGAAATGGGCACCGCGCTCAGCAAGCATTTCAATCAGGGTTCCCATCACCACTTCAATGAGCGGCGTCCGTTTGGCGGTCGAGAAGCGTTGACGAGAGCCAGCTTTCAAATCGCGTGCTGTTGACGTCATATCGGCTTTACGCACGATTTCAGTCAACGGGTTGTCATCGGTGTGTCCGGATAAATATGCGCGTAAAGTTTGAATCAGTTTTGGATCCGATTCCCCCATCCATCTTCTTGCGCCCGAGGGCACAATCTGCTGGAAAAAAGTCCAGCCCAAGGAGGCGTGCACCTGATAAGCCGTTTTGATTTCAGGGAATGTGACACGGTAATAGAGGCGGCCACTTTCATTCATAAGACCGGCATCGGGAACCCAGACGGAAAATTGTTTGGCATAAGGCTCGGTATACAGTTCGATTAAAAATGAAGTCAGCACTTTGCCGATGTCGTGGAGGAGGGCGGCCGTCAGGATGCCGTAGCGCCAAACAGCAGTTAAACGTGCAATGTCCTCAGCTTTGGCATTGGGCGGCCAGCTTTTCGCAGCCGATGCCAGCAATGCCAAAGCGGCAACATCCAGGGTATGTCTGACAAGACCGCCATCACCGGCATGGTGATGGGATTCAGAGGCAGGTAGACGCTGAACAAACACAATGAAATTGCGAATTAGCGGTAGAGCATCGCGGTTCCAATTCTCATCTGACAGGCCTAAATTCGATTTGATGTGCGCGATGGATGGAGCGAGGCCGAGTTCGTATATCAATGCATCCGCATCCAAAATACGCAATTTGTCACCCACAATGGCATCCTGTTCGCAGGAAATGTCATTGTGGGTGGGTTTGTCTGCCGGTGCTGCCGTGGGCTGCGCAGGCCGTCTGACATACAGATAGACTGCGCCCGCACCTCCTAAGACGGCTAAACTGCCATACGTCAGCCAGCTCATACTGCCTCCTGTTTTAGGAGGCTGGCCAAATTTTTCCTGAGATGGTCAATATTCGCATGAGGCTGATCGCCGATTAGAAGGCAGGCGGTGGGATGGCGTTCGTAATAGGTTTCGAAATCTTCATACAGACTGTTCCAAACCGCACCTAAGTCGTTGGCGTGGTAATACCATCCGTCAAACTCTTGCAGCAGCAGTTCCTGTAAATATTGATCATCGAGATTGTCGTCTAACGGTTGCAGAAGATTCACGAGCTGGTCGGTTAGATGAGGCGTAGTTTCAGTTTCGTCCAGAGAGTACAGTTCAAGAAACCCATCGCAGCGGGCGATAAGATAAACCAAAGCCGCAGGCCAGCGGGTATTGATGTTTTTAAAGCGTTCGAGGCTGGCGCAGAGCTCGGTGAATTCGGATTTTTTCATTTCGCACGTTCGTCATGGGATAGAAATAATCCGTGTTTTAATACGCCTTTAAAAAAGAGGAAATAAACAATGCAAAAAAGCATTAATTCACATTGTTTCTTGACATATCAAAGAAATTGTAGTGGATGAGGCGCGATCTGGTCTTTTCAAATTAAGCCTTGATGGCAACATCAAGGCTTAATTTGTACCTTTAAAACTTTTCTTTTCCCCTTATGCCTTTTCAGTCTTCCCTTTAAGCCGTTTCCTTTACTTTTAAGTCTTTTAAAAAAAAGGACATGCGGCTTTGAGCATGTCCTTTTTTTTTGGCTTTTCGATAATTCCCTTTCCTTTGCTTATCATGAGTCCAGATATTTTGTCAAGAAACAATGTGAATTAATGCTTTTTTACATTGTTTCGTGAAATCGGATGACAAAAGCAACAAAATAGTCATGTCGTGTATCACGGCTGATTTTCATATTAATCGACTTGCGGTACGGAGATATTAAAGGTGGGGGCATCTTACATATCCGGAATCTCGTATTTTTAGGACGGGGCACTTGTCAGAAATCCTGTTCTGCCAGCTGCATTCCCGTTGCGGCCATCAAGTGCTCCGTCCTAAAAATACGGGTTCCAACTGACTGAAAGGTAGTTCGATGAACGTGGAAAACAGGCAGATTTCGTTGCCCGATGCGTATAAGTCACTTCTGCAAGACGAAGGGAAGAGCTTTGACGTGGGCGACCATGGCCGCTTTCTACACTCACATGCCGGCGATGAAAGTGCCGTCGGCTTTTTGAATTGGGTGTTTCCATACGCCAAATCAATTAAAGCCTCCGATGTGCATCTTTCCTGGCGGGAAAGCGGCTGTGTCGTACGGATCCGCCATGAAGATATGCTCATGAGCAACCAGTGGCTGTTTACCCGTCAGGCAGGTCAGTTGCTGAACGATAAAATCCGTGCGAAATGCCGGCTGCCCATACACGACATCGAATCTTCCCATGATTCTTCATTTTGGATTCTCGATGAAGACCAACAGTCGATGATCGACATCCGTGTCAGCATCGTACCGACTACTTTCGGCGCAAACATCGTTTGTCGCCTAGGCAATCAAGCCGCAAATCTGCCGCTCGAAAAAATCTATATGCCCGACTATGTCCGGGAAAAATATCTTCAGGTTATCGACAGCCCGCAAGGCATGATTATTGTCAGCGGGCCGACCGGTTCGGGTAAGAGCGCAACGCTGGCCGCCTCACTCAATTACCGCAATACGCCCGATACCAACATCATGACCGTCGAAGACCCGGTTGAAAACCGGATTCCGGGTGCAAACCAAGTCAGCATCAACTACTACCGAACCTTTGCCGGCGTACTGCGTTCATTTCTGCGTCAAGACCCGGACATCATCATGGTGGGCGAAATCCGAGACGAAGAAACCGCCGCCATCGCCACCACGGCAGCCAATACCGGTCACTTGGTGCTCAGCAGCGTGCACGCAAACGATGCACCATCCACTTTACTGCGCCTGACAGCGTTGAATGCCGAAGCATACGCGCTGGCAGAGGCATTGCTGTGTTTCTTCTCCCAGCGTTTGTTGCGCAAATTGTGCAGCAATTGCGCCATTCCCGTGGCGCTTTCCGAGGATGAACAGCAAAATCTGCCGACACGAAACCCTCAGGCAACGTATTTCCGGATGGCTTCGGAAGGTTGTCCGATGTGCCATGGGCAGGGGCATGTAGGGCGGATTCCCGTCATTGAACTCGCGCTCAATACGGCAGATGTGCGGGAGGCTATTCTCACCCAAAACATGCAGAATATTCGTGAAGCCTTGTACAGGCAGCCAAGTTATCGGACGTTGACCGAGGCCGCGCTTGAAATGTCTGCCTTGATGTTGGTTGATTTTCAGGATGCGCTGGCCATCACGCAAGCAACACTCCTGCAAACCGCATCCGAAGGAGCAAAACCGTGAACAGACGACGCTTTCTGCTTGCCGCCACAGCACTGCTTGTTACAGGCAAAACATTTTCCGCGCCCGATATGACCTCACCTACAAACCAAGCGGAGGCTTCGTTACAAAGCTTGGCCAAGCCATACCATGCAATCGGTCATTTCAAATCAGATGCGGAACGGGTGTACATGTTCATTTCTTTCGATTGCCCGTACTGCGCCAATACCTGGGCAGGATATGCGCAATGGGGACGCACTCTGCCTCAGCCGTTCCGGTTCGTCCTGGTTCCGATTGTCGGCACCCAAAAGCACAACGCGGCCGCAACAGCATTTTATGTGGTCCGGCAGCTTGCGCCCGGGCGACTCAACGAATTTATCCGCTTGGTTTATGCCATGCACAGCACAAAAACAAATATCAACGCGACCGACTATATCCGGCTGTTGCAGCGGATGGGCTTTACCAAACAGCAAATTGACTCGAGCCTTGCTGCCGACATCACGCAACAGCGGCTTGCCCGGGCCATTCTGCTGATGCGGCGCTACCGCGTGACGATGACACCGACATTCGGCGTGGCCGGGCGCTACAGTACCCATGCCGGTTTTACCAATGGCGATTATGGCATGCTCAAACAACTCTTAGACGGCCTGGTATCCAATGAAATCGAAAAACGCTAAGTGGTGGCTGGTGATTGCGCCATTGTTGTTTGCATACAGTGCGGCCTGCCTGTTTATCACACCGCAATTGTGTCCGATGCCTGAAGCCGGAGCGCTAACCCAGCGTTACGCGGCTCCTGCCGTTGCCGAGCCTCTATGGCAAGCCGTTAAAACCCTTGCAAGCGGCACGTTGGGAACGGCTTGTTACGCACCCGTGCAGCTGACCGAGGGATTTGGATGGCCGTATGCCATCACGACTGTTGTGCGGGAGCAAGCGTATATAGCCTATTTATTTTGGTTGCGGGTAGTTTGTTGGATGTTGTTGATTAATGCCGGATGGATAACAGCAATTGATATTCGCCGGATGGTTAAAAACAAGGAAGCCGTATGAAAAGGATAGCTTTATTAGCGGGCTTGGTGGCGGCAATAGCCGGATGCCGGACAGAACTGCCACCCCAAGTTTCGAAAGAACCCCGATTCGAAAGGACAGAATTAGTGGTGATGCGACAGGTTTCAGGCTATTCGGATATTGCCCTGATGAGTGAGGAAGAGGGGACGTTTATCTGGACGCATCAGCAAGTCAGCCCTTTCGGTATCCAACTTTCATTTGGTAATGCTTCCGATCCGGAGCGGTCTCTGCATACGGTTTATTTTGCGACAGACTCGTCAACCATCAGCAACCGGGAAAGAGGCCGTCTGAATGCTGTAATCAGCAACCTGCCTCCGGATGGTGTGGTGCTTTCCGGTTATGCCGACCCCCGAGCTTCCAGTGCTTACAACCTGGCACTGTCCAAACGGCGTGTGCAAAGCATTACCGATTATTTACGCGGTAAAGGCGTCACCGTTGCGTTTGAGTGTGCATACGGCAAAGACCGTTTGCCTAACCCTGACTTATGCGAGGAGCGACAAAATGACAAATAAGCCTGTGGTATTTCCACAGTATTTGGACAATGCGCAACAAATCTTGATGTTTGAAGCGGACGACCTGATGCCGATCCTGGGGGGCTTGGCCATTGCAGCCATTATGAATATGTGGGCACGCAGTCCGGTGCTGACTTACGGGCTTGGTTTTGGCTTGGGTGTGGCGCTCTCCTGTCTTTATATCCGTTCCAAGCGCAATGCGTTAACCGGGGGCTTGCAGCATGTAATTTATCTCAGTGGATTGGTACCGCTCAATAAAATCCACAAAAACGGCCTGTTGAGAAAGGTAATCAACTGATGAAAACCGCGACCCTAAAAAACAAGCTGCAACAGATGAGCAGTCAGAAATCCATGCTGGCCGTATTCGGCATCGGCATGTTGGTTTCCAATCTGTTTCTTGCATACGACAAGATGACAACGCATGAAAGCGTTGTGTTAACCCCGCCGAATTTGAGTAAACCAGCCAAAGTAGCCTTCGATAAGGCCGATGCAAATTATTTTGAACCTTTTACGCTGTACATTATTTCGACCATTTCATCGGCTACGCCTGCGACTGTCGATTACATTGCCGATGTCATGGAGTCGTTCTACACCCCCGAAGTGTGGGCAACAGTCAAGCCTCAGCTAATGGCCATCAAGACCAATCCGAAATACACAGGTCTCAATTCGATGAGCTATTTCATGCCTACCAAAGCGATTGTCTATGAGCCGGACAGTAAAAAATTTTTCGTGACCGGTAAATTGACCTCATCGGCTTACAGTCGTGGTTCTTTACAGTCTTTGGGGTCAGTACAGGCTACTTACGAATTACAAATGGAAATGGTCAATGGAATGCCGAAAGTGACCGACCAGCGTGCCTATACCGGGGAGCCGATGACCAAGGAGTGGATCCGCAAAAATCCGCAAAAGGTCGAAAAACGGTTACAGGATATGCAGCTGGTTACTCCGGCTGCGACAGAGGCGGAAATTTCGAACGAATTCCTTCCCACGGAAGCGCCGGCAACCTCGGCTGCACCTGAGCAGCCGGTTCAAGCGGTAGAACCGAATGGACAAATAGACGGTGTAGAACCGCCTCAAGCCGCCGATGATTTATTGTAAGGATTCCAAAATGATTGCAAAGACATTTTTTTATGTGGCGGCAGTTTCGTTCGTTACGGGATGTGCATCGACCGTTGCCGCAACAACTGAAAAAGAGCATGTCGAACAAGAAGTGGTTTACCGGCCTGTCGAAGAAGTTTGGCCTGATGTGGTGCCGCAAAAACCGCGCTCCAATCCGAAAACTCCGACCAAAAACAGCAAGGCAGGTAAAAATCCGGCGTCCAAAACTCCGACCTATGCTCAACGCCGCGTGGTTCAGGTCACCGGCAGCGCCCCTGTTTCCGGGGGGTTTCAAGACAATATTGTCGAGGGGCCGGTACAAGGTGTTCACAACGTCGTTTCGAAATACGGCGAGAACCATGTTGTCAGGATTGCCCGCCATTACCCCAACACGATTTTGACCCCATTCCAACAACCTGAGGTTAAGGGTGGTGTGGGCAGCCACGCCGCCGATGTGGTCGGCTCTACGGTATTTATCGAACCGTTGACGGCGAAACGCTTTTGGATCGCCATTTATGACAAGGCCAATCCGCGCAGTCTGCCGGTGTCGTTGACACTTTCACCGCAAGCAAATCTGATGTCGCAAACGTTGACCTTGGCAACCGGCGGCTTGTCACCGGCTGAGAAGAGCGGTGTAAAAACCGGCAAAGCTGCCGGATTCAGCCAGTTACTGGCCGATGTGCTCAAAGAACTTGTTGGTGGCAGAGTGCCCTCGGGTTACACCGTGCAGCCCTTGCGCCAAAAAATCAATATGGCAAACGGCATGAGTGCCGAGCCGATACAGCGCTACAGCGGTGCTCAGTTTGACGTTTACCGCTACCGATTGCGCAACACGACAGGTCAGCCGCAAGTGCTGGCGGAAGAGATGTTTGGTGCCAATGACCGCGTAGTGGCCGTTTCCTTCTTTCCGAAAATCTCGGTTTATCCGGGTGAGAGCACCGATGTATTGATTATGGTCGGCAAGGGAGGTACACGATGAAGCTGAAAGAAAAATGGAGCAATCTGAATGGCCGCCAAAAACAGGTGGCGGTTATCGGCAGTGTGGCCGGCGTGGCGGCGTTGACTTTTATCGTTTCCGGTTTCAACGATTACCGAAGCGGTGTGCTTGCACGCAAAAAACCGAACACGGAGACACAAATCATTACCTCGGCCAGCCGGGATTTGACCATGGAACGGCTCGCCGGTGAGTTGCAGTCGATGCGCCAGGAATGGCAAAACGAAAAACGCAACAAGGCTGCGGGCGGGCAGGGCGGCATGACAGCGGAAGAGGTGTTGCGCCTGATTCAGGATAGTAAGCAAACCGACCTTTCCGTCGGCCAACAAGGGTCTCCGTTTGACGGACAGGAATCGGCCAATACCCAGGCGCCCTTGGCTTCGGGGACGGCCACAATACCGGGCACATTGCCGGATGGTGACGGGCTTGAAGAGAAGGCTGAAAAACCGAAGTCGCGTTTTCAGACAACCAATGCGGCATCGGCTGCTGCTTCAGATTCCTCTGATAACGGCAAATCCAACACCAAGGCTGCACAAGCCGGTGAGGGTGAAAACCGCACCTATCTGCCGGCAGGTTCGATTCTGTCTGTCGCTTTGTTGTCCGGTATCAATGCACCCACCAATGCATCTGCTTCAGGCAACCAAAAAGATCCGATGCCGGTATTGATGACAGTAAAAGGCACTGCTTTATTACCCAATGGCTTCCGACAAGACTTATCCAATTGTTTTGTACTGGCCTCAGCATTCGGACAATACATGGATTCCCGCGCGATGATGCGCACACAAACACTCTCCTGTGTGCGCGATGACGGCAAATCCGTCGAAATCAGTCTTGCCGGCACAGTGATGGGTGAAGATGGTAAGCCCGGTTTCCAAGGTCGTGTGGTATCCAAAACCGGCAAAGTCATCTCCCAATTGGTGAAGATAGGTGCGATGGAAACGCTTGCAGACATTGCTACAGGCGTGGCAAACGGAGTGAATATCAATACCGGTAGCGGTAGCAACGAGGGTTCGCCACGCACCCAAATTAATTTAGGCGGTACAGCCGCCGAGGCTGCCGGCAAGCGCACCAGCAAAACATTTGACCGAATAGCCGACATCTACAGCAGCTACGGCACACAATCCATTCCGGTGGTTGAGGTCGAGCCCTTGCGTACCGGTGAAATCATTGTAACCAAAGGAGTGTTTTTGGATTATGTGAAAAAGGATCAAAGAAAATGAAACAGTTGAAATGGATTTACATAACGCCGCTGCTTTTCCTCACCGGCTGCGCATCAAGTTTTAATGTCGGTGATTCCGGCAAGCTGTCATGCCGGCAGTCGGCAAAAGGAATACCTTGTGTAACAGTCAGATCAGCCTTTTACGCCGCACAGTCTTATGACCCTGATGAAACCATCCAGTTGCACGAACCGGGTCAAAAAGACAGAAAAGGCAGCGTCAGCAATGTCGTTCCGTTCTTGCCGGAGCCGGTGCAGACCGCAGCCGTTATCGGAGAGCCGAAACCGTTATTGATGCCGGCTCAGGTGATGCGGGTATGGGTAAACGCTTATGAAGATGAAAATGGGAATTTGGTCTATCCGTCACGCGTATTCTCCGAAGTCACACCCCGCAAATGGAATGTGGGCTATTCCGCTGCGCAAGGTATCCAAAGTTCCCGCCTGATTACACCGCTGGTTACACCGAAAGAAACGGTAGCGGAAGAAGATGAAACCCAAAAAGAGGCTGAAGCCGTGCAGCAACAGACTGCACCTACGCAACCGGCAGCAGCTTCACAATCCATTCCCGACTCATTACCGGACGGCGTTTTGCCCCCTTTGCAGTAAATCCACCACTTAGATAAGGAGTTTTATCATGTTTTTGAGCAATAAAATCAAGCAGGTTAAAAAGCGCATGCAGCGCTCCCAGCAGCAATTGGTATTGCTGGGGCTGGTAGCAGCCAGTTCCCAATTTGTACATGCCGGCGGCGATACCAGCTTTTCTGATTACGTCGACTGGCTTTTGGGGCTGATGCAGGGCAGTCTTGGTCAGATTTTGGTGTTGGTAGGCTTGGCTATTTGTGCCATCAGTATGTATATGGGCGGTTGGAAATACCTGCTTACCGTACTTGGCATCATCTTCATCCTTGTTGTAGCACCGGGTCCGGTGCTCAGTCTCTTCACTGTTACCTTTTAAGAGATAGACCTATAGGGATTGGGGCGGAAATGAAACTGTTTTTGTGTGAAAAGCCATCACAAGCGAAAGACATCGGCAAAGTGTTGGGTGTGCTCGATGGCAGGTTCGACGGCTACTACAGAAAAGGCGATGTGGCCGTCACTTGGGCATTCGGGCATATTCTGGCCAATGCCATGCCCGATGCTTACGGTGAGTCTTATGCAGATTTCGGTAACATTTCCGCTCTTCCTCTCATACCGACCGAATGGAAAATGCTGGTGCCGCCCAAGGTGGCCAAGCAGTTTAAGGTAATAAAAGGTTTGCTGACTCAGGCGGAAGAAGTTGTGATTGCCACTGATGCGGACCGTGAGGGTGAAGTTATTGCCCGAGAGATTTTAGACTATTGCGCCTACCGTAAAAGAATTTCAAGATTCTGGACCAGCGGACTGGATCCGGTTTCTGTTAAAAAGGCTCTGACCGGCATCATGCCGGGCAGTAAAAAGGAAACACTGTATCAGGCTGGTTTGGCACGTTCCCGCGCCGACTGGTTGGTAGGCATGAATTTGAGCCGTTCCTATACGGTGGCGTATGCGGCCGGATTTGGCAAAGAGCATACCTTGTCTATCGGCAGGATTCAGACACCTACGCTGAATTTGGTAGTGCGGCGTGATGCAGCCATCGACAACTTTGTCGCTTATCCATATTACACATTGATCGTGGATTTTCAGACGGCCTCCAAGGCAATATTTTCAACCGCCTGGCAGGTGCCGGAGCATTTGCAGAATTCAGACGGCCTCTGCATCGATAAAACGTTTGTTTCCACCCTTGCCGCCAAGGTTCTCGGCAGCCCGGCGCAAATCGCCACGGCAAAACGCGAGTTAAAGAAAACGCCGCCGCCGTTGCCATACAGCCTTTCTGCCCTGCAAAAAGAAGCCGGTAAGGCATTGGGGCTGTCGGCATCCAAAGTGTTGGCTATTGCGCAGGATTTGTATGAAAAGCACAAAATCACCTCGTATCCGCGCACCCCGTGCCGCTATTTGCCGAAATCGCAGCAAGGTGATGTCGCGACCATTTTTGATGCGCTGATGCGTATTGATAGCTCGCTGAAAATGACCATCACCCAAGCCGACCCGACAAGGGATTCCCGCGTATGGAACGATGGCCAAGTAAACAAGCATTCCCACCATGCCATTATCCCGACGCTGAAAGCGGATTTTGACTTGGCCGTCTTGACCAAGGCTGAACGTGAAATCTACACCATGATTAGAAATCGCTACATTGCCCAGTTTTACCCGGATTATGAATATGAGGCGGCCGTAATTATGGTGGAGTGTTGCGGCCAGCTATTCAAAACCACAGGCCAGGTACCGAAAGTGCAGGGTTGGAAAGTATTTTTGGGTCACGTATCCGAAGATCAAAATACCGATGATGCCGCTGGCCATGAGTTGCCACTTGTGGCGGAGGGTGATGCAGTAGATGCATTGGATGCCAAACAAAATACAAAGAAAACCACGCCGCCGCCTCGTTTTACCGAATCGACCTTGCTGGATGAGATGCAAACCTTATCCGATTTTCTGAAGACGGTGGACGATGAGCAGATCAAGAAAATCCTGCGCAGCACCGAGGGGCTGGGCACAGAAGCCACGCGCGCAAATATTATCGACCGGCTGTTTGAAATGAGCTACATCATCAAAGAGCGCGGGAAAGTGCTGTCAACCGAGAAAGGCCGCAACCTGATAGCCAGGATACCGGCCATGGTGGCCGACCCGGTGACCACGGCCAAGTGGGAGCTTGCATTGGCCGGTATTGAGGAAGGCCGTCTGAAAATTGAAGACTTCATGGCCTATCAGGCTGAACTCATCCGCCAATTGGTTGAGCAAGCCAAGACGGATGCCGCGAAGCGGCCGTCGGGTGCCGGCGGAGTCTACGGTGCAGGCAAGAAGAAGCCCGCAAGTATGGAATAGGCCGGGCAACAATGCCCGAGCTGCGAAAAAGGGACGCTGCAAGAGCGGCACCTTAAGGATAAGCCTGAAAAACGGTATTTGGGTTGCACCGCTTATCCGGAGTGCAAGCATTTTGAGTGGCTCCAGTAGCTTGATATATGAAATTCAGGTATTTTAAAATAAAAATCACATATTCAATCTAACAAGATGTCAACCAAGTTCGTAAACAACTGCGTGAAATCAGTAAAGGAAATGCATGATGAATAAAATTATTTTGTCTGTAGCAGCAGCTTTGTCGTTGGCCGCATGCTCCACTAATTCCGATGGTTCTATCAATTGGGCAGATAATCCGATCGAACGGGCAGCACAGAAAATCAATGCCGGTATTTCAGGTACGAATGCAGCATTGGATACGGCCACCGGTTCAAGTTCGACAACATCGAAAAAGAAATCTAACGATCCGTTGGATCAAACGGTTTACTCAGATGGGAAAATCACTTACCGATCACTGTTGGAGTTGGGCTATATCCGGAAAAATCCGGATTATCCGAAAAATGCTTCAGAGCCTTATGTGTTTACGTCGCTTAATTGCGGCGGAGGTGGCAGCATTGCCAGATTGTGTTTGAGCAGTACCAAAATGATTGCACCACGCCCTTAATTTTGATTTGGAATAAAGGTATGCACAGAAGGGATTTTTTGACCAAAGCCCTCCAGTCAGCCACAGCGGTTTATACAGTCGGAACCGCTGGACTTCTTTTCCCCGATGAAGCATTTGCCTTATCGGATGACAACGGCTTTTGGAAGCGTGACCGGATCATCACCTTCAGACGGCCTGATACCGGTGAACAAGGCGTTATCCGCCACTTTAGCAGAGAAGGTGGTTACTTGCAGGACGGCTATAGGCAGGCTTGTTGGTATTTGCGTGATGCAAAAGACAATGACGCGGTGATGAAAATGGACGTACAACTGCTCAACCTGCTGTATGCGATTCAAGAGTGGGCGAGAATGGCAGGGAAGCCCAATCCGATGATTACCATCAATAGTGCCTATCGGACCCGCCGACGCAATGCCGGTATTGAGGGGGCTGCTTTAAATTCGATGCACGTTACCGGCAAAGCCGTTGATATTACCGTACGCGGCGTAGAAAACTGGCAGGTGGCCGAAATGGCCAAGCACTTTCGGGGAGGAGGAGTCGGCCATTACAACACATTTACCCATGTGGACACAGGCCGCTTGCGTTCATGGAGCGGTTAAATGATTGCTATCATTTATTTTAATTATTACAATTTTTATGTCTTGTTTTGATTCTGACAATACTTGCCGATTGAATATAAATTTGTTAATAGAAAGGTTAAAATTATGCCATATAAATTATTATCAATTTGCGTAGCCATATTTATACCATTTATTATTATTCTATCCTTTCTAGGGTATGCTAAGTTTGTTTTTAAGATACTTTCACCGGTCTTAGCGATAATGTTGGGGTTGATGATGTGGTTGAAAGGAGGGTCATTAATATGGATATTTATATTACCAATTGTGAGTTATGCCGTTTATCTTCGCTTAAATCATGTCATGACAAATGAAAAACTTAAAAAGGAATAGGATGATTTTAGAGTTTTCTTAACGTTCAGTTTATTGGCTGATTTTTATTCCTATGGCTAATCGTCTGCAATGAAGCAGGTGTCTGAAGCCGCAAACCTATGGTTGAGCAGAGAGAATGCGAAAGGGTGAAATAAAATTTGAAATTAAATATTTTATATCGTACGATATAAAATCAAAGCTATGAGGTAAGCATAATTGGTTAAAGTTACTGTTCGAAATGTCCCCGAAAAGATTTATCTTGCTTTGAAATTACGAGCGATGGATTAGGGGCATGGTATTGAAACAGAAATTTTATTGATTTTAGAACAAGCCACGGCACCCCAAATAAATTTGAAACAGTGCGGCGTTGGTGGTGGAGATTTGGAGGTTTCCCGCGAGCAACGGATTCGTAAGATAAGAAGCCTTGTCAAACAGTCTATCTAAACTCAGTCATGATCGATTGCGGAATTAAAAGAATGAAAGATGAAAAAGACAAACAGACGGTAGATATGTTTGGAGAACGTCGAAAACCAGGCCGCCAACCCATATATGCTGACTCTGCGGAGAAACAACGGGCTTACCGCCGCAGGCTCAAAGCTGCCGGCAGGAAAGTAAAAAGCGCTACCGAGCCTGCTTGGGATAAATTAAGAACAGCAACGGTTGAAACATGCCAAACCTTAACAGGAAGCATCACAGTGCGCTGCTACGATTCAAATGGCAATTTGCAATTGCAGGCACACGTGCTGGATGAGGCCGCTGCGGATTGGCTTAAACAAGCATGGTTAAACCGTTAGAATTTCTTTAAATTTATTTTATATCGTACGATATAAAAGGCTATGAAAATGAGTAATAAACCGACGATTCAGATGTACACATTTATTCAGAATGCCTATGATTTTTTCAATGAACGTCTGTTCAATAGCGAATTGCCGGCATGCCTGCTGACGTTACAGCGCGAGAAAAATGCTATGGGGTATTTTTCAGAAGAGCGGTGGGAGCAAGGAGAAGGTAAGCGAAAAATCCACGAAATCGCTTTAAATCCATCATTTTTCATTACCCACAAACCCCTTGAGCTGATGCAGACCATTGTCCACGAGATGGTACACCTGTGGCAGTACGAATTCGGCAAGCCCAGCCACCGCACCTACCACAACAAAGAGTGGGCGGATAAAATGGAAAGCATCGGTTTGATGCCCAGCAACACCGGACTCCCGGGCGGAAAACGCACCGGGCAGGCAATGAGTGACTACCCAATCAAGAATGGGGCATTTTATTTTCAATGTATAGCATTCGCTCAGCTGGGTTACAAACTGCCCTTCTATGATCGTTATGCAAAAACAGAATCCTCACAAGTGCGAACTTCCGAACAACTTGCCGAAATGGTTGCGGATGCCGTGTGCAACGCGATAGTGACCGCCACGGAAGAAAAGGGCGTAAGTGCCCCCATTGAAGAAGAAACGGTTAGTATAGGGGTAGAGACCATTATGCAGGCAGGGTCTTTTGATGAGGCGTATGCGGCCGCAGAAGCCTCTTTGATGCAGCCGTTTTCCGCGCAATTCGATATTGATGTAGCCGCCTTGACAGAGGCCCGTGAGCAGGAAGCCTCCGCCAAGCGTAAATCGGTGTATGTCTGCCAGTGCTGCGGTGACCGGGCATGGGGTAAGCCGTCGTTGGATTTATGGTGCGGCAAGTGTAAGGTGCAATTTGTCGCAACAACATCTGCTGCTGATAATACTTTCGAGAGCAATGAGGGAAAAGCTATTAAAGAGGCTATTTGAATAGTTTTATGAAATTTAGTATTTTTAGGGTGGTATTTTTTAAAAGGTATTTTTTGGGTTGACTTCAATTTAAAAAGTACTATACTTGAGATAGGTATTTTTTGGGTGTACCCTAAATAACCTAAACTGATACCATTAGGAATAATCAATATGAAAAACCAGCTAGCCAAACTCGGTAGAGAGTTTTTTTATGTATTAAATTTACCTGCGACTATCATGTTTTCTTACTTAGTTAAGTAAGAACTCTAAAGAATCCTTTCCGCCTTTAGAAAAAGAGCATTATTGTTCTGATGTATCTTTTTAGTGAGATCAGTTTGTATATGCTAGAACAGCTTGCTTTTTAAACATTGCCCATTAAATAAAACTCCGCTAAACTTGATTCGGTAACAAATTCAAGTTTAGCGGAGTTTTATTATGTCGGCAGAGGCTGAAAATGAAAAATTTTCACACGGCGGTTTCCGGCCGGATGCAGGCCGAAAGTCAAAAACCGGTCAAAAAACAGTAGTTAAGCGTATTCCAGAAAGCCTTGTACCTACGGTAAATGAACTGATTTTCAATATGACCTCCACCATACCTCACAGTGTCCGTTTACCGATTGATGCTTTGTGGCTGTCTACAACACCTGTGGCAGTAAAGATTCCTTTTTCGTTGGATAAAATACCTGCTGGCTTTCCAAGCCCCGCAGAGCCATATATCGCTGATTACATAGACTTCAACGAATATCTGGTACAAAATCAGGCAGCCACCTTT
>Ga0208938_1000838_pt1 | contig 19986 bp, 19 predicted proteins | sample AD_UKC125_MetaG_FD_184434 | JGI IMG/M metagenome (GOLD analysis project Ga0208938, IMG submission 184434) | Active sludge microbial communities of municipal wastewater-treating anaerobic digesters from USA - AD_UKC125_MetaG (SPAdes) (version 2) | ecosystem: Engineered > Bioreactor > Anaerobic >...
GGGCCGTCCGACATCAGAGCCGCCACTGGACGTGCTTGACCTCGAGGTATTCGCGCATGCCCCATTCACCGAGCTCGCGCCCGATGCCGGAGCGGCCGAACCCGCCGAAGGGGGCGTCCGGGCGCATCCCGCCGCCGCCGTTGATCCAGACCGTGCCGGCGCGCACCCGCTCGGCGACCCGCCGGGCCTCGATCGGGTCGTTGCACCAGACGTTGGCAGCCAGGCCGTATTTCGTGTCGTTGGCCAGCCGGATCGCGTCCTCGGTGTCCTTGAACGGCACCAAGACCGCGATCGGGCCGAAGATCTCCTCCTGGCAGGCCCGCGCACTGTGGTCGAGCCCGCCGAGGAGCACGGGGTTGACGTACCAACCCTTCTCCGGCAGCGGCTTGGTCACCTCGAGCAGTTTGCGCCCACCAACAGCGAGCGAGTCGGTGATGAAGGACTGCACCCGAGCCTGGTGATCCGGACGGATGAGCGGGCCGATGTTGGTCGCGCGGTCCCACGGGTCGCCGACGACCATCTGGTCGAAGGCCGACGCCCCCGCTTCGACGAACTCGTCGAATCGGCTCTCGTGGACGAGCAAGCGCGCCAGCGCCGCACAACCCTGGCCGGCGTTGCGCGACCAGCGCAGGTGCATCTCGACCGCGACCTTGGCGACGTCGACATCGGGCATGACGATGCTCGGCGACTTGCCGCCGAGCTCCAGCGTGACCCCGGCCAGGTTGCGCGCGGCCTGCTCCATGATGAGCGCGCCGACCCCGTCGGACCCGGTGAACGACACCCGCTCGACGTCGGGGTGCGAGGACAACTGCCGTCCCACGTCGGCGCCGCCGATGATGACGTTCATGACGCCCGGGGGCAGCCCCGACTCTTGGATGAGGTCGCCGAGCAACAGGGTCGTCAGCGGCGTGCGCGGCGACGGCAGCAGCACAACGGTGCACCCCGCGGCCAGCGCCGCCCCGAACTTGAAGATCGCCAGGTTGAGCGGGTAGTTGTAGCCCGTGATCGCCGCGACGACCCCGACCGGCTCGTGCACGACATCGCTCATCGTTGGCCACGGCGTCTCATAACGCCCCAGGTGGACGGTGCGATCGGTTGCCGCCGCGTCGGCCGCCCAGCGCAGGTGCTCCTGCACGGCCATCTTGACCTGCAGGTATTCCGCGAGCGAGACCGGGGTCCCGACCTCGTTGACGATCGACGGCAGCAGCCGGTCGGCGGCGGCTTCGAGCGCGTCCGCGAAGCGGTGGATGTGGGCGCCGCGCTCGGCACCCGACAGCGCCGCCCACGCCGGGAAGGCGTTCCGCGCAGCCAGCACGGCGGCGTCGACCTGATCGGCGCTCGCCCCGCTGACGGTCGCGATGACGGCCTCGGTCGCCGGGTTGAAGACGTCCCACGTCTCGCCGCGCGGCTCGACCATCGAGCCGCCGACGAGCAGTGTGCGGGTCGCCGGGACCCAGTCGCGCACTTCCTGCGGGATCGGCGGCGGCGGAGTGGTGTGGGTGGGCACGCTCATGCGTGGGCCTCCTCGGTCTGGGTCGCGGGAGCAGGGGTCGCGGGAGCAGGGGTGGCAGGGGGAGACGCAGCAGGAACGGTCGCCGACCGCTCTCGGTCATACGTGCCAGGGGGTATGCCGTCCGCCCGCAGCGCGGCCTTGCGCACCTTCTCGGACGGGGTCTTCGGCAGGGCGTCGACGACCCGCATGAACCGCGGGACGGCGAAGGCGGGGATCCGGCCGGCGCACCACGCGAGGATCTCGGCGGGGTCGACGGGGCCATCAACGACGACCGCCGCGAGCACCTCGTCCTCGCCGGCCTCGACGTCGGCGGGCACACCGATGACGGCGCACTCGGTGACCGCCGGGTGGCCGAGGATGGCCTGCTCGACCTCGTAGGAGCTGATGTTCTCCCCGCGCCGACGCAGCGCGTCCTTATAGCGATCGACGAAGTAGAACCACCCGTCGGCGTCCTTGCGCAGCGCGTCACCGGTGTGGAACCACAGGTTGCGCCAGGCCTCCACGGTCTTCTCGGGCATCCCGTAATAGCCCATGCTGCAGGTCCACGGATGCACCGGCCGCACGACCAACTCGCCGATCTCGCCGACCGCCACCTCGCGGTCGGTCTCGGGGTCGACCAGGCGGATGTCGAACCAGTCCGACGCCTGCAGCCCCGCGGCACCCGCAGGCCGTGGCACGCCGTAGGGCGAGATGATCGGCGCGCTCGTCTCGGTCAGCCCGAACGCGTCGACGAACGCCTCGATGCCATACCGCTCCTTGAACTCTTCGACGATCGAGGAGGCGGTGGGGGCGGCATACACACAGCGCAGGTGATTGTTGCGGTCGTCCGGGCGCGGCGCCTGCTTCCACGCGAAGTCCATCATCACGCCGACGAAGTTGGTGACCGTCACGCCCGAGTCGCGCACGTGGTCGATCCACCGGCTCGCCGAGAACTTCGGACGCACCACCGCGCGCCCTCCCGCGAGCAAGGCGGGGTATGCCGCCATGAACTGCGCGTTCCCGTGGAAAAGCGGTGTCGTCGTGAGGTAGACGTCCTCGGGCGTGAGGCGGGTGAAGCAGGCCACCTCCTGGGCGAAGAAGTAGAGCTGAGAGTTGGGCATCGCGACGCCCTTGCTCGGCCCGGTCGTGCCTGAGGTGAAGAAGATCGCGCCGAGGTCCTGCGGCGAGGGCGCGGTCAGCGCGACGGGCTCGGCCTGCAGGAGCTCCTCCCAATCGCCGGCCACCCAGCCGTGCTCGCGCAGCAGGTCGATGGCGTCGTCATGGATCCCGGCCCCGGTGTCGATGACCCAGAACTCCTCAATGACCCGCACCTGCTCCTTGATGGCGACGAAGCGCTCGGCATACGTGTCATCGATGACGGCGAACCGTGACTGGACGACGGTCACCTGGTGGCGCAGGAACTCGCCCTCATAGTTGGTGTTGACCGGCACCTCGACGAGGCTGGACACGGCCGTAGCCCACCAACTGCGCACGAACCGCGAGGAGTTGGCGGCCATGATGACGACCCGATCGCCCGGCCGGGCTCCGGCCGCGAGCATCCCCGAAGCGAGCCGTTCCGCGTCGGCCAGCCCCGCGGCATACGTGAGGGTGACGGACTCTTCCGGGCACTCCAGGGCGAGCGCGTCGGGCCGCACCTGCGCGTGGTGACGCAGCACCTGGTCGAGCGTCCAGGTCGTGGGGTCGGGGAAGGTCGGGACGAGGTCCCGATAGGTCATCGGGTGACTGATCGGCTGGCTCACTGGTCCTCCTGCGGGGCGAGCAGCGCCTCGTCGATGTCGGTGCGGGGGGTGATCGCGCGCAGCGCGGGGACGACGGTGCGACCGAGCCGGTCCAGGGCCGCGATCATCTCGTCGCTGGACATCGTCGGCCAGGTCGGGCGCAGCAGGATCGGGTCGACGGGCAACGTCTGGACGAGGTCGCACAACTCGGCGGCCACCTGATCGTCGGTCCCGATGACGGCGTGCGACGACACGGCCTTGGCGAACTCGTTCTCCAGGTCGGTGTTGGCCATGACGTCCAGGCCCTTGTTGAGATAGGTGAGGTAACGCCCCTGGGCGACCCGGGCGTATTCCACCATCGCCTCCTCACGGGTGTCGCCTACCTGGATGTTGCGCCGCAGCGGCTGCGAGGTGAAGGCCTTACCGCGCGCGGCGAATCCGTCGCGGACGATCGCATAGCGGCGAGCGACCTCGCGCACCGGGGTCTCGGGCGGGCAGGCATAGGCGTCGCCATACTTTGCCGCGCGACGGACGCCGGCCTCGGCATGGGCCCCGATCCAGATCGGCGGGTGCGGCTGCTGGACGGGCTGGATGTGCGGCTGGACGCCGTCGAGGTTCCAGAACCGGCCGTGGTGGGTGACGGTCTCCTGGGTCCAGAGCTTGGTCATCAGCTCGAGCGACTCGTCGAAGCGGGCGCCGCGCTCCTTGTAAGGAACGTCGAGGAAGGTGAACTCCTCGGGCCGATATCCGCCACCCGCCCCGAAGATCAGCCGACCTTCGGTGACGATGTCGAGGGTTGCGATCTCCTCGGCAAGCAGCACCGGGTGATAGAGCGGCGCGATGATGATCTGGGTGACAAGCTTGAAATCGGGGTCGACCTCGGCCGCCAGCCGGGCGAACAAGGGCACCGGCTGCAGCCAGCGCAGGTCGCCGTAGAGGAAGTGCTGCCCCATCGCCAGATAGGTGAACCCGTTGCGTTGGGCCGCCTCGACGAAGCGCAGCAGGTCGCTGAAGTGCTGCTTGGACGGCGTCGACCGGGGGATGTCGCTGATGAGCAGCCCGACGTTGACCATGAGGTTCCTCTTCCTTCTGCTTCGTTCCGCGGCTCAGCCGGCCTGCGCCGGAAGGCCGTTGATCGCCCACGCGCCGTCGACCGGCAGAACGACCCCCGACACATAGCTTGCGTCGTCCGAGGCGAGGAAGTGCACGGCGGCCGCGACCTCCTCGGGACGACCGCGCCGCCCCATGGGGATGCGCGCCTCGTAAACACTCTCGTCGACCCGACCGGTCGCGATCATCGCGGCGGCGAGCTCGGTGCGGATCGCGCCGGGGGCCACCGCGTTGACGCGGATCCCGAGCGGCCCCCACTCCACCGCCAGCGCCCACACCAGTCCGTTGATCCCCGCCTTGGACGCACCGTATGCCGCGCGCCCGCCGAAGCCCAGCGACCCACAGATCGAGCTGGTCGCCACGATGCTGGCGCCGGGTCGCATGACCCGAGCGGCATGCCGAGCGCCGAGGAAGACGCCCGTGAGGTTGACGCCGAGCAGGCCGTCCCATTGGGCCACCGGTTGCTCGGTGCTCGGTCCGGGGCCGATGATGCCGGCGTTGGCGACGAAGCAGCGCAGCCCGCCACCGGCCTCGACCGCCTGCTCGCAGACCCGCGCGAGCAGCTCCTAGGCACAGACGTCGCCAGCGATGCCGATGTGAGGGGCGCCGAGCTCGGCGAAGGTCGCGGCGAGCGCGTCGGCGTCGCGGTCGACCCCGATGACGACATGGCCGGACGCGGCAAAGCGCTGTGCGATCGCCTTGCCCATGCCGCGGGCGGCGCCGGTGACGACGACCCCCCGGCCGGGGTTCTCGTCGGCGGTCATGCGTCCGCGCCGTCCGCGGCCGCCGTCGAGCCGACGTTGACGTAGGACGCCTCGGCTGCCGGCAGGGTGAGGACGCGGTCGACGGTGATGATCTTGTGGGCCAGCAGCAGTCGGCCATCGCGCTCGACGTGGATGTCGTCGTAGTGCCCGACGATCACCCGCGTCGACTCGACTCCGAACATGCTGGCCTCGAAATACGCCTGGGTGTGGATCTCGCCGGCCGCCGCACGAGTCGCGAGGATGTTGGTGACGACGTGCTTGCTCGAGGGGATCCCCTGGGCCGTGAAGGCCCGATAGACGTCGAGGAAGGCCTCAACGCCCTCGCGGGTGCCATCGGCGCGGGTCATCTTCACGTCGTCGGTGACCATCGCTCGCAGGGCCTCGTGATCGTGGTCATCGACCGCTCGGGCATAGCGGTAGTAGAGCTGCGCGGATCGCGCGGCGACGATCGCGGTGTCGGTGTCGGGACCCGTGTGTGCGGCCGCGCGGGTGGCGCCAGTGGCGCCGCCGCCGACATGGCCGCCGCCGCCAAACAAGCCGCCGGCGGTGGTGCTGTCCTGTGGGGTGCTGTGGTCGGTCATCTCGCGGTCAACCCTCCGTCGACGGGGATGGTGATGCCAGTGATGAAACCTGCATCGTCACTAGCGAGGAAGGCCACCGTTCCGGCGACCTCCCCGGGGGTTCCCGGCCGGCCGAGAGGCACAGTGGCGAGGAAGGAGTCCATGAGGTCGGCGATGCTCGCGCCGGGCTCGCGGCCGAAGAAGGTCGGCAGCATCGGGGTGTCGACCGGCCCGGGCGCGACGACGTTGACCCGGATCCCGACCGGGGCCCCGACGAGCGCGAGTGAGCGGGCGAAGGCCACGAGCGCGCCCTTGGTCAACGAGTAGAGCGGGCTGAACGGGCTGCCGACGAGGGCCGCGGTCGAGGCCGTGAAGGTCACCGACGCCTTGCCTTCGGCGCGCGAGAGCAGCGGCCAGGCCAGCGACGCACCGAAGGTCGCCGACTTGATGTTAACGGCGACAGCATCGTCGAACTCGTTCTCGGAGAAGTCAATTCCTCCGGCGCCAGGCGCGCCGACCTGGTGGTGGAACACGTGCAGAACGCCGTGGTCGGCCTCGACCCGCTCGAAAAGCGCGCGGAGCGCGTCGACGGAGGTGGCGTCCACGACATGGGGGATCGCGGCATACGGGATGGCAGCGCTGCCGCTCGCCGTGATGGCGCTGGCGACCTCGTATGCCGCCTGCTCGCGCGCATCGGCAACGTAGACGATCGCGCCCTCGGAGGCCAGGCGCTCGCTGATCGCGCGGCCCATGCCGGAACCGCCGCCGACGACCACGGCCACGCGGCCGACCAACCGTCGGCACGGGGGTCCGCTGGTGGGGCTGGGCGTAGGGCGGGTCGCCGTCAGGGCCGGGTCCTCGGGCGCGCTCACTCGCCGCCCCCGGCGCTGCTGCCCGTCGTGTTGCGGCCGCCGCCGGGGATCTTGCGGGAGTCGTGGCTGACCGCGAGCGCGACCGGCTGGGCCTTGAAGATGACCCGGTTGGGGCTGTCGAGCAGCTTCATCCACGGGGCTTCGTTGCCCGGCTGCAGTCGCTTGGTGAACTCGTCGATGAACCACGCCTTGGTGCGCCGGTCGCGGTGGACGGTGACGACGCAGCGGTATGCCGCCATCTGTCGCCCCGGCAGGTCGGTCCCCCTGTTGCTGACGACGATCGTCGCGCGCGGGTCCTTGGCGATGCCCTTGGTCTGACCGCGACCTTCGACCGCGGTGAGCCAGAAGACGCCGTCGATGTGGATGTAGGTCATGACAACCCCGCTGGGCCACCCGGCCTCACTGGAGAAGACGAAGGTGCACTCGGTCTGCGTCGCCAGCAACTCGGCGCGCTCCTCGTGCCGCAGCCCCAGACCCTGGAGGGCCTCGAGGTCATCGATCCCGACCCGTCCCATGTCCGCACCTCCTCCACGTTGTTCTCTAGCCGGGGTGATGCCTAGCCCGCGCTTTGATGATATTCATGTTCATGATTTGCGGTCAAGGGCTCCCCGTGGCCAAGAGCGATTGTGTATGCTAACGATAATCAGAGATCGGGCCCGTGCGGGCTCCCGAGGAGGTCGTCGTGAGCAACGCGGTCATCGTCGAAGCGGTGCGGACGCCCATGGGTCGCGGCAAGGCGGGCGGCGCCCTCGCCGACCTGCATCCGGTTGACCTGCTCGCCCAGACTCTCACGGCGTTGGTCGCTCGGACGGGCATCGACCCCGGCATCGTCGACGACGTCATCATCGGCTGCGTCGGGCAGAACCTCGAGCAGTCGGCCACCCCGGGCCGGCAGGCGTGGCTGGCGGCCGGGTTCCCCGAGCACGTCCCATCGGTGACCATCGAGCGCAAGTGCGGCTCCGGGCAGCAGGCGATCGAGTTCGCCGCGGCAGGGATCGTCGCGGGGCTCTATGACATCGTCATCGCCGGCGGGGTCGAGTCGATGAGCCGGGTGCCGATCACGTCCGCGCGGATGGGCGCCGACCCGCACGGCCCCGGCGTCCGGGCGCGCTACCCCGGCCTCGTCCCGCAGGGGGTGTCCGCCGAGCTCGTCGCGCATCGCTGGGGGCTCAGCCGCACCACCCTGGACACGTATGCCGTCCGCTCCCACGCCCGCGCCGCCGCCGCCGCTGCCTCGGGCGGCTTCGACGACGAGTTGGTGGCCGTGACCCCGCCGGGCGCCGCCCCGGTGTCGGCCGACGAGTCGATCCGGCCCGGCACGACCCTGGAGCGCCTAGCCGGCCTCGCGGCGGTCTTCGGGACCGACGAGATGCGGGCCCGGTTCCCCGACATCGACTGGTCGGTGACGGCGGGCAACTCCTCGCAGATCACCGACGGCGCGAGTGTTCTGCTGCTGATGAGCGAGGAGCGCGCCGCGGCGTTCGGCCTGCGCCCGCGGGCCCGGATCCATGCATCTGCCGTCGTCGGCGACGACCCGCAACTCATGCTCACCGGCCCGATCGCGGCGACGACGAAAGTCTTGGCTCGGGCCGGGCTCACGCTGCGCGACATCGACACGGTCGAGGTCAACGAGGCCTTCGCATCGGTGCCGCTCGCGTGGCTGGCCGAGCACCCCTATGACGAGGAGCGGCTCAACCCCCGCGGCGGCGCGATCGCCCTGGGGCACCCGCTCGGCGCCTCCGGGGCCCGGATCATGACGAGCATGCTCCACCACCTGGAGCAGACCGGCGGCCGCTACGGCCTGCAGACGATCTGCGAGGCCGGCGGCATGGCCAACGCGACCATCCTCGAACGCCTCGGCTGACCGGCCAACCGGGCTGACCGGCATACCCCTGCCGTAGGCCCCCACCACCCAAGCCCCCCTTCCGCCCCGGAACCAAGGAGACTGCCCGCATGCACCTGGAGAACTCGTCCGCCGTCGTCACCGGTGGGGCCTCCGGGCTCGGCCTGGCCACAGTCCAGGCCCTGCTCGCCCGCGGGGTCCTCGTGACCATCCTTGACCTGCCGACCTCCCAGGGGGCGCAGGTCGCCGAATCCCTCGGCGCTGCAGCCTCATTCGCGCCTGGTGACGTGCGCGACGACGAGGCGGTCGCCGCTGCCGTGGCCCTCGCCGACGGTCGGGCGCCGCTGCGCACGCTCGTCCACTGTGCGGGTCGCGGCGGCACGGTGCGGGTGCTCGACAAGGCTGGGGCACCGGGCGACTACGACCTCTATCGCGAGATCGTCGCGGTCAACCTCTTCGGGACGTTCAACGTGCTGCGGCATGCGGCGTCGGCGATGGCGGCCCACGAGCCGATCGACGGCGAGCGTGGCGTGTGCGTGCTCACGGCGTCGGTCGCGGCGTTTGAGGGGCAGATCGGCCAAATCCCTTACGCCTCAGCCAAAGCCGGTGTCGTTGGCATGACGATCGTCGCGGCGCGCGACCTCGCGCAGCGGCTGATCCGCGTGTGCACGGTCGCGCCGGGGGTGTTCGACACGCCGATCCTCAGCCGCTTCTCGCAGGACATCAAGGACGGGCTGGCGGCGCAGGTCCCGCACCCGTCGCGGCTGGGTCGGCCCGAGGAGTATGCCGCCACCGCGATGCACATCGTCGACAACGCGATGCTCAACGGCGAGACGATTCGTCTTGACGGAGCGATCCGGATGAGCCCCCGATGACCGAGGGTCTGGGCGGCTCTCTGGGGGAGGGTGGCGCGATGGGGAGCCCGGTGCACACCGAGGTGCGCGGCGGCGTGCTGCTCATCGTGCTCAACCGCCCGGAGATCAAGAACGCGATCAACACGGAGACGGCCGAGGCGGTTGCCGCGGCGCTCGATCGGCTCGACAGCGACCCGGCCCTCACGTGTGGGGTGCTGACCGGTGCGGGCGGAACGTTCTGCGCGGGGATGGACCTCAAGGCGTTCCTTGCGGGCGAGCGGCCGTCGGTGCCGGTGCGTGGGTTTGCCGGGATCGTCGAGCGGCCGTCCGACAAGCCGCTCGTGGCGGCCGTCGAGGGTGCTGCGGTTGCGGGTGGATTCGAGATCGCGCTGGCCTGCGACCTCGTCGTTGCCGGTGAGAGCGCTCGGTTCGGGCTGCCTGAGGTGCGTCGTGGCCTCGTGGCTGCGGGTGGCGGGTTGTTGCGGCTGGCCGAGCGGATCCCGACGGCGATCGCCATGGAGTGGGCGCTCACGGGTGCCTTGGTCGGTGCGCAGCGGGCGTTCGAGGTGGGCCTGGTCAACCGGCTCACGCCGGACGGCGGGGCGTTGGATGCCGCGGTGGAGTTGGCCTCGGTGATCGCGGCCAATGGTCCGCTGGCGGTGCGGGCGAGCAAGCAGATCTTGCGCGACTCGTCGGGCTGGCCGGTGGCGGAGCGTTTCGATCTGATGCGTGAGATCAGCCTGCCGGTCCGGGCCTCCGAAGACGCTCGGGAGGGTGCTCGCGCCTTCACCGAGAAACGCCCCCCGGTCTGGCGCGGCGTCTGACGGGCGTCAGGTCCGGCTTCTCGGAGTGTTGGCGACACTCCAGTGTCACCAACACTCCGCGAACCGCTGGTTCGGACGTGAACTCGGCCGTCACGGGAGGGGTTCCGACGTCCTGGCGTCGGTTTCGCTCACCCGAGCCGTCTTGGCGCTCGCTGCCGGGGTTTCCCGGGCCAGCCCGCTTGATACGGGCTTTCTCCACCGCTGGGATCAACGGGGGCTGTTGCCGGCCGGCGTCACGCTATCCCCGAGTTACCCCACAGGTCTGACCAGGGGTCTGCCCAGGGGTTGGCGTCGGTCCCGTCGTGGAGATCCGTTGCCGGGTGGTCGTCACCGGGTCGCGAGCCTGCCCACACGGCTCCCCAGGGGTCCGCCAATGGGTCCGCCTCGGGGTTGGCGTCATTCACACCTTGGCGATCCGTTGCCCGATGGCCGTCACCGTGCCGCGAGCCAGCCCACACGTCTCCCCACGGGTCCGCCTCGGGGGCAGGGGTGTCCCACTCATCGTGATCGGGTGATGGACAATTCGGGGGTGTGGCCGGGTCCCAGGGTGGTGGGTTACCCGAGGGCGGTCCGCCCGGGGGTTGATCTCCTGTTGACTCGTCACCGAACGATGGGGGTCCGTCGTCGCGTCGGTGGTAGCTGCCGGGGATGAGGTTCCAGGTGACGGCGCCAGTGCCAGTGTCGCTCCTAGTGCCAGTGGCTGTGCCAGTGCCGGTGTTGGTGGTGATGTGGCCGATGAGATGGTCTCGGTGGACGACGCTGTGGTGTCGTCCGCACAGCAACGCCAAGTTGGTGAGGTGGGTCTTCCCGCCGTCGGCCCAGTGGATCAGGTGGTGGGCGTCGCACCAATGCGCCGGTGTCGTGCACCCAGGGAAACTGCAGCCCCGATCCCGCAACCACAGGGCCGCCAACTGCCCCGGCGTCGCGAGACGCGTCGAGCGGCCTTGATCGAGGATCTCCCGGCGGCTGCCGAGGACGGTCGGGATGACCGCGGCGTCGCACGCGAGCCGGCGCACCGTCTCCGGCGCGATGAGCGAGCCACCCTGAGCGGAACCGACCACCGTGGCGGCACCGACCCGAGTTGCGAGGTCGTCGTAGGACATGGTGAGCATCAGCGTGGTCTTCACCCCGGACGGTGGCCGGTCGGTGGCGCTGCTGGCGCGGCGGCATACCTCGATCAGGGCCTGACCACGACGCAACTGCGGGCTGCGCGGATCCCTTTCGCCATTGGGCCCAGGAACCGGCGTCGACAGCGGCCCGATCGCGGCCTCCAGCGCGGCGGCTCCGACGGGGTCCAAGATCAACTGATAGGTGAGGGCACCCAACTCATCCGTCGACGGGCGCGAGAGGGAGACGAGTCGTTCGGCGGTGTCGGCGTCGGCCTGGAACTCCCCATCCGCCCCATGGGCCGCCAACAACGCGGGGCGTAGTGATCGGACGCCGCGGGGGCCGTCGGCGATCCCCATATCCAACAACCCCTGCAGGACCGTCGGCGCTGCTTCCTCCCGCAGGCGCGGCTTCAACCGGGCGAACTCACTGACCGCCGTCAACGCGGCCGGCACACTCACCGCGCCAGAGACGGCGGCCGCCTGGACGGTCGTCAGGTCCGGACGCATGCATTCACGGACCAGCCGAGCGACCTGCCCCGCGCCACTGCCAGCAGCCAACGACGGCGCGTGTGCCGCGACCCACCCAGCGGTCGACCCGGCCTGCGACGCCGCGATCTCCCCACGAGACTCAGCTTCGGCAACCACAGCGACCCGAGCTCCGCACGCGACTGCAGCGAGGGCGTCGAGTTCACCCAACAAGGTCCCCAGCTCGGCGCCCTGGACCTGCCACAACGACGCCACCAAGGCAGTGACGGTGCTCGTCGCAGCACGGATCTCAGCCCGGCGAGATGCCGAGTCGAGAGTCGCTGCGGTGCTGTCCATAACCCCGACGGTAACAGCGACTACCGACAGACCCCCCACCCCAAAAGGCCTCTCCCACAACCGAACACATCACAAACACGTAACGATCCCCCCGGCGCCCACGCCGGCGCTGGCGCCAGCGCCCGTGCCACGACGGCCACCGCGGGCGGGCAGCCGCTGAGGCGTGGTCGGCCAGGCCAAATCGTCACAGGCCCTAGCCTCCGGGGGCACACAAAGCCGGCCTGCCGACAGGGTTCCGCCCAGGCCCATTCAGCCCTCCAACGGCCGGCGGCGGACGACGTGGCGGTCCATGTCCTTCCACCCGAGTGCATCCAGGCGATCAGGATCGCCTGGATGTTTCGCTGACCCCTCGCCGGTTTGCCACAGCTTGGCGTAGTTGAGATACAGCCCGATCGGCAGTTCGTCGCTGAACGCCATCCCGCCGAAGATCACCGCCGTCGCCTGGGCGGCCCGGTTCGCGACGTCCGCGGCGTAGTACTTCGCGATCGAGCTCGGGCGGGCGGGCGGCATACCCCCTTGGTATGCCGCGGCCGCGGCCTGGACGAGCGCGCGGGCGGCCGCGACCTCGCAGGTCATGTCGGCCAGCTGCTTCTTGACCATCTGGAAGCTGCTGATCTTCTCCCCGAAGGCGACCCGCGTGTCGGCGTAGGAGAGCGCGGCGTCGAGGCACGCCTGGGCGAGGCCGACCGCCCGGGCCGAGACGGTGAGGCGGCCGTAGTCCATCGCGTTCATGGCGACGGTGAAGCCCTCGCCCTCCGCCCCGAGCAGCCCCGAGGCGGGCACGCGGACGTCGGTGAAACTGATGGAGGTCGTCGGCATGAGCGACCCCAACCCGCGGCAGGGCACCCGTCGGGCCTCGAACCCGGGCGTGTCGGTCGGCACGACGAAGGCGCTGACGCCACCGTGAGCGGCGCTCGGGTCGGTCTTGGCATAGACGAGGGCGACGTCGGCGACGTTGCCGTTGGTGATCCAGAGTTTGGCGCCGTTGATGACGTAGGAGTCGCCGTCGCGGACCGCGCGGGTGCGCATCGCGCCGAGCAGGTCGGAGCCGCCGTCGGGCTCGGTCATGGCGTTGGCGCCGAGCGCCTCGCCCGAGATCAACGCAGGCACCCAGCGCTGAACCTGTTGCGGCGTACCCCAATTGGCGATGGTCAACGGCACGGTCGCCGCCTGCAGGTTCATCGCGGCGGTCAGCGGGGGATAGACCCAGGCGAGTTGCTCGGCGACGGCGGCCAATGCGAGGAATCCGGCGCCGGTGCCGCCGACGCTTTCGGGGAAGCAACAGCCGAAGAGCCCCAGCTCGCCCATCTCGCGATACAGCGCCCGGGGGAACTCGCCAGCGAGCTCCAACTCACGAATCTGCGGACGGACGCGTGCGAGACCTTAGTTTCTGACTGCGGCAGCCATCTCATCAGCGGTATCGTCACCAGTTGGTGCCACTCGCGACAATTCAGACATTGCGGTGCACCTCCTCAGCAGCCATCTGGCGCGCCCTCGGCCCTTTGCTGTTAATGTTTACCATTGTTCTGCAGAGAGGCATGAGATGGCCAGCACCACTCCCTCGCGGCCGGCGGCACCGGCCCGGCCCCCGAAGGCCGCCATGATGGTCGCCCAGCGCATCGTCCGCGACAGCCTGCGTGACGGACTCAAGCCCGGCGACCTCATGTCGCCCGAGCGCACCATGCTTGAGAAGTACCAGACCGGCCGTGGCACGCTGCGAGAAGCGTTGCGGTTGTTGGAGTTTCAGGGAGTCATCGCCCTCAAGCCGGGCCCCCGTGGCGGGCCGGTCCTGCAGAACCCCGACGCCTCTCACCTGGCCAGCACCGTCGTTCTGCTCATGCAGATCAACGAGGCGCCGTTCCGCACGATCGTCGAGGTCCGCTCCGCGATGGAACCGATGATCAGCTCGCTCGCCGCCGTGCGGATGAACGAGGACGACCTGGCCGACCTCGCCGCGACGATCGACCAGATGCGCACCGACATGGACGACCAATTCTCGTTCCTCGAGGCCAACAAGCGGTTCCACGACGTCATCGCCTGGTCGTCGGGCAACGTGCTCTTCGGTTACATCGTCGACTCGCTGCTCGGAATCATGGACGGCACGGTCATCGGCATCCACTACCCGACGCACCGGCGCCAGGCGATCCTCGTGGCCCACCAGGAGATCTACGAGGCTCTCAAGTCCCGCGACCCGGCGGCGTCGCAGGCTCGGATGCAGGAGCACATCGACGCCTACGTGAAGTATGCCGAGCGGAAGTACCCACAGTTGCTGCAGGAGACGACTCCCTGGGACCAGCGCTACTTCAGCTGACCGGCTGGGGTGGGCGCTGCCCGCCCCAGCGCCGATGACTCTGCGGCTTGCTGATCCACTGCCGCGGCGCGTGGCCGGGCAGGTCAGGTCAGGTCAGGTCAGGGTCACGCGCCCGACTCGCCGGCCAACGCCGCCTCGCCGAGGAAGGCCCGCAGCACCGAGGCGTTCGCCCGAGCCGCTTCGGCAGGGCCGGCAAAGACGACCTCACCACGAGCAACGGCGATGACGTGGTCGGCGACCTCCAGGCCCGCCTCCGCGTTCTGCTCCACCATGAGGATCCCGATGCCCGAGTTGGCCATCGTGCGCACGTTCGCGAGGATCCGGTCGGTGACCGCCGGCGCCAGCCCCATGGACGGCTCGTCCAGAAGCATGATCTTGGGCTGGGACATCAGCGCACGACCGAAGGCGAGCATCTGCTGCTCCCCGCCGGAGAGCAGCCCGGCGGCGCCGTTGCTGCGGTCGGCGAGGATGGGGAACATCGCGTTCACCTCGGCAAGCGTGCGCGCGTATGCCGCCTTGTCGGCTGTGTAGGCGCCGAGCCGAAGGTTCTCCAAGACCGTCATGGGCGCGAGGACCCGACGGCCTTCGGGCACCAGCGAGACCCCGTGTCGCACCATCTTGTGCGCGGGCTGGCCGGTGACGTCGACCCCGTTGAGCACGACGGTGCCCGACGTGGGCGGGTGCAGGCCGGCGACGGTCCGCAGGGTGGTCGACTTGCCGGCGCCGTTGGCCCCCAGCAGCAGGGTGACCCGGCCCGGGTCGACGCTCAGGCTCAAGCCACGCACGGCCTCGATCTGGCCGTAGCCGGCATACAGGTCGGTGATCTCAAGCATGGCGGAACTTCTTCCCGAGGTAGGCCTCTTGGACCTGCGGGTCGCGGACGACGTCCTCCGGCCGGCCCTGGGCGATGACGGTGCCGAGGTTCATCGCGAAGACGTAGTCGCACGTGTCGACCATCATCTGCACGTCGTGTTCGACGAGCAGCTGGGTGAGGCCCTCGTCGCGCAGTTCCTTCAGCAGGGTGGAGATCTCGCCGCGCTCCCGCTGGTTCATGCCGGCGGTGGGCTCGTCGAGCAGCAAGAGGCGGGGGTCCAGGGCCAGGGCGCGGGCGATCTCCACCCGGCGCTGGGTGCCGTAAGACATCTCCGCTGGGCGGTAGTCCTCGAAGCCGCCGAGCCGGGTGCGGGCGATGGCCGAGGCGACCGCGGGGGAGGTGTGGGTGCCGAAGTTGCGAGCCCACCAGCCGCGGCGTTCGTCGACATCGCCGCGGGCCGCGTCGGCGCCGAGCTGGATGTTGTCGCGGACGCTGACGTCCGGGAGCAGCCGCACCGTCTGGAAGGTCCGGGCGATCCGCTTGGCCGCGATCTGCGAGGCGTGGACCGTGTGGAACGGCTCGCCGTCGAAGAGGATCTCCCCCGAGGTCAGCGGCGTCAGCCGGGTGACGGCGCCCAGGAGGGTGCTCTTGCCCGAGCCGTTCGGTCCGATGATCCCGTAGATGCGACCCTCGTCCAGGCGCATCGACAACCGGTCGACGGCCTTGACTCCGCCGAAGTGGACCGCGAGGTCGCGGATCTCCAGGACCGGCCGGGTGGCCGTCGCGTCTGCCGCGCTCATGCCGACCTCCCTGCGTCGCCGTTGGGGACCGAGATGGCCAGGGCTTGTTCGTGAGCCGGTGCCTCGCCCTGCGGCGTCTTTCGCTTGGCGCGGGTGCGCCGGTAACGGGCCTCGCTGTAGATGCCGTAGAGCCCGCCAGGCACGAAGATCGCCGCGGTCGCCACGATGACGCCATAGACGACGTGCTGCAACTGGCCGAAGCCCGCCAGCAACGGCGGCAACCAGGTGAAGATGACGGCCCCGAGGACGGCGCCCTTCCACGACTGGGCGCCTCCGACGATGATCATCGTCAGGGCCAGGACGATGAGGCTGAAGCCGATGTCCGAGGGGGAGATGGTGCTGCGGACCAGCGAGTTGAGGGAGCCGGCCACCGAGCCGAGGAGCCCGCTGACGACGAAGGCCGCCAACCGGTAGCGCCGCACGCTGATGCCGACCGACTGCGCCAACTCCGGGTCGTCGCGGACCGCGTCGACCCGTCGGCCCACCCGGCCGCGCTCGGTGAGGGCGACCCCGACGATGCCCAGCAGGGCCAGGCCGATCAGGTGGAAGATCGTCACGTCGGACAGCACTCCGAACAGGCCGGTGACGCCGCCGGTGAGGTCGCCACCATTGATCGCAAGGACCGAGACGATGAGGTCGAAGGACACCGTCGCCATGGCGAGGTAGAGCCCACCGAGGTGGGCCACCAGCAGCCCGAGCAGGAGGCCGACCACCATCGCGACGATGCCGGAGATGAGGATGGCGAGCAGGGACGGCATACCCGTTTTGAGAACGAGGATGGCCGAGACGTAGGCGCCAATGCCGTAGGACCCTGCGCCGGCAAAGGAGAAGACTCCCGCGCGCATGGGGACCTGGACGCTGAGCGCGAGCAGGATGCCGATGAAGGTCGACTGGATGAGGACGAGGTTGGCCGCGTAGAAGTCGCTCATGTGCGACGCACCTCCTTGCGGCCGAACAGTCCAGATGGCTTGACGAGCAGGACGAGGAAGATGAGGCCGAAGGCCACCGCTTCGACCCAGAGGCCACTCGTGCGGGTGAGGACGATGGTTTCGGTGACCGCCAGCAGGACCGACCCGAGGACGACGCCGCCGGTGGAGCCGACGCCGCCGAGGATGATGCACGCGAAGGCCTTGATGAGCAGCGTGTCGCCGCTCTCGGGGGTGATCGCGCCCAGGGTGTAGGTGAACAGGCAGGCGGCCAGTCCGGCCAAGCCTCCAGACACGGCCATCGTGACGATGGCTAGCCGACGGCGGTCCACACCCATCATCGCCGAGACTTCCGAGTCGACGCCGATGGAGCGCAGGGCCAGCCCGTGGCGCGACCGGCGCAGCCACATCGCCGTGCCGACGGCGAGCGCGGCGGCCGCGGTGAGGGTGATGAGAAGGATGTTGGTGCCGCGCAGCCCCATGAAGGTCCAGGTCGTCACCTCGAACCCCGAGTCGATGAACCCGAACGGGTTGCTCTTGGTGACCTCTTGCGCGATGGCCAGCGGGATGATCGCCACGCCGATGCCACCGATGAGGATCTGTCGCTCGGCCGTGTTGCGGTTGCGGGCGCGTTTGATGATCTGTTCAAAGGCGACCACTTGGACCAGGAGCGACATCAGGGCGCCCACGACGATGCAGACGAGCGCAACCCCGACGAAGCCCATGGGCACGTAGGGGATGAGCAGGTGGGCCGTGAACGCGGAGAACATGAAGATCGAGCCGTGGGAGAAGTTGAGGATGTCGATCGTGCCCCACGTGAGGCTCATGCCGAGGGCGAAGAGCAGATAGATAGACGCCAACCCCAGCGCGCCGAGTAGGTCTTGGAGCACTGCACGTCCTTTCGTCCCGAAGGGACGGGCGGCCGCGGGGGATGCCCCGCGACCGCCCGTGTGGATCCTTAGCTGGCGGAGCCTTCGTAGAGAAGGACGTCGCCGGTGCCATCCCAGCGGATCATGACGCCGGGGACCACGATGTCGCGATCCTTCCAGGTCAGCCCGTTGCCGAGGGCGCCGTCGAACTTCTCGCTGGCCACCGTGGCCATGGCGGTTTTGATCTTGGCACGGTCGGCGCTGCCGGCGGCCTTGATCGACTTGGCGAGGAACCAGGCGGCGTCGTAGGCCTCGGCCGCGTAGTTGAGCGGGTTCTCGCCGGAGTTCGCCGCCTGGTAGGCCTTGACGAACTTCTGCGAGGCCTCGGCCTTCTGCTGGAAGTTGAAGTCCACCGGCCAAACCATCCCCGCACCGTCCGCACCGGCCGGCTTGAGGTTGCCCGCGCTGGCGCCCGAGTTGCCCAGGACGTCACCGGTGTATCCGGCCTGACGCAACTGCTTCATCGCCGTGGGGTTCTGGGCCCCGACAAGGAGGATGGCCACGCCATCGGGCTTGCTGGCGAGGACCTGCGAGATCGGGGCTGCGAAGTCCTGCGTGGTGCCCTGCACGGCAACGGTGGTCGTCACCGTCATGCCGAGCTCCGTGGCGATGGCCGGCAGGGCCTTGGTGCCGATGTCGACCAGGGTGGGGGCGGCGGCCGTGTGGATGATGCCCACGGACTTCCAACCCTTCTCCTGGACGTACTTCTTCACCAGTGAGTAGTACGTGCGCATCAGGGGGGTGGCGCGGTAGGTCGCGTCACCGACGACGACGCCGTCGCTGCCGGCCTGGGTGTAGATGGTCGGCAGGCCGGCCTGTTGCACGAGCGGCGACATGGCGATCGCCTCCTGGCTCGACACCGAGCCGAAGATCGCGCTGACGTTCTTGTCGGCGATCGCCGTTGATGCGGAGCTGGCAGCGGTCTTGATGTCGCCCTTGGTGTCGACCTTGCTGAGGGTCAGCGTGGTGCTGCCCAAGAACTTGCTGTCGTTGATCTCCTTGATGGCCAGGTCGTAACCCTTGTTGGCGGCCAGTCCCGCGAAGGCCGCCGGGCCGGTCTGCGGGTTGATCGAGACGACGTTGATCGTGGCCGGGAGGCCACCGCCCGCCGCTGCTGAAGTCGAGCTCGTCCCCGAAGAGCTCGAACAGGCCGACATGCCCAGAGCCGCGGCAGCGACTACTGCTACGGCTCCCCGTCGGCCGAGACGCACAGCCGTCCAGTCCATCGCGTCCTCCTTTAGAAGATGGTAATCATGCACATGATCCGCACGATGCGCTGACTCTACGTCCCGATGACCGACCTGTAAAGGAGTTGCCGTCAATCTGCGCCGTTCCGTGATCCGGGCGGCATCCTGCCGAGTGTGGGTCGCAGCCCGCCGAACTGGTCACCGCAGACTGGCCCAGCCGGTGTCCGCGGTGAGGGCGGCCCGCATGACGGCATCGAGCTCGGCCCGGAACCGCACGGAGACACCAGCATTCGGCGCGAAGAGATCGAAGCCGTGGACGGCACCGGCATACACATGCAGCTCGGTGGGCACCCCGGCGGCGAGCAGGCGCGCGGCATACTCAAGGTCCTCGTCGCGGAACAGATCGAGCGCGCCTGTGGCCAGCCAGGTGGGCGGCAGGCCGGTGAGGTCCGTGGCGCGGGCGGGCGCGGCATACCCGGGGATGGGTCGGGACCACCCCGAGAGGTATGCCGCCCACGCGCGGCTGTTGCTCTCGTCGTTCCAGACGCGGGGGTCGGTGCACGTGCGGGCCGAGGGCGTGTCGCCGCGGTCGTCGAGCATCGGATAGATGAGGACCTGGGCGCGCAGGGGTGGGTCGCCCTCGTCTCGGCAACGCAGAGCGGCGCCCGCGGCCAGTCCGCCGCCGGAGCTCGCGCCCGCGACGACGACGCGGGCCGGGTCGATGTCCAGGTCGTCAGCGCCGGCGAGGCACCAGCGCAACGCGGCGCAGGCGTCGTCCAGCGCTGCGGGATAAGGGTGTTCGGGTGCCCAGCGCCAGTCGACGGCGACGACGACTGCGCCGGTGTCGAGGGCCCAGCGGCACAACCGGGGGTCGTCCTGCCAGACCGTGCCCATGACGTGGCCACCGCCATGCAGCCAGACGAGCGCGGGCCGGGTCGGGTGGTCGGTGGGGTCGGTGGGGTCGGTGGGGTGGGACGGCGCGAGGGTGGGCGTGACGACGCGGACCCGGGGCCGCGAGCCGGCGGGCACC